>VYLK01000045.1_pt1 | contig 45575 bp, 41 predicted proteins | sample 5114321 | NCBI WGS metagenome assembly VYLK01 (sample SAMN12291792, study PRJNA351875) | freshwater metagenome | isolation source: freshwater lake | place: USA: Michigan, MSU2 Lake | collected 2011-08-16
CCGAAAGAGACCGCTATACCTGTCCCGCTGGCAAAGAGTTGGTGCAGTTCCATCGCACTTACCAAACGCCACGATCGGGCATCACCAAAGCCGGCCAAAGGCTATATCGAGCGAGCACAAAGGACTGCCGTGTCTGCCCGCTCAAAGAACAATGCTGTCCCAAGGCCACAGTTCGAAAAATCCCCCGCGACCTCAACGAAGACTCCCGCGATGTCGCCCGCCTCATCGCAACCACGCCTGCCTATGCCAAATCACGTGATCGCCGGAAGAAAGTCGAGATGCTCTTTGCTCACCTCAAGCGTATTCTCAAAATAGGCAGGCTAAGATTACGAGGCCCAAACGGAGCCAGAGACGAGTTCCTACTCGCAGCCACAGCCCAAAACCTGCGAAAACTAGCCAAACTGCGACCAAATCCGTATAAACGACCAGCCTTTGCCGCCTAATCTACCTCAAAAGAGGAACTCCACCGACCTTTAAGCGAAAATCGACCAGCAACCCCTCTGAGACAAAATCTCCAAAGCACTCGATCTCGTCTAAACTTCGAGTTTTTCAACAATATCGGCGCAAAGCAGACCAAAGGCAAAACTTGGGAATTGTTGGTTGAAGATATGATGCGGTTTTCGGCGGTGTAAGCAGGGTACATTTTTAAAAGATAGGGTTGGTTTTCTGGATCACCCTATCGCCGCCAAAGCGCCAAACTGACCGCCTCTTTTGGCAATCGATGCGATAGTTGGTACCTTATGGCAATTGTGATGAATGGCAGAATAGTCCGGTGTTCGTAGCTGACGTCTCTCCCGCTGCCACCAACTTAAGCTTTCGACTAGAGCTTAAAGCCGTTTGCGGCCCATTCAGTCTATTATCAGCAACCAAATAGTTCCAGCTCTTCTTCAAATTATCAATTTTTATAAAATCGGTGATCGTTTAAATTTTAGGGTGTTGTTATATAAGTTAAGCGTTGATAATGCACCATAAGATATTGTTTATTAGATAATAATTGTTCTCGAGGGTTCCTGTTGTGTCGTGAAATTGTTCGCCAAGTGTCGGCACTTTTGTTCTCGAAGGATCGCGTGATTGTTCCTGAAGTGTCGTTGGTCGGATATCGTCGTTCCTAAAGTGTCGACAGGTTGGGTGAGGGCTGGGTATTTTGAACGAGTTTGGGAGTCTGATTCGCATAATCCCTTCAAACGTGATGTTTGGACACTTCGTTGAGTCGGTCGACGCACTCCCAGCTCACGAAAGGTCGTCACTTCGAGAACGCGACGACCAACTGTGGCCCAGATAATCTCAAATTAAAGTGTGAACCGATTGCGTTCGTGGTATCGTTTCACGTAGCCGATGAAAGCCTTTTGGTAATTGGCTGGGATCCGTGCCTCATCGTCTTTCAGCCAGGTCCTGAAGTCCTCGTGCAGGGCATGGAAGTCCCAGCCACGAAAATGGGCGCGAACATAAGCAAGCGTTTCGTCCGTTATGTATCCCGCAGCTTCGCGTTCGGTCATGCCCTGTGAGAAGGGTTTGGGTTTCGTGTTAGCTGTGGCGTCTGTCGTCTTAGGGCCTGTCTTCAGCTGCATGCCCTGCGAATCTGGAGTTGCTTGAGGCCGTTTGTCGACGATCCGTGTCATGCGGAGTAGTGGCTCTTTAGCATTCGCAGCATTCTCGAGAGCCAAGTTATAGCCGGGAATCTCATTGCGTTTAGCGATCGCCGTTATTTCAAACTTGAAACGTCGATACGGCCCTTCCGCACCAGACTTCTCGAACAACGTTGGAAGAGCAATTGCAAACCCCCCCTCCCCTGCTCCTCCGGCATGCTTGCGCGCAACTTTGTATAGCCACCGCTCGCGGCCACCTGTGATGTTGAAATATGCACGGTCAATGGCAAGAACGCCGCCGTTCATCAGAACGCCATCGTAGAACCAGCCAGAAAGAGCCAGTTGCATGCCACGTGAGCGCTCGGTTCTTTCATCAACCAATTGGCTCCAGCTATCCAGCCATGAAAATGTAGCTTCACGTCGTTGGTCAGCGCGGATATTGGTTTTGACAGTCGTTGATTGAAGGCGATCAAGAGACCCCGCCAGCAATTCGTACGCCCTTCCGGTCGTGGGTCTGCCGATAGCGCGCAACAAGTCATATGGCATGATGTTTATGACGCGAGGGATATCATTTACCCCCCTGCCCTTCATGTCGTTCAACATACTAGCGCAGTAGATTAAGATATCAGCATCCCAGATTGTTGCCATTCCATAATCTGGGTTGGCTGAAACGTGTACCCAGATTTTGCCGTCAGGTGACGTGTAATCGATGGGCTTGATCCGCTTTGATTTGGCAAGGCTAAAGAAGGGGCGTTCCATCATTTCGCGCTGATCGCGCAATGAAAGGTCTGACAAATACGGAAGAAATAGGTCGATTTGTTCTGGTGCCGCCGCGGGCTTTACGCGTATCATTGGTAAGGCCCCAAAAGTATAGAAGTGAAAGATTTCCCCGGGGAAAGACTGGTGTGGTCCCAGTTTCCACTAAGCTCTAATCGAACGATAATTTCCCCGGGGAAATTTTTTGTTCTGCCCATGTGTTCTATCTCACATTTATCGCCCAAGGCCCCTGCCCTTAGCTTCCAAGGCGGTAAGCGCCGCCTTCACCAAATCCAACACTTCGGCTTCACCTGCTCCCGATCCGCTATGCAGACGCAGCGTGATTCCGTTGCGATTGGAGGACAACACCGACAGCGCTTTTCGACCGTGCTTCGAGTCGGCCTCAAACAGCAATTCGCCTTGTTCAGCACCCTGCCCTGCAGACATCAGCGTCTTCACGACGTCGCTAGCGCCTATTGGCGGAAGGCCTCGCTCAACACGACTGGCTTGTTCTGCGCGAATTTCCCCAGCTGAAGCCCTAACTTTGGAAAGGTCACTTGTATCGCCTTGCTTATCCAACAGGTCCAGAAACTGGGCCAAAGGGTAAACAGTCTTTAGCTGGATATCCCCACGCCCAGAAAAGGCCGCTACAGCCCATTCAGGCAATGTTGCAACTTTCAACATTTTCGAGAGCCAGCCTTCAGAAACGCGCAATCGCTCAGCCATGCGCTTCTGCTTTCCGCCATAATAGCCAGAAAGTGCCTGAAGATAATTCTTTGCGCGTTCAAAATCTGACACATCCCGGCGCGCGCGGTTTTCGACGTCGGCAAGTCGAAACGCGCTCTCGTCATCGAGGACATGGACCTGCGCGAGGAACATCATATCCGGCCAAGAATTTCTACGAAGCCAAGAAATCGCCCAATGCCGCCGGGTGCCGGCGATCACCTCGTAGTCGTAGGTAGAATCTCCTTCGACACGGCGAACAATCGCTGGAACTTTCTGGCCGCCCTCTGATAAAATCGCGTCGATCAGATCCCGGCAATTTGCTTCATTGAGCCCCGCTTGATACCTCGCATTTCCAGACCACACCCGTACTCTGCTTGGATCAAGCAACAGTTGCGTAATCTGGCGCACATCTCCTGAAGCGATTTTGGCCAGCGCGTTATCACGAGACAACAGAGTACTGCCACGCTTGGCGCGCGGATGCTCAGGCGCCTCATCGACCGGTGCGTGTTCTACATCAATGGGAGTACCATCCGCTGGCGTGCTAAGAAGCTCGTTGAGATAGTCAAGCTGACGTTTTGACATAGCGCTTATCCAAGTCTGAATTTAGGGGGGAGGGGAGGCGGAAAGATAGGAACATTCCTTCGGCTAAAGGGCCCCTGTCTGATAAGGCTGAGCCATACCAACCACTACTATAGCCTCTGGCACACGGCATGGTCCGGTAAAGCGAAGTAGTACAAAGTATGTCCATTATACTACCCCCATTAGTAGGGTAGGATTGCCTGCAGAAACGCGGCCCCAACGTCGCCTAATTAGCTGCTCAACTTGAGCAAATGCTTCATCCAGATTCTGGCGACATCGTTTGTGGGTCTTTGGCGTCCCGACCGGTCTTTCAAGTTCATAAACTGTCATCATCCGTAACGCAGCATGGCTAATTTCTGCCGATTCCAGTAAGGAAACCGGGAGTAGGGCAGGGCCAAATGCTTGCTCCATGACTTTTTGCACCATTGAATGGCTAGGGTCATTGGCATCAAACTTCGAACACATCAGGCGCACAAAATCATAATCAACTTCGATGCCGGCACCACTTAATTGCTCTAGGACTTGATCCATCATCGATAAAAACTGGACAGTAGAGCAAAAGTCGGGCGTGGTTGCCGCTAATGGTACCAGAAGCGCATTGGCTGCTTGCATAACCGCCAACGAAATCGTCCCGAGGGCAGGGGGTGGGTCAAGGATCACCACATCGTAGTTCCGCGCTAATTTAGCCAACCCTTCGCGCAGCTTGCGAAACCGGGCAGGTAGCACGCTACCACCACGGGATCCTGCAGCCGCGAGCTCATATTCAACGTCGAACAACTGCAGATTTGAGGGAATGAGATCAACATTAGGCCAGACAGTACCTTTCACTGCATAGGCCAAATCATCCTCTGTCGGCTCCAATGCCAGATAAGGGTAGAGAGTTTCTTCTTGGCGGATCGCGAAATGGGGATTGAAGCCAAAAAGAGTGGTCGTTGTAGCTTGACTGTCACAATCCACAACCAACACTCGATAGCCTGCAATACCCAAGTAATGCGCCAAGTGGGTCGTTAGGGTGGACTTTCCAACACCGCCTTTAAAGTTTTGGACTGCGATGATTGCAGGTGGGTCCTGCTCGCGCCTACGTGGGGACGCACCTAAAACCTCGCGCATATTCAATAGTGCCGAGATATCATATCCCAATCTTCGCCCGGTCTCGCTTTCAGGTGCTGGCGGAAGTCGGCCATCCTGCTCAGCCATCCGGATACGATTTGTAGAACAACCCAAAAGTTCAGCCGCTTCGGCTATCCCAAAGCGAACTTGCAAGCCTTTCCTTGCGCCTGGAAGAAAGGCAGTACGCCGGAGCCGTTCAACCATTTCCTCGCCCGCTTGGGCTAAAGCGCCGATCCGGCTCGCTTCAGAGCCATAGTTATCCTGTACCACGTTTTCATCCTTTCGCAGTCGGCGAGGGTCAATTGAAGGAATTTCAGCGTATCTATGCTACGTTTCGTTCAATCTTGCAATTTTGCTTAACAACTCCTTAAATTTGGTGAGCAAAAAAGACTTCAAACACAAAAGTCTTTGAAAAATCCAAGCCTGGGGGCCCACACCCTATATTATGCACTGCGCCCCTTGGGCTTCGTGGTCGTACGTAACGCACTCCATGCAGGACCTTGCAGGCAGCTGAAAACAATCAAGTTTTAAGAGAGCAAATTGCAAAACTATCGCCGCGCGCCACACCGTCGCTCAATTCGCGTCATACCGCCGTCTACTTTGCATCATACCGCCGCCAATCTAGCGGCACACCGTCGTCACTTTGCATCATACCGTCGGCAGGTTTGCGCCATATCGTGATCCCAAAAATCGATAGGAGCGTTGGACCACTCGACAAAATGGGTGGGATACTTCGGCACATCATAGGCAACTTGGCACAAAGAGGGCGGCTTTAATGGTGGTCCTTCTTGATATGATGAACACCTATTCCCTCGAGCTAATGGCAGCCCAAATGGTCGCGACCATTAGTCCTGTTGTCCAGACGCAAATGCCTATGAGGAGGGTGACCGCGTTGTAATCAGCTATACTAGTCACTTCGATTGCTCCCAGTTCCCCTACTTTCATAGCCCATTTCTCGCATGACATGAATTGAAATATGGCACACCCCGCCTGATCGAAAAGGCGACAAACTGATGCTTGACAGACCCTCGTGTTCTCAAGCGGGATCCAGGTGAGACCCTTATAGATCACCGAGATAAAGGTCAGCCATTTTTGCCCCGGAATGATTGCTGGTTCTTATCTGAGGCGCGGCCTCGCCTTGGAATCACGCTTCTGAATGGGGCAGGACCCTTTCAAAACGGGCAGCTTGTGGTAGTTTGCGTTAGGGATCGTCACCCGAAGGGCCGAGACGGCGCAGCTGGCTCGGTGAGCGCCTCTGGCGCGAATAGAGCCCGACCCGGCTTTGAGCCGGGGACGCCCGCAAGAACCCATGTGTAAGGCTAGATTTGGCTCATCGCATCTGGATTCTGCGAGCTTTATTGGACGATTCAGAGGCCAGAATGGCTTTGGGACTATTGGAGGATAGATTATTGGCTGAGCAAAAGTGGGTCATTGAGCGACTAGAGCGTGAATTCAATAAATTCAACGGACAACTTGCCCTGCTGGATCAAGCAGATTTAGCTTTACCCTTGGCTCCGATTTTACCTCAAAGCATGGCGGCGATCGCACAAAACTTTCCAACGATAGGTGAGTTTTCAAAACAAAACGGCGAGGAGATTTTCAAGTCGGAGATCTATCAACGCATCGGCGGGGCCCGACTTGCGGGTTTGCCCAGATGGCTGCTGGAGCAGGTTCAAAACAAAACCTTCGGCCAGAGCGTCTATAAATTAAGACGCGGAAAAGAGCCTGGCGAATGGCGGCCCAGGGACATGGAGTTTGCGTGGCACAGAGCGGCCGATGAAATCTTAAAAGAAGAGGGCTCATCCAAATGGCTGGATTTGCCGGTTCGTGCTTTTCGGATGAGTGAACGGGCCAACAGGGCCTTTCAGGGTCATATCGAAGGCTTGATTACGCTGAGACAGATCCTTGGGATTTCCTACAGAGATCTGAAGAAGGGCAGGGCAGTGGGGTCAGGCTGTCGAGGGGATTTTTTGGGGATTGTGGAGGCGTGCATGCAATTGGCGCGCGAGCAGAGTGATTTCTGCCAATGGCGTCATCCGCTTTTAAGGCCGGTATCGACGCAGGCTGCGGTGATACAGGCGGTTTTGGTGCGAAGGGAAGATTGGGTGCGGCAAACAGCGTTCCGCAATCGGATTGAGACACTGTTTGAGTGGACATGTCGGGATCTTCAGCACAATCACGGCCACTGGATTTACCAGCACGAGCTGGAACGCGCTGCTAAGGAATTTAAACCCTTGTTTGACTTTACGGACTTGTTTGACGCAACCGGCAATCTCGGCGAGCTGACGCGCCTGATCAATTATCAGGATAAGAAATTTGAGGGTGTGGGCCCTGCAGCTTTGCTTGATCTTACCGAGTTTTTGATCTGGTGCCGGGATACGCGCCAGCCGAGTACGGTAGCCTGCGCGGCCTAAAGTCCTCAGACAGGACGGGCGAGGGCTTCAAAACGTGGATGGCTATCGACAAGATCGGGTGCCCAGACGAACCAGGTACAATCCATGGCGGGATTTTGGCGTCCTCTAAAATCAAGACGAAATGACACGGGCAGAGTGTGAGTGGGCCGTGTGAGCGGGTTGCCACTCAGTTTAACGCCCGCGCGATTATGGAAAAATTGGGCCTTGAGTAAGAGCGCCATGAAGCGCGGCTGGTGCACAAGGAGACTATGTTCGATGAAGGCGGAAGCCTGATCCCAAGGCGGATTGGTGATGATGGCGAGGGGCGAGAAGGGGGCGTCGGCCGAGGACGACGCCAGATAATCGGAGACAACATGATCGCCGCGATCGATGAGGTCATTTTCAAAGACCTCGCAGCCGTGGCCACGCAGAACGTTGGTGATGTGATGATTACCACAAGCGATTTCCCAGACTTGCGCGGGCAGGGCAGGGCCTAGCCAATTGATGAGTGCTAAAGTGGCCGCCGGCGGGGTTTCATAGAGATCATGATCGCTTCGGCCTTGGCTTGGATTGCCGCCGGCCATTGCGGCTCCGAGATGGGTTTCAGACATAGACTTGCTCCAGAAAGATAGCTTCTTTGAGCACAGCCTCGGACTTGCCTGAGCTTCTTAACGAAACAAGTTTTCGTCGAGCGTAGCCTTGAGGTTGCCCTCTAACTCGAGCAACTCGGTGTATATATCGTGGCCGTTTCTGAGCCGGTCTGCATCCGTCGCGCTGGCGGCAAAGTCGTTAAGTTTACTGTTGATCTTAGAAATTGTTTCTTCGATAGGAGTTCCAATTTTCTGCGACAACATTGACCGATGGCGTGCCAATTCTGCTGTCAGCTCCCTAACTATTTGGGCATCGTTTTCAATTGATGCCCCTCTGCGGGAATTTGGACCTGCTCCCGGCCCATATTTGTCCATTGAACGTGAGGCCGCGATGAGACGTCCATTTAGCTTGCTCAGCTCTCCATCTTGGCTCCGTTGAGATATTTCATCACGCATTCTTTTTGCTTCGTTAGCTGCGGTACGTGCTTCCCTGGCCTGCCAAATTGTTATCCCGGTTGCCAGAACTGTCAGGGCTGTACTTAACCAAGTTGCGATGTCTGTTGGGGTCATTAGTTTGCCCCTATGACGCTAGCTATATCCTGCTCTGACAATTCATATTTGTTCGGGATCGGGTTCCAACGCCTCAGCATCTCTCGGTATGTTGATAGCATGGGGGTGTGGCTGTTGAAGGTTGGAAATTTCCCTGGCTTTAGTTCCTGATATCTTTCTAGATCCATGATGAAATATCTTACATAGGCCATTAGATGGCCTTCATTGTTGCCGTCAAAGCCGCGAAATTTAGCTAGATCTTCCGACTGTAAGGGGTGGTCGGGTTCTAGACGCTGAAGTCCGAAAGTAATGGCGCGGTACATGTCCAGAACGTCTAAAATTTCCTTGCATCGATCAGCGGTCAACCCAGCACTTATGTCTTCGAACAACCAGTCGTAATGCAGCTCATAACCATTTTCCAGCGCCGTTCTTTTCAGAGCATAGTCTGAGCGTTCGTCTGGATATAACGCTTCAAGAATTTTCAATTGATAAATCAATGCAAGTCGTTCTTTTTTGGTAAGTTCCATAGCTTTCTCCGCGCTTAACTGAGCTTCGCACTAGATCGTCAAAATGCCAGGGCTTCGTAGTTTTAACTTTGAGATTGGAGCGGCCATTTATGGCCAGGTCAATCTCTGCGTTAGCATAGTTAGATTCTGTTATAAAGTTAGCGCCACGTGGCTATGGCTCTTAAAGGATATTTTTCAAATGGTTATCTGATTTTGTTTGTGGGTGATATACCGAGAAAGTGTGGGCGATATACCGAAAAACATGTGGGCGTTCTACAGAGTTATTGTGGGCGATATACCGATATAATTGTGTGTGATATACCGTATCGAATTAGCGGGTCCTTAAACCTGTTGTGGGCGATCTACCGTATATTTTCGGTTATTTGCTGAAGCCAATAGCGCTGATTTGAAAGTGTGCCCGCGCTCACGCGTGAGCGGGATCGCCACATGCTCAATTCGCCGCCTTAAGAAGGAGGCGGGCACATATTTCGAGCTTTTTCTGTGTGCGATATACCGATAAGAAAAATGGCGCTCTTCTAGAGCCTAATCTTCAATGTCTGCCTTCGCTTTTCGTACCCGTTTTGGCTTGCCTATGCCAATTGGCTTACCGTCGCCTTGGTTCGAGGTCTCGAATTTGGGGGTAACGACCACGAGAATTCTGTCGTTCTTAAGATCGCTCATATCGATCCCTTGTTCTGCCATTGCAGCTTCAAGTTCGCCATTTGGATCGCGCGTCATGGTGAAGGTGTAATCTGGGACACCGTCTTTGGCGATTATTGCCTTCAGGTCTCGCTTGAAGAAGCGCAGATCTTGAGCTGTCCCAACCTTCTCGGCCAAACGAACTAGGCCAATGCTCCAATTGGGCTGCCGGCCGCAATGTTTGCGGGCGAGTTGATAGAGGCGCCTTGCCAAGCCACTATGAAGGCGAAAATACTGAGGATTGATCGAAAGAACTCGCCGATCTTGCACAATCGCGCGGTACATCCAGTCACAGAGTTCGACTTCAACGCCTCTCATTCGCCGTGTGCCATCTGGTCGAGTATCCTCGATGACACGCCATGCCGAAATCCAAGTGAAGCCTCGGCGCTCCGTTGAGTCACCTGCAGCGATCGTCGTCTTTACCGAAGTCGTATTCAATCGCTCCAGAGCGTCGAGAAACAGCGTGTAGGCTTGGAGCCCTTTTCCGCGGCCGGTTAGTTTTAGGAAATCGTGTGCAGCAAAGCGAATTTTTCGCTCGAGCGGTAGGCCTCGTCCAAGGCGATCGTTTAGGATGCTTGCGCAATAAATGAGGACGTCTCGATCCCATATTGTCGCAATCCCACGTGGTCCAGGGCTCACTTGGATCGAAATCGCACCGTGATCATAGATCATCGGTTCACGCTGTGGGCGTTTGGTGAGACTGAAGAATGGATGCTCAAGCGTGGCCTGCTCATCGCGCAGAGGTGCATCGATCATGCTGTCCAGGAACAGGTCGATTTGCTCTGAGGCCGACATTTGTTGTGTCCGTTCTACCGAATCGGGATTAGGGTTAGTGTGTGTGATCTACCGTGCCTGTGTGCGATATACCGTGTCAACCGATTCTGCGATCAAGGTCACAGAGATCGATGGTTTGATCGGCTGCAACTTGATAGGCGATCCCAATACGAGTTGGCGCGCGGGCCCGGTCTTTCAGCCATTGGCTGATTAGTTTCAAGCCTCTTTCTTTAGAGGGGACGATTAGCTCTTGGTATTGTCCTTGGGTACCAATTCTTCCCCAATGGCGTCTGATGACCCAATCGCCAAACAAGTCCCGACCGAACTCAATAGCATAGGCGCGCGCTATATTTCGGTCGCCATCGATTGCTTGCAAGTCGACTATGCACGACATCATCTAGAGTTTGTCCTCCGCCTTCTGGGGATTCAAAGCTGATCTGATGATTACACAGGCTTATGTCTGTTTTGGACGTAGGGTGGGATTTCTGGACAATTTGGTGTTGTTTCGCCAGTCTGGTTCGTCCTGCCGTACTCGTGCGCAGAAGATGGGTTGTTCTTAGCAAATTTGCCTCTTGAAAAAACACCATTATGGTGGTAGCAGGATTAATGACTGAGAAGCGTAAGCCCACTTATGACATTGAAGCGGTCAAAGCTACGTTTTCGGCGGTTGATCGTCTAAACGTCACCGGTTCAGCGCTTAGAGGAGCTACATCACTTGGTTTTGGCAGAGCCGACATGGTTGCTATTATTCAGACGATTGAACGGCGTCACTTTTATAAGTCTATGACTTCACATGGCGACCATAGAGTATGGCAAGATGTGTATCATGTTCCGTCCCGTGAGGGGACATTGTACGTCAAGTTTACGGCTGATGCTGTGGCCGAGTTTTTGCTTCTGTCGTTTAAGGAGAAGGTCGATGAGTAACCCTACCTGTCCCGAAACGGGCTCTGTTATGTATCGTGACATCCGGCCCATGACGATCAAGTATAAGGGCCGTCAAGTCGAGATACAAATGCCTGGCTGGTATTGCGATGAAAGTGATGAAAGCATTCATACCGGGGACGATATGAAGATCTCAGACCGTGCTCTGAACAGGTTAAAGGCTGAAGTGGAAAATTTATTGGTGCCTGAGACTGTGCGTCGCATTAGGATGCGGCTGGGATTAAGTCAAAAAGATGCTGGCCGATTGATTGGTGGTGGTCCGAACGCCTTTCAAAAATATGAGAGCGGTGATGTTCTGGTCAGCCACGGGGTCGCGAGTGCGCTATTATTGCTTGAACGCGATCCTTCCGGCCTCTCAGTTCTAAAAGAGCAGAGGCTGCGCGAGAATGCCGCATAGGGAAAGTATTTGAAACTGTGTATTCAGGGCATGAGGGATGGTTTGTCAGATTAGACCGCCGTCCAGATAAATGGCCGACCCAGCCACGGCAAATTACTGTAAAGGCGCCCAATTTTACCTGCGCCAAATTTCAGGTGGTAGAGAATTGCAAAGACTGGGCAAGTGCCCGCGACCTAGCTTAGATATGGCTAAGAGAGTCGTGAAGCAGGGGAAAATCAGCGACTTATTTTGGATCTGATGGCGTGTTTCTAGACGACCAATGAATATGGATGATCCGCCATTGACCTTGGACACGACGCATAACCATGGTTTCGGTTCCGAGGCTGTTGATCGTCCGTCCTCGATATTCACCCGTTGTTTTGCTTTCCGTGGTGGAGACAGCCGTATCGCCCCAGATGCTGATGTCGCGTTTTAGTACTGCGTAGTCTGTGGCTTTAGCAAATGCGATGTCTGCCTCCAAATGATGATTTTGATATTCGCTTTTGCTGCTTTCAACATAGCCACCTTCATAGATTTTAACTTGATCGCTCAGAAAAGCCGCGGCACCCGTGGCGTCACCTGCCTTAAGGGCCGCGCGAAACTGGATGTCGATATCGACACTAACTTCTGCCTGCGGCGGGCTGACTTTAGCGGCTGGCGCGTGACCCACGCCGTGTGCCGACGCAAAGGATGTCGCTAAACCCAACAGGATTGCTAACGGGATGGCCTTAAAAAATGTGTGGCTCGTCTTCATGATTTTCAGGTCCTCTCAGGCAGGTAGTTGACCCTTATGGTTTTGGGCCGAAGGTGGTCGTTACTAAGCTGATTGCGACTAGGACCCCACAGAACAAAAGCGCATCAATGCGAAGCGTGGTTTTAAGCGCGGTACGACCTGCTGGAGGATTTGACTTCAAAAGGTGCGCAATCGCCGTCTTGTTGAGGGCACCTAAGCCCAAAGCACCACTGGCTAGCAACAATTTGGTACCAAGGACGAGCCCATAGCTACTGCTGGTCAAACCACCAAATCCACCACCCAATTTCCACGCGAGGATCGCTCCGCCTACAAACAATATGGGCACCGCCACGATTGCAATGGCCCCAAACCGCGCGCACGTCGCTTGCACGGCTTCGTCGTTCTGATCCCGCCTAGGCCATAAAACGAAGGGCGCACTCAGCCAGAACGCGGCCATGATGACATGTCCTGCGACCAAGGTGGAAAACAGGGTAGGTGACGCTAAGGCTTGAGTGTGCCCCGTCAGCGCGAAGCTAGTGCACATGAGAAATGCACCCACGATCAAAAATACGCGTTGAACCATTCCAGAGGTCAGTAGGCATGCCATCAGGGTTAGAAAGCCCAGGAAAAGAGCGACAAGGCTGGACTGCTGCATGTCCCAAACCATCGACACAAGGGCGATATCACCTAATTCAAGTGCGGTGAGACAGGCTCGCAGTCCCGCAATAACGACAGCACCAAGCGCGAGCCAGCTTACTGAGACAAGCCACTTGCGCGCCGATGCGGCGGCGATCACGCCACCCGCCACGCTGAGCGCAATACCTGCGGCCAATAAGGCGATCAGATACAAGGCGAGCTTAGATGCAACGCCCAAATAGATAAATAGCCCGCCCCCATCGTCCATGCGCTAAAGCCTAAAAATTAGCGAACGCGAAAGCGCACGGTGCCGCCCATCGTGTGATCGCCAGCGTCGGCCCCCCAAGTCAGCGTGTAGCTATCTGGCTCAAGGCGAGGGAACGTGATGTCGGCTGTGTTTGTGGGAGCCGCGCCCGTGGGCATACGAACGGGGATTGTCTCCCCCGTAGCAACACTCAGGCGCGCCGAGGTGAGGCGCATGGCGTGGGGAAAACTAATCCGCATCGATGTTGGTGCAGTGGTCAAGACCGCGCCATCGGCAATGCTGGTCGTGACACGCATGCTCGCACCATCATGTTTCATGCCGGGCATCCCGCCCATGCCAGATGACTGGCCAGCACCACGCGTCGGAGCTGAGGCAGCCGCAGTGCCAATTGTGAAACTGGTCTTGGGTGCCATGGCATGACCGTCAGCTCCAATGGAGCGAAACGTCATTGTATAGGTTCCAGCAGGCAATCGTGGCAAAGGAACCGAGAATGTCGCCGCTGGGGATGTTCCGGCGCGGTACGTGATCGGCACGGCTTGGCCCGCACTATTGGTCAAGGTGACGCTACCCATGCGAACGGGTTCATTGAATGTCACGCTGAAGCTCGTTGGCGCGCTAGAAACCACCCCGCCGTCTGCAATTGAAGTTGCGGTAATCTTGGCATGGGCGAATGCAGCCGAAGACGCAAAGAGCATGAGCGAGGCAGCTAAAGGCGCAAGTATCGTGCGAGACATGATCGGGTTCCTTTGTCCGGCCTAATGGCCTTGGTGGTTCATGGGAGGGGGTAAGGTGGTATCTTTGGTGACAGGCTTGGCGCTTGGCGCGATTGAAGGGTTGCCAATTCCGTCGCGAGCGAGTTCGCTTGGTGTTGCCGCGCGGGGTTCGGTTCCGGGTGGGTTTTCATACCAGCCTGGATCGCCATAGCTGGTGATCCCGTCACGTACCTTAACAATGGTCATCAGCCCGCCCATCGGGATATAGCCGCGCGGACCTTCGCCTCCGACCATCGGGACAGAATTTTCGGGTACCGGCATATGGCCAGAGGTAACGTGTTGCCCATGATCGCCCATGCCGGTCGTCCCCATCACCATTGTGCCGGGAATCAAGTCTTGCACGCGCGCCTCAAGCTGGGCCGGATCAACGCCAATCACATTGGGAAGGCCGTGGCCCATCTGGTTCATGATGTGGTGGAGCATGTGACAATGCATGCTCCAATCGCCAACATAATCGGCATCAAATTCAACGGTGCGTGTTGTGCCGACCGGGACCAAAACGGTGGTCTCGGGCCATTGGCCAGCAGGCGGAATAACGCCGCCATCTGTTTCTACAATCTTCCAAGAATAGCCATGAATATGCATCGGGTGATGGTTCTGCATCCCCAAATTCCCAAACCGGATGCGAACCTTTTGCCCGGTGCGGACCACTAAGGGTGCGGTCGCTGGAAACACTTTCCCGTTCATGGTGAAAATGTTGAAGTCCGTCATCTCATTTGGATCGGGCCTACGAGAGCCCGGAATAATTTTCCATTCATGAAGCAAAATCGCAAAATCTCGCGCGGCGGGGTTGGTCTGGCGACGCCTTGGGTGGATGATGAAAAGACCCGTTAAGCCAAGGCCCATCTGCGCCATCTCGTCATGATGGGCATGAAACATTTGCGTGCCATATTGGACGAGCGGAAACTCATAGACCCACGTTTCGCCCGGCGGAATATTTGGCTGGGACAAGCCGCCGACCCCATCCATCCCTGATGGCAGGATGAAGCCGTGCCAGTGAACAGAGGTGGGTGCGCGCAATTTGTTCGTAACATAGATGCGAACTTGATCCCCCTCAACCGCCTCAATCGCAGCACCGGCACCGACACCGTTAAAGCCCCAAACACGCGCGGTTAGACCCGGCATAAATTCGTGATCGAATTCATCGATCACAATCTCAAAGATCTTTACCCCGTCGCGCACAATGAAGGGCAGCTTATAGCCGTTTGGAATCTCCGTGGGCTGATAATCAACCCCAGGACGCCCCGGCGCGTAGGTTCCGGGGTGCGGCACACTGGTCGCGTGGCTGCCCTTGGCATAGGCCAGCTTGGGCAGAAGTGGGGCTGCGACACTGCCCGCCAGCAGTGCGCCCGTGGCATGACGGCGGCTAAGGGAGGCTTGCGTTGGATGGGCTGTGAGATGGGTCATCGAGCGCTCCTTAATGGCCAGCTGCGGGTTTCGGCATTTGGGTGGTATCAACTTGAGCCAAGGGTTGGCTTCCGCCGCGTCCACCTTGGCGCAGGAGATCAAGATTGGCTTGCGCAATCCAATAGTCACGGGTGGCATCAATCGACATGCGTCCAGCGTCTAGGCGCGCGCGCTTGGCCTCCAGCAATTGAAAAATCCCCAACTGCATGGCGTTGAAGTTCGATTGGGTGCTGGTAAATACTTGCGCAGAAAGAGGCAAAATCACTTCACGACGTTCAATTGCCATTTGGCGCGTTGCTTCGGCCATCGCTGCTGTGGATCTTGCCTCTGCCCCCAACTCAAGTTCAAGGCTGGCAAGGTTGGCATTTGCCACTGTCATCGCGCTTTCAGCCCGCAGCCTTGTGCTGGTTCCCAGTCCAAAAACGGGAAGACCGACACCTAAACCAAACCCGCGCTTCCAAATGCCATCGCGCTCGCGCTCTCCCGAGAGCTCAAGAGCCGGAAGGAGTGAAGCAAGACTCGATGTGCTGCGCACTGCCCGCGCCGCTTGCAACATGGCTTTTGCTGTCGCCACATCTGTGCTGGCAGTTACGACCTCTGCCACCACAGCATCCACGGCAATCGCCTCATCTGGTGGTGCGGGTAGCCGCCGTGCCGCGCTCCAGCTTTGACGCTGAGCTTCCGACAAGCCAAGGGCTGCATTAACACGCTCTCGGGCTGGGATCAGGCGCGCCTCTGCCTGCCGCAACGTTAGAGCCATTTCTGCCGCAAAAAGCCTTTCGCGTTCGACATCCAGGTGTGCGCTATTGCCCGCAGCAAAGATCGCCTCGGCTGCCACAAGCGCTGCTTGGCTGGCATCATTCGCCTGGCGCATTAGGTCTAGGTTTTGGTTGGCGGCAATGAACTCAATCATGGCAATGCGCGCATTCGCTGCGACCATCAATGTCTCGCCAAGGGCACGCGCTTGGGCCGCTTCCCAGTCGCCTTGCGCCGCGTTTCGTCTCGCGGGCAAATTCAGGAACGACATTAGGTCAATCCCAAAGCCATATTTCAGGATATCGGTCTCGGGCGCCTTGGGAACCAAACGCGCGGCATGAATCACGGGGTTTGACGGAAGAACGCCATCGAGAAAATCGGCACGCGCCACCCCCAATTCCGCGTAGGCCATTTGAACCCGGGGATTATTAGCTATCGCAATGCGTGCTGCAGTCTCGGGCGTGATGGGTTCAGCCAATAGGGCAGCAACACGATCAGTGACTTCTTTCGAACTCCGACCTTCGAAACTTGGTTTTTCGCCGATTGCTTGTTCTATACGCGTGCTTAACAAGTCTTGCTCGCCGGCTGGCAAAGTTGCGCACCCCGATAGATATGCCGAGCCCATTAAAGTGAGGATAAGCGTAGATCGACGAAGGCGACAAATCATGTGTGAGACGGCTTTCAACATTGTGCTATCTGCTAGACGCACAAGCGTTCTAAATCCCTCACATTGTGGGCGCTATCGGCCAATTTTTGCGCAGCATCTGTTTGGCGCGTGCGACGCGGGCCTCCACCGCTTTTTGACTTAAGCTCAGAACAACAGCCGCCTCTTTCTGGCCCAAGCCTTCCAGAGCGCATAAAATGAGCGGGCCTTTCAGGCCAGTGGGAAGCTGGGCAATCAAAAGTTCCAAGGTCTCAAGGTCATTTGTTTGACCGTTAGGATCCAGCTGGGGCGTGGCTTGATCACGGGCCGGATCAAACGGGATCGCCGCAAAGAAAAAGGCCCGCACCGCGCGTCTTCGCGACCAGTCCCGGCAGGCGTTTAATGTCGCGCGACGCAGGAATGCGCCAACATCCCTTGGAATTGAGGAGTCACCACTTTCTGGCTTGGTCAGGGTCCGCCAGAAGGCGACAAATACCTCTTGGACGATGTCCTCGCTCTCGCCCGCATCACCCGTATAGCGTTTGGCAATGCGCCAAAGCGGCTGCTGCCAATGACGCATCAGGGCTCCATAGGCAGCCTTGTCGCCAGTTGCCGACTTAGTGGCCAGGGTAAGGCTATCGGTCACCGGTCCAGGAGGATCAAGGGGCCTTTTGGCCATCAGGGTTTGCCCCACCCGAAGCCAAAAGTGCATCACGAACTTGTCGATCAAATTCGACTTGTTGTTCTGGCGTCAAAATGGCGCGCATGTCGAAAACATGCTCGACGCTCACTTTTTGCAAAGCTCCCATCGCATGGTGAAAATGATCGATCGCAGCCTGCACTTTGGGCGTAAAGGCTTTGTCTGCGCCAATAGCATCAGCCAATTCGCGGTTTGCAGCCGCCATCTCACCCTCGAGGCGATCCTTCTCGACCTTAAAGTCTGCCTCTAAGAGATGGAGCTTTGCATTTTGACTGGCATTGAGATTCAAGGTTAGATGCATCCGCTCGTGCAAGCTCTGTGCTGGCAAAGCGGCACTCATGGTTCGACCATGCAACCACGCACCGCCGTAGCCTGCCGCCAAAGCAAATAGACCAATCGCTGTCCCTACGATTACAAGCCGCACGCCTGACGCCATCGCTTACTCTCCCAAAATGCTGGAGGGTACACGGGGGCCAACGTCGCCCACCCAACTGCTCATAGCTGCGGACTGAGAAGGGGCAGCCTCAAACTGAACCGGCTTTGTCAAGTCTGCGACAGCAAAACCAATCAAGGCGGCCAAACACATAAGGCTTATGGTGCCCTGCCACCCAAATAGCTGCCCGAAGATCAGGGTACCGATGCCTTGGCCAGCCAATGCCACCTCAGCTTCGCCCTGATTTGTCGCAAGTCGCGTCCAAACACGTCGCTCCAGATCGACTGGCGCACGCGTATCGGCACTTAACCTATTTAAAAGCTGATCCAGATCCAGGTCATGCATCTCAAATGCTCCTATCGCGGCTTCCTACACCATCTAGACGCAATCCCCCACGAATTCCCTCATCCACTTTATCGATCGTGGGTTTCACGGAGTGAGTTTAGTTCTGGAGCCATCAGTTCTTCATATCAACAAGCGGGATATGACCTGTGTCCGCTTGGGAGGTGTTCGTTGATTGGGCGCCATGTCGTGCTTGGGCGCATTTGAAACTGTCGGCATTTCAGCTGAACTTTACCGAAAACAGATGGTCTGGTTCTTTATTGGGGGGGCAGGCTGTCTATCGACGCGGGATATCTGTAATAAAATTAGGAAGGGATTGGGGGCGAGACTTCGATCCCTGAAGATGTCTTAGAGGGCCCGCAAATCGACCAATTCCCACAAGACTTGAACTTATGTTGCTCGCGTGGTGCTATCGGTGCCGGTTCAACAGGGGCGGCAAGTGTTTGAAAATCTAATTACAGCGCTTGACTGGCTTGGAATCATTGTCTTTTCGTTGACAGGGGCTTTAGTTGCCTCGCGCAGTCAGATGGATTTGGTTGGCTTTATCCTTCTGGGCACAGTTACCGGCATTGGTGGCGGCACTCTGCGCGACCTATTGCTGGATATTCATCCTATCTTTTGGATTGAGCAGCCAATCTATGTGCTTGTCTGTGCCGGTGTGTCGATACTGGCATTCTTTAGCGCTCATCTCGTCCACCCGCGCTATCGGCTTTTGCTATGGCTCGATGCGGCTGGCCTCGCGCTTTTCGCGGCTACAGGGGCTGAGCGCGCTCTTGGGGCCGGTGCGCATCCAATTGTTGCGGTTATCATGGGTATGATAACAGCCTGTTTCGGCGGCATTATTCGCGACACGCTAAGCCAAGAACGGTCGATCATCTTTTCCTACGAGATCTATGTCACCGCCGCCTTAGTTGCGGCTTCTTCTTTTGTTGGTTTGAATGCAATGGGGTTTGGTCACGAGATCGCGGTATCGGGCGCTTTTCTATTAGGCCTAGTCTTAAGGGGTGGTGCCATCCAATTCGGATGGTCTCTGTCACGCTACCGGGCAAAGTGAAGCAAAGCTTGAAGGGCGTCACCAAAACTTAGATGCGAGGTGACCGCGCCCCATAAAATCCAGCCAGAAGCTTGTTGGACCTCCGAATGCGTTGAGATGCACACATTCTTCTGGCCGTTAAATGTCTGCTTTCGAGAAACCACCATCTGGGCCAAACCTGACCACCTTTTATGGCAATCATCGCGGTCATTGATGGCTTATAACACCTGCTGCTTTCCCTCTAACAAAATATCGATTTTGTAAGTGCGAAACGGGGAGTAGTCGGCAGTGTCATTATGTCCGTTTATTGTCGTAGTCGCCTCGTTTTATCGCATCCTTTCGGCGCGGGCCACATATCGGTGAGACATCAACTGGGCTAGGTACTGTGCGTATGGAGATGTTGCAGACGGTAGAAGCGAGATATTGGGGTCGACTTGATGTAGTTGATCTGGCTCGTCCTGCCACATTCGTGCGAATAGGATGGGGCTTTTCTTCGCAAATTTGCCCCTTGAAAAAACACCATTATGGTGGTAGCAAGATTAATGACTGATAAGCGTAAGCCCACTTATGACATTGAAGCGGTCAAAGCTACATTTTCGGCGGTTGATCGTCTAAATGTTACCGGTTCGGCGCTTAGAGGAGCCACATCACTTGGTTTTGGCAGAGCCGACATCGTTGCTATTATTCAGACGATTGAACGGCGTCATTTTTATAAGTCTATGACTTCACATGGCGACCACAGAGTATGGCAAGATGTGTATCATGTTCCGTCCCGTCAAGGGACATTGTACGTAAAGTTTACGGCTGATGCTGTGGCCGAGTTTTTGCTTTTGTCGTTCAAGGAGAAGGTCGATGAGTAACCCCACCTGTCCCGAAACGGGCTCTGTTATGTATCGTGACGTCCGGCCGATTACGATTAAATACAAGGGCCATCAAGTAGAGATACAGATGCCTGGCTGGTATTGTGATGAGAGTGACGAAAGTATTCATACCGGTGAGGATTTGAAGGTCTCAGACCGTGCTCTCAATAGGTTAAAGGCCGAAGTGGAAAATTTATTAGTGCCCGAGACCGTGCGCCGTATCAGAAAACGCTTGAGATTAACGCAAAAGGACGCCGGTCGATTAATCGGTGGTGGGCCGAACGCGTTTCAAAAATATGAGAGCGGTGACGTTCTTGTTAGCCATGGGCTTACAAGTGCGTTGTTATTGCTTGAACGGGATCCGTCTGGACTCACAGTTTTAAAAAACCAGAGACAGCGTGAGAACGCCGCATAGAGCAAGTTCTTTGGAATATCATCCACGGTCGCTCCGATACGGCACTTGATCTCCAACGCCCGCAGTAAAATCTGTCAACTAACTCAGTACCATGTCTTAGTAGGGCCGTCGTCTTTTGCTTTGGGTGCAGGCGCATCACTCCCCAACTCAAAGTCGGCCCAAACCTTGTAGGTGCGCGCCAGCGTTAGCGTGAACGCCACATTCCATTCGAGAGGCTGAACACCAACACGCTTAAGCCTTAGTACGTGCGGGGCGCAAAAAGGATGAGCCCAGCACCCAGTAAGCATATGAGCCCGCCACTGATATCCCAAACATCGGGCCTAGTGCGCTCAAGAAACCACATCACGCCCAATGATGATACGATGTATATGCCCCCATAGGCTGCAAAAGCGCGCCCTGCACTGTTTGACGGGATCAAGGTCAATAGCCAGGCAAAAATCACGAGCAAACAAACGCCGACCAAAAGCCAGAGCTTAGGTGCTCCATTGCGGAGAACTGCCCAAACCGCAAAGCAGCCCCCAATTTCGGCCGCGGCCGCTGCGGCATACACAAAAACCTGGATCGGCGTGCTGATGACCGTCATGAGTTAGCGCCTTTGAATTTTAACATGCGTAACATGACGCAAGCTTACCATGGTCCATCTCTAACGTGACTGCCCTGATAGAGAATCGTTCTTCAAGCACTTCGACGAGAGCCACAAGTGTAGCATTGGAAAATAAAAGTAAGGCTTCAAGGCAATAGTGAGACTTCGCTCCAGTTGATACATTTATTGCCTCCTTGTTGATCCGAAATCTCTATTTGTCCGAGGAAAATCAAAATAAACTTTTAGTGTTTTCTGGACTTGCCTTGAGCAAAAGCAGAAGAACTCAGGTCATTCGCTTGGCAATTTTTCTGACATTTCTTCGCAAATAGAGGACATGCGCTCGATATGATGCCGAGCAGGTTTGAACACTGTCGACCGCCCTCCATTTGCTTGCGATAGACAGGCTCTTAAAAATGTTTCTTGTCGTTCACTTGGCTCCTTGGATGCCGAGATTTGATCCCAAAATTCTCTGCTAGATTTACCTTCATAGGCGTCACAAAACTTAATGAGCGCAAGAGAATGACGGCGCACAGCAACGCTATTTCCTGGTCGCCTTCTTGGAAAGACGCCCACATTATGAGTTTGCTGGGCTTCGGCTCGACAGCGGCCAGCAAGCTCTGACACATCAGATGCAGCGGCAACAACAGTATTTCTCTGTGGCATCACTGGCTCAGTGGCCCCGGCCGTGGCAGGTCCAATCTGGGTCAAAATAATGACACTAAGTAGAAGCATTTTAGACATTTTGCGATTCCTTCCTTGTTGAACAGTGACCGACAGCAAAGACTTCGCCTTGCCGCCGGGGATTACCTAAGCATCAGGTCGAGGTGAATAAGCCAACAGCCTTAGCGCGTTGAAAACAACGATTAAGGTTGAGCCCTCGTGCATCAACACGGCCGGACCAATCCCAAGGCCAAAGATGGTTGCGGGTACCAGTAGACCGACAACGCCAAGACTAAAGAACAGGTTCTGTTTGATCGTTTTGTTGGTTTTTCGGCTGAGGCCAACAGCAAACGGTAAATGGCTGAGATCGTCAGCCATGAGCGCTACGTCGGCCGTTTCGAGCGCTACGTCTGAGCCTGCTGCCCCCATTGCAATACCAACGCTGGCGCTGGCCATGGCGGGCGCGTCATTCACGCCATCTCCGAGCATCGCGACTTTTTGTTGGGCTTGGAGTTTTTTGATCGCCGTGACTTTGTCTTGTGGCATGAGATCGCCCCACGCCTCGTCAAGACCAACTTCCTTGGCGATGGCGTCGGCGACCGGCTGGCTATCGCCGGAAATCATAATCATACGGGTGATGCCAAGATCGCGCAGTGCGGCGATGGTAGGTTTGGCCTCAGGGCGCGGGGTGTCCATCAGACCCAAAACGCCCAAATACCGGTCTGCTGCGCGGACAATCATGATGGTGCGGCCATTTTGGCGCAGACCTTGGGCGCTGTCCGCTATCGCTTGCGGCAAAGCAATGCCAACGACGTCAGAGAATAACTTGTCGCTGCCGATATGGACCAAATCGCCTTCAACGCGCGCTTCGATGCCCCGCCCAATGATTGCACGTATATCGGTTGCCGTTGGGATTTTTGCTTGGCCCAATTTCTCCGCACCATCACGCACGATAGCACTGGCAAGGGGGTGATCGCTAAGGCGTTCAACGGCCACGGCGATGGTAAGGAGTTCTGCTTCGGTGACACCTTGTGCGGGCACAACATCAATCAAGCGCGGCCGACCCTCAGTAAGCGTGCCGGTTTTGTCAAAAGCAATGGCGGTGAGGCTACCCAGCGCCTCAAGTGGCGCGCCACCCTTGATCAAGACGCCACCACGTGCCGCGCGGGCCACACCTGATAAAACAGCACTGGGTGTGGCGATGGCCAAGGCGCAGGGGCTGGCGGCAACCAATACCGCCATCGCGCGATAGAAGGTATCGCGGAAGGGCTCATCAATCACAAAGCCTGCACACAAGAGCAAAGCGACAAGAGCCAACACCGCAGGCACGAATATCTTTTGAAATTTGTCGGTAAACAATTGGGAGGGGGACTTTTGAGACTGAGCCTCACTGACCATTTTCACAACGCGTGCTAATGTCGTGTCACTAGACAAACGTGTGACATAGATGGCGAGAAGGCCTGAGCCATTGATGGTGCCAGCGAACACGATGCTGGCTTTATCAACACGCGCAGGCTCCGCGGCGGCGAGCGCAATGTCGTTCACCGGCTGCTTGTCTGCGGGCACGCTCTCCCCTGTGACTGGGGCTTGGTTGACTGCACTATGGCCTTCTATGACAAAGCCATCTGCGGCCAAGCGTTCATTGGGCTTTACGACGACAATGTCGCCGATTTGAAGCGCACTGACGGCAATTTCTTCGGTTGTATCGCCACGGCGCACCAAGGCCGTTTGGGGGGCAAGCTCTGCCAGTGCTTCAATGGCGCGCTTGGCGCGGCCCATGGCATATTGTTCCAGTGCGTGGCCAATGGAGAATAGGAACAAAAGCAACGCGCCTTCTGCCCACGCGTCAAGTGCTGCCGCGCCCGCCGCTGCGACCAGCATGAGGGAATCGATTTGAAACTTGCGGGCGCTAAGCGCTTCCATCGCCTCTTTCAATGTGAAATAGCCGCCGAAAAAATAGGCGGCGATGTAAAGTCCACGTGGCACCCAGTCATTTAGGCTGGTCGTCTTTGAAATGATAAAGCCAATGGCTAAAAGCGCGCCGCAAATGAATGCAAAATACAGCTCCGTGCGTTCACCAAGGATGCCGCCATGAGCGTGGTCGTGCCCATCGTGATCATCATGGACAGGCGCTTTGCCGGAACTCACATGTATCGGGGGCTTGGCCTGAGTCATGTCGAAACTCCTTTTATGAATCGCGCCGCCCAAATTCCAACGCCGTAAAGAGCTATCGTCAGCAAAATACCAGCCAGCAACGCCCCCCAGAACCCCATGCCCGAACGCAACAGCATCGGGATTACAAGGAACATTGGCAGGCTTGGTAACACCAGCCAAAAGGTCGAGGTTAAATGGCTGGCGATCAAAACTGGGTCTTGGGTCTCGCGCCAGAGCCAGATCACCGCCAAAATACTGACCAGCGGCAGAGACGCAACAAGCGCACCCATAGTTGGGTTGCGCTTGGCTATCTCTGCTATGGCCCCAATCAGGAGAGCGGAGATCATAACTTTGATAAAGAATGTCATATCTCAACTCTCCTCTGGGTAAAATTCAACCAACAACCAAAGTGAAAGGCACGACCAAAACCTTGCCACCCTTTTGCACTTGCAAAAACAGTCTGTGCGTCCCGCTGACTTTGGGATGAAGTTCAAAGCCAAGGATCGGTCCACCACGTGCGGTTTCATCCTTGGGTTCTGCCCCTTCTGGATGGCCGTGTAGCATGGATGCACCGCCTTCTGAGAAGCCGACCAGATGCGCATAAGCGCCCATGATGGGTTCAAGACCTGCGAAGGGCGTACCTTCTGCATCTGCGACAGTTAGCGTCGTCATCACGTGCTGGCCCTTAGTCGCGGCCCCGCCCAGTGACAAAGTGAAGGTCAAACCGTCGACCACTGAAGTTAGGGATTGGGTGGCTGCAAGGGCGGCTGGGCTGTCTGACCCGACAAGGAGGTCAGCTGACGGGTTTTGAGGATGGGCATCAGCGCCCTTTGGCGCATCGTGGCTGTGGTCAGCGCCTACTCCATGCGCATGGCCTTCGTCTTTTGCTTTGGGTGCAGGCGCATCTCTGCCCAACTCAAAGTCCGCCCAGACTTTGTAGGAGCGCGCGAGCTTTGGCGTGAACGCCACATTCCATTCGCCGGGATTGGCACCCGGTGTTGCGTGAACATGAGTGTAATCCTCTAGGCCCGCATCAACGATCATGACATGGACTTTGTTTTCATGCTTGGTTGCAATCGCGTCAGGACCAAGTGGCTTGCCCTCTTGGCCTTTAAGATTGAGCGTAACAGTAACGGGTTGGCCCACCACTGGAGGCTGGCTGGTGACCAAAGTGAGCGCAGCATCCTTCGCCTCAGCACTGGTCGCAGCACTAGCTTCAGCCTTTGGCGCATCGGTCTTGGCTGCCCCGCCTTGACCACAAGCGGCAAGGCCAAGAACAAGGGAGGAAACCGCCATAAGGGCGAGGATGCGGGTGGTTTTACGTGTAGTATGCATATTAAAATGCCTCCTGAGCTTGGCCTGCATCACGGTCTGCGATCAGGCGGTCAAGGGATGGGCGCCCGAATAGAGCAAACAGGATGGGGGTAACGACAGCATCGAGAAGCGTAGCTGATATTAGACCGCCAAAGATAGTGACCGCGACGGGTTGTAAGATTTCCTTACCCGGTTCCCCCGCCCCTAAGATCAAGGGGATGAGCCCTAGTCCAGTGGCAAGAGCTGTCATCAAAACGGGCGTAAGACGCTCCAACGTTCCGCGCACAATCAGTGCCTCGCCAAAGCTTTCGCCTTCTTGAAGGGCGAGGTTCAGATAGTGGCTAATCTTCAAAATGCCATTGCGCGCCGCGATGCCTGTGAGGGTTACAAAACCAACGAGAGTCGCAACCGAGATGGGCAAGTTGGCTATCCAAAGAGCAGCAACCGAACCTACCAAGGCCATGGGTATTCCACCCATGACAATCCACGCCAAAGTGGCTGAGCGGTAGCGTGTGTACAGTAGCGCAAAGATCAACGCGAAAGACACCAGCGATAGACCGCCAATTGTTGCGGTTGCGGCCGCTTGTGCTTCAAACTGACCTTCCAATCGATAAAAACCGCCTTCTGGCAACGGGGTTGCTGCAGTTGCTTCATTGATGGCCGCTGTGATGGCCCCTAAATTAGCACCCGGTGCCAGATTGGCCTGGACGACAATCCGGCGCTTACCATTTTCGCGTGCGATTTGGTTGGGGCCGTCGGATTCAACGACAGTTGCAAGTGTCGACAAAGGGACTGGTCCCTTTGGCGTTTCAATCAATGTGGCAGCCAAGCCTTGGGTGGTGCGGGCATTATCGTCAAGCCGGATCACCAAATCATAGCGGCGGGTGCCGTCGATAACGTTTGATACCACTTTACCGCCTGACAACATGTCCAAGGCTTCCATGATTTGTGTCGCACTTGCCCCATAAGTTGCGGCGCGTTGATAGTCGATTTGCACGTCCAATTGGGGAACACGCACGATTTTCTCGACCCGAACATCAACAAGTCCCTCAATCGCTGACATGCGCGTCCGCAGAGCTTCTGCCGCAACGCGTGCGCCATCTTGATCCTCGGCAAATACCTTCACGGCAACAGGCGAGGTAACGCCCGACAGCATGTGATCAATGCGGTGAGCCAACGGTCCGCCAATGCCAACACTGGCTGGGAGAGGTGCCAGCACTTTGCGGATATCGGCCATTACGTCTTCGCGCTTATGGGCCGACAGGCCTGGCTTCAGCTTGATATCGAGTTCGTTGGAATGCACACCTTCGGCATGTTCATCCAGTTCTGCGCGCCCGGTACGTCGGCTTACGCTGTCAACGCCATCAACACTTTGGATCAAACGCTCTGCCGTGGCGCCAACGCGAGCACTTTCTTCAAGGCTGATACCCGGCTGCAAGACGATGCTGGCCAGCAATGTGCTTTCGTTGAAGGCTGGCAGGAAAGCGCGTGGCAGAAACGCTGCTGCACCCAGTGCAATGATCGCTAAGATAGCCGCGCCTGAAACCACGGCTTTACCGCGTGAAAACCCCCATTCAAGGGCTGCCTTGTTCCATCGTTTTAACGTAGCTACAATGAATGTATCTTTTTCTTCGTGCAAGGATTTAGCGTTGGACAAAAGCCAATGGCACAATACCGGCGTGACTGTCATCGAGATAAACAGACTGGCGAGGATCGACACTACATAAGCAACGCCCAAAGGCTGGAATAATTTGCCCTCGATGCCGCTTAAAAAGAACATTGGCAAAAATACGAGAATGATGATCATTGTTGCGTAAACAATGCCCGAACGAACCTCGCCGACGGCATTCGCGATCACAAGTAAGGGCGCTTTTGGTTCGTCGGCCTGTCGGTTTTGCTTCAAGCGGCGATAGACGTTTTCTACACCGACGACTGCATCATCCACCAATGAACCTGCCGCAATGGCCAGTCCGCCCAGCGTCATTGTATTGATAGATAGCCCCATAGCGAAAAACACCAAAGCTGTTACCATAAATGACAAGGGTAAAGCGATGAGCGATATGGCGGTTGTGCGCACATTCAACAAAAACGCAAACAAGATCACCGCCACCACAATGGCAGCTTCTATTATCGCTTTTTGCAAAGTTGAGATTGAGGCTTCGATGAAGTCAGCTTGGCGCATTTGCACGCGGTCGGCTTTTATGCCCGCTGGCAAGCTCTTGGTTATTTCTGCCAATGCCGCTTCAACAGCTTGCGTCACTTTAACCGTATCAGCACCGGGTTGCTTTTGCACCCCGATCATAACGGCTGGCCCACCGCGATAACCTGCGTCTCCACGCCGGAACCGTGCACCAAAATCCACATTGGCAAGGCTCGATAGCGGCACACTGCTGCCTGTTGCTGTTGTAACAGGCAGTGTCGCCAAATCAGCCAATTTGGTCGTTTTAGCCAGCCCGCGGATCACAAACTCTTGTCCGTTCTGATCGATAAAGCCACCTCCCGCATTCTGGGAGAACCCTGTGACGGCTCCTTCAAGGCCTTCCAGCGTTACACCCAATTGCGCCATACGTGCCGTATCGGGGGCGATGCGAAACTGACGCACTTGCCCGCCAATGGGAATAACTTGCGCCACACCGGGGATCGTCAAGAGGCGTGGACGGATTTGGAAATCTGCAATTTCACGGGCTAACTTTGGATCGGCATCACCATAGGGAATCGCAACCAGCATGATCTCGCCCATGATAGACGTAACGGGCCCCATAGCGGGGGCATGGTCTACATTGCCCATGCTTTCTTTGGCTAGGGCCAAACGCTCGGAGACTTGTTGGCGCGCTTTAAAGATTTCTGCTGCCCAGTTGAACTCTACATAGACAAGGGACAATCCAACACCCGATACAGAACGCACGCGTTCTACGCCGGGAATACCGCTCATCGCGTTTTCCAAGGGCTGACTAATCAGGGCTTCCACTTCGGGCGGTGCCATACCGCCTGCTTCGGTCATGATGGTAACGGTTGGCTTATTGAGGTCAGGCAACACGTCCACCGGTAGGCGTGTGATGGACAGCCCGCCAAATAACATGAGAGCAAGTGCAGCAAAAAGAACAAGAATTCGGTTACGCAGCGAGACATTAACAATGGTATCGAACATGCACCCGCCCCCCTATCGCACTTGCGCCAGCAGCGGACTGCCAGCAACAACAATACGTTGGCCTGCGCTCAAGCCGCTTGTCACGAGCACGCGGTCAGCATCCAGATCGGTGACGACCACCGCAACGGGTGCGAAGGTCTCGGCACTCTTTTTCACAAAAACAATAGCCTGACCGTTAGCACCGCGCGCGACCGCTAAGCGTGGTACAGCGATCCCAGAATTAGGAACGCTACTGCCTGCAAACACCGTCACAGGTTCGCCCGCGCGCAAACCATCGCTTAGCTCAATCAGAAAGCGGATGGGGGCCGAGCCATTGATCAGCGATAGACCGGCCCCTTGGCGCAACAATGTCATAGTTCGGCCGTCAGCTGTGCGGGCGGTTGCTTGCCCGCCAATACCAGCAGCAGTGGAACCATTTGCTTGGGCCTCCACCAATAAGCGCGACGGGTTGACGATGGTGAACAATGTCTCGCCCGACGCTACGACTTGTCCTTGGCTAACGGAGACGGCAGACACAATTCCAGACACAGGGGCACGCGCAATTTCACTCGATGATGACAGGCGCGTCAAAGCTGCCTGCCGCGCCCTCAATCCATTCAGAGTCGACTGTGTTTCGGCCCTATCGGCCGCTATTTGTGCTTGAATGGCGCGTACTTCGATGCTTGCCGCCTCAATTTCCCGCGCGGGAACTACCCCCTCAAGTCTTTCTAAACGCGCCAAACGCTGTTGAGCTGCATGCAGCCTAACACGAATTTCAGCTGCGCCACCGTTGTCGGAAAGGCGCGCAGCCCGGCTCTGCGCCAGAGCTGATTCTTGCGCCAGTAATCCTTGATCTGCGACCAAGGCTGTCCGAGCGCCGGGATCAAAACCCGGCGTAATCATCGCCATCGCTTGACCCCGACCAACACTGTCCCCCAAAGCTGGCAAATTGCCAGACACACGCCCGCCAATTTGGGATTGCACGACGCCCGACGCATTGGGGTCTGGAATCACAATACCATTAAGCGTCAGCGTCTGAGTAGAATTGGTCGTCGCGCCGACAATTGTGCGCAGCCCAATCAAGCGCTGCATCGACTTTGGTGCACTCAGATCGCCATTGCCCAAGCGCGATGCTTGGTCTGGGGACGCTCCTGCGGGGCCAGCCGCTTCTTCACCGTGATCATGCCCAGCGCCCGCAATAACTGGATGGGGCGCAACGCCCAAACCGACTAAGCTCATACCAGCTAAAACGCCAATACTCGCCAGAGCTGCCGTGCGTCGGCGGCGCATCAAAACAAGACCGCCACCAACAACGACCAAGGCCAGCGCACCGCCACCCAAGAGCCACATCGAAGGAAAGCCTGATTTTTCGTCAACATGGACCGCGACATCGCTGACTACCAAAGTCGCACCCAACAACACGGGGTTGCCAGCACCTGTGATATTAAGACCAATGGGGTAATTGCCTGCTTTGTCGGCTTCGGGAAAAGGTACATTATATGTGCCATCAGCAGCAGCCGTTGCGACAACCTTACGGCCAGCAATGGTCAATGCAATCTTGGCGCCGGGAACTGGCGCATTGGTTGCCCAATCATCAAGCCAGATTTTCAGCGCATCACTTTGAACGCGCCCGACAACTTCAAAGCGATCGTTCGCAGCTTCAAAACTGGGTAAAGCGGGACCAGCTGCGGTAGTGGCGCCTGCAGCTTCTCCGTGATCGTCTGATGCACTTACAGTTGAAAAAGGAACTAAGCTGCTTAGCAACACAGCCGTCAGGGACATAGCGCTTGAGCCGCGCATCAATTTAGTGAATTTCATGGGAGGAGACCTTGTGTTTGGTTAAATTGAGACACCGCAGCGCCTATCTCAACGCGGGCAAGCGCATCTGCGCGCTGCGCATCGGACAGAAGTCCTCGCGCCCGTAATTCTTCGAAAAATGAAAGTTCGCCTTCAGCGCGACCTTTGAGCGTCAAGGCGAGAGCTTCTGACGCGGCCTCGCGCCGGATTTGCGCACTTAACTGAGCGCTACGCGCGCCTGCCAATCGCGCAACGGCTTCATTGCGTGCCGTTTCAATCGCCCGCTTTTGTGCCTCAGCACGGGCCAAAGCAGATGTGGCACGTGCTTGAAGCGTCGTCGCCTCAGCGCCACCCGATGGTGTTGCTCCAAATGGACGCGAGACGCGCACACCCGTAGATGTCAGCGTCGTATCGCCCGACAACCCACGTTCCGCGCGCACATCCAAACCAACCCGCCACGCAGGAGCAGCTTGAAGACGCACTAACCTAGCTTGCTTATCGAGAGATTCAGCTTCGGCGCGAAGAGCCAGTACACTTGGATGATTATCGGCTTCCAGTGCGCCAGGGGCTTCGATCGGCAGGTTATTTGGTATCTCGCCAACGAGGCCCTCCAACGTTGCACGCGCTTGGGCCAGCGTCCCTTCCGCCAGTGCCAAACGTGCTTTGACCTCCGCATTGGTAGCTTGCGTCTGGAGAAGATCAAGCCGCGCCATTTCGCCTGCGGTGACCAAGCGCTCGATATTATTGGCGAGGTTTTGGTTTGAGCTCACTTGATCTGAAAGCACGCCAACTTCAGCAGCGGCGCGCCTATAGGCCCACCATGCTGTGCGAACATTTCCTGCGACTTCAAGCTTTGCGACGTCATTTTGGCGTGCGGCAGATGCCATCAAACCGCTAGATATAGCGCGCAAACTGTTACGCTCGCCTCGCCTCCAAAGCGAAGCCGTAACCCCAGCTTCCACCTCTCGATACCCTTTTCCAGATCCAATAAGGTCCTGACGCAGCGTGCCGTCGACCTCAAAAGTGCCTGGCAGAGTGCGTTGCGCCAAGGCAGCCTGCGCTTGCCCAGCTTTACGTGCGGCTTCTGCATCGGCACCCGCCGCGGTGCGTGCGAACGCGGTGTCTACCAATGTGGCCCACGCCATCTGGCTAGTATGACTTGCGCTAACACCCACGGGTGCCGCACTAGCTTGCGCCAAAGCCAAGCTGGGAATTGACGAAACAACCGCCAAACCCACTAAACATGACGCCAGAGCGCGCCACTTATATTTATTTCTCATTGAAGCCCAAAGCTCCTTAATCCAGTCCAAACAGAAAGCCCAATCGTGAAACGATCAGGCGCAATTGTGGCGTGGATTAAGGGCGGGGCGGGCGCAGAAGCGCGTTGGGCGCTTGGTCGGGAACGCCAGCCCAGTCTCGGGGGAGGCCGATCCGAATAGCTATCGATGTTGTAACACCGATAGCAACAGCGTCACTGAGTGGCGCACTAAAGTTATGCGCCAAGCAACAAGTCGCGCAATGAGGCGCGTTCTTGTCGTTAGTAGGAATAGAATGTTCAGTGGTCGAAGACGTTATTTCATGGCTGGCATTAGCATTAGAAACTTGAGAAGCATTAGCCGCTTCAGAGTTCATACACGCAGCCGCTTCTGCGGCGACCGGGCTAAACGCCATCAGTACCACAAAAAATATCACAACAAGGCGGCGCAGAGCTTCCATCTCGCCCCACCTATAGCGCTTGGGGTGATAAGGCAAGGTTAATGGCATCGTATGTTTCCAAGTGTGCTATTTAAATCGTCACAGCCAACGACCGACACGCGCGCAGTAGTCGAGATATGGCTGGCCCATCGTTTCGCGCAAATGTGCCTCTTCAAGGCGCACTTGCACGCCGATTAGAATTTCACTCGCCACAAAAAGTGAAAGCGTTGCGGCGTTTGGCAGGATGAATAGCAAACCCAGCATATTGATCCGCATCCCGAGAAAGATTGGATTGCGCGAACGTGCAAATAGTCCCGACGTTACAAGTTTGCTGGCGACTTTCTGGTCAATCCCAATCCGCCAAGACTGACCCATATTGGCTTGAGCGATCACAACCCAAATAAGCGTCACGACGAGCAAGATTGCGCCAAGTCGGTTCAGCCAAGGGTGATTTGCCCAATCAAGTGGCCCCATTGCATTCAGGCCGACGCCAAAAGCTGAAGAGGCGCACAAGACCAAAATTGAACCGATCAATATCTTAAACCAAACACCAATCACACCAAATGCGCTGTCATCGCGTGGCAAGACAAGCGCATTCGTCCCATTGCTCTGCCAGACCCGCCACGTTGGCAAAACGAAAGCAGCCGCGAAAAACAAAAGAAAGTAGGGCAGCAACAGAGTAGTCAACATGAAAATTTCCCTTGCAAGAATGAGATAAGTTGCCCACTCTGCACCCTATAGTCACTACAGGGTCAAGCCATGAAAATCGGAGAAATTGCAGCTGCTACCGCGACCAAAGTCGAAACGGTGCGATTCTACGAGAAGGCGGGGTTGTTGCCACCGCCAGCGCGCTCTCAAAGCAATTATCGAAGCTATGGCACTAGTCATCTCCAACGCCTGTCGTTCATCCGTCGCGCACGTCAATTGGGCATACCCCTTGATGATGTGCGCGAGCTCTTGGCATTGGCCGATGACAAAGAGCAGTCGTGCGAGGCTGTGGACGCTATTGCGAGCTCTCACCTGAAGGATATTGAGGAAAAGTTGGCTGACCTCACGCAGATGGCGACTGAACTTAAACGCATGATAGGACATTGCCACAAAGGCCAAGTGGGCGACTGTTTGATTATTGAAACATTGGCGATGCGTTCGTCGGCTTGAGAAATGGTGAGTTAGGCTGCGTGCAGCCAGTATTTATCGCGCACTTGCAAAGCCCAAAATCTTATTCCAATCAGGAATAAAGTGGCCTACCCCATAGAACCTACTCTAAACCCTCGCACGAGCTAATCGGCCGCTTGTCGTCATTGCCAACTCAACAGCAGACCTGCCTCTCTCGGCCACTTCTTCGAAATTGCCGCTGATCTTTAATGTACCAAGTTTGGTCGTCCAAAATCATTTGAGAATTGCTCAAAGAAAATTGGCCCCGGATCTGCTTTGGTTTTTGTGTAGATCTCCCTTTTATGAAAGGTGGGCTACTTTAGATTGGCTGACGGACGCTCACAATCCAGCTCGACTATTAAAATCGAGCATTTTTTGTATCATGCGTCCAACATAAGCGGGAGCTTGCACATGACCTAGGCTAAAGAACGATTGAGTATGCTTAAGGCTGGGTCTGCGACTTTGCCACCAGTCGTTCAAACGCTTCAACTTGGCGGCTTAGATGACTGGGGCCCTGGCTGGACACGAAAGCTCTGGAAACCAAGCCCAGAATTACTGAACGCGGATGGATCCATGTTCGGCGGCTATCTTACAGCGCTCGCTGACCAAGCGGTCGCATTCGCGGCTATGACGGTGGTGCCAGATGATCAGGCATTCAGAACAACGAACCTTTGCATGAACTTCGTTCGCGTCGGGCGCGCGGAAGCGCTCTTGATAGAGGCACGCGTGATTGCCCAGACACGACAAATGATTACATGCCGAGTGGAGTTGAAACGCGCAGATGGCGAATTGATTGCCGAAGCCTCTGCGCAACAACTTCTTGTACCCTTCAGAACCTAGCAATTGTCAACGCCTTCGACACCCGCAACTATCTCAGACAAGTCCGCTTACCTCGCAGTCAAATCTAAGAGTGGACAAGACGCAATCGGCCAACTATTGCCACAACAAGTCGGCTTTATTCGCTGCTATCATCACGCCTTTTCAAGGCAGAATGGCCAAGGGGAGGGGTGCAATCAGTCTCACACCTTAACCTTGCGGGATGGTGTTACTTCAGCTTTGCGCTTTGTGTAGATTCTGGGCGAGGTGCGAATTTCCGTTTTCGAGTTTCCCTGAAGCGCCAAACGTCGTCAAGAAGCATTCTCGACCGTTAAGAGTCGGGAGAATGCTTCTTTGGGCGCGATGTATCCGAGGCACTTGCGCGGCGTTGCGTTCATCTTGTCAGCAATGGCTTGCAACTGAGCATCTGTGACGGTCGCAAGATCAGTTTCTCGAGGTAGAAATCGCCGCAGCCGACCATTGGTGTTTTCGTTGGTCCCTTTTTGCCAGGGTGCTTGGGGCTTGCAGAAATATCCTTCAGCGCCAATCTCGCTCTTCAAATAACTATAATTGGCAAACTCACTACCCCGATCAAACGTGATCGAGCGGCGTGCTTGAGCAGGGTAGGGGCCAAGCTTAGATTTGATCCCTTTCATGACACCTTGGGAATGCCGGCTTGGGTTTCTGACTATGACCAATAACCGGGTTTTGCGCTCAACTATTGTCGTCAAGTTGGCGTTTCCAAACTCTTTACGGAACTGGACCAGATCACATTCCCAGTCACCGAGACGTTGACGCTCATTGATCACATCTGGTCGGTAGGCGATTGTATTTGCTTGGGGAATATGAAGACCGCGTGGCTTGCGGTCATACCGCCGCCTGCGACGCCGACGCCCAGTTGGCAGATGGCGATACAAGTCCAATGCGCGCCCAGCCTTATCATAAACATAGCGGTAAATCGTTTCGTGGCAGACTTTTGATACGACTACATCAGTGGTTTGCGATACCACCCGCAAATGCCCAGCAATCTGCTCTGGCGACCATGCTTCTTTCAGTTTCTCAATAACCAAACTTGCTAATTGGGGATCGGCAACCATTTTGCGCAACTTGGCTCGCCGACCCTTGGCCATTTGATCGGCCGCTTCGCCATAATAGCCGTCCAGCCATGGATCCATGTCGTCAAACCAGTTTCGCTTTATCTCGCGATACACCGTCGAAATATGTTTCCCCAGCTTTTCGCCGATCATTCGGACAGATGCTTTGTTACCCAGCATACGAAAAATCAAGCGTCTTTGCGCCAAAGTGAGATGCTGATATGTTCGTCCCATCGCTAACTTCCTCCTATGCTAAAAGAGGAGCTAACACAAACCCCTCAAATCATTGGAAATTCGCACTTCAAGTTTGAATCCACCCGTTACAAGCTCGGATTCGCATAATGTTAATTATGGGACAAATTGTAAAGTCTCAGAGTGAGCTGACGCTTTTTGAGCCCGCTTGGACAAGTCTACTCAGCGACTCAAAACAAACTAGAAATCTGTCGCCAACTGGGTCATTGATTGCCCAACGTTTTCAAAATGGGTTGGTTAGACATTGCGGTGCCAAGCGTTGGCAATATTATACCAGCAAACGAATAATAATCATGTTGGCAGGAGCAAAGAGAAATATTGCGGCGATTTTCTATGTTGACTGGCAGTCTTGTTTGAAGACTGAGTTCTCGCCCGACGAGGAGAGGTCGAGGCAACCCCAGCTCTCTGGCCGTTGACAAATACCACGATATCTAAGCTCCTATCCAATCGTAGTAGGCCGAACTCGAGGAATACATTCGGTTTCGCGATTAGACAAAGGTCCCTGATGATTAAAAGATCCCGTTCAACAACACAGATTCGAGATATCTTGCATTTGGCGCACTGTAGCCCGGAAGTGGCCGCTTCGTGGCTTGCAACTGAACCTGTGAAGTACTCGACCGTTTTTGGCACGCCTGAAACACCGGAAGACCGTCATCTCCTTGAATACATCCTATTCCGCCGGGTCGATCCAGTAATAGATCTTGCGCTAGCCACCCATGGACGGTCCCGCACAGTCCTGAGTAAGCTATACGACCGAGCGGCTCCAGCGCTGAAAGCTGTACTCGCTGCCAACGGATCCCTTTTCGTTGGATCGGACCACGGAACCCGAACACCGCTGCGCGACCGCGATCCAAATCAAAGTCGTATTTGGAATATTGTAAGGCATGCGCCATTGAGCGAACTACGCGCCCTTTGCTCGAATCCAGACATAAGCAGCGGATTTTACCACGCGCTGGTTACATCTTGGCAATCAGATGGTGATTCCATTGTCAGCGAGGAAAGGTTCCAGCACATAGTCGGATTTCTAGCAGACAACCCGCGCGTTGCCCAAACTAGAGAAAAGAGTCGAGAGCGTCACTACTATGATGGATTTGCAAACTACGATTACAACAAATTCTACGTCGCTGCTTGGGCGTTGGCTTATTCCGTTCCGGTAACCCTACGCTGGGCGAAAACGCTTGAAAATCTGTATAGCCGACTCCATCGACCGTTTGACTGTCTCAAGGATATCGACGCCGCGATTGCCCGCTGGCAAGGGACGGTAGGCAAGTATGAGCCCGACCATTATCGCGGAGTTCGATCAAGCCTTGCTGCCGCATTCGTCAAGCCCAGCCTCTCTCAGCTCCGTAGCGAGGATCCAGCCCGCCGCGATGCCTTCCTACTAACCTTCGACCCAACCAGTCAGGAATTCCGCGACCTCGACTGGAACGAATTCATCGAGCTGGACAGAAATTGGGACTTCGCACTGTACCATAACATGAAGGTATGGTCGTCCCCGGTAGCCCGAACCAAATTCAGGCAGTTGCTCTGGGAAGCCAGCAAGACCGACAACGACATCAGTCGGGTCGGCCTCTTCGACGAGAAGCTCGAAAAAATGGAGAACCTCCACCCGGAATGGTTTGTGGAGACCTCGCCCTACTCGGATAAGCCACAAGCAGAGATGGACAAGATTGACCGGCTTCGTTCCGAAATTCACCAGCTTCTCGATAGCCTCGGAGAACGTCGTAACGCCTTCGTCACCGGAGCGGGGCTTTTCATTGTGGGACTCTTAATCGGCCATTTGATTTGATTATCTGCTCTAGTTTTGAAATAAGATGTTACCTCACCAGTTCGACAGCTGCCCATATTTCAATTCATCCCATGCGCGAAATAGGTTACCATCCAGCCCGACCTGGGAGCAAAACGGGAGCAATCGAAGTGACCGAAATAGCAGAATACAACGCTGTCACTCTCCTCATTGGCATTTGCATCTGGACAATCGGACTGATGGTCGCGACAATTTGGGCAGCCATTAGCTCAAGGGAATAGGTCTTCACGCAAACAAGAAGGACCACCATTCAGGAGGTCTTTTCTTATGCCAAGTTGCCCATGAAGAGCCGAAGTATCTCACTCATTTTGTTGCGTGATCGAGCGCTCCTAGCGATTTTTGGGATCTTGGACTGCTGGCAAAGTGCTGGCAAAACGCTGGCTGTATGCCAGCAAAGTGCTGGCCGTGTGCCAGCAAAGTGCTGGCTGTATGCTGGCAAAGTGCTGGCCGTGTGCCAGCAAAGTGCTGGCTGTGTGCCACATTCTAAAATTAAGGACGGATTTCGGTCAAAAACATTATTCTTTTCAGCTGTCTGCAAGGCCCTGCATGGAGTGCGTTAGGTACGACCACGAAGCCCAAAGGGCGCAGGGATTCTTATAGGGTGTCGACCCGACAAATTGGGTTTTTGCTGAGAAGACTTTTGGTCTCGTTACTGCTTGCTCGTTTTTCCAGAACCTGCATCAATTTGTTCAAGTGTTTCTTGGCGAGTGCAATGGTTGCATTGGCAAGATAATACTCCTCTCTATGGCTCCATTCGGATCCGGCAGGATGACGCAGTAACTTCTCCAGCTGGCAGATTATCGCCTATGGAAGCCGATCCAGTCTTTAATGGAGCCCCCTGCCCGCTTGCATGGACCAGCTCGCGGGCGAGAGAGGCCCAGACAGACCCGCCGTCACCTTTGAGACGGCTTGGCAAGCGAGCCTGCGCCTCGGCCCCATGGCTAGCGAGGCGCAGGCTCAAGCGTTCTTGAAGCGTGAAGACTGGCTCTGATCTGCTACCGCGATCACCCTGATCCTGACTGCCATAAGCCATAGTCGGAACTCCCAGATGGCGGCCCACGACGACCCAGAAACCAGCCATGGGGGCAGTAATTCATGGCAATTCATGAGGGGCAACCAGAGTCACCTATTTTGTGAACAATATCAGCAGGATAAATCAACGCAAAACCTCCTTTATCTTGCCTCTCCCTCTCTCATATCTCCTCTGTTCCCCTTATGACCCTACTTAGAAACATATCGCCATAAAACGAAACAAATATAGGCCTTGAAAGCCTCATGATTCAGGTATGGGCACTCGAACGGCCTTTAGTCCTTTGGTGGACCAGACTGATTCAAGAAACCGACTAAGGCCCCTGCAATAAATCCAAGTCCGAGGGCCAGCATTGTTCCAAAAATTAGCGGGTGCTCAAAGAACCGAGCCCTGATCGCCGATGCTGCTAATGTAGCCCTGACGATGGCAAGGTTTATGGTGGTGACGGATGGAAAGCGCATTCGGCATTGGGCGCAGTGTTCTGAGGGCTGATCATTCAAGATTGCTAGAATGTGTCGGGTAGTTCAACTCTAGTGCTGCCGCTTGTTGGGTGGGTTTTCTCAAGAGCCCCCTGCCCGCGTCACTGTCCAACCTTCGAGGCCCTATCAAAACTGCGCCGCCAAAGGCGATTAGCGCCCGCCTCAATGCCCTCGCCGTTCTAATGGCTTCAACTTTAGCCTTAGACTAAATAACGTTTCAGGGGTCATTTATGGGGCTCCGAGCGCCGATTGCCTATTCGCGAGCCTACATTGCCAATAACTACCTGAGCTATGGGCGCAGCGGATCATGCCAAGCAACCGCGCTTGTATAGGTCTCCCCTCACTTGCTGGCCTTACTGGCTTTGTTTGAAAATAGGGCTGGCTTGATAATAGCGACCCTTGAATGAGGCCCGAGGAATGTAAGTCGTTTTTTGTATCGCGCGGCAAGATATAAGGACCCAAGTCGTTCTTTGGTTTATCTTATTGATAATATGTGATTTTAGACAAGTTATCTTATACCTCCAATGACTTGCTTTAAGTCGTCCATTTTTAGGCGAAGTAAGTCGTCGTAATTCGTTGCTTTAGAGGTCCGAACGCAGCACTTTTGGTGGCAATATGGCTAGCCCTGCGATGATTTCCTTATCGGAAAACTAGCTCTTGTCGTGGCCGGACTTGGCCGAAAGCTGATGGTCTGATTTGGGCTTGGCGCTTTCGGTAAGCTGCCATTTAATTGGGGTCTTGTACCATTTAAATCTCATTAGGTCGAAACTGAACCGCTACAAGTCGACGCAAGACGTTGGCTTAAGAAGTAGACCATGGAAGGACCAAGGCCATAGACATGGCTAGCAGTTGCCGAGGCGGCGAATCACGTGCCCTTTGGCAAGAATTGCATTTACGATTGGCTGGCAAAAGGCGAGCTTGACAGGACCATGGTCGGCAATCGTTGAGTGATTAAACGGGCTAGGTTAAACGACTTGCTCCGGTCAAAGGCACAAAACACCCCAAGAAAATTGAGTAAGCCGATCGACTTAAAAGGCCAGAACAAATAGCGATAAACGGCAGTAGTATTGTCGAAAGCGATTTGGCCGTAGCTATCCAATATGGACTGGCACGTTTTGCATCTCCCTCGATCAATTGAATGGTAGCTTCGCAGCTAATCAAACTGCAACCGGAATGACTGGCTTTATTGCGACGCGATTCAGAACCTGAGTGTAGACCTCCATATCCCCTGGCATTTCAATCGTGGTCACGATAGCGAAATTGGCGGGCATGTCGCCATCGTCGGGTTCGCGCTGGACGTCGATGTCGAAGTACCCTGTCGCACCAATCGCTGCAGCTCTTTTGCCGTCCCATCGCCGATGGACAACAGTGCCTTTATGCGACTGCTTCGGGTCCGGCTGAATCCCACTGGCCTTGATGCCCGCCTCTCCGAGTTGGGTGGGCTCGATTATCTTCATCCGAACGGCACGATAGGAGACCGCGCCGGGGCGCGGCGGTGAGAACCAAGCTATCGTCGCTGATAAGCCGTGCGGCTGCGCTTTGGCCGACATCGTCGCCGGCCAAGGAACACGGAAGCGTTGCCCCTGATTGGCGGCGAGCGACCCGACCGCCCAGAGTGTCGCGCGGTCATCGGCACAGTTGATGATACGCTCCGGGTCGTAAACACCAAACCCGAGATAGCGGCGGACATTATCCTTTTGGCGGTAGCTATATTTACCTTCGGGAGGCCCTAACACCTCGACCAATAGGTCACGAGCATCGGTCCAGCGAGCGCCATGAACAAGCAGCGCCTTGAGCAGACATGCCCGCTGTGCGCTCGGGATTGCCCCGAAATCAGGATAAGCCGCCTCTAAAGCCTCATGCGCGCGTGCTGCGACGCCTGTAGCGAGTGCAGCCGCGACGCTTGTGCCGATCGACCTTGCGATTACATTGGGACCGAGTGAAGTAGCCGTTTGCGGTGCGGCAACTGCAATGCCGCCAAAGGCAGCGGCGTTCGTTGTCAGCGGCACTAGGCGATGATCATCGCCCTGTGGCTGGAGCCGGACGTGATGGCGCCCTCCAGGGACAAGGATTTCAGGTTTGGTCGCGCCATTGTGCCCCGGACCTATGGCGCTCGAAACGCTGCAGAGGCCTGTATCCTCCCAGATGTTGTAATAATCTGCTGGCAACGCGAGTGGATAGGTGAACTGGTCAGCATGCAGGGCACCTACAGTAATCGCGTTCATGGATTCGGCCGGCGCTAGAATGCGCCGCATGGCCATTTGCGCGGCGCTGGCCCTCAGTGCCACTCGCACCTTCTCAGGGGGAAGCAGCGCTTCAAATTGCCCGGCAGTCATCGCGGCGGTCTCGAGCGGCGCATGATGATTGCCAGCACTGATGATAAAAAGAATGCCGTAGGTGCTGGCGAGGTGGTCGATAACACGCGCCCAGCCTGACAGGCGGCCTGCGAAAGGCTTATTTGGATCGCCAAGCGACGCATTTATAATGATGACGTGGCGGGCGGTCGGGGCATTGCCCGCGCGCATTGCTAGAACCGCGCGCTCGAACATATCGGCAGGTAGCATGTCGGGGAACCGCTCGGGTTGGTCGGCGTTGGCAGTCGCATAGAGCATGTTGACGAAATGAACGCGGCGCTCCAACGGACGATCCCAAATTCCATTAATGTCGCCGTGTATCACTGCAGAGGCCATAGCCGTCCCGTGTTTACGCGCTCCGACGGCAAGGCCGTCCAGATCGAAGATATCATCTATAGTTAGCGTGCCAGCGAGCCTGGGGTGTGCGGACAAGGGCACTGCGTCAAAGATCGCCGCGATAGGCTCACCGAGTAAGGTCGGCGCACCGCCGCCCGGCAGGCCTGCAACCTCCTCAGAAGGTGTTATCTGGAAGATGCTCTGTGGCCGGATTTGGAGGATCGATTCAAGTCCGGCTAAGCCCGTCGGGCTGCGCTCTACGACAGCTTGCAGAGCTTTTGCGGGAATATCAACAAGCAACGCGTGATAACCGGCATCGGCGATGCGCGAACGTGAGACGATGACACCGCCAGCCTCAAGAATGCCTGCCTGCGCCTCAGCCTCGACAGGGTCGCCATTGCGTCGAAAGACCAGCTCGACCTCGACGCGCGTCGTTGGCGCGCCAACGCCAAGCTCGCCAGTCAACACTTCGAGATCCTCTTTGGTGACGCGATCCTGCGGCCCCCAAGGCCGGATATCGCGAAGCTGTGACAGCATTGACTTCCACACACTGAACCGTGGCGGAACGTTGCCCGTATTCTGCCAGCCCCGCCATAGCGTCACGATGCCTCGAAGAGCCGCCTCGCTAGGAACCATCAGATAGACCGCGGGGCTTTCGTCGTGCTCATCCTCCTCGAGATCCTCGGCACCAAGAAACTCTAGCCCAGGCACGAGGCGGACCGCTTCGGTGAACTTCATCACCCCGCCGGTTAACTCGAACACGAGCAGCCGCTCCGGGGCCAACGCAGCTGGATCGGCGCGGAGCTGAAGCATTGGTGTGTTGGCATCCAGTTGGGCGGCAAGCCCCGTAAGTCTCTGGCCAGCAGCGGTCCGGGCCTGATCTCCCGGTTCGAATTTACGTGAGCGTCCGAATCCGCTTCCTGGCCTTCGTGGTATCACTCTGGGGGCGTCTAGGCGCAGGAGGGGTTGTTTCGGGGGAAGTGCCATCGTTTTCCGATCTAATGCGAGTTTTCCAAAGACGAAGCTCTTGGGCAAGGACGCCCCTTAATGTCTCGGATCCTTGGGATAAAATGTGGCGTCGTCGAATATTCTGACAAAATTCATAAATGTCGGCGAAGCTTGATGGACCCATTTGGGTGGCAACCGCGGTAGCAGTCATCCCCGACGGCTCCGGCCACATCTCGAAAAACCGCTCGATCAGGACCGCAGCGGAATCTCGCGACGGCAGCGGCATGTCAATCCGCAGTTGGAAGCGCCTCCATACGGCTCGGTCGAGCAGCTCCGCATGATTGGTTGCGGCGACCACCACGACATAGCTTGGTAACTGGTCGAGTTGCATGAGCAGAAACGAGACGACGCGTTTTATCTCACCGGTCTCGTGGATGTCGCCGCGCTCCTTGCCGACCGCGTCGAACTCATCGAAGAACAGCACGCAGGGCGTTGCCCGCACATATTCAAACAGCCGGGCGAGTCGCGCATTAGTCTCACCGAGATAGGCACCGACCAGCGCATCATAGCGGACTGTTAGCAAAGGCACCGCGATCGCCTCTGCCACCGCCTCGGCGAGTGAAGTCTTGCCGTTCCCGGGAGGACCCGAGAGCAGGATTCGATTGCGTGGTTGCATGCCTTGCGCGCGCAACAGGTCAGCGCGGTGCTGCTCCTCGATCAACTGACGGGTAAGCCGCTCGGCTGGGAGCGTTAGGATAAGGTTACTGAGTGTGACGCGCGGCTCTGATTCGATGACGAAGTCGCGCCCAGAGGCACCGGTGCGCCTCAGTTCGCTCGAAGCGGTGACAGGCACCGAAGCCAAGGCGCGATGAAGTCTATCCGCTAGGATATGGTGGCTTTTGGCGCGTTCGTCGGCGACAATAGCCTCGACAGTCGTAGTTAATGTGGACCGGTCACCAGAAGCTCCAGCCTTCACCAACGAAACAAGGAGATCACTTCTCGCCATTAACTTACCACGCCACCCTTTCGCCTGAAGCTGAAATAGTAGCATGCTCTCGGCGGTCTGTGAATCCCCGCTGAACTCGAGCTCGTGCTGAACAGTTGAGGGAGATGGAATCGGGCTGCGTTGATTTATGCAATTGAATTATAGGATTTTTATGATTCGCTTGGCTGCAGCTCGCATGTTCGCCGTTAACATGCTGTCATAAGCCTTATAGTGACGAGTCTTTTACCATGAAAAGCGGCCACCTCCAGCCAGTGTGTTCGTCACTTGCGCCAGTTGGCCGGTCCCTAAATCTTTCACACAAATTACGATCACACCTGCCTTGAACTAATAATTTGGGGGTCGCCTGCTTATGGCAATAGCTGGCCGAAAGGGGATGGTCTGCTTTGGGGGGCGTGGAGGCGGAAGCGGACCTAAATAACAAAGGGGCCTATAGCTTTCCTTGGCCCGAATGCGCAGGGACGCCACACCAAAAAGCCAGCAACTGTTCAAAGGGCAGGCCCTTCGCATAGACGAGGAACAAAAGGACGGGTCTCTTGTAACGTCAACCGCCCACTGCGGTGAATTCCTAGCTACTTAGAGACTACGCCAGAAAAACAACGTAAAATGTAGCGATGAAAGCTACTGACCACGAAATAGCTATCGCGCTCGAAGCATGGCTCGACGAAACCAAATCGATCATCAACGAACAACTTTACGATCTCACCCAACTGATCGGGTTCCCCCGTTGGTATGCGCTGCCTTCCGGCGGATTCAAGCACTTTCCATATACTGCGATGTACAAGCCTTTTCTATTGGAAGAGGCAATTTTTCAAAATAATCCTAAGTGGCCAGAGGTTAAAAGGCTTGCATATAATCATGGCAATTTGAGAACACACTTTAGCCGGTTCTTCCAAACAGCAAGCGGATCGGGTCGGAGCTTTTCACTAGAGGAACTTAGCAAATTGCTTCTTCCCAAGCTTGGGCTGAACGGCGAACACTCGATTTTTGCCGATGCTGAATTTGAAAGTACGCCGCGAGTTCGTGAGTTTTTAGAGGCTATAAACTCAGATAGCGTCCAACAGCTAACCATATGGCCGATCCGTGGGCTTGTGACAGAAGGCCCAGTGGTGCTTGATAAATTTACAGAATTTCGCGAACTCAATGTCGAGGAAAAATTACAATGTCTAAACTTCGGGATTATCAGGCCTCATATCTTGCAAGAGCTGGTTCCGGAGAGATCTTGTTGGTTTGGGCTATGTCGAACCACCAATGATCAAAAAATATTTGACGACGATGCAGAGCCTGATTTTCAAGCGTTTGAAAACCGAATGGCTGATCAAGAGCAAGTGTTGGAAGACTTTTTGGTTGCAGTGCCTTTAACGAATGGTCGCGTGGCATTTCACGCTGGTGGCTTTGGATCAGCGCCACATTTTGAAACTGGAAACATCCTAGCCTTCACCATCGGCCGTCAGGGTGGTACAACAAACGACCATCTTTTCATGAATTACGATAATGGCACAAGATTGAATTCCGAAGACGCCATTGAGCTTCAAGAGATGTGGAGTTTCATTCGGGGGCGACAACAAGGACCTTTCCATAAGCGTGTGAGAAATGCTGCCAGACGGTTGTTTTACGCTGAGACTAGATCCAAGCCCGAGGATGTTATTATAGATTTAATGATAGCTGCTGAGTCCCTCTATCTAAGCACAGAAAAAGATGAGCTTAGCTATCGTATGTCACTCAATGCAGCCCTTTGGGCTGACTTGGGTGGTTCTGAAAAAAGGGAAGTAGTTGCTATATTCAAGAAAGCATACAACCTACGGAGCAAAGTAGTCCACGGATCAGCAGCAATCCAAGCAAAAATCATTGAATCAAATAATGAAATAAAACCTATACTTAGCGATGGAATTCGCAAAGCTATGCATTATCTAAATGAAAACGCCGAGGCCCCAGACTGGGAAAGTATGATTTTCCCAAACCTAGATTCATGATTAGGGCTGATTATTCCAAGACCTTCTTGATTTGTTGTGATCTATTTTGGGGCCCATGTAAGTCCGCTTTCAAGCACCCGCCAACCCGCCCCAAACGGCGACCCTTGGCGGATATTGTTGAAAAACTCCGCATTGCTGTGGTTTGCGGGTCATGATTCACTGGTTTCATTGATTTGTGGGGGATCGGGTGATGATGGGACATCAAGAAGTATCGGCCCAGTTGTTTTATGACTTTCGGATTGAGGATCATGTTCCAGCTGACCATATTCTGCGGCGCATTGATGCTCATTTAGACCTTGAGAGCGTTCGTTCGGCCCTGAAGCCCTTTTATAGCAACACGGGGCGGCCATCGATTGATCCTGATTTAATGATGCGGATGCTGATCGTTGGATATGCGATGGGCATCAGGTCAGAAC
>VYLK01000046.1_pt1 | contig 45427 bp, 37 predicted proteins | sample 5114321 | NCBI WGS metagenome assembly VYLK01 (sample SAMN12291792, study PRJNA351875) | freshwater metagenome | isolation source: freshwater lake | place: USA: Michigan, MSU2 Lake | collected 2011-08-16
CTTCCCATCCCGAACAGGACAGTGAAACGCCTTTGCGCCGATGATAGTGCGGGTTCCCGTGTGAAAGTAGGACATCGTCAGGCTATTTATAAAGCACTAGCCCCGGTCGAAAGATCGGGGCTTTTTGCTTTGCGCGAGATGCTTGTGCATGGGACGGCGGCCCATCGGCTTTGAGATACCTTGCGCAGCGTCTCTCGATGTCGGTCTAGCAGGGAATCCAGGATGCCGATGCATTCCATGTTCCATGGCCCTTGATGGCGGCCAAGAACGAGATTTCAGGCTTGACGATCTGCGTGCGCAGTCTTCGCGGCTCACGCGATTCAATGTCGGTGGCGTGCCTCAAAAGGCTTCACAAGCTCCGAAAACGCGCTATACTGTGAGGCTCAGTTCCCCGATAGCTCAGTCGGTAGAGCGCCGGACTGTTAATCCGTAGGTCCCTGGTTCGAGCCCAGGTCGGGGAGCCACCTAATAAGTGGCGTAAGTAGTTGATGCAAAAGGCCTTCTTCGGAAGGCCTTTGTGCTTTCTGGCCCTCGGCAGCGACTTGATAGCGCAAGTGATAGCGCAGCTCGACGTGCAACAGCAGGGGCGAGGCGGCGGGACGACGAAAGGGACACAGCGCCCGTCTTCGCTCCACGTCGCACAACGACGCCCCCAGGAAGCTCATCGAGCTACGCCCACACCCGCTGTCCGGGTGAGTTCGTAGCGCTTCGGTGCTTCAGATAAAACGACTCACTAGACCCGTCATCGCAACTCTGTTGGAGATGACGAGTGAGTACCTTCCTGCCTCTGAGGCTGCTGGCCCTGCGGAGCCACCAGCCAACCGGGCTGATGGGTGAATCCCACACCGGTACCTACGGCCGTCCGGTCGCCACCACCACGGTCGTGGAGGTGCAGCGTGGCTAAGACCCGCAAGATGCCGGCGCCGTTCAAGTTTCGCGGGCGCTGGCGCGCCCAGGTCACGCTTGCCAACGGCAAGCGGCCCTTCAAGGATTGCGACAGCCTGGACGAAGCCAAGACTTGGATTTCGGACGCGCTGGCCAACGCGAACACCGAGCACGACCCCGAGCTGGGCGGTCCCACCCAGGCCACTCTCGCCCAGGCGCTCAAGCACTACGCTGGCCTGTACACCATCAACAAAGGTGGTCTCAGCAGCGAGCTCAACCGCATCAACCACTACCTGGTCGGTGCGGGGATGAAGCCCTTGCGCAAAACGACCGACGCCAGTGGCGCGGTGGAGCTGCAGCCGTATGAGCCTGGGCGCCTGCCTCAAGGATGGCAGGCGCATGTGGATGCTCGCCTTAGCCGTCGTAAGGAAACCTACGAGCACATTGGCGCGCTGGCCCGCAAGAGCTGCAGCACGCTCAAGACTGCCGATTTGCGCCGCCTGATGTCCGTCATGAAGCGAGAGGGGCTGTCCGACAGCACCATCCAGAAGGAGATTGCGCTGCTGCGCCACATGTTGAACGTGGCCGCCAGGGAGTGGGCCTGGAAGGGCTTCGAAAACCCAGCGGATGGCCTGACCCTGGGTAGGTCCGAAGCCCGCTTCGTCTTCATCACGAAGGAGCAGGAGCAGGCACTTTGGCAGGCAATCTCCGAGTGCGACAACCCTTACTTCTGGCCTCTGGTGGTGTGCGCGCTGGAAACGACGATGCGCAAGAGCAGCTTGCTTGCCATGCGCTGGGACAAGACCGACCTGGACGGTCGCATCGCCCAGGTCGCCTCCAAGACCGGCACGGTGCACATCCCCCTGTCCCAGCACATCGTCGGAGTGCTCCGCGACATGCCGCGGGATGCCTCGGGTCGCATCTTCCCAATGAGTGCCAACGCGGTCGACATGGCCTGGGACGGCGTTCGCGTCAAAGCTGGCGTCCCAACACTCCAATTCCGAGATATCCGCCATCTCGGAGCCACGGCCTATGCTCGTCGCGGCCTCAGCGCACACCAGCTCCGGGCGGTGCTGGGTCACAAGACGCTGTACATGGCGCAGGTCTACGTGAACCTGGTCCAGCAGGACGTTCTCAACGCCATGGACGCCTCCGCACCGACCGTCCCGGTTATGCAGGTCCCACCGCCGGCCAAGGCATCGGCGGAGGCGCTCCTCAAGAGTAAGCGCTCGGAGCGCCTGGTCGCAGCGGTCAAGGCGAAGCTGGCCAAGCACGGTGCCGATGCGGCGCAACTGGAGACTAGCTCGGCTGACGACCAGGCCGAGCAGGCGTCGGATTCGCTGCTGGACAACGAACTGGGTCGGGCCAGAGCAAAGAGCGGCGCTGAGTCGCTCGGCGCTACGACAGAGCCGGCAACCGATAGCGTGGCAGCGAACTCGGCCGCAGTCACTCCTGAGTCGACTGCAGCGCTGCCGGACAGCTCCGAACGTCTGGCCGCAGTAGTTTTCGACTTCGCCTCACGCCGTCGGAGGGCCTGAGCGTCAGAGCGGCCAAATCAGAACAGGGGCCGGAACCCTTGAGTTCCAGCCCCTTCTTATTGGGCCCCAACAAGTGGCCCAGTGCATCAGGTCCTGGCCGACGTACGCGTCGTGCGTTTCGGCGGCTCCCAGGTCAGCTGCGCCTCGAGCTTGCTCAGCAGCCACTGCTGCACCACGGGCTCGGCCCAGCGAACCGTCTTGCCCAGGCGCAGCGGGGGTGGGAAGCGTCGTGCGCGGACAAGCTTTTCGAGCGTGCGGTCCGAAACATCGAGAAGCGTCAAGACCTCGACCTTGCCAAGAAGCTTCGGGATACAACAGGCAGCCGTCGAAGTGGTTACGGTGGGATTCATTCCGAGTGACCAGAGTTGATGACCCACGGTTTAGGACGGTGTTTTATCCGCAACAGCGCATGAATGCGGACTAGGACGGCAATCGGGTATTGAAGCGGTGCAGCCACGCCGCACAGACGAACATTGGGACTTGGGCCGCGGCCTGCCCAGCGAGGTCACGCTACGGCTTGGCATGCCAAGCAGTCAGCATCTTTGGCATGGCAAGGTCCGCTAGTACGCAGACCACTTCGGAGCGCACACGCAGAGAATGGGCAGGGGCGGAGTCGGCCATAGACGCCCGTCGCCTTGGCCACTAAATCTCGCTCGGTTCCATCGGGCAGTCCCCTTGCCTGTGGCTCAGTAGCTGCCAACAGGTATCGGCGTCCAGCGCTGCCGAAACTGGCCCGCGACGCACCAAACCTCCCGAAAGGACCGTCTGTCGCGTACGCGTTATGCACGACGACCGGCGCCCCCGCCAAGCCTGCGCGGCGCCCTGAGTCTGTGCGAATGCGGCTATCCGCCCGCCTCGCCGACTGAGGGGCCAGGGATGAGTACAGCGTCGCGTGACAGCACAGCCGTCCGGGAGGTAGATGAACTCGTTGCGTTTCTTTAAGCGCTTCAGCCAGTCCTTCGGTGCTGGCTTGGTCAACGGCCTAGCGATGACATCCGGGCGGCCTTGAGGGCGCTCCACGGGGGGCGAGTGCTGGGTGATTAGGGGTTCCGAGGCTTGTAGCCGGTAGGGGTCTGGGGTGGGTCGGGCAGACAGATGTCTGCCCGACGTTGTGCGGCGCGCTTACCGCGTGCTTCAGAGCAGCGGGTTGTCGTACCCGCGCCAGACTCGCTCACAGGCGTCGACAAGCGCCGCGTTCTCCAGCGAGGTGAGCGTCAACAGCTTCTCAAGGAGTTGGCGCATCTGACTGCGCTCGGAGAGGTCCTCCAGTGCCTCGATGCCTTGGTCGTCCGCGACCATCTGAGCCACTGACATCGCGGGGTCCCAGTTCCAGGTCGGTTGGCACTCGACATTCAGCATGACCTGAAAGTCGTCCTGTGTGAACCTACCCTTGAGCGCTGTTTGGGCCTCATCCAGCAGCATGAAGTAGCGATGGGCAGCCTGCTCAACGATGAAGCCAGACGAAAACCGCTCGTCGCCGACTAGGGCGTCGGTGCCGCGTCGCGCGTGGACTGCGCTGATGAGCACGCTGCGGCGCATGTCCTTCATGAAGTCGTATCGAAACTCCCGGCACTCTTCGGCAGGCAGCTCAAAGCCGCAGTGCATGCAGGTGTCGCGTAGGCGGTGTGCATGGATGTCCTCGGCGCGGTCGATACCGGCGGGGAACTCGAAGGGGTAGTTCATGTGAGCTTTCTTTAAGGCTGGATGGGTTGGTAGGGGTGCTTGTGCAACGACTGCACTTGCTTGGTGCGTATTGTAATGCTGTATGTTATGTATTGCAATACATGCAGTGGTACAATTTGGTCGCTTCAACAGCTGCCTCTCCATCAGCCATGGCTCGACCCACCGGCCCCAAGGGCGCCAAATCCACGACGCTCTCACTCCGACTGACACCCAGGACCCGATACGGTCTGGCGCTCCTTGCGCGCGTCAATCGGTTATCACTGGGCCAGGTGGTCGAGGAAGCCCTTGAGCGTGCGTTCTACGGGGAAGGTCCGGGAACGCTCGAGCGCCGCCTCAGCGGCTCTCAGGAGCGAGTCCGCGTGCTCGACGTGACCTGGGACGAACGCCCCTGGGTAAGGCTCGGGAAGCTCGCCCTCATCGGGCATGAACTTTTGACCGCGCCGGAGCTGCGCCTTTGGAACACGATTTACGGCACGCCAGCGTACTGGGTGCGTCAGCCGCTCAACAGCAATCCGGAAAGCCTTGGCGCCGCGCTGGCGCACGACGCATTGGAAGCCGACTGGGCGCAGTTGAGCCGAGAAGCCGAGGTCGGCATCTAGCTGGCACTGAGCGCCGGCCGGCGGTGGTTACCCCGTAACTCGGAACCAAGCAACCTTCCCGGTCACTCCCGGGCGGTACTCGAGCCGAAAGCAGCGCGACTCGCTGAGCACCTGCGGCCAGGTCCGGCACCCGTACTTCTGCGGTATCTGCTCCGGGTGATGCTGCGCCAGCCAGGCGCAGGCCTCGTCGAGCCGGAGCCAGCCGTCGACAGCGTTCGTCCGAATGGCTTCCTTCAGCACCCTCACGATGCCCGCGCTCCGCCAGTCCACTGTCCCGTCAGGCGCGATGCCGTTGAAGACGAGGTCCTGGAAAGCCTCGCTCTTGTAGAACGACGCGGCTTCCAGCCGCGCCGAGTCCATATGCTCGGCCCACTCCCGCAGCTCGTGGAAGTGGCGGTCGATGCGGTCGTAGCTGGCCTGCAGATGTTCAACGGCAGCCGCACAACCCTCGTCGGTCCAGACGTTGAACCGTTCGATGAGGTGATGGACCAGCTCATTGCGCAGCCGAACCAGGTCCTCAATGGCGGACTTGACCTCGGCGCGGCGCTCCTCGGCCATCTGCATCTGGAACTGGAAGCTCATCGAAATCCGGTCGGTCGGGACCTTGGAATCGTCCAGCACTGGGCGCTCCGTTCCCTCGACAACGACGTAGGACTCGAAGAGGGCCTTGACCAGGGTGCCCAAGCTCTTGTCGGCGAACTTCTCGACCCTCGCCGCATGTTGTGCCTCGAGTTCATTGACTGGGCCGCCGAGTTCGTGGGTGGCGAGCATCGCCTTCATCAGCCGCTCATACTGCTGCAGGCGCAGCAGGCACCGCCCCATCAGGCGTTGGACATCGCGTTGCAGCTCTGGTCGAGGGTAGTCGGGCACGCGCTGAGATGGTAGGCGGCGTCACGGGGTTTGGCTCGCACCGACCTCGTCTTGTGGGCCGTTCTGCACGGCCTCAAGTCCGCCCGCCGCTTGCCGATAGCGGGCAAGCCGGTCTTGCTCCTGCGGGGTCGGTGTTGTCGCTCTTTCAGAACCTGACCTTCAAATACTTCAACGAGAAGAACTCGGTGAGGGGTCCGTAGGCTTTGCTGGTAACGGTGAGGTCAGGTGCGCTCCTGTTAGTGCTTCGTGCCGTCGCAAGGCGGCCGACCCGCGGAGGGTCTGTCTCGCAAGGGACGCCATCCCCATTAACTCGGCTCACGTCCATGACGGGGCTACGAAAAAGGACACTGAAAATGACGACGAACATTCTGAGCATCGACGGCACCCCTCTGACCCACAACGTCCAAGCCGCCATCGGCGGCATGAAGGCGCTGGGGGTCAACGGCAACAAGTTCGCCGTGTTCTCGCTGCTGAACAAGCAGGTGAGCCTCCTCGGTCCCTCGGACCTCAAAGAGATGAACCTGAAGGCCCACTTCGGCGCGAAGTGGTGCGAGGAGCAGTACACCGAGTTCGACACCAGGAAAGAGACGATGGTGTTCAACCACCGTCGGCTCGCGAATGACATCATCACCGACTGCCAAGCTGCAGGCACGTATTCCCAAGCTTTCGAGCGCAGGACCGGCGTCTGGCAGATGGACGATGGCCAGCTCGTCATCAACGGCCACGAACTGTGGCGTCCGGACGGCGAGGTCATGGAGCACGGCATCCACGAGGGGCGGGTCTACCCGTCATTCGGAACAGTCGGCTTCGACCGGCATACGCCGGAGGCCAGCGACGATGAGGTCAACGAAGTCCTGGGCGCCTTCGGTTCGCTGAACTGGGCTCATCCCCTGGCCAGCGAACTTCTCATGGGATGGCTGGGCGTTGCCACCACGGCAGCGGCCCTGCGCCGCCGTCCCCACGTGATGCTGACCGGCCCGCGAGGGTGCGGGAAGTCGACCGTGCTGGAGCTTGTCAAGGAAATGCTCGGCGTGATGTGCACAGCCTTCACGGGTGTCCCGACCGAGGCCGGTCTCCGGCAGCGGCTATCGGGCAATCCCACGGCGGCGCTCATCGATGAGTTTGAGTACGACCCGAGCAAGAAGAACTGCAGGGATACGCTGGAGCACGCGCGCAGTGCTTACAGCTTGCAGGAAGGCGACGAAGGCGTTGTCCGTGGCTCCGTCACGGGCAAGGCCGTCAGCTTCCGGATTGTTTCTCCGTTCCTGGTCGCGGGCATCAGCCCCGGTCGGATGGAGCCGGCGGACATCAGCCGCTGGGTGATTCTGGAAGCGGGCGACCGCAAGGTCGACGGCAAGATGCTGGCCAAGGCGAAGGCTCGGGAACTCGGGCCCAAGCTGGCACGGCGCTTCGTCGGTCGTTGGAGTGTGTTCCAGGCATCCGAAGCCGTGGTGCGTGACTGCATCTTGGCGTCGGGCGGTGACGGCCGCATGGCCGATACCGTTGGCACCCTGCTTGCGAGCTATTGGGCTTTCGTGTCCGACCGACCGGCGACGGCGGAGGATGCGCAGTTCCTGGTGGACATGCTGGGCATCGAGGAGCGCATCGCCAACCAGGCGGTGAGCGACGAGCAGCAGTGCCTGGAAGCGCTGACCAGCCGGGTCCTCCCGTTCAAAGTAATGGACGGGTGCTCACTGGTCACCCGCCAGTTGTCCATCGGACAAGCCGTCGAGTTGGTCTGCAAGGACCCGACGGGGCAATCCGATGTCGTCACGAAGCTGGCCCAGATGGGCTTGCGAGTGACGCTCGCCAAGGGCAAGTGGTCGCTGTACGTGGCGAACTCGCACATGCACCAAGAACTGCGCAAGCTGTTTGCGGGCACCAAGTGGGCGGCGGGGGGGTGGTCGGTGGTCCTGCGCCGGCTGCCAGGGGGTGTGGAAAGCACCCAGCGCATCGGTGCCAGTTCTGGCGCCATGAAGGTCACGGTCATCGACGTGCCGCAGCACCTGCTGCCGGCCGACGACGAGGACGACATGCTGTTAGCTGCGTGAGCAGGTGACATCGGGGGCGGGCTCGAAAGGGCCTGCCCTCTTCTTTTCGGGCAGGACTTAGCGCCCTTGAAGCGCCTTCGCCGTGGGCCACTCCAATGTCGCGACTGGGTCCGCGACTTGGGCGGTACGGCGGTCTGCGAGACACTCCATCAGCGGGACTATCGATAGGCGGCAGGCATCGAACCAGACGGAAAGCGCGCCGAACACATCGGGCCTCAGCCAAACGTCGCCTGCGTGCTGCTCCACGGCAAAGCCAGCCGTCAACCTCTCGCGAAGTTCATTGAACACAGAGGCGCTGCATCCAGCAGCCTGCGTGACTCGAAGGAAGAGGGTCGTACCTTCCGCGAATCGCGCGGGGCTGGAGTAGTAGTAGGTGAGCAGCGATTGGGTCAGCTGCGAGATGGTGATGAAGACGTTCGGTGGTGGCAGTGCAGCGAGTGGAACCATATAGGGGTCGGCATTTCTCTGGCGGGCCCAAGCACCGTACATCAGCGACGCCAAGCGGCTCCACTCGCGCGGGGCCAGACCATCGCCATCATGCTCGGCCCTCGCCAGTCGAAGCACCTCTTCAAAGCAACGCTCACCCTTTGCCCGATTGGCTCTTTGAGACAGTACACAGATGTTGCCGGCGACGTAGGTGAACTCGTTCGCGAGCCGGTCAACGGAGGGGTTGTCTGGCGACCTGGCATCGCGAGAGAACATCTGCAAGGTGACCGGGCAAGTCCAGCCTGTGATGCTCGCCAGAAAGCGTGGCGTCACCGAATCGTCGACCACCATTCCCCGCTTGACGGCGCTCAGTCGAAGGCTCAGCCACTTGCGCTCAAAGTAAGGCTTCCGCGAAGTCGGTCCGCGGTAGGCCTCATGGGCGCGGCGATAGGCGTCCGAGCCTCGCGGGTCCAGCCGCATACCAGCTGCTGCGGAAGCTCCGCCAAGGTCACGGCACTCGCGCTCAAACGCTGCGGCGGCATCGGTGTTCATCGCCCCTATATCGGCTAGAAGCCCTGTCTTCTAAGACACAGAGGCTGTCAACGAACACTAGACCGGGAAGCTCATCAAGCCTCGTTAGCCAAAGATGATGGTCTTACCTTAAAACCTCTTTGGGTCCTGCATCCAACGCGACGTCCACGATGAAACCGCGATATCGGGGTCGATGAATGTGAACGGCCCTTCGACCAGCTTCCCCGACAACTTCGATTGTTCTTCATCGGTCGTGGGAAAGAACGCCTCGCCAGGCTTGTGCACGAACCAGTCGCCAATCTTGGCGTCGCACTCTTGGCAGTGATTCATCCAGTAAGTTTCTGCGACGGTCTTGCTGAAGTCGGGTCGGTAGTTGCCATGGGACGCCTTGGTCAATACGGCTGCCAGTTCTGGCGGGACCACCTGTGGTCTCCGAAGCATTGCCGAGTCCTCGTCAGGGTTCAACGGTAGCAAGCTGTCTCCCTGAAATGGACCAATGAGCAGCGGCGCGAACACCGGAACAATGCAGCCACACTCATGGCAAACGTACTCGCCCTTGAGGACCATCGCAGCCCTCGCCTTGAAAGGGGCCTTGAGTTCAGAGTCGTCTTCCATCTTCAGTCCGCTAAGGCCTTCAACAGCGCATCACGACCATCCTGGTAGAACTCGATGTCGAGCTTCGTCGCCATCTCGTCCGACAGGTCGAACAGCTGACGCCGGCAGGACACCGGCAACAGTAGAGCCCTGGCTCCCTTTTCCACAGCGATTTCAGCCAAAGTCACCGCGTTGTGGACCGGCTCAATGGTGCCGCCCAGCGTGACCTCGCCAACGACCACCAGGCCACCGCGAACTGACTTCTTCAGCAGCGCGCTGGACAGCGCGATGAGCGCGCCAACGCCCGTCTTGGCTCCGGCCTTGGCCGCATCAAAGCCACGTAGCTGAACCGAGAACTCATGGGACCGCGGGTCGCGGTCGCCGACCAGCTGTTGGGCCCTGGCGTACAGGTTCTGCTCGGCGCAGCGGATGGACTCCTTGAATGCGGCCGGCACTGGGTTATTCAGAACACGTACCCCATTGCCAGGGCCTTCGTTCACTTCGAGCCGGAAGAGGCCCGGGTGCTCTTCGTCACCGCCCGGGCTCAGCACCCAGACTTGGCCGCACTCCAGCGGCTCGTCGCCGATGCCGCCCTGGCTCTGAAGCTCCGGAGTGCTGACGAACTTCTCGACACCCTCCGCTCCCAGGGTGTAGCTGAAGTGTGTGTTGCGGAACTCGGCCGCGCCAATGCGCTTCTGCTGCTCTTTGACGCGGCGGCGCACCTCAAGCGCCAGTCGCACCGCCCACTCCAGGTCCTCTTCGCTGACCACAGCATCTGAGCCCGGGTAGAGCAGCTTCAGCAGCCCGCTCACGGTCTTGTTGACGCCGTTCAGGTCTCGGCCCGAGAGCGCGCCGCCCCAGCGCACACGCCCCTGAAGCGTCGAGACACGGCTCTGGTTCCGCAGCTGCGTGAAGCATTCCGACAGGAAATCGCTCACCAGGCCGAAGTGGGCCGTGAAAAGGGTCGGGTTGAGCTTGGGCACGTCCCAGCCCGGTAGGAAGCAATGAATGCGGTCCATGAACGCCGTGTCGTCGCGCATCTCGGGCGGCAGCGGCCCGAAGAGGTGACCGATGCGCTGCTGGTGCTCGACATCCACGTCGAAGTTGCCCACCAGCACGATGGAGCCGTCCGCCCGGATGCTCTCCTTGCCCCGGGAGAACTCGCCGCTCTCCATGTAGCCCTTCATAACGTTGACGCCGTCCTTCTGGTCGAAGGACACGCCAGACACCTCATCGAAGCACACCACGTCGTACTGGCAGACCAAACCGCGCTGGCCGCTGGCGTTGTTGACGAACATGCGGGCCACTGTCGCCTTGCCGCCTGAGATGAGATGCGCGTAGGGCGACACCTGCTGGAACAGGTGCGACTTGCCCGTGCCACGTGGGCCGAGCTCTACCAGGTTGTAGTTGCGCTCCACGAACGGCACCATGCGCAGCAGCAAGGCGTCCTTGGCTCGCTCCGATAACGTTTCGGGCTCGAAGCCAATGCTGCGCAGCAGCAGGTCGCGCCACTCTGCGGTGGAGAACTGCTCCCGCCTCTTGGCAAGAACATCCAGCGTCTCGCGCTTCGAGAGCTGGATGGCCCGCAGCGCCTCGACACCAAAGGGACGCCCGCCCTTCTCCTGCGCGATGGAAGCGTCATAGCCCAGGGTCACCTCAGCGTAGAAGCCGCCGGTGAGCATGCGCTCGTTCTCCTTGACCATCTCGGGCGTCAGCCGCACGTCCGTGAGGCGCAAACTGGGCAAGGTGGCGATGTAGGAGTCGGTCTTTGAGTCGAGGCGGGCCGTGACGATATCGATAATCTTCACGGACCCAGCCTCGCGTGCACGGGCCTTGAAAAGCTCCTCCTCGCCGGCCTTCACCGTCCGCGACGCCAGCTGCCGCTGGACGATATCCAGACCCTCCTGGATTTCCGCCTCGTCGGTGGTGGCGCAGTAGCGGCCCAGCAGAAACTCGACCACGTACGTCGGCACCGGGAACTGGCGGCTGAACGTCCGCACCAGGTCCTTGCGTACCACGTAGCCTTCGAAGGCAGCGGTTGCCTTCCTGTCCAAGTCGTCGAGTTGCATCGTCAATCACCCATCTGCGACCTGTCTGGAGCCGGTCGCCCGCCTTGCTGTTCTCTATCTCGATGCCAGGTAACGAGGTAACAGCGTCGCACCTGGTCTGGCTTCCTTCAGCCGCCTACCGTCGTGGCCTGCTTCTGCAGAACCTGGCCATCGGCTGCCAGGATGACGACCACGGCCGCAGCGCCCAGGTTGTCGTCCTCGGCCACCGCCACGCTGGCCTTGCCGCCCTCCAGGGGCTTCACGCTGGCCACCAGGCTAGACGTTGCCAGCGCAGGCTTCGTTCGCACGTCCACCGTCAGGCCGACTGACGCGCTGTCCACCTCGACCACGCAGCGCAGGCCCTTCCAGGTCACCGACTTGATGGTGACCTGTGCGGCTGCCGCAGGCGCTGCCACTACCAAGTCCAGCACCGGTACCAGGCACTCCTGCAAGCTCAGGCCGCCGTGCGCGTAGTCGGCCCCTGCAATGAAGGACGACACGCCGGGCGCAAACGCCACCTGGACATCTTTACACCAATCCCAGCCGAAGGTCAGCGGTGTGCCGTGGGCCGTGTCCTTTAGGACGGCGCAGCGTCCCCAGCGGGTCGCGGTCTGGTGCTTGGGCATTTCCGTCTTCGGTAAGCCGCCGGGTACCAGCAGCCAGCCGTGGTCGGTGACGATGCGAACCCGGCGCCACCCTGCATCGCGCAGTTCCTGCACCCGTTCGACCACCGCAGCCAGCTGGGTTTCGACGTCACGCGCGAGACGAACACCATGCTCGTGGCCGTAGTGGTCCAAGTCGCCCGACTCCGTCCAGGCGCGTCCGCTCGGGTCACCCGTCTCGTGCTTGTCCAGCGGCTGCACGCCGTTTTCCGTCAGCAGCTTCCTGAAGTTGTGGCCCGAGAGCGGTTTGCCATCCGCCGCAACGCGGGGCTCAAACTCCACGTCATCAGCCATACCAGAGACCAGCTGCGCCACTGGCGAGCACCAAGCCTTCCCGGACGCCGTAACCGACGGCATGCTGGTCCAGCGGGCCGCAAGAGTCGTGGAACCCAGCCCATCCAGCCTGGTCCTCAGCCGGTGAGCGACGTCGTACCGCAAGCCATCAACGAACACCGTGCATGTGCCCGAATCAGCTGCTGTGTCCGATGCCGCCTGCAGCACCGGCATGCCCCCCACCTTCTTCACGGCGTTCTGCAGTCGCTTAGCCGCTTCTTCCAGCCACGGCAGGTAGACGGCGCGCACTGCCGCGCCTACAGCGTCGGTGTCTGCCTTGCTATGCCCGGCGCCCATGGCCAGCGTCGCCGCATCGTCCACACGCCACCCGGACTGTTGGTAGCTAGCAGCCAGCTCCGCGGGCGTAGCGCCGATGGGCGCTGCTGCGCTGAGCTCAGCCAAGCGGGCCAGGTGCTCCAGCGCTTGAGCCAAGGGGGACTGCCCCATGCGTGACCACAGCCAACCCCGGCGCGCGCCGTGCTCCTTCTCCGCGGTGGCGATGGCGGTGCGAGCTTGGGCGGCATCCATGGCTGCGCAGGCAAACAGCGCGTAGCGCAGACTGGTCTCGCCTTGCTCATTAGCCTGCGGGTAGCCGGCCAGGGGGCCATTGGGGTCCATGTCAGGGAACAGCCCCAATTGCGGTGGCTGTACGGTGCGGAGCAGCGTCAGCACCTCAGGAAAGCTCGTGTACGAGTCCCGATAGAGCTCGGCCACGGCTGCCCACTTACCCTCGCGCCGGGCCAGCTTCTCAGCAGCCACCAGGGGCCCGTCGCTGTCCGGGTCGAAGCCGAAGTCTGACTTGGCCCGCTTGGAGAACACGTCCCACCGTACGCCGACCCAGTGCTTCTGCGTGGCATGAGGCGCGTTCATCCACACCAACAGGTCTCGGGTCGGGTTCGGTGCCAGCAGGCTCAGCAGCCACTCGGCGTTGATTTGCCGGCCTTTCAACTCGTCCAGAGGGCTATCCAGCAGCACGCCGGCAGACAGCACCTGGACGAGGGCTTCCTGTGTTGCCTTGTCCTGCGCCACGTCTAGCCCAAGGCCGCCGTTCTTCGAAGACAGGAAAGCGCTGACCGTCCAGTCCTTGGTGTTGACCTGACTCCAGAACACCCCTCGATACTGCAGCTCAGCCAGCGGTTGCAGGTCCCGCGGGCAGCTCTCGATGGCCCGCAATTCGGCGCGACTCACCCCAGGCAAGTAGACGACGGGCACACCCTTGAACTGCACTTCCGGCAACACACCAGCAATCGCGCACTTGAGCCAGATGGCTGGGCCGCTCCGCGATGCGGGGTCATACGCGCCGAGCTCAAGAAGCCCAGGTAGCAGCTGCTTCAAGGCTGGAAGAGCGACCTCCCACTGACGCTCCTTGTCGGGCCAAAGGACGGCAACAGCCGGTGCAGCAGTGTGAGAGTTCCCTTTGGCTTGTGCGGCGACCGCAGAACCAACAGCGTCAGTAAGTTTGGTGCTCATTGCCGCTTTGCTCCTGCGAGTCGCACTGCCCGCTTTTCAAGACGACCGGCGTATGCCTCCAAGACCTGCGCTAGCGCCTCGCAGTAAGGCTCCAGCTCTCCATGAATGCTGAACTTCCGAAGCTCTTGTGCTCGATGACGTGCCTGCTTAGCTGTTGGCTTTTGCTCCAGGGCGCCACGAATCTTCCCGGCACGGTCATTAACCAATTCGACGTGGTTGAGATTCAATACCTTTTCTTCTATACATGCCCCTGCAGCAGCTGTCAGCCCCTCCACCTCTCCATTTTCGCGGAATCGGAACTGAACTGACACGCCTCCCTTGGTGGGGTCAACAAATGGCTTGAGGCCGGGGTCGTAATCATCTTTTCGCTTTGCGCCATACTCACAGTCGACACCTCGCCCCGGTAGACAAGCCAACAGATTGGCCCAATTAACTGACTGTGCGGGATGCGGCGACCGTGGCAGGATGTGTTCAATATGAGCCTGCCAATCTGTGCCAACTCTCACGATTTGCTTCATTGTGTATGCACACAAACCGCCCTGTTCGGCAATGAGCGCATCGAGCATCGAGTCGCGTTGCTTCTTGCCTAAATTGTCATAGTGGATGTTTTGCGGCGACGTCGCGTTTAATCTTTTCCAGGCTCGCAGTTTGCGGCACTCGGCACGCTTTGTGATGCTTCTCACGCGGAACCCCGTTATTCTGCAGCAGGAGCGTCAACCTTTTCGGTCGGGTCAAACCACTCAATAGATTCTTCAAGGCGAAGAACCTCCGGTATCCCGCCAAATTGTGCGCGCAAGCGATTCAGCGCGGTGCGTGCCTCTGGGTAGCGTTCATCCTCAATCGCGCGCTCAATGCCACGTGCTTGTTCTTGGAAGATTGCATTTCTCTCCCTACCATTCATCAACTCCTCCAGAACCTCGCCACTGCTCAAGCCAAATGAGCGTGACGCAGGCGCCAGCAGCTTACCCTCGCGCAGCCGCTTAACCGATTCAGGTAGAAGCTCCCCCACCACTTGCGGCGAATGGGTCGAAATGATGAACTGGCAATTTGGAAAGGTCTTTTCCAGATTGGCTACTACTTCGCGCTGCCAGCCTGGGTGCAGATGCAAATCAATCTCGTCAATCAGCACGACCCCCGCCCCCTCGTTAGGGTTGGCAAGCCCTGGATTGAGCACACTCAGACGACGAGATAAATCGCCCAAGAGCGCCAGCATGTTTCGCTCGCCATCAGACAGCTGAAGGACATTGAATTCTTTGCCGCCCTTAACAACCACCATGCGCATTTTGGGTGCGCGACGCACCTTTACACTGGAAAAACCAGTGAACGTCATGATGGCGCTTCGGGCTGCCTCGAGGCCGGGGTAGCGAAAGTCCGACGACTCAGTGCGCCCCTCGTTCTCTACATCCTCGAAATTTCTGAACCAGATGAAAAAACGTTTGAAATCGGCGCCACCACGGTCCAGGGCGTCTTGATAAGCCTCATAAGGGTTGTGCAGCAGTTTCTCTCGCACTCGCAGCGGAACGTCCGTGACTGCTCGGTGAACGTCATAGAGCACCGACAGCGGCAATCGGTACTTTTCCTGCCGTTCGGACTCGACGTATTCCCACTCTGCATCAAGCTGTCGGACCGCAGAATTCAAGGCTTCCAAATCACTGCTACGGCGCGGGTCGCTGTACTTCCCATCTTTGCGGTTTTTTGCCAAGCCCCACCAAACGTCTTTATCGCGCAATTCGACAGTAACTTCAATGCGTGCGAAGTCCGCGCCTAACTGAATGTCATCCGGCGAAATTGAGCGAGCTTTTTGGTGGTTGCCATTAATTCGCCAGGTCAACTGAGACAAGGCAATCGCTAAAGCATCAAGGACCGTCGACTTACCAACACCGTTGATTCCGACAAAAGCCGTAGTACGTTGGGTAAAATCAACTGAGAGCTCTTGAATGCCCCTAAAACTCCACAACTTCAGATTCTTGACTTTCATGGCTTAGTTCCTTTTGCCGCCATTTTCTCAGCTAGCGTGAGATGGTGGTCATTGATGCGGTCGCCAATGAAGACGTTGAACCAAGGCGCACTCTCGACGTCCTTGCCTCGGTCCTTGTCCCAGGTGATGTTGAGCTTGGGCTTCTTGTTGTGGCGCAGGACCTCGGCGGTCATGAAGGGGCGAATGTTGAGCCGCACGCCATCGTTGAGGTCGGGGTTCCAGCCGATGGGCTGCTCGGAGAGCTTCTTCCAGCGAACAAAGATGTCGTAGGGCGGCTCGCCTTCGAGCACGAGCTCCAGGCGGCGCTTCAGGTCCTGGGCGGCCGCTAGGCGAGTCTGAGCGCCATCGACGCCATCGCGCACGCCGGCCTCTTGCTGGCGAATCCAATCACCCAGGTAGGTGTGGATGAGGCGCTCCAGCTTCTTATGGTCGAGCTGGTGGTAGTTCACCAGCGCGGCGAAACCGTCCTTGAGGCCATCCCACACGTGCCAGATGAAGGGACGGTGTTGGAAGCGCTTGGCGTGCTGCTCGAAGAACTTCTCGCGCAGCCAAACGTCCAGCCCCTTGCCAGCGCAGTCAGCATCGGCCAAGAGTCTGTCGAGTACAGCAGGTCTCCAGCTGCCGGGCTGCACGGTCTCCCAGGCGGCAATCAGCAGCTTGAGCAGCCGGTCATGTGCAGGCGCCTCGCCGCGCACCGAGGGCAGGCAGACGATGCCATCGTCGTCGGTGTGCTCGGCGAGCTTTTCGCAGCAGGCAATCCAGGTGCGAGCCTCGTCGGCCAGTTCCATCGCCGTGTCGGTCTCGGCCGGCCAGCGGTAGCCGGCAAGGCGGGCGACGGCGACTTGCAGCGGGTCGGTGGCGGGCTGCGGGTGGCCGTGGAACAGCCATTGGGTGGGCTCGTCGGAGTACGGCTTAGGCAAGCCATTCGGATAGCGGTCGGCGGCTACTTGCTGCCAGTGGGCGAGGTCGAAATCAACCTGAGCAAGATATTGATTGTCGACACTCAGTTTTGAGTTGGCCTTTCGAACTGACTCTCTGAACTCGTCGCTCTCCAGAAACGCTGTGATTGCAGGAAGGTTTTGGGGCTCGTTCGCCGTCACTACTGCTTGGTTGTCGTCAAAAGGCGTGCCCGTGTAGTAGGCCATTGGCATCCCTGCCATTCTGCTTACCGACACACCCGGTCTATTCCAAGCATCTAGACCGCGAATCCACGCACCGGTATTCCCGTCCAGACGCTCCTTGACTTGCTCCACTAGCGCTCCGTTTCCGTCCTCCCATAGCAGTGCTTCGGTGAAGCCACTGGTTTTATTGACTCCATCCGCTACGGTGCGCGAGAGCCGCCATTTACCTACGAAGTCGACGGGCTCCCAGAATTGAAGAATGAACCTTTTCGAGTCACCAGTACAGACTCCCTTGTGCGCTTTCGCATACTTGGAGAGCGGGGAATCCGTGGCAATTGACGACAGTGAAACAGTGACGCCCGGGTTCTTCAACTGTGCCGCCTGGAGCTGTGACTGCAACTGAACAGACTGCAGTGCCATATCCTTGGCAGCCGCATCAGGTTGCGCCGCTACGTCAACACCCTGGAGCCTTTGGTTCAGCGACGCCTCGGCTTGCGTTCCCAACGTCAAGAGTTGGACGTTGAAGTCCCACATGGGAGTTTGAAATGCCTTGGCTCCAAGCAGTGCAACAAGCATCCAACGATGCTGGGAAAGCAGCGTCGTTCTCTGGGCCTTGTATGTGGCTAGGAATAGCCAGTTCTGCGGCATAACGATTTGCACTACGCCTGCACCCTGGTCGCGACTGAGCTCTAGACAACGCTCTAGGAAGACATTGGCCAGGTCGTTCTTGGCCTCCGGGTAATGGGTTTCGCAGTAGCTTTTCAGCGTGTCGTGCTGCTTGCCACGAGCTAGGTAGGGAACGTTGGTCACCACTAGGTGGTAGCGCCCATCCAGCAGCCGGGCCGCATCCAACAGCCCCTTGGCGGTGAGCGCCAGGTCCCAGCTGTCGTCCTGCAAATCGCTGGCCTGCCCCCACAGCGTGGCTGGTCGCTCGGTGGCCAGGGCATGACCCAGTAGGTCGCGCAGAGTGTCGAAACTGGACGTGGCAAGGTCGTTCTTCAGGCTACGTGCTGGGTCCAGCAAACTGCCTAGCACCGGCGCCTGGACGAAACTGGCGTGCAGCAGTCGCAGCTCCTGCCGCATGTAAGCTGCGTTCGGTGTGTCATCCGGCACAAGCGCCATCCAGTCCTCGGGCTTAGCCGCCACCTTCAACCCGCAGCAGGCCACCAGCGGCGCGGGCATATCGGCGCGAACCCCGAGCGGGTCGCCGTTCTCGTCAGGGAATCGCCAGGCCGCCAGTGCCAGCGCGAAGACGGCGATTTCCACGCAGCGGGCGTCCAGTTCCAGGCCGTGCAGGTTGTCAGCCAGCACGGCGTCCACCGCGTCCATCGCGCTCAGCCCCTCAGCCGCCATGCGCATGGGCACCAGCAGCAGGAAGGCCGCCACCAGGAAGTGGCCAGAACCGCAGCAGGGGTCCAGCAGCTTGAACTCGTCGAGCTTGTTGGGCCAGCCTTCGAACTTCCCGGCCGCTGGTGTGCCATCCTCCAGCGTCCGCAGGTAGGTCAGCGGCACCGGGCACGGCTCGCCCGGATGGCGCGTCACCCACCAAGCGCCCAGCGAGTTGTGGAGCAGAAAGTCCACCATATAGGGCTCGGTGAAGAGCTGGGTGACGGCTGGCAGCTCGTCGGCGCCAATCTTCACCTCGGAGGCGTTGACCTCGTCCTTGCGCTTGGCTTGCCAGAACTGGTAGACCCAGCCCAGGCTGTCGCTGGCCTTGAACACCTCGGCAGGCAGCCCGGCCAGCAGGCGTTCCAGTTCTCGCTGGTGCTCGGGCGCAAAGGCCAGCTCGAACACCGGACTCTGCGGCTTGAACACCTGGGGCAGCATCCGCGCCGCCAGCTTGCCGGCCAGCTCCCACAGGGTCTTGGCGCCGAGCTTCTCGCCCTCCAACATGGCCTGCTCATGGTCGACCAAGTTCTGGCAGTCCTCTAGCGACACGGGGGCGCCCAGCTCCCACATCAGCAGCCCGTTCTCGGCCAGGAAGCGCGCGAAGAGCATGCGGTGCCAATGCTCGTAAGCGACCTCCCACGCGAGGTGCTGCAGGCCCTGGGTGTCGTCCTTGGCCTTCACATCGCCTATCGCGCGGCCATGGGCGCGAAGGCGCCGACGTAGGGCCTTGAGCTCGTCGCTTAGGTAGTCCGGGGCCTTCGCCTCGCTCACGGCCAGCTGCCGAAGCGCGGCCAGCGCGGCCTTCTCGGCCACATCGCGGGCGGACTTAACGGTGTTCTCGAGCTGGCTGCGCAGGGGCTTGGCCAGGGGCGTGTTGGACTGCGTCATGCGTCGCTCTCTTTGGACTTGGTGGGCCGCGGGAGACGCCCATAGCGGGACGACTCCACCCAGCCACTCAACTGGTGCGAGTACGGCAGCCAGTCAGCTCGTGAACCGAGGCGCATTAAGTACTCTTGGGCGGTGCCAGGCTCCCATTCGTAGCGCTCCGAGAAGCGTTCCAGAAACCCAAGTAGATGAAAAAAGCCCTGCGCAGGCAGACGGTGCGACAGGGTCTCGCCGAGATAGTCGCCGTTGAAGCCCTCGTATTCCACAAGGTCTCGATGCAGTTGCAGCAGGAACTCAGCGACAACCTGGCCAACCTCGCTGCTGTCTCTGCCTAGGTTCGCCGCTGTGGCGGCCACTGGGTCGAATTCGCGTTCAACTTTCATAGTGCTACCGGCCCCTTCTGGAGCTTGGAGCTGAGCAGGGCCTCCACCTCGGCCAGCCAAGCCTTGAGTTCGGCTTCGTCATTCAGCGTGCGCTTGGGCAGCGAGACGTGGACGACGTTGGGCTTCAGCAGCTGCACTGCGGCATGACGCGCCGCCTCGAAGCGGCTGGGCAAGGCCTGAGTCTTAGAGACCCAGTGGTCCAGGTCGCAGTCGTCCAGAGCGTCCTGCAGTTGCTCGGGCGTACCGGCTGCTACGACGGGAGGCGCCATCAGGTGGTGCTTGGCCGTAAGGTCGTCGCGCTGCGCGTTGCTAAGCTTCTTCCAGTCTGCGTCAAGCAGCAGCAGAGCCTGCTGCTGTTGGAAGCCAAGCTGGAAAGCGTCCAGCTTGGCCTTCAAAGCCTGGCGCAGCAGGTCAACCGCTTCATCGAGCAGTGGGCGTACAGGGTCTGGCTCCGTCAGTAGACCGCGCTGGGCTTCGATTGCATCGGCCTCGGCCTTGAGCTTGGCGTAGGGGCCGAGGACCTTTGCGTGCCACAGCAGGTTCTCTAGCCTGTTCCAAGCCGGCAGTCGCTTGGCAATCTCGACTGCGGCCTTGGACCAGGCTTGTGAGAGTGCCAACAACTCATCGTGCCTGTTGATTAGCTCCAGCAACTGGGCATTGCCACTTTGGGCCTCAATGGCCTCGATGACCGTGAGCTTTGGCGCTTCTGGGGCAGGTGCTGGTCCACCCGCCCTTGCGGCACGTTCGCGCAGTTTCGCCAGCAGGGTGGGCATGCGGTTGAGCTCTTCCTTGGGCTGGCACGGCACGCCCACCGCATCGAAGAGCTTGCGAATCTTGATGAACTGAATCGGCGTGATGTTGATGCTCTCGCGCCGAAAGCTTGTCTGGGTGAGCTTCGCACGGTCCAGGCTCTTGGCATCAACGGGCTTCGAGGCTGCGTCTGTGGCATTGACGTGGCCGGATGCCATAAGCGCATACAGGGCACCGTCGATGGCGTCACGCGGCCAGCCGTATGGCGGCGACTCGAAGTTCTCGCGAATCTCTGAGCCCTTCTTGCCGGGGCCGATGTAGCCCAGCAGCCTCTGGCAGACGAGGTGCTTTTCGGCTTCTTCAGCGTGACCGACGGCCTTCAGTGCCTCCAGATTGCCCTTGCGGGCCTCATCCAGCACTCGTCCCCACTGCTCGTGGTCAGCAGCATCGAACTGGCTATACAAGCGGATGGCCGATGATTTGGCCGCGCGGTTGATGCGGTCGGCCAGGTCGTTGCCATCTGTGGCCTCATTCCCGCCTGCTTGGAAGACCCGCACGCCGGCAATCAGCTTGTCCACCAGCTCGGCCAGCTCCTTCTCGGCATTGCGCTGACGGCTCTCCATCGAGCGCTGGGCGTCGCGACCTTCTTCGGTGGACGGGTTTCCTTTCTTCTGCAGCGTGGTGCGGGCAGCCTCCAGCGCCACGATGGCGTTCGTCAGCTCGGTCTTGTGCTGTGCGGGCAGGAACACGAAGAGTGTGGGGTTGTCGCTGCTCTTGGCCTTGGACTCGGCGATTACCGACTTTTCCTCGGTCTGCCAGCCGTCCTGAATCCAAAGGTACAGGCTCTTGTCGTTGTCCTTGGGCAGGGTGTCGTCGTAGGTAGGGCTGAGGGTCCGCACCTCGTTGCCCTTGCCTTGCGTAACCCGCACCTTCTTCAGGACCTCGGCGAAGCGCGTCTTCAACAGGTCCGCACGCTTTTGCTCCACGCGCTGTGGCGCGGCCTTGAGCTCGGCTTCCTGGGCACGGAACTCGTCGTACCAGGCGCTGGACTCGCGGGTCTGCAGCCGGTACTCGGTGCCGCTGCCGCCGGCCAGGGCCATGACCAGACGGTCTTTGTTCTGCAGCTCTTCCAGCAGCGCAGGCAGCGACTTGCGCAGCTCGGACGAGCCGGCCGACAGGTCGGTGACCAACAGGTCGGCCAGCGCCTCTTCGGTGGCCTTCAGGCCCAGGTCCATCGCTGCATCGGCGGGCAGCTTGTTGATGAGGTAGATGAGCTTCAGCAGCTTGGCCTTGAGCTGGGCATTCGCGTCGCCAGCCGCAAAGCGCTGGACGTTCTCGAACACCTCTTTGGGCAGCTGCGCCGTGGAGACGAGGTTTGCCGCAATCTGGTCGTAGAGGAAGTCGCCGGAGACCACATGCCCTAGCGGCGCCTCAGCGGTGGCCAGCACCGCCTCGTGCACCACGCGCAGCTGGCTGCGCAGCTGCGAGACGGTGCCGGTGGTGTCGATGGTGCGGAGAACGCGTTCCCAGAAGCGGCGGCGAACCGGCAACAGCGGGTAGTCGGACGTCATGACGCTCTCGTCGTCGGTGACGTGTTCCAGCTTGGTGCCGCGCAGGTGGCGGGAGATTTCACCGAGGTTGTTGCGCCAGACCTTCTCGACCTCGGGCTGTACGGAGGGCTTCTTGGCCAGGATGATTTGGCGGGTGACGTTCTCGACGTCCCAGTCGCCCAGCATGACCTGCACCGGGAAGCGCCCCATCAGCCGCTGAAGGTTGGGCATGCCGGAGAGCGCGGATTGGCCCGTACCCACGAAGAGCAGCTTGCCGTTGAAGTGCTTGCTCAGCGTTTCGGTGACTTCTTGGACCTGGAACGCCTTTTCGGCGTCGGCACCGATGTACTGCTGCACCTCGTCCAGGACGACCAGCGTCAGCGGGAACTTGCCGTCGTGCACCAATGCAGCTTCGATGGCCGTCGTCATCTGCTCGCTGGTGACGTCGGTCACCTGGGGGAACTGCTCCTTGAGCAGCTTGCGGGCGTCGGCCTCGGTGTGCGCCAGGTCAGGACGCACCTTGAGCAGCGCCTTGGCCAGGTGGCCCGAGACGTACATGTGGGGCAGCTCCTGGGCCAGTGAGCGGCCAGCGGACTTCAGCTCCGCCTCGACGGCGTCGAGGATGCCCTCGCGCTTCATCCACAGTACGAGCTGCGCCTGGTTGTACTGCTCGGGCAGCCCCTTGGACTTGGACACGATGCCCAGCAGAGCGAGCCGCACCTTGTCGCCGGCACCGGCACCCAGCTTGCCGGCTGCGGCGTGCAGGCCACCGTAGCGCTTGCCTTGGGTAGAAAGCTCCTTCAGGTGCTCGAACACGCCCGTGGGAAGCTTGGCGATGCTGCGGGCGGTGGCACCGTCGGCGAACTGGTAGTCCGTCCACAAGGTGCGAAGCATCTTGGCCAGGTGTGACTTACCGCTGCCGTAGAAGCCGGAAATCCACACGCCCGGCTGCTCAGTCTTGGAGTCCAGATTCAGGAGGAACTTGTCGAGGATGGTCTCCAGACCCTTCTCGTACTGGCCGTCGCAGACGAACGTCTCAAGCTCGTAGCGCAGGATGGCCTGCGCGGCCTCGGAGTGGTCCTCAGACACCTCGGCCACGCCGTTGTTGACGAGGCGGTTTTCCTTCGGAGGCTTGTTGTAGATATCCCTGTTCAGCATGGTGGTCCTTGCTTTGGTTCTTCAGGTGGTGCGTTACGTCATTCCTGGGCGAGCAGCGGCACGGCGAGGTAGTTCCAGCCGTCGCGCGCATCCAGCAGGCGGTAGGTATGGTTCTCCGGGTGGTGTTCGCCCGGGAAGAAAACGAGCAGCCGGCCCTGGACGCTCTCCTTGATGCCCTCGACAACCGAAGACACCCGGCCGAGGCCGAACAGCGCTCCGACGCCCAGCAGGGCAACGACCGTGTCGGGGCCAGCCTCCGCGGCAATCCTGGCCTTCAGCTTGGCCGTCAGGTCGGCGATGAACTCGGTGAGCTCGCCGGTTTGGTAGCCAGCCAGGTCTTCGGGCGACTCGAAGTACGCGTCGCGGTACTCCTGGGCAGCCATCCACAGGGGGAAGGCATTGGTCACGTCCAACAGCAGCCACTGCTTGCCGGCCTGCTGGGTGGCGAGCTCGAACTCGCCGACGTTGGCGCGCAGACGAAGCTCGTCGGCCTTGTCGTACACCGCAAAGATGACGCGCTGGATGGCCGCGAGCCCGGCCTGCCATGGCACCGACAGGTGCTGCCGGTAGGCAGCAGCCAGCTTGGTGACCCTAGACGACATGTGAGACCTCCTGACGAATGCGTTCTTCCTCGGGCGAGAGATACCCTGGGAAGCGAACCTCTTTGACGCCGCCCGCATTCATAAACACGAGAATGCCCCGGTGCGAAGCGGAGTTTGCAAGTGCTTCTAGCTCATCAGGTGAGCCACCCAGCAGATTTGTCCACTCCGATGAGAAGAGGCGTTGTCCGGTGCGTCCCCCGAGATACCCGAGGAATAGAAGCAGGGTCACGGACTCGGGGTGAGCCAGCGGCTGTGAGCGGGTCTTGTTGCGGTGGCCGGAAAGAAGACCGGCGGCCGTCCAAGTGCCGGCCACGTTCTGGGCAAAAGACTTGAGCGACGCGGCGCTGAAGCGGTCGGGGTAGGCCTGCGCCAAGAAGCGCTCGACCGCCTCGCGCGAGACCGCGGCGCCGATGGGATGGCCGAGGATGAAGTCTTGGGTGGCTCGCAAAAGGGGGTCGCGTGCCAGGGCCGCCGACAAGGCAAGCATGGGCTGGGCGGCCTCGCTCAGCGGCCAAAGGCGGTGCAGCGCCCGGAAGATGGGGTTGGCCGTGTCCAGACTGTAGAGCGCGCTCATGTAGCGCAGCGTCAGCTCCCGGGCCTTGCGGGTCGGCTTGCCGAGAACGTTCTCGTCCACGATGGCCGCCGCGTAGTCGGCGCGGCTGGCCTGAGCCGCCGTGTGGCCTACCAGTAGGCGCAGCTCGTCCAGCATCATGGTCCGCGCAGCGTGCGGGCCGTTGATACCGAAGCGGAAGCCCAGTTGACTAAGCAGGGCCTCTCGTTGTTCGGGCAGGGCGGTCACGACTTGCTCTTCGCGTTGGGGAGCGCTTCGAGCGGGACTCCAGGAAGCGGATATCCGTTGGTCCTGCAGTAGGCGATAACCATCACCTCGACCATGTTGGCTAGGCTGCGCATCTCCCGGTCTGCGGCGGCCTGCAGAGCGGCTTTGATGGGAGGCTCGACACGAACGCTGACCGCTTCCGTTTTTCCGACTGCCATGAGACCGCTCCTGTGTGTAGAACGCTAGTGGATTGCTAGGTTAGCGCAGTTCGGTGAGCCCACGCTTGGGGATTGGGAGGGGCTGGAGGTGAAGTTCGCTAGACATGGGCTCGAGGTATCCCCAATCCTGAGGAACCAACATGCGAAACAAGAATCCGGCCCAGGCCTTCCCTGTGGAGGCCGACCGTTGCCTGCGTGACCCGCGACACCGCGCGCGCTTTTCCGAACTTCTCAACCCCGCGGAGACCGCGACACGCATCGCCGCGTCCTTCCCTGAACTCGTCTATGAGGGCTGGGCCATCCGTGTCGAGCTCCCTTCCGAGGAACTCAAGCTCCTCGAGACCGATGGCCAAGCCGACCTCATGCAGTTGGACGTCGTCCACTTCTCGCCAGGCCTGCCCTTGGCGGTGCTACGGGCGCAGGAAGGAGGCGTGGAGTTCAGGTTTGCCATCCCTTTTTGGCAATCAGGTGCTCAGCAGTGCCTGCTCGATGCCGTGGACCGGGAGCAGTTTCTGCTGCTCGTAGACCCTACCGACGGCGACTCCAGCTTCGCCCTCAAGGGCTTCGGGAGCCTTCTGGTTGACCGGGTCTCTCTCATCTTTGCGGCGACGCTCACTCGAGAGCTCAGCCCAGCCGAGTCGCGGGAGCAGATGTACCTGGCAGGGCTGAAGCTCATGCAGGACCGTTCGCTCCCGGCGCCGTTGTCAGGTTCTCATCGTCTCCGTGTTCGGGCGGCCGTCGCTGGCCAGGGCAAGGATGCCGTGGCCGTGATGGGAGCCCTGATGGCCGCGGAAACGGCCAGGGTGGCGGCCATGGGCCACGATGAAGGACTCTCGATGGAGGGCCTTGCGGGCGCTGACTCGCGCAATTGATTCAGAACAGGTGGCCGTTTCGGCTGCCCCTTCCTTCTTCTGCCTCGGTCGAGGTAACGAGGTAACGCTGAGGCAGCGACGGAGCGAGAGCCGTGAAGACCATGCCGCGCGGAGGCGTAGCCTTGACTGGCAGTTCGGGCGCTTCGCGCCCTTGGCTCACCGGGCGGGCGTAGCCCGCTTCGCGCTGCTGCCTATGTTCGGTCTTGTCTTGCCTCTGGACGCGGAGTCCGAACTGTGTAGAGCTACAGAAAGCTACAGTAGCTAGAGAAGGCAGAAGTCGTTGACTGGCGGGCCTTTAGGGCCATCGCTGGCGACCAGATGACGTGACCTCGGTGAAGTAGGCAACGACCGTCTGACGCGAGGCCCGGCCAGTGCACAGGAGCCCGCCGCTAGAAGTCAACCGCGTACACCCGGTCGGGGCAGTTTCTTCGGCGGTCCGATGACCCGTATCGCCATGCCTTGATGAGCCCTGCACTCGTCAAACGGTCGTGCGCCGTATCGAGCGCGGCCTTCAGGTCGGAGTCGCGGCCCATCGTGGAGCCGAGGTAGCGCCGCAGCTCCTGCACCGTGAATGGCCAGGGCCTGGCATGCGACCGGTAGAGCAGGTAGAGGCGCCTGACCGTGTCGCCCTCGCGGCGGCGAGTCAGCAGACCGTACTCCTTCTCGCTGAACCAACTGCTCAGCCTCGGGCCGAACGCGACCCGCACCTCGCGCGGCACCGACACCGACCACATGCGTCCGTCCGTAGAAGATGGGCCAAGGAGCTGAAAGCTCACCTCGATAGGTCGCCGTGACGACGACTGAGAGAGCGGGTCGTCAGGGAACATCGTCCGGAACTGTTGCCGCATCGGCTCGAAGCTGCTTCGCACGGTCAGCCGGGCACCCTGTAGCCGCGCAACCTCGCCGCGGACCGCCTTGTATGCGGGCCCTCCAGTGCCCCGACCGAGCGCAGTCAGAAGCTCCTTTGCTGACACCATGACGCGAGAGCCCAGGGGCAGTGGCGTCGCGAGCTTCAGCAGTTGCCCCCATACCTCCATGTCACCGGTACGGAGCTCTTCGCCCAGGTACGTGACCGTGGTGTCGCCATAACTCTGCCCCGAGAACTCGACAACGTGGAGTGGCGCGTCTGGCGTGTACTGGCGGCGGGTGCTGTTGCGAACGCCGATTTGCACAAGGCTCCCGCATGTCCACAGGTGGGGCAACTGGAACTGGCCAGGGCGAAGGTCAGGCAGGTACCACTCGGTTGAGACGGTGTGGGACTCGCTGTCAGCCGAGGCCACTGCGCAGGTCGTAGATGTTGCTGCAGCCAAGGCGGCCTGCATCGACGGCGATGTATCGGCTGGCCCGACGTGCTCCTCGATGGCGGCCAGCATCGCGGCCAGCCATCTGCGGCGCGTCATTCGCTCGCGCGCCCCCTTCCAGTGCAGCAGGTCCCCGTCGAGGGGCGGTCGTTCGCCCACCGGGCCGTCGCAAGTAAGCAACTGCCAAGTGGCACTACGAACCTGCGCGAGGTGCGTCGGGCCACGCCGGGCGAGCTGAGGTACGGCCTCAAGGCTGAGCCTGTACACGAAACACGGCTGCATCTCGAGAAGAAACTCCAGCTCGGAAGTCGACGCACGCACGATGTTCCTCTCAGTCCACTCGTCCCCCTTCGAAAACCGCGCGCGGTTGGCATAGTGACGTTCGAGAGCCGTGAGGTCATGCAAGGAGTGTTGGGTCATAGTGGTCCGCTTCGATTTCCTTCTGCCGAGCGTTTGACGCCGGTCGACAAGTGGTGGAGCGAACCGGTTTATCTGCGCACTCGTGTGTACGGGCGCTACAGGCCTGCGCAGGAAGGAAGAGGCGGGCCGAAGCCCGCCTCTGAATGACGAGAGACGCTCGTCAAGGACCAATCAACACAGCCACCGAAGCTCTGCTACGCCATTGCACGGGCTTCGTTGTCGTCGTGGACGACAGCAGCGCGCTGGAGCCACTGAAGCACGTCCGGAAGTTGCCGGACGCCGAAGACATCCTGCCGCGAGCTCTCGGCGTACATCAGCACGATTGAGCGTTTGGCCCCCAGTGGCAACGCCTTGACCTCAGGGGGCAGAAGCGTCCGGGCCACAGGGTCGAGCTTCATGTTGTCCAGCGCTCGGTCCATCAGGTCCTCTTCCGACTGGGCAGGCCAGGCGAAATCGCTCATCGGAAGGACGCCCGCCAGGAGCTTGACGACCACGGGCGGCACGCCCAAGTACCTGGCACACGCGCTGGCAACCTCGGAGGACAGGTAACGCGTCTGACGCACGCCGCAGCGCAGCTGGTAAAGGTACGAGTAGGTGATGCCGAGTTCCTCGGCCAGGTCCTTTCGGGTCTGGCCTCGGCGGTCGCACTCGTCGAACAGCCAGCCAAGAAGCGGGCCGCCTTCGGCAGCATAGAGACGCATCAGTCGTTGCTCGGGCGTTTCCGGGGCGGGGGCCGCCTCGCTGCTGACTTGGCAGACAACGCGCGAAGTACAGCCCGAGGGGGGCACAAAAGTTTCAGACATGTTGAGGTTCCTAAGAATCACGCAGGTGCGTGCAGTTCGTATAGCAACCGCACCGCATACGCTTAGCCGCGGCGTCGTTTCACAAATCCCCGTGCCTGCAGCGCTTCGAGCAGGCTGCAGTCGGCCGTGCCATCGACCTCGGCGACGATTTGCGCCCACTGGGCATATGTGCTGGTCGTACGCGCGCCAGACGCTGGTGCGGAACCCAGGACACCGTCTCGGACAGCGCTGGCCGCGGCGCGAACGGCCGAAAGGGCCTCCGACAACGGGTCCGAACGTTGTGGCGGCTGACGCTGCTCGGGCGCCCCGGAAACGTTGACTCGCCCGAGCGCCTCGGCAATGGGCTGAACGCTGTCCCGAGGAACGCGCCGACGGTGACTGCGCTCGACCGCTTCGTCGACCAGCCGCCGCGCCTCGGCAAGGCGCCAGACAGGGTCGACCTCTCGCTGCGCCGCTTCCTGCCGAGTTCGCTCGGCGGCCGCGCGTGCCGGTCCGCAGATGCTGCGCTCGACGTAGTCCCGCTCCTCGGCGGTCAACTCGGGCGCTAGCCCCTCAGGGAGAGCGCAGGAGTCGCTCGGCAAGCTGCCGACATACGTCTGCACAGCGTAGCCGTGCGTGTTGCCGGCAATGCCCTTGGGAACCCAGCGAGAGCGGTACAGGCAGGCCATGCGGCCTCGTCGTTTGATGTGCATCGCGGCGCCTTGCAGTAGTGGAGACACGACGTGTAGCCACCGTGATGCCGGTGCAAGTCCCGTGGGGCAGTTGCTCATGCCACCGAGATAAAACGCCCAACTACACCGAGGGTCAGCACTCCTTGCCCAAGACCCTTCATGCACCTCGATTCCATTGCCATCGCCGTCCCTGATACCCAGGAAGCCACCCCGCATCGCAAGCCTGCACCTCCACTCCAGCGGGACGAGTACGGAGCCATCTCACCGCAGGTCACCCTGAACGACGTCTGCCGAGCGCAACTGCGCGACATCCTCGCTTTGGCGGTCAAGAGTGGACATCTGAACGCGACGTACCTGCACCGGGACCGACGTGAGTTGGAGTGTCTCAACCACGACGTGTACGACTTCCTGCTCGAGAGGGGGCGAGTCCGCGCTGTCGTTGTCCAGGAGCGAACGTTCTGGAAGGACCTGCGCAAGACGCGCACTCGGATGACGAAACGCTATGTGCTCCTGACCCGCGACCGAAGGAGCCTGCGCGCCGAAGCGCTCGACGCCGCCACCTGCGTGAAGCGCGCCAAGAACACCTCGGCACTGGGCGAACTCGTCCGGCACTACACCGGCACAAGGCCGGTGCGTTGCATCACGCCTCGCGTCGTCGTCGAGGGCGCTTACAAGGTGCTGGCACGCGACGCGGCCGGTACGCTTCGTAGCGTCTTCGACGGCTCGGAGTACCGAGTTGGCGTTTGGCGGTCCGAAGCGGCCGTGCCCGACCATGGCGGCGGCTTCTACTTCTACTGGTCCGAGCAGGATGCCGTCGCCGGCACCGAGACGAATACGACGTTTGCCGCAGGGCTGACAGACGGGTTGGAACTTGTGCTGTGTGAGGTCGAAGTGGCGGGACGGGCTGTCGAGTACGCACACGGTAAGCACGCAGCCTCGCGGTTGCGTGTGCTGCACGAGCTCCGAGTGCTCCGCCGGCCGGCGCTGGAAGCCAGCTGAGGCGCAGTCCTCGGCGGCGCTAAGACCCTCACCATCGACTCATACAGCTTTACGAAAACGACCGGCCCGATGACACCGGACGTTCGAGCCCGGCGTTACCAGAGGGTGGACGGCTCGGCGTCCAGCCGAGCTCAATGCCGGACTGCTGCCGCGTGCAAGGGTCACGATGGCCTCGGTGGCACGCTTGAGAGGGCAGGTCTGCTTGCGACAGCCCGGCTGCCGGCGGTGCGAACCGCCGCCGTCCCTGCGCGGGCCGGCCTCGAATTCCGTTGCGGCGCGCAGCGACGCAGGCTCTGGCCGAGGCCCTGGGGGCTCGTCGATGGACGGCTGATGCGAGACACGGGGCAAGCCACGACGGCACGGCTCGCTGATGGTGCAGTTGGGCCCGCCGTCCAGCGAGAGGTCCCCCCTCGGAAAGACGTCTGGGGACGGCGGCGGTTCGCACCGGCAAAGCCGGGCGTGAGTACAGCGGCATCGATGTACGTCGCGACGAAGAGGTGAGCGACGACCGGCCCCAAGCCGGGCAAGGCTGTTCGAGGGGAATCACCTCGTGCCCCATGCCCTCGAGCTGCCGTGCGCTCAGACCTCGGCAGCTGGCGCGATGGGCAATCCCCCGCGTGGTGTGCCGGTTGTCGTCTGTGGGTGGCGTGGAAGCCTGCTGTCGCTAGACAGGACTGACCAGCCACTTCAGCACACGCACGCCAGGCGCGAGCACGGTGGCCTTGACCACGAGGGAGCAAATGACGACGACAACACCAGCGGGCCAGAGGGACGCCAAGCAGAAGCCTTTGCGGCACGGGGGCCGGACAGCAGATGCACCGAAGGGCGGAAACGGTGACGCAGCAGCCGATGCCACAGAGGCCGTCAGCGAAGTGCCCGAGTGCCCTTCAAGAAGGTTCGATGAGGCGCAAGCGGTCAAGCGTGGCCTGACCACGGCGGTTTCATCAACCCACTTACGAGCAGCAATATGGACGCGAGCTCTACGCATGGCAGACCGGTTTCGGGTCATCCGGACAGTGGACCTGGCGGTGGCGTGTTTCCCCGAGCGAGACTTCAAAGCCGCTTTGACCGCTGCGCAGCGAGCGATGCGGGGGCTGGTCAAGGCCTCGCTGTTGCGGCGGTACCGAACCGACCGGTTCCAGACGGTCTACGGGCTGACGCAGCACGGGGCACGATGGCTGCACGACGCCGACATCGAGGCGGCGGCATCGGTTCGGCGTGTGAGCGACATGTCGAACCCCGAGCACAGACTGTGGTCCCAGTTTCTGGTTCTCGCAGCAGAAGCTCGTGGCCTGCAGGCCTGGACAGAGCCCGAGCTGATGCAGTCGCTGAACCGCGACTTGCAGGACAGCAAGCCTTCGGTGCAGGGCCTGCTGCGCGTGACGCTCACAACGCCAGGGAGCAAGGCGGCTAAGTACCTGCGCCCAGACGCGGTCTTTGCCGAAGGCGACGGGTGGACCTGGGTGGAAGTGGACCGCAGTGTGCGCGGCTCCGACCGGGCAGCTGACCTACGCGCTCTGGTCTTGTCTGTCGGTGCAGACCTTGCCAGTGGCCAGCCTCTGCGGCGGGTCGTTGTGTTCACGAGGACGGACCGCATCTTGCGGCGGGTGGTCGCCACGATGAGGCAGGTCGTCCAGCAGGCCGGGCAGGGCGCTTTGGTCCGCGGGCGCCGGCAGCTGCGGGAAATGGGGGGCGGTTTGTACGAGGTGTGGCTGACGACCGACCGAAGGCATCGGGACGGTCGCGTGAGCCTTGTAGACCAGCTCGCGGGGCATGTCGTCATCCAGCAGCTGCCGGTCTGGCTCCCGAAGGTCCGCCTGGATGGGCGGGGCACAAGCTCGACGGAGGGCTGGCTTGGCGAGAACTACCTTCCCTACCGGCGGCCCAGTTGCATGTCCGCATGGGCACATCCGCGCTCGCCGCTGCTGGACTGCCGCGGAGAGAGCCCGCAACCCGACGACGCGCCATCGCCGGGCGCAGACACATCCGGCAGACTGTGGGGCAGGAGAAACACGCCCATGTAGCTCAGCACTGAACCCCGATTGCAGCCAGGCACGCACCCAAAGTGCGTCCGTCGTTGGCTGATATATCGAGGCGTTCAGCATGCATGTTCGCTATCAGCGCGCAGCCGTCGCCGCCGGTAAGGCAATGCGCTACAACGGTCCGACACAGCCCCCGTGGGTTGCGGAGACCAAGACCGCCTCCAAGGTCGCCCAAGTACTCTGGGCTTCACTCGCACTCGCCGTGCGAGCCCGCCGCCTCCTTGGCGTTCGACTGCTAGTGCACGTGGTTGAGGTCGGGCTCTTAGGGACTGGTGCCGACCACCTGCGATGGGTCCCGGCCGAGTCTGTACTGACCGAGTACCAGGCCGCGCTCTGGCGTCACAGCTCCAGGCTTGCACCGTAGCCGCGTGAGGTGTACCGCTGCGGCCCGGGGTCGGGCCGCGCGACCGTCTGCCGCGGCCGCTCGAGTCGGCATCCCTGGGCATGTTTTGGCGACGGCGAAAGTGCACAGGGGTGTGCCTATACGGAGCTGACGAAGCCTTTTCGTCGCACCAACCAAGGAACCCCTCCATGCAAGTGTTCGGCAACGTGGCTACCCAGCCTGAGCGCAAGACCTCCAAGACCAATGGGAAGCGGTACAGCGAGTTTCGTCTGGCAGAAAGTCAGAAGGGCATCGACACCCAGCCCACCTGGTACACCGTGCGCGTCATGCGCGACGAGCCGTTGGAACTCGACCGCGGTGACTTCGTTCGCGTCACGGGCAAGCTAAAGGCTGACTTCTACATGTCGCGCGATGGCAAACCAACAGGCACCTTGCTCATCCTCGCCTTCGAGGCGGCGAAGATTTCGAAGCCAACAAAGGCGACAACCGTGGTCGAAGCCGCGTGACCCCTGCCGTTCGCTAGACGGCTTGACTGATTCGAACGGGCCATCGCATCGATGGCCCGTTTCACCCTCCGAAGCTGACGGCAACCGAACAACTCCAAGAAAAAGGCCGCACGCTAGTGTGCGGCCTTTGAAGCATCGAACGTCGGAGGTTCTGAGCGGCGGCTGAAGTACGTTAGTTCAACACCCGCGCCTTCACCTCCGACTTGGACTGGGGATAGCCTGGACCAGCCTCCAGCACGAGCACAAGCCGAAGCTCCTGCGTTTCGAATCCAGGGATGAGACTCGGTACCGCGTCGAGTTTTGCGAAATGACGAGCCGCCCGCGCGGCATCGCGTGCGAAGCTGTCACGGTCGATGACGGCGCAACTTCGAATGGTGCTCTCGACCTCGGCTCTATCGAGCAAGTTGCATGGCATGGTGACCACTGCCAACTGGTTCGCTTCGGGAATGTCGAGCGAGATGTGGATGGCTCCTTCGGATGTAACCGCGCGAAGCCAGTCTTGCGTGTCAGGACTCGCCAGGCTTAGCAGAAGTCGCACCTGCAGCGCCGCAGCCTGCAAGGTGACGACGGGATACAGGACTCCCTTCGCAAACGCTATCACTTCGACTCCGCATGCCTGGGGGACGAGCGGGCTTTGCAGGACGCGAACGGTCTCGTCGGGCAGTTGGGTCGCAAGGGCCCAAGCGTCGAACTTCGGCCTTTGCTGCGTCGCGAGGCAGTCCCGTGCGAATTCGTCGGGCGTCTGCAACCAGCCCATGTTGACGTGGGCTGCGGTGCCATCGAGGTGGAAGCCGCGCAGGGGGTTGTAGGAGGAGTTGTTCAGCATGTCGGTTCCTTTGGGCCGTGAGAAGAGGTGTGGCCTGACATGTCTAGCAACCAACTCGTAGGCACGGCCCAATGACTAGCGGTATCCGTACGCGGATGCTGATTTCTACAGCGACGCATTGGCCGACCGGACCCAGCGTGCCCTGGCACTAACGGATGCTTTGACCCGCCCCCGGGATGCTGGAAACGGCGGCAGGAACGGCGGAAGTGGTGACGACGAGGCAGTGAGCGACCAGCCGGCGCCAGCGCTGTCGGTGTTGTACGTAGCCACCTTCGGGGACGGTCAACTCAGGGACGTCGACCTCCAACCTACTCCCTGGGGAGACAGGCCTCAGGGGCCAGAGGCGGGGCTTGATGGTGGTCAGCTGGGCTGCCGGTGCTGCGTGCTAGGTGGGGACACTCAGTGCCGACCATGGCGGGGACCATCTGCACACAGCGCGAGTCCATAGGCCTCGAGTTGATAGCGCATTTGATAGCGCAGTCCCTTTCGGAGCCCTTCGTTTGCATTCGGACAACGACGGCCGAATTCGCCTAAGTAGTTGATATACTTGCGTTTTCGGTGATGGGGAAAACCCCGCCGAAGGCCAAGAGCCTCAACTGTTAATCCGTAGGTCCCTGGTTCGAGCCCAGGTCGGGGAGCCAAAAGCCGAAAAGATCAAAGGTCTGCACGCAAGTGCAGGCCTTTTTTCTTTGTCGGTCGACATTGTCGCTTCGGCCCTGGAAATGGGGCCGTGCGCCGCAGCCGCCGTGCGCTCTCACTCGTGGCCTGGCATCCGGCGGGCCGTGCGCCATGGCGAAAGCACAGCCGGACCCAGGAAACATGAACCGCCAGGCCGGCATGCATCGCTGATGCCCTTGGCTGCACGCCGTCCGCTTACCGGGCTGACGCTCTGGCGCACCGTCTGCCCAGCGCCGAGGGCACCAAGCTCACGCAACTCCGCGCAGATCCTTTGCCCGGCGCAATAGCCATATGCATAGGCAGTCGCCCCCAGCCGCTCGACCGCTTCAACGTGAGGCACGAAGGGGCCGGCTGCCGCGACACGCAGGTTTTCCGGTCGTACCCCCAACTGAGCTGCCGCAGCCAAGCCGCCGGCGCTCAGCGTAGGGCAACGTCATCGCTTCGACCTGCTCGTGTCTTACGCAGATCATCGTCGTGCCCACCGTGCAGTGCAGCGCCTCGATCTCCAGCCCCATGGGCTGGCGCAGTTCGGCTTCTAGGTAGGACAGGGGCTCATTGAAGAGGAACTGCGACGGCTCTTGCACCAGGGCGCAGCCGATGGCCACGCGCAGCGCTTTCCCGCCCGACAGCTCGGCTGACTGCATGGCGAAGCAGGGCCGCAGTAGGACGATCGCCACCGCACGCGCCAGTTTCGAGGCAATGGTTAGCGGTGGCACGACCGGCATGCGCATGCCGAAGCTCAGGTTCTGCGCCGCAGTCGTGTGCAAGTACAGGGCATGGCTCTGCAAGACCCTGGGCGCGTGTTTTTTGGAACAGCAGCGCATCCATCTCGCCGGCCAGCCATTCGGCCGGGTGCCGGCGCTGACCCCGTGTATGGCCAACGGGTTCTTGCACGCAGCAGGTCGCCACGGTAAGCACCCGTGAGGCTGCCCAGGGGCAGCGCGGATGGACTCCCCCCCGCGCATTGACGCCGCAGCCCCACCCGCAGGTGAGGTGACTGCCCATTGGTGGCCAGACCGATCCGACAATGTCGCTGCGGTTCAGCGGCATCGTTTCGGAGCCGGTCGCGATGACGTCGCCCTGGGTCAGCGTGCTCAGGCAGACGATGCGGCGTGATTCACGCACGCAGACCTGCTGTACGAGAGCGAACGGCGGGCGGCGCAAAAGTGGTCGTGCAGGGCCCCCAGAAAGCGGCAGTAGCTGGCGCTAGCGCCGCCTTGTTCGATGAAGGCGTGTTCATTCGGCAGCACAGCCTGCGCGATGAGCTGGCAGACCAGCCTGTCGTGCTCCGCCGTCACCAGCCTCCCGCCGCAGGCCGGCTGCGTCGCCTCAAAAGTTCAGCGCCACCGAAGCACTGAGCGTGCGAGGCGCCAGCGGGTACAGATAGGCGTGCCCGTACTGGAAGGGCGCTTCTTTCCAGGCGCGCTCGTTCGCCACGTTGTCGATGCCGGCGCGCCACAGCAACGACGAACCGGCTTGCAGCCGCTGCGTGTAGCGCACCGCCAGGTCCAGGCGCGTCCAGCCCGCGGTCTGGACGCTGTTGTCCGGCAGCACGCTGCGCGCGCCCTCGTGCGTGACGAAGCCCAGCACCGCCAGGCCTGGCACGGCCGCCACGTTCCAGGCCGCCTGCAGTTTGGCGCTGCGGGCCGGCACGTTGGTCGGGCGCTTGCCGTTCTCGGCGGCCGTCACCGAGCCCTCGCGGCGGGCCTGCAGGGCCAGCACGCTGCCGCGCAGGCTGAAAGCGCCGGCACGCCATTCGGCTTCGGCCTCCAGGCCGCGGTGACGGGCGCTGCCGTCGGCGGTGCGGGTGCAACTGCCGGCCACGTCGCAGGCACCGAGATCGCGCCACTCGGGGCGGTCGATGTCGAAGGCGGCCACGCGCCAATCGAGCGCGCGGCTGCTGTGCTTGTAGCCCAGTTCGAACTGGCGGCTCTTCAGCGCGGGCAGGGCGCGCCCGGCGTTCGTGTAGCGAGAGCGGTTCGGCGCGACTTCGGTTTCCACGCCCTGGCCCCAGCTCGCGTAGGCCGTGCCGGCTTCACCCACGGCCTGGCTGAGGGCCAGCCACGGGGTGGTGAAGGACTGGCTGTAGTCGGTGGGGCGTGAGCCGTCGGTGCGCACGCTGGCGCGCTGCAGGCGGCTGTGGCGCAGGCCGGCCCAGGCGCGCAGGCCCTGGCCGAAATCGACGGCATCCTGCGCAAAGATTTCCGTGCTGCGTTCGTCGCGCTGCGTGTTCTCGTCGGTGAGGGCCGGGTCGGCCGGCACCACGGCCGTGCCATCGATGCGGCCGACGCCCACGTAGTTGTAGGCCTGGCGCCCGAAGCGCGACGTGTAGCGCGTGCCCAGCACGCCCAGCTTGAACTGGTGCCGCAGCGCGCCGGTGGTGGCCTGGCCTTGCAGGGCCAGGCTCAGGGCGTCGCTGTTGCGGCGCTCGCCTTCGCTGCGGAAATCGTAGTAGTCGAAGCTGCCGTCGCTGCAGTAGCGGTCGTAATTGTTTTCGGCGCTGCAGCCGAACGGAAAGGCGATGCGGTCGTCGGTGCGCAGGCGCTGCACCATGCCGTGCGCCACGAACTCCAGCCGCTCGCTGAGGGTCTGCGTGTAGCGCAGTGACGCCGTGCGCCCCTGCATCACCACTGGCAGGCTCCAGGCCTGGTTGTTGAGGTTGGTGCGGGGGTCGATGCTGTCGGCATCGGGCAGGCGGTTGCCCAGCAGGCTGAAGCCCGGCGTGCTGCGCTGGCTCTGGCGGCCGAGCTCGAACTCGGCCTCCAGCAGCGAGCCTTCCGCGGGCTGCAGCTCGAAGGCGCCGGCCAGCAGGCTGCGGCTGCCGCGCGCGTTGCGCATGGGCGGGTCCAGGCGCTCGGCGCTGGCGTTCACGCGCCAGCCCAGGCGCAGGCCGTCGTCGCTGCGGTCGCCCACCTCCACGGCCGCGGCCACGCTGCCATCGGCCTCCCAGCCCAGGCGCGCCTGGCGCACGTCGCGCTGCGGGCGCTTGACCACCAGGTTGACCAGACCGCCCGGCGCGCTGATGCCGGCCTGCAGGCCGCTGGTGCCCTTGAGGATTTCGAGCGCCTGCTTGTTGGCCTGGCCGATCACGGTTTCTGCGTTGATGGGCAGGCCGTCGCGGCGGTAGTTGAAGCGGTTGTCCAGCGTGTAGCCGCGCACGGCGAGCTGGCTCCAGTAGCCCGGCGGGTTGTAGGCGTCGGTGATGCCGGCGTCCAGCCGCGTGATGTCGGCCAGGCTGGCGATGCCCGCGTCTTGCAGCTGCGTGGTGGTGATGACGCTGGCCGAGATCGGCAGCTGTGACAGCGGCACGTCGCCGAAGCCGGCCACGCTGGCCCGGTTGCTGCTGCTCGCGCCGGTGACCGTGATCACCTGCGAGGGGCCGCTCTGGGCCAGGGCGCTGCTGGCCGCCAGGCACAGCAAGGAGAAGGAAAAGGAAGACGAAAAGGAAGGAAGAAATGCCATCGTGTTGCCTAGTGAGCGATGGCAGGTGGGCAAACTGGAAACCGCGCACGGAGAACCCGTGCGGCATTCAGGCTGCTTCCCTGCGCGAGGATTACCTCAATCAGGTTCAAAGGGACTTTCTCAGTCGGGCCCTGTCGAGCCCAACACCCCTAGCGGTGTGCTGCACGGCCCAGAAGGCCCGCAGCGGCGGCGATTATGTCTCGGCTGGCGCCGGCTTGTCAGGCTGCACGCCCAGGCGCTGCTGCAGCAGCGGGCTGGTGGTGGTGTACTGCAGCAGCACGCGGCCGTCGGGCGAGAGGCGCGCAGCGGCCGCGTAGGCCGCCAGCGTGGCTTCGTGGAAGCCGCTGACGATGAGCTTGCGCTTGCCCGGGTAAGTGTTGATGTCGCCCACGGCGTACACGCCCGGCAAGGCGGTTTCGAACTTCTCGGTGTCCACGCGCAACTGCTTGCGTTCCAGCGCCAGGCCCCACTCGGCGATGGGCCCGAGCTTGGGGCTCAGGCCCAGCAGCACCAGCATCAGTTGGGCGGGCAAGGCGGTGGTGCTGCCATCGGGCAGCGCCACCTGCACGGTTGCAAGCTGACCCTTGGCGTCACCGGTCAGGCCCACGGGTTGGCCGGCCACGAAACGCATCGCGCCCTGCTCGCTCAGCGCGCGCATCTGCGCCACGGTCTCCGGTGCGGCGCGGAAGGCTTCGCGGCGGTGCATCAGCGTCACGCTGGCGGCGCGTTGCGGGCCCGCTGCCGCGCAGGCGATGGCGGCTTCCAGCGCGGCATCGTCGTCGCCCATCACCAGCACGTCGCGCCCGGCCCAGGCGTTGGGCTCGGGCCGGCGGTAGTGCAGGCCCTGGCCTTCGAAGGCGGCTGCGCCTTCCAGCGTGAGATGGCGGGGCTGGAAACTGCCAACGCCTGCGGCGATGAACACCGTGCGCGCGGTGAAGCGCAGGCCGGCGTCGGTGTCCACGCGGTAGGCCGGCGTGCCGTCGGCCTGCTCCACGGCCTCAAGCCGCGTCACCTGCTGGCCGTTGTGGAAGCGCGGCTGGAAAGGCGCCACCTGCTGCAGCAGGCGCTCGGCCAATTCACGGCCCGTGCACAGCGGCAGGGCCGGGATGTCGTAGATGGGTTTGTCGGGGTAGAGCTCGGTGCACTGGCCGCCGGGTGCGGGCAGGCTGTCGATGACCTCGGCGTGCAGACCGAGCAACCCGAGCTGGAAGACCTGAAACAGCCCCACCGGGCCGGCGCCGATGACCAGCGCGTCGGTGCGGTGGGGTGTGCCGCTGTCCGGGTTCAAGGCGCCGGGCGCTCAGCGCGCCAGCTGGTCGAGCTTGCCAGTGCGGTCTTTCCACTCTTCGGCGTCGGGCAGCGGGGCCTTGCGCTTGGTGATGCTGGGCCAGTTGCGCGCCAGGTCGGCGTTGAGCTTGATGAAGGCCAGCTGGTCGCTGGGCACGTCTTCCTCGGGGAGGATGGCGTTGACCGGGCACTCGGGGATGCATACGGCGCAGTCGATGCACTCATCGGGGTCGATGACGAGCATGTTTGGGCCTTCACGGAAGCAGTCGACGGGGCAGACGTCGACGCAATCGGTGTACTTGCAGCGGATGCAGGAATCGAGAACAACGTGGGTCATGGGGCTCTCTGTGGAGTGTCGTGGGGCGTGGGGCCATGCCGCAGCCCGCAACAAAACCCGATTTTAAGGGGCAGCCTTTGCGTGGCCTGCTTGCGCTGGCACAAGGCCTGCTGGCGAGATGGCGGCGCAGGCCGCAGAGGTGTTGGTCTGTGGCGCCACCGTGACGGCGCGCGCGCCCGCGCCGACGGTCACCACCGTCGGGCGGCTGGCGTGCAGCAGCGCGGCCTCGGCGAGGCCGCTGAGCGCGTGGTCGCTGCTCAAAGCGTCGGGCCAGCCGGCGCGCGAGACCACGCACACCGGCGTGTCAGCCGCCCAGCCGGCCTGCAGCAGCTGGCGGCCCAAGGCGCCCAGCTGGCGCCCGGCCATGTAGAAAACTTCGGTATCGGCGTGGTGGCCGGCTTGCAGCTGGCTGTCGGCCGTCATCGCCGTGGTCAGGCTCACGTTGCGGCCCGTGCCGCGTCGCGTGAGCGGGCGTTGCGTGTGTGCCGCGGCGGCGATGGCGGCGGTGATGCCCGGCACTACCTCGCTCTCGATGCCGGCCTCGGCCAGGGCCTGCAGCTCTTCCTCGAGCCGGCCGAAGACGCTGGCGTCGCCGCCCTTGAGCCGCACCACCAGGGCATGCTCGCGCGCCTGCCGCACCAGCAGCGCGTCGATGCTGGCTTGCGGCGTGCTCTTGCAGAAGCCGCGCTTGCCTACGTCGAGCCAGCGCGCCTGGGGCGCGAATTCGCGCAGCGCAGGGTCGGTCAGTGCATCGAACAGCACCACGTCGGCCTGCGCCAGCCAGCGTGCGCCCCGCAGCGTGATGAGGTCGGCCGCGCCCGGCCCGGCCCCGATGAAGACGACGCGGCCCATCGCTGCGCCCTCAGGCCGCCGCGCGCACGAGCAGCGCGCCGCTGGTGCGGTGGGTGGCGGGGTCCACGACGATCAGCGCACCGCCCACGCGCTGCTGCGCATAGGGCGCCAGCGGCAGCGGCTGCTGCAGCTCGAACACCACCTCGCCGATCTCGTTGACGGCCAGGGTCTCGGCCGGCGCGGGCTGCAGCGTGTGGATGTCCAGGCGCTGCGCCACCTGCACCAGGCGCGCCTGCACCCAGCGGTGGCCGTGGCGCACCCAGTACTTGCGGCCGGGCGTGGCGGGCTCCAGGTCCAGCCAGGCCAGCGTGGCGCTGAAGCGCTGCACCGGGGCCAGGGCCGAGGGCGTGCCCAGCCAGTCGCCGCGCGAGATGTCGAGCTGGCGGTCCAGCACCACACCCGCCGACCAGCCGGCCTGCACGTCGGCCACCGTCGCCCCTGCGCGGCGCAGCCCGGCCACCACGGCCTGCTCGCCACTCGGGAAGACCTGCAGCGTGTCGCCCACCTGCACCACGCCCTGCGCCACGCGGCCCCAGAACACGCGCGGGTTGTCGCCGGTGCCGTCGCCTTCGCGGGCCACGTACTGCACGGGCAGGCTGAAGGCTTCGGCGGCTTCGGATTGCGCGCCATCGGCCTCGGCCGTGCTTGGCAAGTTTTCGAGCAAGGCGAGCAGCGTGGGGCCGCTGTACCAGCCCGCGTCCATCGGCACGGCCACGTTGTCGCCGCGCAGCGCCGACACCGGCACGATGCCCGCGTGCTGCACGCCGGCCTCGTCGGCAAAGGCCTGCAGCGCCTGCCCCACTGCTTCGAAGGCCGGGCCGGGCTCGGCCATGGCGTCGAGCTTGTTCACCGCGAACATGATGCTCGGCACGCGCAGCAGCTGCGCCAGCAGCGTGTGGCGGCGGGTCTGCGGCAGCAGGCGCACGGGGCGCTGGCTGAGGTCGAGCTTGGTGATGTCCACCAGCACCACGGCGGCGTCGCTGCCCGCGGCCGCGGTGACCATGTTGCGCGTGTACTGCTCGTGGCCGGGTGCGTCGGCGATGATGAACTTGCGCGCCGGCGTGGCGAAGTAGCGGTAGGCCACGTCGATGGTGATGCCCTGCTCGCGCTCGGCTTCCAGGCCGTCGGTGAGCAGGCTCAGATCGATGGGCTCACCGGCCGCGCGGCGCTGCAATGTGTCGAGCTGGTCGGCCAGGATGGCGCGGCTGTCGAAGAGCAGGCGGCCGATCAGCGTGCTTTTGCCGTCGTCCACGCTGCCAGCCGTGAGGAAGCGCAGCGCCGGGCGCGCCGGGGCGCTGTCGGCCGCGTGCGCGGGCCGCGCGCTGGCGGCAGTTTGCAAGGCCGTCATCAGAAATACCCTTCTTTCTTGCGCCGCTCCATCGAGGCGTCTGACGTGCGGTCGTCCATGCGCGTGGCGCCGCGTTCGCTGACGGTCACCGTCAAGGTCTCGGCCACCACCTCCACCGCGTTGGCGGCCTCGCTTTCCACCGGGCAGGTGCAGGTCATGTCGCCCACGGTGCGGAAACGCACCGGCAGGCTCTCCACCACCTCGCCCGCGGCCGGCGGCGTGACCTCGGTCACCGGCACCAGCAGGCCCTTGCGGCGGACCACGGGCCGTTCATGTCGGTAGTACAGGCCAGGCAGCGGGATGTTCTCGCGGGCGATGTAGAGCCACACGTCGAGCTCGGTCCAGTTGCTGATGGGGAAGGCGCGGAAGTGCTCGCCTGGCTTGATGCGGGTGTTGAACAGCGTCCAGAGTTCGGGGCGCTGTTCCTTGGGCTGCCATTGGCCGAAGCTGTCGCGGTGGCTGAAGATGCGCTCTTTCGCGCGGGCCTTCTCCTCGTCGCGCCGCGCGCCACCGATCAGGCAATCGAAACGGTGCTCTTCGATGGCCTCCAGCAGCGCCACGGTCTGGTGGCCGTTGCGGCTTTCCAGCGGGTGCGCCAGGCGCACGGTGCCGCGGCGCATGCTCTCTTCGACGCTGCCCACCACCAGGCGCTCGCCCATCTCGGCCACGCGCTGGTCGCGGAAGTCGATGACCTCGGGGAAGTTGTGGCCGGTGTCCACGTGCAGCAGCGGGAAGGGCAGGCGGCCGTTGAACTGGTTTCCGGCCACACGCTGCTTGAAGGCTTTTTCGGCCAAGCGCAGCACCACGCAGCTGTCCTTGCCGCCACTGAAGAGCAGGGCGGGGCGTTCGAAGCTGGCCGCCACCTCGCGCAGGATGAAGATGGCTTCTTCCTCCAGCCCGTCGAGGTGCTGGTGGTCCAGGGCCGGCAGCAGTTGCTCCAGGCTGTGGGGCGCGTTCATGCGGTTTCCTTCTTGGGTGCGGCGCTGACCGTGCTGACATGCAGGCCGCATTCCTTGGCGTCTTCCTGTTCCCACCACCAGCGGCCGGCGCGGATGTCCTCGCCCAGCGCCACGGCGCGTGTGCAGGGCTCGCAACCGATGCTGGGGAAGAACTCGTCGTGCAGCGGGTTGTAGGGTACGCCGTGGTGGGCGATGAAGTGCCACACGTCGGCCTGGCTCCACGCGGCCAGGGGGTTGAGCTTCTCGCGGCCGTGTTCGTCCACGCTGCTCACCGGCAGTTCGGCGCGCGCATCGCTCTGCTCGCGGCGCAGGCCGGTCACCCAGGCCGTGCGGCCGGCCAGCGCGCGCGCCAGCGGCTCCAGCTTGCGCAAGGCGCAGCAGGCCTTGCGCAGCTCGATGCTCTGGCGCATGGGCAACTCGCCGTGCTGGCGGGTGAAGTTGACCACTGCCTCGGCGGCGGGCTCCCAGCGCTCGATGGGCAGGCCGTATTGCGCTTCGGCCCGGTCGATCAGCGCCAGCGTCTGCGCGTGCAGGCGGCCGGTCTGCAGCGTGGCCAGCGTGATGGGCAGGCGGTGCTGGGCGATCAGCGCGGTGAGCACCATGTCTTCGGCGCCCAGGCTGGTGGTGAAGACGATGCGGCCGGCGTGGCGATCGGCCGCGCTGCGCAGGAGGGCTGCGGTCTCGGCAACGCGTTCCTCGTGGCCCGGCGTGGCACGGGCGTAGAGCTCGATGGCGCGGCTCATGCCTGTGCGCTCCGCTCGGGCGGCACGGTCTGGTAGTGCGCCGGGAAAAAGCCCAGCGCGCGCTGCGCGGCGGCCAGCGACTGGTCGGCGCGCAGTTGCACGGCGCTGAAACCGCAGCGCTGCAGCAGCGGCAGCATGTCCACGAGCACGTCGCCGGTGGCGATCAAGGGCCCGGTGTGGCGCAGCCGGCTGCGCAGCAACACGGCCTGCGAATAGGCACGGCCGTCGGTCCACTTCGGAAAACGCAGCTGCACCGGGCGGCCGGGCACCCAGCCTTCGGCCAGGGCCAGCACGTCGGCGGTGTTGTCCAGGGCCAGCGTGTCGGCCGGCAGCGGGCTTTGGGGGTCGATGAAGTCCATGGGGTGCTCTCAGGCCGTGGCCGCGTGGGCCCCGGCAGCGGCCGTGCTGCGGCGCACCGCATCGGCCGCCTGGCGGAAGGGCAGGGCGCCCAGGCGGCGCGCGGTGTCGACGAAGTGCTCGCCGCGCTGGCGCTGCTGCAGGTACACGCCGACCACGGCCTCGATCACATCGGGCACTTCGTCGGCCGCGAAGCTGGGGCCGATGACCTTGCCGGCCACGGCCGCGCCGCTGAGCGTGCTGCCGTCGGCGCCGGCCACCGTCACCTGGTACCACTCGCTGCCGTCCTTGTCGACGCCGAGGATGCCGATGTGCCCGCTGTGGTGGTGGCCGCAGCTGTTGATGCAGCCGCTGATGTGCAGGTCGATGTCGCCGATGTCGTGCAGTTCGTCGAGATCGCTGAAACGTTCTGTCAGCGCCGCGGCCACCGGGATGCTGCGGGCGTTGGCCAGCGCGCAGAGGTCGCCGCCAGGGCAGGCGATCATGTCCGTCAGCAGGCCAATGTTGGGCGTGGCCAGGCCCAGGGCGCGGGCTGCCACCCACAGGCCGTGCAGGTCGTTCTGGTGCACCCAGGGCAGCAGCAGGTTCTGGTCGTGGGTGACGCGCAGTTCGCCCTGGCTGTAGCGCTCGGCCAGAGCGGCGGCGGCGTCCATCTGGTCGGCGGTGACGTCGCCCGGCGGCAGGCCGGCGCGCTTGAGAGATAGCGTCACGGCGCGGTAGCCGGGGAGCCGGTGCGCGTGCACGTTGCGCTGCAGCCAGCGGGCGTAGGCGGGCTCGCGCTGCGGCTCGGCCGAGGTGTCGAGCACCGCTTCGGCCGTGGCCTGCACCGGGTTCACGAAGCTGGCCGCCACGCGATCCAGTTCGGCCTGGGGGATGAAGGTGGTGGCGGGGTCGGCCACCAGGGCCTCGAACTCGCGCTGCACGGCATCGACGAACTTCTGCCCCTCGGCTTTCACCAGGATCTTGATGCGCGCCTTGTACATGTTGTCGCGCCGGCCGTAGAGGTTGTAGGCGCGCACGACGGCCTCGATGTACACGAGGATCTGCTGCCAGGGCACGAAGGCGCTGAAGGGCGTGGCGATCACCGGTGTGCGGCCCATGCCGCCGCCCACGGCCACGCTGAAGCCCACCTCGCCGGCAGCGTTCTTCACCAGCGTCAGACCAATGTCGTGCCAGGCGGTGGCAGCGCGGTCTTCACGCGCGCCCGTCACGGCGATCTTGAACTTGCGCGGCAGGAAAGCGAACTCGGGGTGCAGCGTGCTCCACTGGCGCAGGATCTCGCAGTAGGGCCGCGGGTCCACCACCTCGTCAGGGGCGATGCCGGCCAGCGCGTCGGTGGTGATGTTGCGGATGCAATTGCCGCTGGTCTGGATGCCGTGCATGTCCACCTCGGCCAGCAGGTCCATCACGTCGGCGCTGCGCGCCAACGGGATCCAGTTGAACTGCAGGTTCTGGCGTGTGGTGAAGTGGCCGAAGCCGCCGCGCTCGGTGGGCAGGCCGGCGTCTTGCAAGTCGTGCTCGCGGGCGATGCGCGCCAGCTGGCGCAGCTGGCGGCTGCTGAGCTCGCCGTAGGGCACGGCCACGCGGAGCATGGGAGCGTGGCGCTGCACGTACCAGCCGTTCTGCAAGCGAAGCGGGCGGAACTCGTCGTCGGGCAGTTCGCCGGCCAGGTGGCGCTGCAGTTGGTCGCGGTACTGCGCGGCGCGGGCGCGCACGAAGTGGCGGTCGAAATCGGTGTAACGGTACATGGGGTCTCGGGTCGGGGCTGTCAGTCCGGTGCGGCCGGTGAGCGGACCCGTTCCGGGAGCCGCGCGAAAGGCGGCGATGATGGCGGGGAAAGTCGCGGGACGCCGGGTGGCAGATCTGCAGCGGAAGGCTGGACTGTAGGAAACCCGGATATATCTGTGAACTACAAACAAGTGCGTTCTATATAACCAACGGATCTTTCAAGCGATGGTGGACTTGAGTTTCATGCGCCTTGTCGCCCGGCGTGTGCTGGGGGCGGCGGGCCTCCTGGCCCTGGTGGGCTGCCAGAGCCTGCCGCCGGCCACCGCGCCGATGGCGGGTGCCGGCGTGCCCGTGGTGCCGGCCGCGCCGGTGCAAGCCCCCGTGGCACCGC
>VYLK01000093.1_pt1 | contig 45154 bp, 37 predicted proteins | sample 5114321 | NCBI WGS metagenome assembly VYLK01 (sample SAMN12291792, study PRJNA351875) | freshwater metagenome | isolation source: freshwater lake | place: USA: Michigan, MSU2 Lake | collected 2011-08-16
GCAAATGGAGAGAATTCTTGTCCATTAAGAAATGTTACAAATTACATGGGTACATTAAGAAAAGTTAAGGGGGTGCATCCATTGATGGATAAGGGTTTTCGGCTATTATGGTATATATGTATGGGGGAAGTTCAGGAATAGACCTCTTGCAAAAGTCTTAAGTCGATCCTTGTACAGCAACATTTTTGAAGATTATCAACTACTAATAAATAATTAACTGAAAGTCCCTCCCATTATTGTTTCTATCGTTGGTTTTCGGATTTATGCAAGAGGTCTAATATAGCATTTCTCATAAATATGAAGTATAACGGGATTTGGCATCATTTCCCCACTCCCCAACCCTTCACGGATTACTGATTACTGTTTACTGAAAAATCTCTTGTCTCTTAATCAAATTCTGCTTTTAGATCGCGACGCATTAATTCATAAACGGCAACTTGGGGAGAAATTTCCCCGCGCAAAAGACGATCAACTTGACAGGTAATCGGTACATATAAATTTTTTTCTTGGGCAATTCTCATCAAAACTTCTGTGGTATTTATTCCCTCGGCAGTTCCCTCTAACTTAGCCAAAATTTCAGGCAAAGATAAACCTAAAGCTAATTGATAACCCACTTGATAATTGCGGGATAAAGGACTATTACAGGTAGCTAATAAATCGCCTAAACCCGATAAACCGAAGAAAGTTTCTTGACAACCTCCTAGACAAGTTCCCACCCGAATTATTTCCGGTAAAGCGCGAGTTAATAGGGCAGATTTGGCATTAGTACCTAACTGTAAACCATCACAAACCCCAGAAGCGATCGCCATGACATTTTTGAGAGTGCCACCTAACTCAGTCCCCAAGGGATCGCTATTCAGATAAACCCGAAAAGATTCCCCAGATAATAATTTTTGTAACAATATTGCTGCTTTCTGCTGATAACTTGCTACCACCGTCGCAGCGGGTAAACCTTGATTAATTTCTTTAGCTAAATTGGGACCGGAAAGAACCACAAGGGGATTAGCGGGAAAAGCTTGATTCCACAGATGAAAAGGTGTACGAGTGGTGATTGGCTCTAAACCCTTGGTAGCGGTGACGATAATTGTGGGAGAATTTAATGGTAATTGCTGTAATTTTTCGATCGTTGGAGCAACTCCTTTAATCGAAACTGCTGAAATAATTACGTCGGTATCTGCTATAATGGCCCCTAAATCTTCCCCACTATGACGCGACCAAACCCTAACAGTTAAGTGATTACGTCTAGCCAAATTAGCGAGAGTTTGTCCCCAAATTCCCCCACCTATTACCGTAATTTTCTTGGCATTTTCTAACAACTTTTATTCTCCTCCTTATTAGTGATCCCTGATCAGTGACTGGTTAGAAATGATTCGATTTTAAGGTTATGAGTGTTAAATGAAATTATTCACCGATTACCGATAAATGTTCACTGACAACTGAAAAAAATGACAACCTATCGCAATCCTGCCCCCACTGTTGATATTATCATCGAACTGATCGACTCGCCCCACCGTCCGATCGTACTAATTGAGAGAAAAAATCCGCCTTTTGGTTGGGCAATTCCGGGGGGATTCGTGGACTACGGCGAATCAGTGGAAACGGCGGCCATTCGGGAAGCTTACGAGGAAATCAGTTTAGAGGTGCAGTTAATCGAGCAATTTCACGTCTATTCCGATCCTAACCGCGATCCGCGTCAACACACCATTAGTATCGTTTTTATCGCCACGGCAAAAGGAAAACCGATCGCTGCCGATGATGCCAAAAAAGTGGGGATTTTTCATCTCTGGGAATTCCCCCAACCCTTATGCTTTGATCACGATCGCATCCTCAATGATTATCGTCGTTATCGCGATTATCAAATCCGTCCCACACATTAGACCCCAACCTGGCCATAAAAGCAATCCTTGCCCAAAACCTCCCCGAAAAACCGTTAAAAAATTATACACTTCTGAGGGCGACAATCGGCTCCAATTTAGAGGCACGATAGGCGGGAAAAACGCCAAAAAAGAGACCAATACCCGTGGAAACGCTCAAAGACAGGATGACGGCGGTGGCGGAAACAGTGGCAGCCAGGGGAGAGAAACTGGAGACGAGAACGATCGCTCCTGCACCGACGAGAATACCAAGCGCACCACCGGCGATGGAAACGAGAGTTGATTCAATCAGAAATTGTAAGAGAATATCCTGTTCTCTGGCTCCGATCGCTTTTCTTAGTCCGATTTCCCCAGTTCTTTCCGAAACCGAAACGAGCATAATATTCATCACCCCGATACCACCGACAATTAGGGAAATACCAGCGATTAGAGCCAAAAGTAGGGTTAGACCCTTGGTAATCGTGCCGAAGATTTCGATCATCTGTTTAGCAGTTTCGACGCGAAAATCATCCTCAGCGACAATTTTATGGCGTAAACGCAGAAGATTCTGGATTTGGAACTTAGCGGCGCGGATTTCCTCCCCAGATCGCGCGGTGAGACTAATCCAACTCAACTCGACACCGTAGGGGGAGGTTTTGCCCACCAGTTGCGAGTTCATAGTGCTAAGGGGAATAATCAGCATTTCATCCTGATTATTGCCAAAAAAGGAGCCTTTCGCCTCTAAAATCCCGATCACCTCAAAACTGAGATTTTTGATCCGCAGCTGTTGACCGAGGGGATTTTGGGTGGGGAAAAGTTGCGCTGCCACTTCACGGCCGATTACCGTTACCCGTTTGTTGCGAGCTAGATCGATATTATTGATAAAACGACCTTTTTCTAGGGTAAAATTGCGGACAGAAGCGTATTCTGGGGTGCTTCCTGTCACTAGAGCCGTCATGTTGCGATTGCGATGAGAAATCAGGAAACGAGCGTTTATTTCTGGGGCGACTTCGGCGACGGTGGGAACCTGTTCGGCGATCGCCTGAGCATCGGCTAAAACCAAGGTTTTCGGTAAATCAACGGTGGTATTGCGTGCTTGTCGCGACCCCGGCACCACAAAAATGGTATTGGGTCCCAAGTTAGCAAACTGGTCATTGGCTAAGGTTTGCGCCCCTTGGCCAATACCGATCATGGCCACCACCGAAGCGTTCCCGATGATAATTCCTAGCATGGTCAGGCCGCTACGCACTTTATTGGCCCTTAGGGTGGAGACGGCCATTTTTAAACTTTCGATGATAAACATATCAGTTATCAGTTATCAGTTATCAGTTATCAGTTATCAGTTATCAGTTATCAGTTATCAGTTATCAGTTATCAGTTATCAGTTATCAGTTATCAGTTATCAGTTATCAGTTAAGTTATCAGTTATCAGTTATCAGTTATCAGTTATCAGTTAGATAGTTGTAGGGTTTTGGGGTTTTGGGGTATTAGTTGAATTCCCCCATTTCCCCATTTCCCCATTCCCCGAATCCTGACCTAGCATAAAAAAGACAATTTAGGAATACTTGTTAAAGAAAATTATTGAGATTTTTTATTAGTTTTCGAGGTATCTTCGGACCCTTCGGGGAGATCGATAAAGACCTTTTCTCCGGCTTCCAAACCTGATAAAATTTGGGTTTTATCGTCTAGGACTAAACCGATCGAAACGGGTTTAAAACTGGGTTTATTTTCGGCATCGGGAACTAAAACTCCTGACCTGCCTTCCCGGGTGACAATGGCGACAGTCGGCACGACGAGGGCATTATCTAACTGCTGCCCGACAAAAGTTACATCCACATTCATTTTCGATTTAAGTTTGTCCCGTCCCGTCACCAAACCGATTCTGACCTCAAAAGAAGTAACATTATTCTCGATAATCGCTTCGGGAGCCACAAGAATAACTCGACCTTCAAAGACTTCTTCAGGAAAAGCATCAGCGACAATTCGCACGGGTTGGCCGCGCTGCAATAAACCCACATCTACTTCTGGCACTTTAGCAATTACTTCCAATCCCGATGCTAGGGCGATAATCGAGGTGGAAGTGGCGGAAGCGGTACTAGAGGCCGAAGTGGTGGGAGTGACAAAAGAACCCTCTGTGGCGTATTTTTGGGTGACGATGCCATCAAAGGGGGCAGTAATGACTGTATCGCGGTATTGAATCTTAATTTGCTCTAAATCGGCCCTAGCGGCCGCTACAGATGATTCTAGTCGAGCCAGCTCGGTTTCTTGGGTTTTTTGGCGTTGTTCGAGGGCAAATTTCGCTTCTGCGATCGCTGCTGCCGCTCCTATCATTTCCTGCTCAATTCCAGCCACTTCTGGGGAAGCGGTTTTATCCGCTTGTTCCAAACGGCGGATCGATTCGTCTAAATTGGCTTTAGCGTTGAGATATTCATTGAGGACGGCATCAAATTGGTCTTGAGCGATCGCCCCTTCCCGGACTAAATTTTCATTGCGTTTAACCCGATTTTCTGCTAGTCGAAAACGGGATTGGGCCGCTTGTACCTGAGCTTGCAGCTGGTCTAAATCTTTGGGAATTCTTTCTTTGGCCTGAGCTAAACGGGCTTCTAATTGCTTATAACTGGCCTGGGCCTGATAAAATCGGGCTTGTAATTGCCGGATATCTTCGGGAATGCTGCGTTTAGCCTGTTCCAGACTGGCTAGAGCTTCCCGTAGATGCGCTTCTGACTGCATTCCTCGGGCATAAACCTCTAAATTATCCATGACGGCGAGGGTTTGTCCCTTTTTAACAATCATGCCCTGATCCACCAATAATCGCACTAATCGGCCGGGGTTTTTTGGGCTAATGTTGACACTTTGGATCGGTTCCACCCTACCACTAGCTTTAATTTCCACAGCGAGGGTTTCCCGTTGAGCAGGAACGGTCATTTTCGCCAATTCTAGGCCAGGAGGAGGTGTTTGCAGCAAGCGATAAGAAACCACTCCCACCGCCAGAAAACCACTAGCCATGAGTCCGAATATCCAAAATAGGGGGCGATTTGATTTTCCCAACACGGTTATTGCCATCGATCAGCCAAAAGTTAATTGGTTATATACTAACGTCTCTAGAGCTGCCTTTGTTGTTTCTTTAGCCAACAACTCCCAAGCGAGATAGACTGATTAAAAAAGGCCTATCGCGGGGGTAAACTGTGCCAAAACTTCGATTAATCGTTTCTTTGCTCATTTTTTTCGTCGCTGGCAGCCCGCCAGCTTTTTCCCAAGCACTACTCCCCTACGCCATCGAACCAGGGTTAGAACAGATGGAACAAGCGGGAATTGAAATGGCTGAGGATGCTATCCAATTAGCTCGTTTTCGCCGTACCGATGCCGCCCTTGGACGAGCTAGGTTAGCGGTGCAGTTGGCCCCCCATCTCTATCAAACTTGGTTTATTCTCGGTAGTTTATATCTGCAAGACGATCAGGTGCAACCCGGTATCGAGGCATTAAATCAATCTTTGTCCCTTGCTCCCGCCGATGCCCACGCTAATATTAAATTTTCCCTCGGTAGTGCTTATTTTCAGAATCAAGATTACCAGTCTGCTATTGCCCAGATTGAAGCGGGTTTGCAAATTAAACCCGATGTCTCCCCCGCTCTTTTTGATCTCGGTAATTCCTATCTCAAGTTAGCACAATATCCTGATGCGATCGCGGCTTACGAAAAAGCTGTTAGTCAAGATAAAAATTTTTGGCCGGCTATTAATAATATTGGTTTAGTTAAATACGAACAGGGTGACAAGGAAGCCGCTCTTAAAGATTGGCGCACCGCTTTGAAAATTGATCCTAAACAGCCGGAACCTCAGTTAGCTATTGCGGTGGCTATTTATAGTCAAGGAAAAACTGAGGAGGGCATCAAATTAGCTCAGGCCGCTCTCACTAGCGATAGTCGTTATGCCAGTCTGGAATTTTTGGGGGAAAATCTCTGGGGTAAACTTCTTCTGCAAGACGCAGAGAAAATGTTTAATCATCCCCAAATGAAAGATTTTATCGCTCGTTTACCACAACCAACCCCAGAAGCGGACGAAGAAAATTAAGCTGATAGCAGCAAGCATCAAGATAACCCCTTAGTTAATTGGCTAGGAATTCTTGAGGCTTGCTCTAACTAATTAGGACTAGCTGAATATCGGTAGCAGCTTTGCTAAAAAATGGTTTTGGGACTTTATTAGCAAAACAACAAATTTTTTGCCGCAAACCCCACATACACTACAATTATTATAGTTAAGGTTTTGAAAGGCCTAGGATGATGGCAAAGCAATCAAGGGCGATCGCGGTGACAGAACATGATAATAAATGTCCCGAATGTCTGCACTTGGAGATTTTGGGAGAACCCCTTGCGCTTGAGTCTAAGGGTGTTTTTTCCCGTTTCAACAAGTCTGAACCAGAGGCGTTTGCCCTATCGGTGCGGATTAATTTTAATCAGCAGTGGCTTGATTTTTCTTTTGGACGGGTTAAGTTTGGTTTGCGGGGGGGAGAGTTACGCTTAAAACTGGAGAATGGCCAAATGCCTTCTGAGTTGAGAAATGAGGCGTTGAAAAAGATTTTAGCAAGGGAGTTGGAGATTGAACGTCAGTTAGGAGGAGAACAGGAAAGCAAGTTTCAACTAGAAGGAACTGTAACTCCTGATTTACCGAAAGCAAGCTTAAAGGGAGCTAGAGAACAGCGTGAGAAAGAGTCCCAGGGGGATAAGTTTCAGCTTAAAATAGCGCAAATTAGTCACAAGGGAGCAAATAATCAGCCTGTGTGGGTGTTCGAGAATAGGACAGGTGAGCCTGTTTTGATTGGGGAATTAGCGGATTCCCTGGGTAAAATGTTAATTGCGGGTGTTCCCTGGAGCGTTGAAGCGACATTTACTCCTGAAATGCGTCAGGTTGTGATTACAGGTTTAGAAAATTTATTTAAAGATGATATTTCTGGACACAAATTAAACGTATTTGAGTTAGCAGTAGCTAAGTTATTTTTAAAGCATAAAACCCAACCCTATCTAAGTCGTCAGGTATTACGTTATGAGTGATGCAGATTTTATTCGAGAAGTTGAAGAACTGTACCTGCGTCTTGCTAATGCAGATACAGATGATCTAGTTGAGTTAGCTAAACTTGCGGGTTTAGACCCTAAAACAGATTTAGCCGACTCTGTTTGGGTTCCCTATCCCAGCTTTGGGGAATTTCGCCAGAACACCTTAGCGGCGGCGGTGCTGACAGATTATCTAAAAGAGCATGGGATAGAGGTAGATGCTGCGGCGGCTGATAATGCTCAAGTGGTACTACCCAAGCTAGGTAAACTGGAAGCTGTATTGATTCCTCAAGACTCTGGTGAAGAACTGTTAGATTTAAGCCAAATTAGGGTCGAAATTGACCTAAATCCGGCAACCCTAGCCTATATTTTAATCGAGTTAGGGGAAGGAAGAGCTTGGTTAACTGGGGTTCTGTTGAGTTCGGATCTGCGCCAGGATTTCCCAGAAGGCGGTGCGGTGTCCTTGGCGATGAGGAAACCTATATCGGCGCTGTGGGAGGCTTACCGTCGGTGGGAAAACTGTCAGCAAATCATGGCGCAGTATATCGATAAACAAGGCTGGTCAGCGGAACAGCGATCGGAGGTAATCACAGTGTTAAACTGGGTCTGGGACTATCGGCAGGACTATGAGCGTCCGACGCTATTAAAGGAGTTTTTAGAAGAGAAGGCCAGCGAGAATCATGAGAATTTTAAACCCTTAGTCTCGCGTCCGGAAGGGGTAAGGGAAGCAACGCCTGAGCCGTCTTCAGAGGGTGCGGTGGACTGGCTAGAGGTGGCGATGGATTTGCTTGATGAATTGGGAAAATGCATTTAAAAATAATAATATCAGAATGTAGGGTGCGTTGGGGGTACGGGCGAAGCATTCGGATAGGAAATCTAGGGTTTCAGTAATAGGTTATTGTCCGAATGCTTCGCCCCTACTCAATCATCTAACAATCCGTCGTAACGCACCACACCTATCATTAATTTATTTGGTGCGTTACGCTATCGAAGAGCGCACCCTACTAATACTGTTCCCTGTTCCCTGTTATAAAATAGTAAGGTGATCATTAAAAAAGAGGTCAACAGATGCAAAACTTACGTCAGGTTTCTTTACTAACAAGTGGACAAGAGCAAGTCTTAACTATTCCTCCTGAACTTGCCCTATCAAGCACAGAGGTTTTGTTACGCAAAGAAGGTCATCGCTTAATCATTGAGCCGATTTCTTCCGGTTCTCTAATTTCTTTGCTGACTACTTTGCCAGACATTACAGACAATTTTCCTGATATAGATGAAGGGTTGCTTCCCCTTGATGACATTACATTTTAGTACCACCCAATGACCTATCAATATCTGCTTGATACTAACATCCTATCACATTTGATCAGGTATCCCCAAGGTCAGGTTTTCCAGCATATTGTGGATGTCGGCGAAGAAAGCGTTTGTACGAGCATCATTGTGGCGTGTGAATTAAGATTTGGAGTGGTTAAAAGTGGTTCCTCCCGTCTGGTGCAGCAACTAGAACGCATCCTGGAGTTTTTGACAGTTTTGCCATTAGAATCAACTGTAGATAAGCACTATGCCCTAATTCGTAAACATTTGGAGCAAGCAGGAACCCCAATCGGTCCAAATGATTTACTGATTGCTGCTCATTCTCTAGCGCTTGATCTGACTCTTGTTACCGCAAATACTCGTGAATTTGAGCGTGTGCCTGCTTTGAAGTTAGAGAATTGGTTGATTGATTCTGTAATAATTTTTGGGGGATAATTTGTCATAAATGATCTTGCTGATGATGGTTTTGTATATATTCTGCCACTACTTTTTTGCGGTTTTCTCGCAATGATAAATCAGGTGGAGCATTTTCTAAAAGATGCTGAGGATGACCTCCCCGGCGTTGTGATAAAGTTTTACGCGGTTTTAAGCTTTGCCAATGTTCGTAAATGAGTTTTTTAAGAAGTTCTTCTGAGCTAATATTCTCTTCGGAAATGATGTCTGCTAGATAGTTCTCGGTTTCTCGATCTAGATTAATCGATAACATTGTTACTTCATGGGATAAATCAACATCTTTGATTATAGCTTAAAATCCATGATCGCACTCACCCCCCATCCCCAATTGAGTTTGCTAGAGAAAAATTCGGGGTACGGGCGAAGCATTCGGATAGGAAATCTAGGGTTTCAGTAATAGGTTATTGTCCGAATGCTTCGCCCCTACTCAATCATCTAACAATCCGTCGTAACGCACCACATCTATCATTAACTTAACTACTACTTGGTGCGTTACGCTATCGAAGAGCGCACCCTACTATAATTAGACTAGAATTGAGTTTGCTAGAGAAAAATTCGGGGTACGGGCGAAGCATTCGGATAGGAAATCTAGGGTTTCAGTAATAGGTTATTGTCCGAATGCTTCGCCCCTACTCACATCTAACAATCCGTCGTAACGCACCACATCTATCATTAATTTAACTTCATTATAAGTAGGTAGGCATTAAAAATTATCAGATGCCCCCCTTATCAAGGGGGGACTAAGGGGGGATCAACACCCCCCTTATCAAGGGGGGACTAAGGGGGGATCAACACCCCCCTTATCAAGGGGGGACTAAGGGGGGATCAACACCCCCCTTATCAAGGGGGGCAGGGGGGATCAAACCCAAAATCTATCTTCAATTTAATTAGAACCACTACTACTAAAACCAATCATGAACGAAGCAAGAATAGAAGCTTACTTAGCCCTAATCCAAGCGCTCCTCCAGTGCGAAAATGGTCAGGAACCAGCGCTATTAGAGGCTAACGCGGAATTAGTTGATGCAGGCTTAGTCGCTGTGATGAAGCAGTATGCAGACTTCTTAGAACAGCAAGGAGACAGCAATAACGGGAGATGGTTGCTGAATATGGCGCAACAGTTAGAACAAATTTTAGACCCGCCCAGAGATAACCAAGACCCCTACACCAGTTTTTTACAAACCCTACTGCAAACTGTCGAGGAAAGTCGCGGAAACCGCCAAGCAATTTATCCCCTGCTCGACAATAACCTCCATCTCTTAGATGAAAACTTAGTTAACCTCCTCCGTGCTTGGGGAAATAATACCAAGGAACAAGTCAGTCCAGAGGAAACTCACAGACTAGCGGCAATACTCTATTACCTTGCTGATGCTTTTCATGAATTTCCTAAAGGTAATCCACGCATTAACCTAGCCATTGCCGTCTATGGATACGAATTTTGCGCCGCCAACATCTTCCGCCAACCGGGATTAGAAAGGGATTTAGCCGCAACCCTCACTAATCTGGGCAATGCCTACCTCACCCAAGCCGAACTAGGTCAAGAGCCGGTAGCCAACCTAGAACGGGCGATCGCTGCCTACACCGAAGCCACCACCATCAGCCGCCAACCGGGATTAGAAAGGGATTTAGCCGAAACTCTCCATAATCTGGGCATAGCCTACCGCACCCAAGCCGAACTGGGGAAAGAGCCGGTGGTCAACCTAGAACGGGCGATCGCTGCCTACACCGAAGCCACCACCATCCCCCGCCAACCCGGATTAGAAAGGGATTTAGCCGCAACCCTCAATAATCTGGGCAATGCCTACGTCACCCAAGCCGAACTGGGGAAAGAGCCGGTGGTCAACCTAGAACGGGCAATCGCCGCCTTCACCGAAGCCACCACCATCAGCCGCCAACCCGGATTAGAAAGGGATTTAGCCCAAACCCTCAATAATCTGGGCAATGCCTACGGCGTCCAAGCCCAACTGGGGCAAGAGCCGGTGGCCAACCTAGAACAGGCAATCGCCGCCTTCACCGAAGCCACCACCATCCGCCGCCAACCCGGATTAGAAAGGGATTTAGCCCAAACCCTCAATAATCTGGGCAATGCCTACGGCGTCCAAGCCGAACTGGGGCAAGAGCCGGTGGCTAACCTAGAACGGGCAATCGCCGCCTTCACCGAAGCCACCACCATCCGCCGCCAACCCGGATTAGAAAGGGATTTAGCCCAAACCCTCACTAATCTGGGCATAGCCTACCGCACCCAAGCCGAACTAGGGAAAGAGCCGGTAGCCAACCTAGAACGGGCGATCGCCGCCCACACCGAAGCCGCCACCATCCGCCGCCAACTGGGATTAGAAAGGGATTTAGCCCGAACCCTCAATAATTTGGGCAATGCCTACAGCACTCAAGCCGAACTGGGGAAAGAGCCGGTAGCCAACCTAGAACGGGCGATGGCCGCCCTCAAGGAAGCCGCCACCATCCGCCGCCAACCCGGATTAGAAAGGGATTTAGCCCAAACCCTCAATAATTTGGGCAATGCCTACCGCACCCAGGCCCAACTAGGTCAAGAGCCGGTAGCCAACCTAGAACGGGCGATCGCCGCCTATACCGAAGCCACCACAACTTACCGCCAACCCGGATTAGAAAGGGATTTAGCCTCTACCCTCACTAATCTGGGCAATGCCTACCGCACCCAAGCCGAACTAGGGAAAGAGCCGGTAGCCAACCTAGAACGGGCGATCGCCAATTATCGAGAAGCACTTTCCTTTCTCAACCCCGCTCTCTTACCTGCTGACACCCTGAGAACTGGGCGCAGCTTAGGCAATCTCGGTTTCCAGCAGGGTTGGTGGAACATTGCCCTAGAAGGCTACACCGTCGCCGTGGAAGCCGTTGAACAAAGCCGCGCCTGGGCAACCAGTGAAGCCCTTCGCCAAGAGATTGTCCGCAAGTCTATCGGTGTTTATGAAAACCTAATCCAAGCCGCCGTTAACCAAGGCGACCTCTCCCTGGCGCTGCGAACCGTCGAACGTTCCCGCTCCAAACGCCTCGCCGACCTCATCGCTGTGGGCGACCTCTACGCCGATGGGCGCATTCCCCCAGAGATCCAAGCCTGGTATCAGCAGGTTAAGGATAGCCGTCAGATCCAATCCCAACTCCGTCAAAACCCCCTCGACCAGCCCGGATTAACCCAGAAACCCCAACCCTACCCCATCGGTAACACCCGCGCCACCTTTGCCCCGGAACAACTTCGTCAACTAGAGGCCGCTGAACGTCAAGCCTGGGATGCTCTCTACCGCTTTGATGCCATCACCGCCCAACTTCAGCAACCCCAACCCCAACCCCGACTCGATGAACTAACGGCGCTGCTTCCATCCCCCCAGACTGCCCTCCTCAGCTTCTATACCACCGCCACCCATACCCACATCTTTGTCCTGCGTCGCCCCTCCCGGGATGGCGGGGAAGGGGTCAACTGCCACACTATTCCCAATCCCCCGGAGTCCGCCAACGACCTACAAAACTGGCTGATCGACAACTGGGTTAACCCCTACATTGCGATTAATCAAGCAAAGACCCCCCAATCCCGCCAGCAGCGTCGGGATGAGTGGCACCAAGCTATGGCCACTCGTCTGCAAGAACTGGCAACCCGCCTGCAATTCGACACCCTCATCCAACAGCACCTCCAGGGCATCACTGAGTTAATTCTGATTCCCCACCTGTTCCTGCACCAAATTCCCTTCGACCTTCTACCCACCGCCGAAGGTCAACTACTGGGCGATCGCTTTCGCCTTCAGTTTGTCCCCAGTACGAAAATTCTCGGACTGTGCCAAGAGCGATCGCAACCCACTCCCGACACCCTGGGGATTGTGGAAAACACCACAGAGGATTTGCCCTATACTCCCCTAGAGTGTGAGTGGGTCGCCCAAACCTGGAACGTGCCTCGCCAACGGCGGCTACAGGGGCGCACAGTCACCCCCGACTCTTATCTGCAACTGCTGAAACAAGTGCAGGCTTTGCTCTCCAGCCACCACGCCACCAGCCGCCCCGATGATCCCCTCAACTCCCACCTCGTCCTAGCCGAAGAGCAAAAAGTCACCCTCCGGGATTTACTTAGTCCCCTGTGGCGTTTTCCCGAATTGTCGGAAGTGTTTCTCTCCTGTTGTGAAACCGGTCTCAGTTTTGCCGGTTTCCGAGATGAAGAGGGAAAGCTGCGACCGGAATTACTGGACGAACCCCTCAGCTTGGGTACAGGCTTTCTGCTGGGGGGCGCTCGTGCTGTGATTAGTAGTCATTGGGCGGTGACTGATCTAGCTACGGCGCTGTTTTCCCGGGAGTACCATCGCGCCAGGCGGGCGGGAGAGGAACGTTTAACGGCTCTACATCAGGCTCGTCAAGCGTTGCGGGAGACTTGCCAAAAAGACTGGCGGGACTGTTTGACAGTCGATTATCAGCAGGCTTATCAGACTTGGCAACAAATGCGCCAAACTAAGGACCCGAACGTCAATGCTGCTGGGGCTAATTATCAGAAAATCGGCGAATTGATCAAGTGGCTTGACGAATTTGCTCCCGACGCAGTGCCTTTTCAGGATTATCGTTACTGGGGGGCGTTCTATTGTCTGGGACTTCCTTAAAATTATGAATTATTTCCTTGTTGCAAGCGGGCGAAGCATTCGGATAGGAAATCTACGGTTTCAGCGATAGGTTATGCCCAAATGCTTCGCCCCTACTTTTTCAGCAATCTCTAATTAAGTAGATAAGTATTAAAAACTTTCAGATCACCCCGCCCCCCTTATTAAGGGGGGACTAAGGGGGGATCGGCACCCCCCAAGGGGCAGGGGGGATCAAGGGGGGATTAAAGGCAAAATCCATTTTTAATTTAATTATAACCAGCTAATTAGGATAAACTCGCCCTTTCCATCCTCCCCCTTGACCGCGCCAATAACGCAGGGCAGAATCGACGGTCATTAAACTATAAAAGAGGGCAATTAGGGGTAAAGTTAAAGCCCGCAGGGGGGATAATTTATATAGTCTTAAAGTTGGGCTATAGGAGAGGGCGATTAGTAATAAGGTTACGGCGCTAATTATGATAATTGATGTTTCTTTTAAGACCAATCCCCAGATTAAGCCCAAGGGGGCGGCTAAATAGGTTAAAAACATCCCGAAAATTGTCCCGATTAACCAAAGTGTTGAGTAATTTAGTTGTGTAAAGGCGGTGCGGGCTACCATATTCCAAATGCTGGCTAAATCGGGATAGGGACGGAGACTATAGGTGCTTTTTGTTAATCCTAACCAGATGGATTTCTCGCTATTTTCGGGGTGATTTTGCAGATATTTTTTAACCGCAATTGCCAAAGAACAATCATCAATTAAAGCTTGTTTAAGAATCTCAATACCGCCAATCTTTTCTAGGATATCTCGGCGAATTAAAATGCAACCCCCAGCGGCGGCTGCTATCGGGGAATTAGGATTATTAACTAGGGGAAAAGGATAGAGTTTCTCGAAGAAAAAAACAAAGGCAGGAATAAGAAATTTTTCCCAAAAACTGTCACAGCGTAGCAACACCATCAGGGAAACTAAAGCTTGTTTTTCCTGTACTGCTTTAGTAACTAATTGGGTTAAATTATCTGCTGCGTGGGCAATATCAGCATCGGTGAAGAGAAAATAATCGGGTGCGAATTTCTCGGTAGCCTCTTTTATTCCCTGTTTCATTGCCCATAATTTACCCGTCCATCCTATCTCTAAAGGTTGTCCAGAAATAATAGTTATTTGTCCAGATTTATGATATTTATCGGCAATTTCTTGAGCAACTGTTCCCGTGTCATCACTGCTTTGATCGTCAATTAAAATAATCGAAAATTCGCCTTGATAATCTTGGTTAAAGAGGGAGGTTAAACTGATAGTTAAAACGTCGGCTTCGTTTCTTGCTGGGATAATTGCCGAGACTTTTGGATAATTTGTTAAGGAAGAAGTGACAGGATTAATTTTTTGGTTAGATAGCCAAAATTGTCCCCTAGCTAAGATTAAATATAACCAAATTATCAGCGATAGGGAAGTAATTAATAATAAGAAAAATGTCATAAGCTGGTGGCCTTTCGATGAGAGAATAGGGAACAGGTTAAAAAGAGGATCAAATTTAGATGCACAACAGCTTAACCAGTTTCGGGTTTAACAGGAGACAATTTAGGGTAAAATAGAAGCAAGTTAGCAAGATTAGATGAGGGAATAAATCATGGATTATGATGTCGTAATTATTGGGGGGGGACCGGCGGGAGGTCACTGTGGTAGATTATTAAGTGAAAAAGGTTATCGTGTTCTTTTAGTGGAACAACATTCTAGTTGGCAAGATAATAACTTTTCTAGTGCCGCTTCTCCCCTAGAAATTTTAGAACAATTCAATCTCCCCGAAACCGTAGTGGCTAGGTTTTGGAAAAATCTCGAAATTATCTCCACCAGCATACATCATTTTTGGTCATCAGCGCAACCTTTAGGGGTAGTTTTTGATTTTGCCAAATTGCGAGAGTTTTTAGCCGCAGAAGTGCTGCGTTGGGGGGGAGAAGTTCGTTTAGGTTGTCGTTATCTGAAATATCAACAAACGGAGAATCAGCTAACTGTCTTCTTGAAATCAAAAGGCGAAGAAATCGAGACAGTTACTACTCGTTTATTGGTTGATGCTACCGGATACGCTAGAGCAGTTATGTATAAACATAGACGAGAAAGACCTGATTTTTTAAAGGGGGTAGGTATTGAATATTTAATTGCTGTGCCAGAAGGAGATTATCAAAAATATCAAGATAATTTAGTATTTTTTCTCGGTCATAAATGGAGTCCTAAAGGTTATGGCTGGATTTTTCCTATGGATAATCAGCAATTAAAAATAGGAGCCGCTTGGTTAGAGGGAGAACATCCTTATATTTCTGAAGTTAAGCCTTTAAAAAGTTATATTATCAAGATAATAAAAGACTACATGAACTTAGATAATTACGAGCTAGTAGAGCAACACGGTTCCATCGTGGAATATTCCTCTGGACTGCAAGATATTTACTATAAAAAACCAAATATTATCGCCATAGGTGATGCAGTTTCAACTATCAATGCTTTAGGAGGAGAAGGTATTCGCCATGCTATGAAAGGAGCCGAAATTGCTTGTCAATACATGGAAGAATATTTACAGGGAAAATCGAGTAATTTTGCCGCTTATCAACAGCGGATGCAAGAATATTTTCAACCCAAATGGAATTTATCCGATCGCCTCAGTCGCAAAGTTTATTTAGAATATAGTGATGCGCGTATAGATCAAGGAGTATCCTATCTCAAGTATCTTTCCACTCAGGATATAATCGACGTTTTATTTTACTACAAATTTGAAAAATACACAAAAGGGTTAGGAGGATTTCTGCTGGGGAAATTACGTCAATGGTGGCGCAAAATTTTTCCTAGTCAAAAACCTGAGTAAATAGGCTAGGATAAAGCTAAGGAAACAATATTGGTAAAGACCGTGAGTAAGTTTATTCGCTACAGTACAATTATCACTCTGCTGGGCATTTTAGCAGCCTGTAGTGGCAATCCTGACCTAGAAAATCGTCTGGCTGCCGATCCTAATCTACAAACAAATCCCATACCAGAAAACTCTCCTAATAACAGGCAATTACCGGCAAATTTTCCCGCAGAAATTCCTCGATATAGTCAATCAGAATTATTATCCGTGCAGACAAATCCTGATAATACTGGTGGACAAACCCGTTGGCAATCCAACGATCCCAGCAATGCGATCGAGGCTTTTTATCAACAGGAATTAGTTAATAATAATTGGGAAATTATTACTCCCTTTTCTGGGGAAGGAGTTAATAGTACCCTAACGGCCCGTCGAGATAATTTAGAGTTAACTATCACCATAACTGCCACTTCTCCCAATACCGAATATAGCCTCGATTATCGTCCAACGGGAACCCCGATTGCTTCCCCTAGTCCCTCCCCTATTTCTTCCCCGTTACCCAATCTTAATCCCACCAGTTTTAACGATCTCGAATCCTTACCTAATCCCTTAAAGAGCCACATTCAAGACTTAGCTAGATTAGGAGTATTAACAGGTAATAACAATCAGTTTAACCCTAATGATACAATAACGCGCCGAGAATTTGCGCGCTGGTTGTTACAGGCTAATAATGCCATTTATGCCAATGTAGCAGGTAAACAAATCCGTTTAGCTACTCCCAATAGTTCCCCAGCTTTTAGTGATGTTAAAAATAACGATCTCGATTATATTTATATTCAAGGATTAGCGGAAGCGGGGTTAATTCCCTCTCCCTTAACGGGAGATAGTAGCTCCCTTTTATTCCGTCCCAATGCTCCTTTAACCCGGGAAGATTTAATCGCTTGGAAAGTGCCATTAGATATTAGAAAAGCTTTACCGAGCGCCAATCTTGATACGATTAAAAATACTTGGGGTTTTCAGGATACTAATAAAATTAACCCGCAGCTGGTGCGCGCTCTTTATGCCGATTTTCAAAATGCTGAACAAGCTAATATTCGGCGAGTTTTTGGTTTTACTACCCTATTTCAGCCAAAAAGACCAGTAACTCGCGCTGAAGCTGCCGCTGCTTTATGGTATTTTGGTTTTCAGGGTGATGGTGTTTCCGCTGCCGATGCTGTGCAAGGTCAAGATACACAACAGAGTGGGGTTAATTGAAATTTGTCCATAAAAATTAAGGCTGTGCTAGGAAAATATAAGCACTCTTTTTGACATTTCTTCATATTTATTCAGAAAAATTAACAGAGGATTCTTGACCCTGCAGCTAGGGGAATATTTTATCCTAAAGATATAACTCTGCTGCAGGGGATTTTGTTGCTGACTTCCGCTGCTATTAACATTATGACCCATCAAACTTTCAAACTCGCCGGGATGAGTTGCGCTGGTTGTGCTAATTCGATCGAGCGGATAATTAAATCTATCCCCGGAGTGACTCAATGTCAAGTTAATTTTGGCATGGAACAGGTGGATGTGGACTATGACCCGAAGCGTACCGATCTTAACACTATTCAAGCAAAAGTTAGGGATGCCGGTTTTCAGGCCACACCGATAACAGAAATTAATCTCGAATCCAGGCCAGAAAAAGAACTTCTCCCTAAACTATTGATCGCTATTGTTATTAGTATTATACTTTTTATCGGTTCTTTACCGATGATGACGGGTTTATCTCTATCTTTTATTCCCCATTGGTTACACGATCCTTTACTACAATTAATTCTCGCTACTCCCGTCCAATTTTGGTGCGGTCAAAGTTTTTATAAAAATGCTTGGAAAGCTTTTAAAAACCGCACTGCCACCATGGACACTTTAGTAGTTTTGGGAACCAGTGCCGCCTATTTTTATTCTCTGTTTTTAACCTTTGGGAGCGATTTTATCGAAAAACAGGGGTTTTCTTCCCATGTCTATTACGAAGCATCAGCTATTGTCATTACTCTGATTTTACTCGGTCGTTTCCTCGAAAAACGGGCCAGAAAAGAAACGGCTGCCGCGATTAAACAATTAATGGGATTACAGGCAAAAACTGCTAGGGTGATCAGGGGAGAACAGACGCTAGATCTACCGATAGAAGAGGTGAAAGTAGGAGATATAATTTTAGTGCGTCCGGGGGAAAAAATTCCCGTCGATGGCATAATTATCCAAGGCAGTTCTAGCATTGATGAATCGATGGTGACAGGGGAAAGTTTACCCGTGCGAAAAACCCTCAATCAACAGGTAATCGGAGCGACAATTAATAAAACCGGTAGCCTACAAATGCAAGCGTTACGGGTGGGAAAAGATACGGTTTTAGCTCAGATTGTCCGATTAGTGCAAACCGCGCAAACATCAAAAGCACCTATACAAAGATTAGTCGATCGAGTGACTGCTTATTTTGTGCCGGTGGTGATGATTATTGCCGTAATAACTTTCCTATTTTGGATTCTCCGCACGGGTAATCTCACCCTCGCTTTGATTACAATGGTGGAAGTCCTAATTATCGCTTGTCCCTGTGCGCTAGGATTAGCTACACCCACCTCGATTATGGTGGGAACAGGACAGGGAGCAAAACAGGGAATTTTAATTAAAAATGCCGAAAGTTTAGAATTAGCCCATGGTATTACTACTATTGTCCTCGATAAAACGGGAACTCTCACCCAGGGTAAACCAACGGTGACGGACTTCTTGACTCGCGAGGGGGTGAGGGATGGACGGGAATTATCGCTGCTGCAGTTAGTCGTATCGGTGGAGAATCATTCTGAACACCCGCTAGGAGAAGCAATAGTTAAATATGGGCAGTTAAACCAGATTAAAACCCTAGAAGTAACAGAATTTGACTCAATAACTGGGTCAGGAGTGCAGGGAAAAGTCGGGTCAGATTTCGTGCAAATCGGTACACAACAATGGTTAGAAAGTCAAGGGATCGAAACAAAAGTTCTTAAAAAAGTCGCCCACGATTGGGAGTGGCAGAAAAAAACCGTAGCTTGGATAGCGGTTAACGGGGGGTTAGAGGGGGTGATTGCCATTTCCGACGTTTTGAAACCTTTTTCTTCCTCAGTGGTCGCCAAGCTCAAAAAAATGGGCTTAGAGGTGATGATGATGACGGGGGACAACCTCGAAACCGCAGAGGCGATCGCCAGCGAGTTGGGTATCCGGCGCTTTTTTGCCGCACTCCGTCCCCAACAAAAAGCCGAAAAAATCGAATATTTACAGAAAAAAGGGAAAATTGTCGCCATGGTTGGCGATGGCATCAATGATGCGATCGCATTGGCACAAGCGGACTTAGGTATTGCTATTGGCACGGGGACTGATGTAGCGATCGCCGCCAGTGATATAACCTTAATTTCGGGAGATTTACAGGGAATTGTGACCGCTATTGAGTTAAGTCGGGCAACAATGGGAAATATCAAAGAAAATCTCTTTTTTGCTTTTATTTATAACTTGATTGCCATTCCCATCGCTGCCGGAGTCCTCTATCCTTTTCTGCTCAATCCGATTATTGCCGGTGCTGCCATGGCTTTAAGTTCCCTTTCCGTGGTGACAAATGCTTTACGATTGCGTCGAGTTCATCCCAGGGTGGGGGGATAATTTTCGTTAACAATTCTTAAGGAAAAACCAGAAAAATTAGCTGTACGGGGGATGATACCGTAGAAAAGGCAATAGAATAATCATCGTGATATGACTGACTCCCCTGAAATACCTTATTTATTACGCGCTGCCAAAGGAGAAATCTTACCCCGTCCTCCCGTGTGGATGATGAGACAAGCAGGACGTTATATGCAGATTTATCGGGAATTGCGGGATAAATACCCCAGTTTTCGGGAAAGATCGGAAAATGCCGATTTAGCGATCGAAATCTCCCTGCAACCTTGGCGTGCTTTTCAACCGGATGGGGTGATCATGTTCTCCGATATCCTCACTCCCCTAGCGGGAATCGGTATTCCCTTTGATATTATCGAAAGTAAGGGGCCGATTATCGATTCTCCCATTCGTACTCAAGCGCAGGTGGACCAACTTAATCCCCTCGATCCCGATCAGTCTTTACCTTTTATCAAAACGATTTTAAAAACCCTGCGTCAAGAGGTGGGAAATAAATCCACTGTACTAGGTTTTGTCGGAGCGCCTTGGACTTTAGCAGCATACGCAGTGGAAGGGAAAGGTTCTAAAAGTTATTCTGTGATTAAAGGGATGGCTTTTTCGGAACCCTCGGTACTGCACCAATTTTTAGATAAATTAGCGGATATGATTGCCACCTATGTCCGTTATCAAATCGATTGTGGGGCGCAAGTGGTACAAATGTTCGACTCTTGGGCGGGTCAATTAACTCCCCAAGATTACGATGTTTTTGCCTTACCCTATCAACAAAAAGTAGTTCGTTTGGTGAAAGAAACCCATCCCGATACACCGTTAATTCTCTACATTAGTGGCAGCGCCGGCGTTTTGGAAAGAATGGCTAAATCGGGGGTTGATATTATTAGCGTCGATTGGACTGTCGATATGGCGGAAGCGAGACAGCGTTTAGGTAAATCGATGATGGTTCAAGGTAATATCGATCCGGGGGTTTTATTCGGTTCCCAGTCCTTTATTCGCGAGCGGATTATTGATACTATTCGTAAAGCGGGTAATCAAGGTCATATTCTTAATTTAGGTCATGGTGTTTTGGTGGGAACTCCTGAAGATAAAGTGCGTTTCTTCTTTGAAACTGCTAAACAAGCGGATCAATTATTAGCAGTTCACGCCTAGGATGTCGTTATCAAGGTTTAGGGAATAGGGGTTAGGAGGTAAGGAAATCGTCTGTAACACCCAACACCTAAGAGTGCATCCCATAATTTAAAATCTACTAAGTTGGGATTCTCTGATAACTTCTGTTAAAAAACTGTGCTTTCTAGGTTGTTTGTTTCCAATCCAGACTCTTGGGGGTTTCTACCCCCCAAACCCCCCGTCGGGGGACGAAGCGCCTCCCCCGAACCCCCCGCGCATTAGTTTTTTTGTGGGATGCTTACACGCAGCTGCTGATATATTTGTAATAATTTAAGAGTCACTGACCATTACTCATTTTTGATATTTCTGCAAAGTTTAGATGCAGCTCTCCAAAATCCGAACTCGTGACTCCCTTTTTACTTTCAAACTGTCCCCTAAATTCTGCTGGATCAATTAAAATAATGAAAAAAATATTTCTAACGGGTGTGAGTGGCTGTATTGGGCATTATATTGCTGAAATTTTACTGGAAAATCCCGACTATGAATTATATTTTTTAGTGCGTAATCCAGAGAAGTTAAAATTTACTTACCAAGGGCGATCAAATGTTCATATACTTTTAGGCGATATGGAAAATATTGGGGTATATGCCGAGCTTTTAAAAACAATGAATATAGCGGTTTTAATCGCTACCAGTTGGGGAGGAGAGGAGGAAAGTTATCAGATTAATGTGGTAAAAACCCTAGAATTAATTAGTTATTTAGATGCTCAAATCTGCGAGAAAGTCCTCTACTTTTCCACTGCCAGCATTCTCAATCAAAATAATCAACCTTTACCAGAAGCTGGGGAGATAGGAACTAATTATATCCGCACTAAATATATTTGTTATAGTAAATTTACTGACCTAGAAATCGCCGATAAAATTATTACTTTATACCCCACTTTTGTCTTAGGTGGTGACGAAAATAAACCCTATTCTCATATCTATGGTGGTTTACCAGATGTGTTGAAATATATCGGTTTAGTGCGTTGGTTTCAAGCTGATGGCAGTTTTCATTTTATCCATGCTCAAGATATAGCTCAAGTGGTGAATTATTTAATCGAAAATCCCGCACCAGAAAGTAAAATTGTCCTAGGCAATCAACGCACAACAGCTAACCAAGCAGTGGAGGAAATCTGCACTTATTTAAACAAAAAAATCTATTTTCGCATTCCTTTATCTTTAACCATTGCTAACTTTTTTATCAAAGTTTTTAACTTGCAGATGGAAGCATGGGACCGTTTTGCCATGAATTATCGCCACTTCACCCACATTAAAACCTATACTCCTGCTGATTTTGGTTTAAAAAACTATTGTTCCACCCTCGATGATGTTTTAACCTTGCGAGGAATTCCCCGAAAAAAACCCTAAGTAGAGGGAACGGAAAAATATCTATAATTAATTCTGTCTGGATACTTACAGCGTTTCCCCTAAAGATGAAGTCTAACCTAATTCCGCAACTGATACTAAATCCAGTTATTAAAAACTGATTATTTATTCTCCGTTTTGCCTTTTGCATGAGTAGAAAACGGGTTTCTCCGAGAAACCCGTTTTCTGTGCGTTACTCAACGGATTTAGTATGACTCCCCAAAACGAAAACTTCGTACCTCACCATTAAGATAACTGCTATATCGGTGACTCTTAAATTAGTACAAGTGTATGAACAACCGCGTGTAAGCATCCCACCGAAAAACTAATGCGCTCCGGGGTTTGGGGGATTCTACCCCCCAAAAACTTGGCTTGAATGATAAAATCAGAAATAATGCCTAACTCTTAACGCCAAATAGACTAATCTTGAAATTGTCTAGCATGAAATTGAGCGTAACGACCATTAAGATTTAATAACTCCTCGTGATTACCCACCTCGATAATTTCACCCTTTTCTAAGACTAAAATACGGTTAGCTTTTCTGACAGTTGCTAATCGGTGAGCAATAACAAATACCGTGCGCTCCGTCATAATTCTTTCTAAAGCTTCCTGCACTAAAGCTTCCGATTCCGAATCGAGCGCCGAAGTCGCTTCATCTAAAATTAAAATTCTCGGATTAGATAAAACCGCTCGCGCGATGGCGATTCTTTGTCTTTGTCCACCGGATAAATTAACACCCCTTTCTCCCACATAGGTATAGTAACCCTGGGAAAGTTCACTGATAAATTGATGAGCGTTGGCAATCTTTGCCGCTTTTTCCACCTCTTGCAGATTAAAATCTCCCTGACCAAAAGCAATATTTTGAGCTATAATACCAGAAAAGAGAATATTTTCCTGTAAAACTACGCCAATTTGTCGCCGGAGACTTTTTAAAGTCACATCACGAATATCCACCCCATCGATTAAAATCTTGCCGGCAGTGGGGTCATAAAAACGCAATAAAAGATTAACTAAAGTGGTTTTTCCCGCTCCCGATGCTCCCACTAAAGCAATCATTTCGCCAGCGTGTGCAGTAAAATTAATATTTTTTAAAACCTGTCTGTCCTCATTGTAAGAAAAATTTACTTGACAATATTCAACTTCTTTGCTATGGAGTGGCAGATTGATCGCATTCGGTTTTTCGGTAATTGTTGGCAAAATAGCTAACAATTCAAAAATCCTATCCATGGAGGCTTGACCCTGTTTAAATTGATTATAATTACTGGTAATATGGGCGATAGGATCGATTAACATTGCCACCGCCGCCACATAACTAACAAACTCAACACCAGTTAAATTCTTTTGGGAAATTTGCCAACCCGCAAGGAAGAATAAAAAGATAACTCCCATCGCTTGCAAAAATCCCACCACGACGTATTGTAAAGCTTTGGTGGATTCCGATAGGTATTGAGCGCGGCGATTTTCCTCCGCTTCTTGGGCAAAAAGCTCGGTTTGATAATCTTCAGCTGCGAAAGCTTGCACCACACGAATACCGCCAAAAACTTCGGTTAATAACGCAGAAAGGTTAGATATTTTCGCTTGAGCGCGACGAGCATATTGTAATAATTTTTCACCAAAAAATCCCACCAAAACTCCTAACAAAGGAGCGATAATAATGACAGCGATCGTCAATTGCCAGTTAACAATAAACATATAGGCAAAAACGACAATTAACTGTAAGGCTGAGGGAATAAAATCATGGAAAAATTTATTAATTACTTCCCCAATGCGATCGATATCTTCTGTTAAACGATAGGATAAATCACCAGTTTTTGCCGTTTCAAAGTAATTTAAACCGAGGGTTTGCAGGTGTGCATAAACTTTTTTTCTTAATTCTAGGGCAATTTTTAAAGAAGCTTTTGCCATCAGGGAATCTTGCCCATACTGAGACATTCCCCGCAGTAAAAAAACCACTGCCCCCACCCCCGAAAGTGTCGCCAATGCTTGCACATTTCCCTCACCGATATATCTGGCCATTTGTCCAGCTAACCAAGCTAAAATCGGCCAAAATACCGTAAATCCGATCGTACAGATAAACGCCAAAATAATTGTTTGGGTTTGGGGACGGAGATAGGGAATGAGGTTCCAATAACTAGAGCGAGATTTCAAAATAATTTAGCGCCTTTAAATATTAAGTATTCCTGCAAAATTAATTTGCTAGTCGAGACATTTATCAGTTATCAGTTATCAGTTACCAGTTATCAGTTATCAGATTTAAGTTTTAAGTGAGCAGTATTAAATAGAAGTTTCCTACTGTCTTTTCACTGTTTACTGTTTACTGTTTACTGTTTACTGTTTACTGTTTACTGTTTACTGTTTACTGTTTACTGTTTACTGTTTACTGTTTGCTGTTTACTGTTTACTGATTACTGTTTAGGCACTCTTGCACTTTGGCCAGAGGTTAACTGAGATATATAATTAACCTTGCTTAGGTACTGAAGAAAAGGAGATTAACTAACAAATTTGCCTAAGAGGTTAATCGGGGTGTAGAGACGTTTTTAGTCCACGTCCCTACAATATTTTCCAACAATACAAAGTTATTTTGTGATTAAACCGCCACAGCTTGATGAATGTAGCCTAATTCCGTCAATTTGTTCCAGACTTTGGCGACACTTTCCTCTAAAGTCTCTAAATCAGTCCGACATTCCACTTCTGGGTTAAAAGGTGGTTCATAGGGATCATCAATTCCCGTAAAAGACTTGATTTCGCCAGCACGCGCTCTTTTATATAATCCTTTCACATCGCGCTCCTCACAGACGCTTAAGGGAGCATTCACGAAAACTTCGATAAAACTGCCGATTTTTCCCCGTACTTCCTCGCGAATCTCGCGATAGGGAGAAATAGCTGAAACTAGGACAATTACACCGTGACGGGTGAGCAAATTAGACACAAAACCAATGCGACGGATATTTTCATCGCGATCCTCTTTACTAAATCCTAAACCTTTGGTGAGGTTTGTCCGTACTATATCGCCATCGAGAACCTCAATTGAATAACCTTCAGCGATTAATTTTGCCTGTAATGCCTCGGTAATCGTACTTTTCCCCGCACCGCTCAATCCTGTTAACCAAACCGTCACGCCGCGCTGTTTCATAGCAATCATTAATAATACTTAAATCCTGTTTAGCGTACCATATCTCAGGGATCAGTTACCAGTTACCAGTGATCAGATGGGAGTTTTCAGTTCACTGATTACTGATAACTGCTTACTGATAACTGAACAACCCCCAACCTGATTGAAACAAACAACCTGTCACCACGATCACTGATAATGTATGTTGAGTTGCTGTCTTTAATAAGGTAATGTTTAAGAAATTCCCCCCTCACACCCCGCTCATTCTTGGCTTAGGTTCTGGGGTTGCGCTTTTTACTCTCACCAGTCTCTTTCTCTTTCACCCGAAAATTCTCGCTTGGCTCGATCGCAATAGTGCTTCGGTTCCTAGCCAAGATCCTAACCAACCCTCTGCCGTGGTTGATAGCGCTTCCTTACCACAAACCGAGCGAGATGTCAAGTTAAAAGATGTTGCTGATGCCAACGCACCCTCTTTAGAGCGTAGTCGCGCCCGCTATCTCCTGGCTATGGATTTATTGAGAAAATATGAAGGCGGTCCGGCTTTAAAACAATTAGAAGGCTTAGAAAAACAATATCCTGTTCTCGCTCCCCAGATTCTCCTCAAACAGGGACGCGCCTACGAATTAACCAACGACAGTGAAAAAGCGCAAGAAATTTGGCAAAAATTACTGGAAACCTATCCCCAATCGCCCGTAGTGGCGGAAGCTTACTACTCTTTGGGCAAATACGACCCCAGCTATTATGAGAAATTGCTCAAGGAATACCCCCGACACCCGCGTAGTTTGGCTTTAATTCGCCAACGTCTTCAAGAAAATCCCGATCAATTTCCCCTATGGTTACAGTTAGCCAAGGCTAATCCTTTTGATCCTACTCTCAATCAGGCCCGCGATCGTTTGGTGAAAGACTACGCCGAGCAGTTAACTCCGGCGGATTGGGCAATGATTGGGGCGGGTTATTGGCAGTCAGGATTGTACGAAAAAGCCTATAAAGCCTACGCTAAAGCCACTCCTAGCCCCGAACAAGCCTATCGTTACGCCAGGGGGCTACAAATTGCCAAAAAACTGCCAGAAGCTCGCAGTGCTTACCAAAAATTAATTAAAACCTATCCCCAGTCCCCAGAAACCGGTTTAGGATTACTGCGACTCGCCCAAATTTCTCCTAACCGCGATGCTATAGCATATCTCGATCGCATTGTCAAGCAATTTCCCGATCGCGCTCCGGAAGCTTTGGAAGCGAAAGCCAAATTACTCAACTCAACTAATGCCCAGGCCGCTAGTCAAACATGGCAGACTTTATTAAATAAATACCCAAAATCCGACGAAGCCGCCGATTATCGCTGGTTAATGGCCCAAAGAGCCGCTAAATCCGGTGATTACGCCAAGGCGTGGCAGTGGGCGCAGCCAATTGCGGTTAATAATCCCGATAGTCAAATTGCCCCGAAAGCGGCTTTTTGGGTGGGAAAATGGGCGCAAAAACTGGGCAAAAACCAAGAAGCAAAACAAGCTTTTACCTACACTATTTCTCGTCATCCCCATTCCTATTATGCTTGGCGCTCGGCGGTTTTATTAGGTTGGGACGTGGGGGATTTTACCACTGTCCGCTCCTATAATCCTACCACCGTCAAACCCGCCACCCGTAACGATACTCCCGCTGGCTCGGAAGCTTTCAAGGAACTATATCGCATTGGTGAAGATACGGACGCGTGGAATCTCTTTCAAGCAGAAATTGTCGATCCTTGGAATTTAACCGTTGACGAACAATTTAACCTCGGTGTCTATAAACTCTCTCGCAATCAAAATTTAGAAGGAATTAACCTGATTTGGCGCTTGCGAGAAAGAGATACCCCAGAGGAAAGGGAAGCATGGAAAGTCCTGCGACAAAATGATAAATATTGGCACGCTTTATTCCCTTTTCCCTACTACGATACTATCCTAGAATGGTCAAAAGATAGACAATTAAATCCCCTGCTAGTGACAGCTTTAATCCGCCAAGAATCCCGCTTTGAAAAAGAAATTCGTTCTCCTGTGGGGGCAGTGGGATTAATGCAAATTATGCCCGATACGGGTAAATATATTGCGGGTAATACTGGCAATAAAAGTTATTCTTTAACTAATCCCGAAGATAACATTATGATGGGGACATGGTATCTCGATTATACCCACGGTAAATTCGCTGGAAATTCACTTTTTGCTGTGGCTAGTTATAACGCTGGACCTGGGGCAGTTTCCAAATGGAGACAGCGTTTCGATTTTAGCGATCCCGATGAATTTGTCGAGAATATTCCCTTTAGAGAAACTAAGGGTTATATAGAATCGGTGTTTGGTAATTATTGGAATTATCTCCAGATTTATAACCCCGAAATTCAAGAGCAAATGAAGAGAGTTGCTAACCCTTCCTAGTTGATTAATGGGGATGGGTGATTAACTCATTCCCTTAAAGTTATAATTAAATTGAAGATAGATACCCCCTTAATAAGGGTGTGCCGATCCCCCCTGCCCCCCTTGATAAGGGGGGTGCCGATAGGCGGGGGGATCCCCCTTAATAAGGGGGGCATCTGACGGTTTTTAACACCTAGCTACTTACTAACTTTTTTCCTGATTATGCAATCATTTAACTGGCAAACAGTCGATCGAGATTCTCCTTTTACTCGCCTAGATTTTCGGACAAAATTAACCATGATGATCGTGGTTACTCTCATCGCTTTTACTTGGGAAAGTCCCCTCGCTGGCGGTTTTCTAACTCTTATTGTCGCTTTAGCTTGTCTCTGGGCGGGGGTAAAATGGTCTTATCTCCTCACCATTTTAAAATTCATGGCTCCCTTTTATCTATTCTTATTAATTACCATGGGATTTTTTAATGTGGAACAGGTAAAAGCTTTAACGGGAAAAACTGAATTAACTCCCTTATTAACTGTCGGTTCTACTAAAATGACTGTGGAGGGAACCCTCTACGGTTTAAATGTGATCTTTAAAACTCTCACGATGGTTTTAATTATTCCCCTCGCTATTTTTACCACCGATATAAATCAGATGATGGTGAGTTTAACTAAAGCCAGAATTCCTTACAAAATAGTCTTTATTTTTTCCTCTACCCTGCGTTTATTTCCTCTCCTAGTAGAAGAATCTCGATCGATTATTTCTGCTCAAAGATTACGAGGATTAGCAATAGAAAAAATGGGTTGGCTGCAAAAAGGAAAAATTTATGCTTCCATCGCTGTACCTTTAATTTTAAATGCTATGGCTAAATCGCAAAAACTAGAGGTAGTTTTACAAGCTAAAGCTTTCTCTGGTGATCCCGATCGCACATTTTTACAGGAATCAATCTTAACCAATAAAGACTATTTATTAATTATTGGCTTTCTATTTTTATTGGTTTTAGCAATTATTCTCTATGTAAAATTCGGGGTGGGAAAATTTGCCTGGTTGTTTTAAGCTCAATCCCTATTGTAAGTAGTTAGGTGTTAAAAACTATCAGTTTCCCCCCTTATCAAGGGGGATCCCCCCGCCTATCGGCACCCCCCTTATCAAGGGGGGCAGGGGGGATCGAACCCAAAATCTATCTTCAATTTAATTCTAACCAGCTACTTATAGCTCGATCGATCTGGGTATATAAAGCTTCTAAATCCCCGGAATTGTCCAAAACAATATCAGCTAAGGCAATTTTTTCGGCTAAAGGCATTTGATTATTAATCCGAGCGATCGCTTGTTCTCTAGTTAAGTTATTTCTAGTCGTTAACCGTTGAATTTGTTGCTCGAAACTGCATGAAACCACCCAAATCTCTGTGACTAAATGGGTTAATTTAGCTTCCAATAATAAAGGAATAGAACAAACAACTATCGGGGCTTCTAACTGCTCTAAATGCCGCTTAAAACATTCTCTAACGTAGGGATGAATCTGACTTTCTAACCAGATTTTTTCCTCGGGATTATTAAAAATAATCTCTCCTAACTGTTGGCGATTAAGGGAATTATCCTCAGTTTTAACTTTTCTGCCATAACGCGCCAAAATTCTCTCTAAAATTGCCGAACCTTTTTCCACTGCTTCCCGAGCATAAATATCCGCATCAAGGACGGGAATTTTGTAGATATTTTCTAAATAATGAGAAACCGTGGATTTACCACAAGCTATTCCCCCTGTTAACCCAATAATTCTTCTCGACATAAATTATTAAATTGCTAATCTCAATTAAGGTGCGTTACGCGCTCGCTAACACACCCCACAGTTATAAACTCTCTATCTGTTGTAAAACTCTTGCTTGTACTTGTTGATAGGCAGTTTCCACATCTCCTAAATCGCGACGAAAACGATCCTTATCAAGAATACGCGCTTGAGTATCCTCTTGGGTTTTATCCCAGAGACGACAGGTATCGGGGCTAATTTCATCACCTAGATAAATTTTGCCCGTTTTATCAACTCCAAATTCTAACTTAAAATCGACGAGAATAATCTGGCACTTATCAAAAAATTCCTGTAGATATTGATTGATTTTCAGGGCTAAATCTCGTAACTGATTAACTTGCTCCTCGCTGGCAATATCAATCACTTTTATGCGATCGGGCGTTAACAAAGGATCGCCCAAAGCATCATCCTTGAGGTAAAATTCTACAAGAGGAAAAGGTAAAACTTTTCCCTCCTTTAATCCCGTTTGCTTACACAAACTCCCGGCGGCGATATTTCTGACTACTACTTCCAAGGGAATGATTTTAATCGCCTTGACTCGCATTTCCCTAGAACTAGGGCGATCGATATAATGGGTAGGTATTCCTAGAGATTCTAACCATTGAAATAGGGCAGTGGAGACAGTACAGTTAATTTCCCCTTTACCGACAATTTGCCCGCGTTTTTGGGCATTAAAAGCAGTGGCATCGTCTTTGTAATAAGTGAGGAGAATATCGGGATCATCGGTTTGATAGAGAATTTTGGCCTTACCTTCATAGAGTTTTTCCATAGTTATCATCCTCGGCATTGATAGAATAAAATCGATGGTTAATCAGATAGTGGCATCAGTAAATTTGGGCGATCAACCCAGACAAAAAATTTATCTCATCAGAGGGATAATTGTTGAGAAAAATAATGTATAATTGCTGCTTAAAGATAAATGCCAACATTTGGCGACCGAACCTTAACCTATAACCAAAAAGTATCACGATACCAGGGGTCAACTTTTGGCGAATCAGTCAAGTTTTTACTTGAATCCTCAATCATAGCCAACAATTGATATTATCTCCCATTACCATTACCGAAAAATCTAAAGAAATTCCGCACAATTACCCGCCATCGCCCTATGAACCAGAATCCTCCTAACGATGATAAACCGAATCTCCCCGATCGCCGCAAGGAGGATTTTCTCTATCCTCGCGCCCCCTACTATGGAGAATTTAAGCCAGAAAACCTGCTATTTAACGCCAATTTACAGGAATTTGCCCAAAAAGTCAGTTTTATTTGTAATCTGGAAACGGGGGGCAAAATCAGTTCTCTAGAAGCCTACCAAAAAATTAAAGCCCTCTGGAAAGACTTAAAACAGAGCAAAAAAGGCCTAGGCATTGGGGAAAATCCCTTTAAAAAAGATGATGATACCTAAAGGATAATCAGGAAAAATCGGGTGCATCTCAATTTTGTAGAAATATCTATATTACAGGGCGCACTCGGTGCGCCTCTACTATTGGCGCAATAATATTATTGTAGGGGCGAATTGCATTCGCCCTCTTTGAATAACTGCTTCTGCTCACCTATATGTGAGAGAAAGTCACAAATATCAGATGCACCTGAAAAATCTCCTCGCTTTATCAAAAATGCTGGGACAGAAATATTTTCTGCCCCATAGAATTAGATGAGCAAACGCTTAAAAATTACCGTGATTTTGGATGGCAGTTTCTAATTTTGCCACCACTTCCTCAGCGCTAATTACTCCTAAATCGCCCGTGGCACGGGTGCGAATACTTAAACTATTACTTTCCATTTCCTTTGCCCCCACCACTGCCATCACGGGGATTTTTGCAGTTTCAGCATTGCGAATCATTTTACCCAAACGTTCGCCACTGGTATCGGTTTCGGCGCGAATTCCTAATAGTTGCATTTTCGCTGTCACCTCTTTAGCGTAATCCAATTGACTATCACTAACCGGTAATAATCGTATCTGGACAGGGGCTAACCAAAGAGGAAAATCGCCTGCGTATTCTTCGATTAAAATACCGATTAAACGTTCCAAAGAACCGAAGGGGGCGCGATGAATCATCACCGGACGTTTACGATTACCATCTTCGGCAACGTATTCTAGTTCAAAACGTTCGGGTAAATTATAATCTACCTGTACCGTTCCTAACTGCCATTCTCTTTCGAGGGCATCTTGGAAAATAAAGTCTAATTTTGGACCATAAAAAGCCGCTTCTCCGGGAGCTTCAAAATAATCCATCCCCAAAGTTTGCACCGCTTTTCTAATCGCTGATTGTGCCTTTTCCCAAGCTTCATCGGAACCGATATACTTATCCGATTCGGGGTCACGAAAACTCAATCGCGCCTTAAAATTCTTTAATTGTAAACTCTTAAACACCGTCAAAATTAAATCAACAACGCTTAAAAATTCCTTGTCCAATTGTTCGGGAGTGACAAACAAATGGGAATCATCGACGGTAAAACCGCGAACTCTAGTTAATCCTCCCAATTCTCCCGATTGTTCGTAACGGTAAACTGTACCGAATTCTGCCAAACGCATCGGCAATTCTCGATAGGATCTCAAATCACTTTTATAGATTTGAATATGAAAAGGACAGTTCATCGGTTTGAGGACAAATCCTATTTCCTTACTAGCAGATTCCTCATCGTCTGCCATCATGGGAAACATATCTTCTTTGTACTTTTGCCAGTGACCGGAAATTTTAAACAAATCGACGCGAGCAATATGGGGAGTAACTACGGGTAAATAACCGCGTTTTAACTGTTCTTTTTTCAGAAAATCTTCTAACAAAGAACGAATTAAAGTTCCTTTGGGTGTCCATAAAGGCAACCCCGGCCCGACAGAATCAGAGAAAATAAATAAACCTAATTCTTTGCCTAATTTCCGATGGTCGCGTTTCAGTGCTTCTTCCTTACGCCGCTTGTATTCGGCTAATTGTTGGGGATTTTCCCAGGCTGTGCCGTAAATGCGCTGTAATTGGGCTTTATTCTCATCCCCGCGCCAATAAGCACCCGCTACCGTCTCTAATTCGATCGCCTTAACGTCTAGTTCACTTGTATTATCTAGGTGCGGACCGGCGCACAAGTCCCACCAAGCGTCCCCAAGATGATAGAGAGTGATGGGTTCTTGAATTCCCGCCAGAATTTCCAGCTTATAGGGTTCATTAATCGCTTTAATGCGCTTTTCCGCCTCTTCCCGAGAAACTTGCTCGCGAATCACTGGCAGTTTTTTATTGATAATTTTGACCATCTCTTTTTTGATGTCCTTGAGATCCTTATCGGTAAAAGGTTCCGGCACATCAAAATCGTAGTAAAATCCGGTTTCAGTCCAAGGCCCGATAGTAACTTGGGCTTGCGGGAATAATTTCTGCACCGCCATGGCCATAACATGGGAGGTGGTGTGACGAATGCGCTTGAGGTGGTCGGATTCGCTGGTTTTCGGTAGTTTAATCGGGGCTTGGTTATCCATATCTCTTCAATTTACACCTTCTCTATTCTCTATTTTAATAGTAAAAGGAGTCTTTAGTCAGGAAAAAAATCAGGATAGATATCAATGCCATTTCCCCTCATCTCTAGCCTCTAACCCCTCATCTCTATTTCTCGATGAAAAAACTAATTTTATCCTGTTTATTTTTGGGATTGCTTGCTTGTCATGCCTCGGTTAATACCACCGATAACCAAAAACCCAAGGTAATCTCCACTAGCACAATTATCGCCGATTTAACCGCACGAGTGGGCGGTGAAGAAATTGACCATCAAGACATTTTAAAACCGGGGGATGATCCCCACGTTTATGAACCGGTTCCCGCCGATAGTGTGGCTTTAGAAAAAGCCGATTTAATTCTCTATAACGGTTATAATCTCGAACCAGGGTTAATTAAAATGATCAATTCTACAGGAATTAAAGCGAAAAAAGTGGCTGTGGGAGAAGCAATCAAGCCTTTACAATTGGAAAAAGAGGGGCAGAAAGTCCCCGATCCCCACGTTTGGGGGTCGGCGAAAAATGGCATAATCATGGTGGAAAAAATCCGAGATCAATTGATTGAATTAAGTCCCGAAGATAAAGAGATTTTTACCCAAAATGCCGCCCAATTAATCGCAGAATTAGAAAATCTTGATCTCTGGATTACTGCGGCTATTGAAACTATCCCCCCTTCCCAAAGACAATTAGTCACCACTCATGACGCTTTTCAGTATTATGCTGATGCCTACGGTTTAAAAGTAGCGGGAACTTTAATTGGCATTAGTACCGAAGAACAACCAAGCGCCCAAACGGTGAAAAATTTAGCCGATGCTATTAAAAATCTCCAGGTTGCTGCTATCTTTGCCGAGACGACTATTAACCCCACTTTAATTACCACTGTAGCCGAAGAAGCGGGGGTAAAATTAGCACCACAACAATTATATTCTGATTCGATCGGCGCGGTGGGTACTAGGGGGGATAGTTATGTAAAAATGCTGAAAGAAAATACTCGCTCGATCGTGGAATCTTTAGGGGGAAAAGTACCCGAATAAAAATAAATAATTGGGGAAAGTGGGGAAGTGGGTAATTTAGGTGATGGGGGTGTGTTACCCTAGGCTAACACCCCCGCAAGAGATGGTTATCTATTTCCCAAATCCTTTACCGCGATTGACAGCAGGTAAAATGAGACAATTGTTAATCTGTTCTTTTAGGGTTTCATGATCGAGATTTTGACCGATAAGAACTAGCTGATTTTTCGGAGTACCTTTCCATTCCTCATCTTCGAGAGTAAAACGTTTACCACTGAGGTGAAAAATATGACGTTTAGGACTTTCATCAAACCAGAGAATACCCTTAGCGCGGAAAACGCTTTCTGGTAACTGATTATCGAGGAAATATTGGAACTTCCGAATCGAAAAAGGTCGGTCACTAGCAAAGGAAATAGAAGTAAATCCATCCACCTCTAAATGATTGGAATGGTCGTGATGATCATGATCGTGATCGTGGTGATGATGATCGTGATCATGATCGCAATGGTCGTGATCGTGATCGTGATCGTGGTGATGATGGTCGTGGTGTTCTTCTTCTGTGTCGAAATATTTATCCGATTCAAATAGTCCGACGCTGAGAATTAAAGGTAAAGGAACCTGACTTTTGCTAGTACGAAGAATTCTCGCTCCTTGCTTCATGTCCCGGATTCTTATTTCTAAAGAATCTACATCCCCTTCATCCACTAGATCGGTTTTATTGAGAACAATAATATCACCGTAGGTGATTTGACTTAAGGCCGCTTGCGAGTTGAATAAATCGAGACTAAAATTGGCACAATCCACCATAGTGACAATGGAATCTAAACGGGTCATTTCCCGTAATTCCGTCCCTAAAAAGGTTAAAGCTACCGGTAAAGGATCGGCTAATCCTGTGGTTTCTACGACTAAATAATCGATTTTTTCGGGACGTTCGAGAACTTTATAAACTGCTTGAATTAAATCCTCGTTAATTGTGCAGCAAATACAGCCATTATTTAATTCTACCATGCTGTCATCACTGCTGATAATCAGTTCATTATCGATACCGATTTCACCAAATTCATTGACAAGAACAGCAGTTTTTAATCCCTGTTGATTGCTGAGAATATGATTGAGGAGAGTAGTCTTGCCACTACCAAGAAACCCAGTAATAATTGTTACTGGTATCCCTTTTTTTGGCACTGACATGGTGTTAATAGCTTGTGATTCGACGGTTTGCATAATGATTTGGGGGTGAGTATTCTGTCACTAAAAAGCGATTTTTCGGGATGAGATAAGTAAGTGGTTTCAATTAAATTGAAGATAGATTTTGTCTTTGATCCCCCCTGCCCCCCTTGATAAGGGGGGTGCCGATAGGCGGGGGGATCCCCCCTTAATTCCCCCTTGATAAGGGGGGGGAGATGTGACAATTTTTAACATCCACTTATTTAGCTAGTTTTTCTCGATCGAACAGTCTCCACTCGATCGCCGACTATTTTTATTGTAGATATTTTTGGACCACATCCCATCCTGTTAGGGTAACAAAAAGAAAACCCAGAAACAATAAAAGATTAGTGCCGATGTGGAGAGACCGCGCTAGGGGTGGACGGGTTGTAATGTTCAGGCCGCTAATTGCCGAAACAAAAACCAGAAAAACCACCGATAAACCCGCTATTAGGTGGGAAGAGTGACCTAAACTGCCATAATGACCGATTGTTCCCACTAATCCGATTCCCAGCAGAATTAAGACCAAAGTAACCATGATCAGGCCGCTGAGGAGATGAAAGGGTCTTAACCATTTCGGTCGAGATTGGCCCGCAAGTCGTCGATAACCCATGTTTACCCCCGAAACCGCTAGTAAAAAATAGGCAAAGAGGGAAAATCCCATCGACCAAGCGGCAATTTTCCATAACCAGAGAAAGGAGGGGAGATTCATAGGGGTGGGATTATTGTTAGCAAAGAAAGGGACGACCGATCGTGTTAATTTAAGTTTACTGGACAAAAATCAGCAAGTTAGGGCTAATATGTCTCATCTCACCATCGACACGGAAAATAATCAGCGTCAACCCTTTGAGTTACCGGGGGCTAAACCCCATTATAACCCCGATCGACCCGGACAAGTTAATCATATTTTTCTCGATTTAATTATTGATATTCCCGGACAAAGTTTTGAGGGTAGCTGTCAGATTACCCTCACCCCCATTCGTCAGGGAATTAGCAGTTTAATCCTGGATGCGGTGGATTTAAATATTAATTCTGTGTTCATTGAAGGTATCAGTCAACCCTTTGACTATGATCGTTCTTTGCTGACCATTCATTTGCTACAACCCACCACCGATAAACCGATTATCCTGACGATTAACTATCAGGTTAATCAACCACAACGGGGATTATATTTTATCAGACCCGATGAATATTATCCCGACAAACCGATGCAAGTTTGGACCCAGGGAGAAGATGAAGATTCTCGCTTTTGGTTTCCCTGTTTTGATTACCCCGGCCAATTAGCTACCTCCGAAATTCGGGTTAAAATTCCCCAACCCTATATGGCTATTTCTAACGGGGAATTAATCTCGGTGGAACCCATTGGTGAGGACAGAATTTATCACTGGTCACAAAAGCAAATTCATCCTACCTATTTAATGACTCTTGCGGTGGGAGATTTTGCCGAATTATGCGACTCATGGAATGGTGTTCCTGTCACTTATTATGTGGAAAAAGGACGGGAAGAAGAGGGACAAAGAAGTATGGGTAAAACTCCCCGTATGATCGAGTTTTTTAGCCAAAAATTTGGTTATCCCTATCCCTATCCTAAATACGCACAAGTTTGTGTAGATGATTTTATCTTTGGTGGGATGGAAAATACTTCCACCACAATTTTAACCGATCGCTGTTTAATTGATCAAAGAGCCAGCATCGATTATACTTGGACAGAAAGCTTAGTTGCCCATGAATTAGCTCATCAATGGTTCGGTGATTTAGTGGTGATTAAACACTGGTCTCACGCTTGGATTAAAGAGGGAATGGCTTCCTATTCTGAGGTTTTATGGACAGAATCGGAATACGGAAAAGCTGCTGCTAGTTATTATTTATTAGGGGAAGCAAGAAGTTATTTAGAAGAAGATACTTCCCGCTATCGTCGTCCGATTGTTACTCATGTTTATCGAGAAGCGATCGAACTTTATGATCGTCATCTCTACGAAAAAGCTGCTTGTGTTTATCACATGATCCGCTCTATTTTAGGTGAAGATTTATTCGCAAAAGCGATTCAGACTTTTGTGCGGGATAATGCCTATAAAACCGTAGAAACTGTGGACTTATTACGGGCGATCGAAAAAGCGACCGGCTACAATTTATTATTCCTCTTTGATCAGTACGTTTATCGCGGTGGTCATCCCGATTATCAGGTGGCCTACAGTTGGGACAATGAGAATAATTTAGCCCAATTAACTGTCACTCAAACTCAGGATGAAAAGGAACTATTCGACTTGAAAATTCCCGTCGCTTTTGCCTATCTCAACTCTGAGGATCTTACCTACAATCTGCGGATTCACCAAAAAGAACAAAGTTTCTATTTTCCCCTAGCACAAAAGCCCGATTTTGTCAAGTTTGATCGGGGTAATAATTTCCTCAAAACCGTCACTCTTGAGTATCCCATCGGCGAATTAAAAGCGCAATTACAACAGGATCCCGACCCGATTTCCCGTATCTATGCAGCGACGGCCATTGCTAAAAAAGGCGGTTTAGAAGCGATCGAAGCTTTAGGGACATCCCTAGAAAATGAGCCTTTTTGGGGGGTGCGTGTGGAGGTGGCTAAACAGTTAGCAACTCTTGGTTTAGATCAGGCAGTTACTGCTTTAATTAAAGGTTTAAAAGATGAAAAAGCACAAGTACGTCGGGCAGTGGTCGAGGGATTAAGTGAAATTAAAACCTTAGATAGTTATAACGCGCTTAAATCCCTACTAGAAGCTGGAGACGCTAGTTATTATGTGGAAGCGGCCACAGCGCGAGGATTAGGCTCCATGGCCGTGGGACAATTGCAAAATAAAGAAGGGGAAATTATTGACCTGCTCAATCAGATTTTACAGTCAAGAAAGGGGTGGAATGAGGTAGTAAGAGCGGGCGCAATTGGGGGTTTAAGCCAGTTAAAAACCTCGCCGGCGGCTTTGGAGTCAATTTTGACCTACACAGCTTTAGGCACGCCTCAACCCCTGAGATTAGGAGCTATCCGCGCCCTGGGAGCGATTTCTTCCGGACAAACCACGGATAAATTAACCGTAATTTTGGAACGTTTAGAAACTATTGCCAAGGAAACTTTTTTCTTGACGCAGGTGGCAGTGTGTAACGCTTTAGGACAGATAGAAAATGCCAAAGCTATCGCTATTTTACAAGCTTTGAGCGATCGAACTCCCGATGGTCGCGTCCGTCGTGTAGCGGAGGAAGCAGTACAAAAAGTCCAGAAAAAATTAGGTTCCGACAAAGCAATTCAGGAAATTCGCGAGGAATTAGAAAAAATGAAACAGGAAAATCAGGAACTTAAAAGTCGTTTGACCAAATTAGAGGCGAAAAATAGTTAGTTAACCTGAGTGATCAGTTATCAGTCAATATCAATACTTATCAGTCAGTGCAACAGAAAGCGGGTTTCTGGTAAATATCTAAATTAAAGCTCAGATTTTTTGTTAAGAAACCCGCTTTCTCCGAGCTTGTTGAGTGAGAACAGAGTAGCTCGATCGATACACCCGAACAACAAAAAAGCCCCCCTTTCGAGGATGCCCTTTTATCTAATGATTTAGACGCTAACTGATTGCAATGCCAAAAATAGGGAGTTTATCGACTTTCCCATCAAAGTCAGGTTAGATTATGACCATTTCTTAATTAAAAAACCCACCAAAGAAAACAGGCCTAACCCTAAAATAGAACTAGGTTCCGGTACTAACGAAATCATTAGTTATAGTCATTTCAGATAAGTCTGATACACTCTAGACCGACAAAACCCTTATGAACTCTGGGATTAATATTCTCAATTTTAATTGAAATGACTATAGGGACTGGCGTAGAAATAATATCCCAGCCAGAAAATCGCTCCGTAGAAAAACCAGACCAGCCAGATGGTACATTATCAAAGCGCAAGTCCCTTAGGGTGATCAGCAAACCTGAGCGAGCGGAGGGCGCAAGCATTGCGCCCCTACAGTAACGGATTTTGTCCACAATGTAGGGGCGAACTGCGTTCGCCCAAAAGGTACATTATCGCAGATTCCGCAAAGCTTCCACGACCGAGCGTTGATCCGCATCTTCATCAAGGTAGAGACGGATTTGACTCATTAAAATTCACCGGCTCGATATCGTGATTCCCAGTCTTCACAATCGGCTCGGTAAGCATCGATATCGGCCTCTATCTGTTCTTTATTCGCGTGATAATACGCTAGAGCGCTATAAATTTGAGCCAGATTTAACTATCGATGCCTGTAGCCATATTTTCGCCTAGAGAAGTCCCTTTTATTGTAGCTCGATCGATACATCCGAACAACAAAAAAGCACCCCCTTTCGAGGATGCCCTTTTATCTAATGATTGAGATGCTAACTGATTGAAATGCCCAAAAATAGGGAGTTTATGGACTTTCCCATCAAAGTCAGGTTGATGATTGAAGTTGGAAATCGCCATCATGTTATATAAGCAACAGGATTAACGATAATTGCTATTATGAGTCTTTTTTGGCTTGCTTCTTATTTAATTTTCCCGTGAAGAAAGCACCGAATCCGAGTAATCCTAAACCCAATAAATTGGACGGTTCAGGAACACTTACAGTAATAGGGTTTTGGGTGACTGTTACTGTTCCGGGAGCAGTAAATGTTAACCCCGTCACAAAAGCAGTAGGATTAGTTGGATCGAGCATTTCCGCAGGATCGATATCACTGATGCGAAAATCACTAAAGCCAAGGGGATTAACACCCAACAAGTTGAAAGTTGTTCCCGCAACTAGGGGATAATTGCCAAATCCGGGTAATTCTAGGATAAAGTTACTGTCGCCTTGGGGGAGAGCATTAGGGATTAAAACCGAGGCGAATAAGGGTCCGCCTGTCACTGCGTAATCGTATCCTACCGACACAATCGGATCGAAAAAGATGGGGTCAATTATACCCAATCCATTATCACCGACGGGAACACCAGGAAAGGTAAAACCATCGGGATTGTTCGGATCTGGGGTGGGGAATAGAGGACTATCGGGAGTTGTACCAATGATTGAACCAGTGGTGAAAGTTCCTGTAGTTTGGGTGAAAAAACCCAAGAATGATTCTGCTCCATTAAAACCAGTATCAAAAAGCAGCTCACTTTCTACATATTCCAATTCAAACTCATAGCTAGTGTTGGGAGCAAGGGTGTTAGCGGGTAAGAGGAGACTGGTATCAGTAGGATTCAGAGAAACGTCAAAAACAGTTCCTCCCAACGTGGATAAGATGCTGAAATTTTTGGAAATGTCTGGGAATAAGGAAGTCCCATTGAAGCTAATAGTAAAGGGTTGACTCGGATCAAAACCTTGAAGGTCATTGAAGGTTGTTCCCGTCAAGAAAGGAACATCATTGACAAATGCTCTCGGTGGGACGGTTGGCAAAACCGCCGCTTGAGTACCCAAACTTCCGCCAACAATGGTATATATGTACTCAGTACCATCGGGAAACGCCGCTTCCAGTGCCTCTAGAGTAGGATAGGTAAGAAGGTTTGCGGCAACAAACTCGTCTCTCGAAGGAAACATAATATCCAAAGGAATAGAGGACTCAGTGCCATTGTAAAAAACAAAAGCACTCGTTAGGGCCGCCTCGTCAGTGTAGTTGATACTGGGGAAAAACGTAAAAGAGCCACTATTGGGTTGAGCGTTGCTAGTTTGAGTATAATCAGCGAACTGACTAAGATTAAAGCCTGTTATGGCCGCTTGACTAGGGGTAGAGGCGGCGGCTTGTGCCGGGAAAGCCACCCCGATCGCCCCCAATCCGATCCCTAAGCTGATACAATTAGCTAGTATCTTGTTCATAACCTGATAAGACTCCAAAAAACTGAGTGATTCTTACAATCTAGATGTTCACTTTGGTTTTGTCTGTGGGAATTTGTGGCCATTTTGGATTTTCTGATATAATAATTTTCGTGGGATAAAGTGGGATTTAGTGACAAAAAGGAGGGCAAGGCTCATGAAACAAGGCTAAATTTTCGTTAATAAGGCAAGAGAACAGGCAAAAGTTTTCGCTTGTTTTTCCAACTTTAACAATATCTAATGTAAAGGACAAATTACTAAATTAAGAGGTTAATCAGTAAAAAAAGGCAAAAAATGGAAGAACTATTAGAGTTAAAAAATCTATTACTAGCTGGCAATATTCCCGATGCCTTAATCTTGGTAGAGGAAATGACAGAAATGAGCAAAGATGATAAGCTCAATAAGATTTTTAGCTTTAGTATTATTGTTCTATTACATCTGATTAAACGGCAAGCAGAAAAACGCAGTACCCGCTCATGGGAAACCTCTATTTCTAATTCTGTTCGACAGATTCAACGCATTAATCAACGACGTAAAACTGGAGGAAATTATCTGACACCAGAAGAATTAAAAGAAACCTTAGATGATGCTTATTCTTCGGCTTTAAGACAAGCGGCATTAGAAGCTTTTGAGGGTATATATCAACCCGAAGAAATTGAAGCTATGATTGATAAAAATAAAATTATTAATCAAGCATTGGCATTAATATTAATCGATTAAGTAACAGGTGACAGTTGGAAACAAATCAGGAGGGTTAAATGTCAGAAATAAAATAATTTGGCAAATATTTATAAAAAAACGAGAAAAATAAAATCTGTTCCCTTATCCCAAACAGTAATACAAAAGTTCTATCACTTACTTATATGGATATTCAAACCCTTTTAGAATGGACAGATAAACAGGTATTAGAGAAAACTGGTAAACATCTTGATTCGTTGCAAGAATCTATCTTACAGGGTATTTGGGAACATCAAGATTATGAAAAAATTGCCGAAAATAATCAGCGCAGTTATGACCATATAAAAAAAGAAGCATGGAAATTATGGCAACTGTTATCAGATGTTTTTCAAGAAGATATAAAAAAGTCTAATGTTCGTTCTATTTTAGAAAATAAAGCTTCATCTACTATTTATCACTTTGTTAACTATCATGGTAATAATATTAGCAATAGTCGTGTTAATATCTGTAGAGAAAATAACCCCTACTCAGAAAACAACTTAAAAAAGTCTTCAAATTTTCCAGATAATGATCATCTATCCCCCATAATTGACTTAACAAAAGCTCCTGAATTAAGGTGTAACTATGGACGTAAGTTAGAAATATCAACCTTAAAAGAATGGCTAGACAATAAAACTCGATTAATTACTATTTATGGGTTAACCGGAATTGGAAAAACAGCTTTAACCCTTAAATTAATTTCAGAAATTGCCCCACAATTTGATTATATTATTTACCGCAGTCTGGAAAATATTCCTCAATTAATCGCTCTCAAGGATGATCTAAAACAGTTTTTCGCCCAATCTCTATCAACCCCCTTACCTGATATAATAGATTATCTAAGCTCCTATCGTTGTTTAATTATTCTTGATGATGTGCAGAATATTTTTAAACCGGGGGAATTAGCAGGTAAATATTTAAGCGACTGTCAGGATTATCATAAATTTTTTCAGCAAATTGCTACCACATCTCATCAAAGTTGTTTGATTTTAATTAGTTGGGAACTTCCCAGAGATTTTGTTACCTTAAAATCCGATAAAATTAAAACTTTATACCTGCAAGGTTTAACAACAGAATTTGAAGAAATCTTCAAAGAATACGGTTTAAAAAGTGAGGAGAAATGGACGAAACTGAGCGAACTTTATCAAGGTCATCCTAACTGGTTAAATATCATCTCCTCAACTATTATTGAGCTATTTGATGGAGAAGTATCCTTATTTTTAGAACAAATGAAAAATGAAATTTATTTGGGGGATATGGAAGACTCGATCGAATGTCATTTACAGCGTTTATCCGCAACAGAAAAAAAGGTGATACACTGGTTAGCTAATCAAACTGAAGCGGTAGAAAAGTTTCCCAAAACTGCTAATCTTGACCTTTCTCAATCTGAATTTTGGGCAGCTATTCAGTCATTAATGAGACGCTGTTTACTGGATAAATTACCATCAGAAACCTCGTCCTATTTTCCTATTAATCCTGTCTTTAAATCTTATCTTAAAAGAAATCCTAACGATTAGGATTATCTCTTTACAAATAGATGCGATCGCCTTTTTACCTTTAACTATTTTGTAAGACTTGTAAGAATAAATTTGGGGACAAAATTTGTGTATGATGATAATGCTTTAGCGGTAAAATGTGTTTTTTATCTAAAGAAACTAGATAATCAGCACCTATTTCGTAAGCGGCTGCCAAAAACATATTATCATTTGGATCAACCTGATCGAGTAGCGTTGCTTGATAAATACCTTGAATTTTGATAGCAGTATAAAAAATAGCCCTTAAAATATCCTTAATATCATTTCTGTCAATATTTTTCACTAATAGTTTTTCGACCAATTCCTCCAATAATTGAGGAGAAATAACTAACTTAAATCTATCCTCCCGCCAATAACGAATAATTTGACAAGGCGCACTGTTAGGATTTTTACTTAACAAAGCTGAAAGAAAAACCGAAGTATCAAGAATAACAAGAGGTGAATCTTGAGCAAACATCATAGTAAATCAGATTCTTCTAAGTTTCCTGAAATTCTCACACAAGCGTCATCAAATTTTTGCCAAACTTCATGATAACAATTATCGGGCATATTTTGAACCTCATTTAATGTTTCCATAATCAAATCTTTGGCCTGTTTTCTATTTACATTTTCTTTTAAACCTTCTAAATGCTTGTGTAACTGTTCTAATAACCATTGTTTATCTTCAAACGAAAAATTTCGTAACTTTTGTTCCAGTTCAATAATTTGAGGGGATATCATAAAATTAACTCCTGACCAAGATTAGTCTAGTTTAATGATAACAAAAGCTTCAAATTGAAAGCTTTAACTAAAGATTACCTTGTTATAAATATCTGCTATCTCCACTTCAACCCGCAAAGAGTTTAAACGAATTATCGTATCAGATTCATAAGTTCTAAACAACCAGCGATCTGGCAGATATCCGCTTTGCGGTGCGCCTTCTTTTTGAAAATGTTCAATATAAAGTCTTTCCTGCGAAATCAATAAATATTCCTGAAAAGTTGAAATGGTTCGATAAGCGGCAAACTTTTCTTCTCTGTCGTAATTTGCCGTTGAAGCAGACAAAACCTCAGCGATTAAAACAGGATTAATTAAAGTATCTTTGCGTCCTTCTTGATAAGTAAGAGGTTCAGGCATCACCATAATATCAGGATAGGTAGCTATTTGACGCTCAGGTATCCATAAACGCTGATCGGTGACAAAAACGGCATAGGGTTGATTCTTTAGTCCAGTATATAAAGCCACTAATAAATTACTAATAATGCGATTATGAGTCGGTGTCCCTCCTGTCATAGCAATAATTTTTCCATCCAGATATTCATGACGAGTTTGGGATTGTATTTCCTGCTCAAAATATTGACTAAGAGTATATTTTCCAGTGAGAGCGGTCATAATAATGATTGTTTGAGAATAAGCATTTTGCAGCGTTTTTCATTGTTCCCCAATTCTAACAACAAAAAAGCACCCCCTCGCGGGAGTGCCTTTTCGTTCAGACTAGGAATTAACCATTGATAGCGGGAGCGGTCAGAGCCACAGGAGCCTGTTCACCACTAGCTAAGTCTAAGGGGAAGTTGTGAGCGTTGCGCTCGTGCATTACTTCCATACCGATACCAGCGCGGTTTAACACATCGGCCCAGGTACCGATTACACGACCTTGAGAATCGAGAATCGACTGGTTGAAGTTGAAACCGTTGAGGTTGAACGCCATGGTGCTAACACCCATCGCGGTAAACCAGATACCGATTACCGGCCAAGCACCTAAGAAGAAGTGCAGGGAGCGGCTGTTGTTGAAAGAAGCGTATTGGAAGATTAAACGTCCGAAGTAACCGTGAGCGGCAACGATATTGTAGGTTTCTTCCTCTTGACCGAATTTGTAACCGTAGTTTTGAGATTCGATT
>VYLK01000049.1_pt1 | contig 44785 bp, 46 predicted proteins | sample 5114321 | NCBI WGS metagenome assembly VYLK01 (sample SAMN12291792, study PRJNA351875) | freshwater metagenome | isolation source: freshwater lake | place: USA: Michigan, MSU2 Lake | collected 2011-08-16
GGCGAGGCGGAGGCCACCGCGCCAGGGGCCGGCGCGCGGCAGGTCAGGCTGGACCGCGACGATCCGCGGCGGGGCCATGGGCCGGACCACGGGCGGTGGGGGCAGGGTCGTCAGGGCGGACAGGACGCAGTCGGCGCAGTCCAGGCTGTCCATCGAGGCCGGCTCGGACGAACCGTCGGTGTTGAAGACGACCATGATCCGGTCGCCCGAACACAGAACGACCGGCTCACCCGTGGCCGCCGAGGCCGCGACCGCGGTCGGCAGCAGGGTCGCGAACACAATGGCGAAGGTCGCGGCCAGGAAGGCCAGCGAACGCATCAGGGACCAGTGCTCGACGGGCGACGGTTTCACCGGACCGCTTTTAAGCCGCGCTGCGGGAACTGCAAGACTGTCGCGGGTCATGCGGTGCCCTGTCCCACGCATCGGGCGGGGGTCTAGTTGAAGCGTCGCCGGTTGTCGGCGCTGCGCAGGGTCGAGCGGATGAAGTCGGCGGGGGGATCGGTTTCCGCCAGCACGGCTTCCTTGATGGCGCGGGGCTCGCCGAACAGGTGGCCCTGGCCCATGGCGACGTCGAGCTCGAGGATGTCGACGATCTGGCGCTCGCTCTCGCATTTCTCGGCGATCAGCTCGATGCCGTAGCGGCGGGTCAGGCCGGCGAAATCGGCGGCGGAGATGTCGCGCAGGGAGGGCAGGGCCGAGGCCCCGTCAAGGTCGAGCAGCTGTTCGATCAGCAGGTCGGCCGCGACCTTCATGAATTTCACATCGGACCGCTGCAGGTCGGCGAAGTCGAGGTCGAGGGTCTGGACCTTGTCGATCGAGAAGCGGAAGCCGAGGTCGGCCAGCTTGGCCATGTTGCGGGCCTCGACCGCGCCGCGGGCGTCGAAGGTGGCCTGGCCCAGTTCGAAGATCAGGGCCTGGTTGAGGTCGCGGTTCTCGCTGAGGAAGTTGAGGAACTGGGGGAAGAAGGTCTCGTCGCCGAGCGAAGACAGGGCGACGTTGCAGAAGACCCCGACCTTGCGGTCCTGCCGGGCCAGGCGGCGCACGATCTGGGCGCAGCGGAACAGCAGCAGATTGTCGATCGCCGGCACCAGGCCCTCGCCCTCGGCGGCTGACAGATATTCGGCCGGCATCATGACCCGGTCGTCGGCGGCACGCAGGCGGGTGAAGCTTTCGTAGAAGATGGTCCGGCGCTGGGGCAGGGAGACGACCGGCTGGAGGTAGAGGTCGACCCGGTTCGCGGCCAGGGCCTCGTGGATGGTGGCCAGCAGGACGTTGGCCTGTTCGCGGTGGCGGGCCTCGTAGGGATTGGTCGGCGCCGGCTGCGCGGCCCGTTGCTCGAGGGTGTCGCTCATCTGCTGGATCAGGGTCTCCAGCATGCGGACCTCGCCTGACAGAGTCTCATTCGAGGTCACGGCACCGGACTCGATGACCTGGGCCAGGTCGGCCATGGCCCCTTGCGTCGACTCCATGGCGTCGGCGAGCAGGCGGTGGGCCTCACGGACCTTTTCGATCTCCTTGCGCAGGGCGACCGTGTCGGCGCGACTGCTGATACCGACGTGCATCGCAACCATCAGGCCAAAGGTGCCGATGGCCCCGGCCGCACCCGCGCCGGCGCCAAGGCCTGCGCGCCACACGAAGGCGCCGACCGTGAGGGCCAGAAAAAGGTAGCCGAAGAACAGAAAGGCTTGGGTCAGTGCGCGCATTGGAAACGGATGGTCCGTGTTCCCGGATGGAATCGTTTGATTATCAGGGTATCAGAGCCGATCGCCTAGACCGATTTTGCTTCGTGACCGGAGTGCGCGAATCCAAAAATCGATCCGGACGATATATCTGTGCATTGTTCCGTGTTTGACGCTGTGCCACCGGACACGGAACACGCACGGGCTGTCCTGTACCAATTCTCCCCAAGTCTTCGAGGTTAACGATGGAATTGTTCGATCTGAGCGGCAAGGTTGCGGTCATCACGGGCTCCTCGCGGGGGATCGGCAAGGCGATCGCCGAGCGGATGGCCGAGCATGGCGCGCGCGTGGTGATCAGTTCGCGCAAGGCCGGGCCGTGTGATGAGGTCGCCTCGGCGATCAATGCGAAACACGGCGAAGGCCGGGCGATCGCCATTCCGGCCAACATCGCCTCGAAGGAAGACCTGCAGCGGCTGGTCGATGAGACCAATGCCGCCTTCGGCAAGATCGACATCCTGGTCTGCAATGCGGCGACCAATCCCTATGCCGGGCCGATGGCAGGGATCAATGACGAGCAGTTCGGCAAGATCCTGCAGAACAATGTGGTGTCCAACCACTGGCTGATCCAGATGGTCGCGCCGCAGATGCTGGACCGGAAAGACGGGGCCGTGATCATCGTCTCGTCGATCGGCGGCCTGCGCGGCAACGCCCTGATCGGGGCCTACAACATCTCCAAGGCGGCGGATATGCAGCTGGCGCGCAATCTGGCGGTCGAATGGGGGCCGTCCAATGTCCGGGTCAACTGTATCGCGCCGGGCCTCGTGCAGACCGACTTCGCCAAATACCTGTGGGAGAACCCCGACCTGCTGAAGCAGGTGACGGACCCGGCCCCGCTGAAGCGGATCGGCCAGCCGGACGAGATCGCGGGGGCGGCCGTCTATCTGGCGGCACCCGCCTCGGCCTATATGACCGGCCAGACCCTGGTGGTGGACGGCGGCATCACCATTGCGTGGTAAGGCCGTCAGCTTTCGACAGGACCTGATCTGGCGGCTGGAAGGCGTGGCCTTCGCCGGCTTTATCGGCTTCATGCGTCTGCTCGGGGTTGAGCGGGCCTCGGCGCTGGGCGGCTGGCTGCTGCGGACCCTGGGACCGAGGACGGGGACCCAGCGGACCGTGATGCGGAACCTGCGCATCGCCTTCCCCGACATGGCCGCAGCCGAGCGCGGGCAACTGGCGCTGGACCAGTGGGAACAGACCGGCCGGGCCTTTGCCGAGACGGCGGTGATGGACCTTCTGGTCAAACAGCGCCGGATCGAGGTGGTCGGGCTGGAGCGGCTGCACGCCATTCGCGACAGCGGCCGGCCGGTGGTGTTCGTCAGCGGGCATTTCGCCAATGTCGAGACCCTGGCGGCGACCATCTGCGGCTCGGGCCTGCCGTGCCAGATTACCTATCGCGCGGCCAACAATCCTTATGTCGATGCCCAGATCAAGGCGGCCCGGGCACGCTACGGGGTGAAATTGTTCGCGCCCAAGGGCGGGGACGGTGCGCGGGAGTTGCTGGCGGGGATGGCGCGCGGTGAGTCCGTGGCCCTGATGAATGACCAGAAATTCTCGGAAGGCCCCGAGGTGACCTTTTTTGGCCAGCCGGTGAACGCCGCGCCGGGACCGAGCCGACTGGCGCTGCGGTTCGATACGGTGCTGCAGCCGATGTCGGTAGTGCGGCTGCCCGGCGTGCGGTTCCGGCTGACCTTCCATGCGCCGATCACCCTGGAACGGACGGAAGACCGGCAGGCCGACATCGCGCGCGGGGTGCAGGCGATCACCCGCTTCATCGAGGACCGGGTCCGGGAGAGTCCGGCCGACTGGTTCTGGGTCCACAAACGGTGGCCCGACCGGGTCTATGCCGCGTCTGACGCGTCCGGGGTGCCTTCGTCGGCATCTTCGTCGGTCTGATCTTCGGGCTGCACGTCGTCCGCCCGGCGCAGCGGCCCCGTGTAGTTGACGGTATTGGTGCGGCGGCGGTCCGGCCCGAAATAGCTGTCGTGTTTCACGAAATCGCGGGGACGCATGATCACGGCGTGGATCCGGTCAAGGATGGCCTTGGCGGTGATCGGCTTGACCACGAACTCCGTTACCCCGGCATCGCGCGCCTCATAGACGCGGCTTTTCTCGGAATGGCCGGTCATCATGATGATCGGCAGGTAGGGGTTGCTGGTGTCGGGGCTTGTGCGGACCAGGCGGGTGAATTCGACCCCGTCCAGCGGGAACATGTTGAAGTCGACGATGGCGAGGTCGACACTGAGACTGGGGTCGCGCAGGATCTCAAGGCCCGCTGCGCCGTCCGCCGCCTCAAGCACCGTGCGCACCCCGGCCGACTGAAGCACCGCAGCCGCGATCGACCGCATGTGCTGGTTGTCGTCAATCAGCAAAACATGGATTGCATTGAGGGAGGACATGGAGCGGGGCCGGACAACAAGCGACGAGATAATCGGTCACGTTAGGAGGTGAATCAGAAGCCGTCCATGACCGATCTGTGTTCGCCCGGAAGGTTAACGGCCCCGCTGCGCTCAGGTTGACACCATCAGCGAAGGATCGAGATTGTGGCCGCGCCATTTCCTCCGCCTGCACCGGTGCGGGCCGGTGGCTCACCCCGCCATGCCGACCCGGCCGGTCAGGGTCAGGCCGCCGTCATCCTGCGCCCGTGCCGGGCCGGTCGCGATCAGGGCACCGGCGCCGATGACGAGACTCCGGCGGTTCAGGGTCACGCCACCTGGCCCAGTCGCTGGAAGGCCTCGTTCGGTCCTGCATAGGCTTCCTGCAGACTGACCGACCAGTAACGCAGGGACTCCAGCGGGATGGATTTGCCGCTGACCGCGCAGATCACGAAACGGCCGGGCTTGAGCACGGCGTATTCGCCGTCACCATAGTGGATGGTCGCCTGGGCGGTCTGGGGTGCGGACATGGTCACAGGCTAGCTTGGACGCCGGCGCGATGCCAAGCCTTCGCGCTCAGAACAGGTCGCCCTGGCCGGGTGGTGGACGGCCGGGCGGCGGCGCGGAGGCCGACGCCTTGCGGGGCGACGGGCCGGTCTCGTCTCCGTCGATCCGCGCGCTGCGTGATCCGTCCGCGAAGGCCAGGCGGACCGCCTGACCCGGTTGCAGGGCGGCGGCGGTCGCGATCATGGTGCCGTCCTCGCTCTCGACGCGGGCAAAGCCGGGCTTGGGGGTCTTGGGGTTCAGGCCGGCCAGGGCGCGGGACAGGGCGGCGAGGCGGACGCGGTCGTTGTCCAGGCGGCGGCCCATCGCGGGTTCAAAGCGGTCGGCGAAGGCCGTGAGCCGGTCGTGGCGCCGTTCGATGACGCGTTTGAGCAGGCCTTCAGAGAGCCTCGCCGAGACAGCGGCGAACCGGCGCTCGTGCCCGCCGACGTTGCGCTGAAGGGCTGAACCCAGTCGGCTGCCCGCATGGTCGAGGCGCTGTTGGGGCAGGGCCAGCACATCCTCGGGCCGGGCGGGCAGGCCGCGGGCGGCGGCGCGCAGCCGGGTGCGTCGATCCTCGAGGATGCGGCCCCCGGCGCGGGCGAGACGGCGCTCGAAATCGGCGACGGCGGCCTGCAGGTCAGCCAGCACCGGGGTGGCGATCTCGGCCGCGCCGGTGGGGGTGGGGGCGCGGCGGTCGGAGACGAAGTCGATCAATGTGGTGTCGGTCTCATGCCCGACGGCCGAGATGATCGGGATGGTGGCGGCGGCGACCGTGCGGGCGAGGGCCTCGTCATTGAAGGCCCAGAGGTCCTCGACCGAGCCCCCGCCGCGGGCGACGATGACCACATCGGGACGGGGGATGTGACCGGCCGGCGACATGGCGTCGAAGCCGCGGACGGCGGCGGCGACCTGAGCGGCGGCGGCGTCACCCTGGACGACACAGGGCCAGACGATGACCCGGCAGGGCCAGCGCTCGCTGATGCGGTGCAGGATGTCGCGGATGACGGCGCCGGTGGGGCTGGTGATGACGCCGACCACGGCTGGGAAGGCGGGAATGGGTGTCTTGCGGCCGGGCTCGAACAGACCCTCGCCGGCCAGTTTCGCCTTCAGCCGCTCCAGCTGGGCCAGCAGGGCCCCGGCGCCGGCGGCCTCCATGGTCTCGATGACGATCTGGTAGGATGACCGCGCCGGATAGGAGGTGATCTTGCCGGTGACGATGACCTCCAGCCCCGACTCGGGCCGGACGCCGAGGCCGCGCACCGACCCCTTCCAGATCACCCCGTCGATGGCCGCCTTGTCGTCCTTGAGCGTCAGATAGACATGGCCCGAGGCGTGGTGATTGACCTTGGAGATCTCGCCCCGCAGCCGGACATGGCCGAACCGGTCCTCGAGCGTTCGCTTGAGGGCGAAGGACAGCTCGGAGACCGTCTGGGGCGGATTGTTGTCGCGGGGGGGTGCCGGCGGTTCATCGGCCGGACCCTCGAAGACGTAGGAGTCGTCGGTCATGGGGGGAGGGTAGTGGCAGACCGGTGGGAGGGGAATGGGGGAGGTGGGGTCCTAGAACGTCCGGGTAAGCTGGGCATAGCCGAACAGGGTGGTGCCCTCGCCGGAGGCATTGGGTGCTTCCCGGGCGAAACCGCCGGGGATCAGGGCCGAGGCCCCGACCTCAAGGCGCAGCCTGTCGGGGGAGAGCCAGAAGCGAAGCCGGCTGTCGAGCGTGTGGCCTATGAAGCGACCGGATTGTCCGGTGCTGTCTTGAACCCGGGCGACCACCCAGGCATCGCGGCCCTGAGCCAGAAAGGCCGCCTTATAGGCCAGTCGGAAATCCAGTCTTTGACTGGGGGAGGCCTCGATCCGGGCTCCGGGTGCGGAAAGATTGGCGGGCGTGAGCGGTCCAAAGACGCCGGTGTTGCCGAGGTCCGTCCGTCGCGATCCGAACAGGCGTTCGAACTGTCCGTACTCGCCGTCAGTCGGGTTTCGATCCCCGCCGGCATAGTCGTAGTCCAGTGACACGCGAGGCCGCCACGGACGATCGAAGGTGTAGCCGATGTGTGCGTGAAGCATGGAGGCGCTGACATCCAGATCGCGGGTGTCGGTCGGCGCTGCCGTCTGTCGGCGGGTTCCGAACCGGTATGCGGTTTCCAGTTCGCCATCGACACGCCCGACGCCCGGCGCACGAAACAGGCGGACTCCGGGCTGCAGATAGTGCCGGTTCGGCGTCGGGACGTCCGTTTCGTCGCGCTCGTCGAGGCCATACAGAAAGGCTTCGGCCCAGACACCCGGAACCGCTGTCCCGAGCAGATTGGCCCTGCGGTAGTGGATCCCCCAGAAGCGCCTGCCCCATTCCTCCTCATCCCCGGAAAGCAGATTCTCGCCGAGTGATGCCCGATCGGCGGGAAGGCGACCGACCGGTGACACATAGAGCAGGTGAAGTTCATCGCCCCCGGCATTCACCGAGCGCCAATAGGCCCCCGTGTATGCGAAAATCACATTGGCCATCTCGACCCGTTCGATCACGCGACGGCTGCCGATATCGAGCGTCTGGCGCCCCAGCTTCAAGGATGCCGTCTCCTGCCCCGGGACATTGTCCAGATCGACGCGGACATAGGCCTGAAGCACGTCGAGAGGATTGACGATGCTGGTCGACAGGGGCGTGCCTGCATCGTCCAAGTATGAGCGCGAGTCCTGAAACTCCAGCCCGGCCGCGATGGGGCCGCGATTCACCTCTGCAAGAAGCAAGGTCCTGAACGCGAGGGCCTGATCACCTCCTGACCCCCCAGCCCGAAACTGCCCCTCCAGTGTCTCGTAACGGACCCTTGTCTCGCCCCGGATTGTGAAACCGACCGGGTCGGCGACGGGTTGGGCGGTCGTCGGGGCCCCCTGTGCCGCGCTGGCCTCGACGCCACAGACGGCGGTCAAGCCAAGGGTGATCGCAACCAGCCACGCGGGTCTTGTTGATGCAATGCCGCGTTCCATGAGGTGCCCCTGAGCCCGAGTTGACGTCATCACCATATTTCTGGAAAAATGGTAAGATGGAAGATCAAAAAGCCATTGAGTGCCTGTCCGCCATTGCTCACGGCACCCGGCTCAAGGTCTTTCGGCTTCTTGCAAGCCGGGGGGAAGAGGGGCTGTCGTCGGGAGAAATCGCCCGTGTCCTCGACACGCCTGCGACGACAATGTCGACGCATCTGGGCATCCTGGCCCGGGCCGGTGTGATCCGGGCGCGCCGCCAGAGTCGCGTTGTCTGCTATGCGGTTTCACAGGACGGGGTTCGAAGCCTGCTGAACTATCTGATTTCGGACTGTTGCGGCGGCCGGCCGGACCTCTGTGCGCCCTCAACGGCCGCCCTGTCGTCGTCAAGCGTCAGACAGACGTGACCGGAGGCGAGGTGGGTGACACCGGGAAGTCTCACCCACAGCCGCAGATGGCCGAACCGGTTCTTGAGCCTCTGCCCGGTCGTCCCGGATCGCCGCCTTGCGGCGTCCGGGATGACAAGGTCCGCCCCCCGGCCGCAGGCGCTTGAGTCTCGCGCGCGCATCCGCGACTTGACCGCCTGCGCCGGTGCGGTCATTGCGCGGGCATGAATATCCTGCTGGTCGGATCAGGTGGGCGTGAGCATGCCCTGGCGTGGAAGATCGCACAGTCGCCGCTGGTGCGGCGGCTGGTCATCGCGCCGGGCAATCCGGGCATGGAGGCGCTGGGCGAGCTGCGGCCGATGAAGGTCACGGACGCCGACGGTCTGGCGGCGCTGGCACGCGAGATCAAGGCCGATCTGGTCGTCGTGGGGCCCGAGACGGCGCTGGAGGCCGGGCTGGCCGACCGGCTGGCGGCGGCGGGCATTCCCTGTTTCGGGCCGACGGCCAAGGCGGCGCAGCTGGAGACCTCCAAGGCCTTTTCCAAGGCCTTCATGCAGCGGCACGACATCCCCACGGCGGGCTTCGGCGTCTATGAGCGGCTGCATGAGGCGCGGCAGGCGCTGGGCGTGTTCAAGCCCCCCTATGTGATCAAGGCCGACGGGCTGGCGGCGGGCAAGGGCGTGGCGATCAGTCCGACGAGCCGCGAGGCCGAGGACGAGATCGAGCGGATGCTGGGCGGCCGGTTCGGCACGGCCGGGGCGCGGGTGGTGATCGAGGAGTTCATGGACGGCGAGGAGGGCTCGCTGTTCGCCGTCTGCGACGGCCAGCGCGCCGTGCTGCTGGGCGGGGCCCAGGACCACAAGCGGGCCTATGACGGCGATCTGGGACCGAACACCGGCGGGATGGGCAGCTATTCGCCGGCCCCGGTGTTTACGGCGGAACTGGTCGAGGCGGCGGACCGGCGGATCGTGCAGCCGGTGGTGGCGGCCATGGCGGCCGAGGGCATGCCCTATCGGGGGGTGCTCTATGCCGGGCTGATGGCGACGGCGGACGGGCCCAAGGTGGTCGAGTTCAACGCCCGCTTCGGCGATCCGGAATGCCAGGTGCTGATGATGCGGCTGGACGGGGACGTGGTGCCCCTGCTGCTGGCCTGCGCGCGGGGCGACCTGACCCAGGCACCGATGCCGGCCTTCAGCCCGGATACGGTGATCTGTGTGGTGCTGGCGGCCTCGGGCTATCCTGACAGCCCGCTGGAGGGCTCGATCATCCGCGGTGCCGAGCAGGATTTCGGGCCCCATGTGCAGGTCTTCCACGCCGGAACCCGGCGACGCGAAGACGGCCAGCTGGCGGCGGCGGGCGGCCGGGTGCTGAATGTCTGCGCCCGGGGCAAGGACATCGCCGAGGCGCGGGAGCGGGCCTATGGGGTGGTCAAACAGATTGACTGGCCGGGCGGTTTTTTCCGAACGGACATCGGCTGGCGCGCGCTGGAACGGGCGTAGGGTCTTTCCGTCGCGGTGGCAGGCCGATTCGTGATCACGCCTAAGTTGAAATCGGATGCGTCGATCTGCGATCGTGATAGGATCGCTCCATGGACGAGCCAGCCAAAGAACTGAACGAAGAGCCCGGCGTCTTCGATTTCGAGGAAATCTCCGCGGACGACGCCGAACTGGACGCGGCGACCCTCAGAGGTCTGGCGGACATCGAGGCGGGTCGCGTTGTGAGCCATGAGGCCGTCCTGCGCTGGGTCAAGTCCTGGTCGAGCCCCAATCCTCTTCCGCGCCCGAAGTGCGGCGAGTAATCTGGACAGATCAGGCCCTGGCCGACCTGGAGACGATCAGTCTCTATCTCGCGGATTTCAGTCCCGGAGCGGCGGCGCGTTTTTTCATTCGGTTGAAGGACGCCGGCGACAGGCTCGCCCTGTTCGCGGAGCGAGGGCGACCGTCAGGCCGAGGCACGCGCGAACTCACCTCGGTGAGACCCTACATCATGCGATATCGGGTCGCTGAGAATCGGGTCCATGTCGTGACAGTCCGCCACGCAGCACGGCGGCCGATCGATCCGTGAATCAGCCCCGCCTTGGTCGGTCGCCGATCTCATCCATCGCGCCAGTGTTCCAATGCCCCGACGCGTGCCATGTATCGTGAAGGTTCCGCCGCCAGGCCGTGCGGACACCCGCCCTGGAGACCGACGCCCCGTGACTGACACCACTCTCCCGCCCGAACCGCCGAGCCATTACCGCGACGGGAAGGAGCGGCTGGCTGATCTGATCGTGCATCTGACCGGGCTGGCGCTGGCGCTGGTCGGGGGCGGGATGCTGCTGGGGCTGGCGATCGGTTTCGGCAATGCCGGAAGTCTGACGGCCTCGGCCATCTATGCGGTCGGCCTGCTGACCATGCTGGGGCTGTCGACGGCCTATAATTTCGCCGCGCCGCGGTTCCAGCCGCTGCTGCGCCGGTTCGACCATGCGGGCATCTTCATCATGATCGCCGGCTCCTATACCCCGTTCACGACCCAGCACCTGACCGGGGCCTGGGCCTGGGGGATGACGTCAGCGGTATGGGGGATGGCCCTCTTCGCCGCCCTGGCCAAGCTGTTCCTGCCGGGACTGGGCAAGGGGTTCTGGATCTTCGTCTATCTGGCGCTGGGCTGGCTGATGGTGATCGCCGTCCAGCCGATCATGCAGAGCCTCGGCCTGGCACCGCTGATCCTGATGGCGGTCGGGGGGCTGCTGTATTCGGTGGGGGTGATCTTCTACGCCAACAAGGCCATGCGCTATCGCCGTGCGATCTGGCACGGCCATGTCGTGGTGGCGGCGGCGGTGCACTGGGTGGCCGTGCTTCTGGCCGTGCTGAAATAGGCGGACGTCAGGCCCAGGCGAACAGCAACCGGCCCTGGCCCATGCGCTCGCGCAGGGCGGGCAGGTCGGCGTGGGCGACCGAGAAACAGCCGTAGCTGCGGCCCAGCTTGCCTTCGCGGGCGAGGAAGGCCGGGTCGGCGTAGTCGGCGCCGTGGATGATTATGGCGCGCTCGCGGGCCAGGTTGTTGGTGTACTCCAGCCCGTCGAGCAGAACATTGGGGCCCTGTTCAGCGCCGTGGCTGGCCCCGGCGGTGACATAGGAGCCGACCGAGGACATGTGGCTGTCGGGGGTGTTGCTGAAGGTGGTGGCGAAGCCGGTGTGCGCCGGATCGGAGCCACGGCCGTGGCTGGTGCGCATCAGGGTGACGGCGCCGCCTTCGAGGTCGACTTCGTACAGCCGTTCGTCGCCCGAGAATTTCTTGAAATCGACCAGATACATGCGGTCGCGGCGGGTGATGCGGTGGTCGTGGATGTCGAGCGCCGCCATGGCCCGGTCCATCAGCTCCGGGCGGATCTGACCGCGCGGGTCGAGCGGGCGGGTGGTGTTGAGCTGGGAGGTGATGACCTCGGCCGGGCGGACCGGAAGCTGGGGAGCGGGAGCGGGGGTGACGGTCACGAGCGGCTGAAGGCTCGCCGTCTGCGCCGCCGCGGAGGCGCAGCCCGAAAGCATGGCCACGCCGCCCAGAATGAAGCCTCGTCTCGCCAGGCGCATACGACACCTCTCAGCCGGTTAATGAACAGGGCACGGGTTGTTTCAGTTTGTGACGACCGATTCAAGCCGAGCCTTGGCTCCGACGCCGGGAGGTCTATGGTGCAGGCTCTGTTCCGGGAGGATTTCGTGAAGACGATCACATCATTGCTGGCCGCCGTGTCCCTGTTGAGCGCTACGGGGGTCGCTGCACAAACCCCCGCACCCGCACCGGTTTCTCCGGTGGAGGGAACGACGTTCGTCCAGGTCGGGCGGCTTCTGGCCGATCCGGCGACCGGGATTGTGCAGCGCGATAAAACTCTCGTGATCGAGGGGAACCGGATCGTCGCGGTGCGCGACGGCTTTGTCGGCGAGGGCCGGGTCGTCGATCTGAGGTCGTCTTTCGTGCTGCCGGGCCTGATCGACAGCCATGTGCACCTGACCGGCGAGCAGAACCCGAACAGCCGGCTGGAGAATGTGACCGAGTCGGATGTCGACCAGGCCTTTGCCGGTGCGCGGTTCGCGCGGCGGACCCTGATGGCGGGTTTCACGACCGTGGCCGACCTCGGAGCGACCAATGAGACCATCTTCGGTCTGCGCGACGCCGTGCGGCGCGGCGACGTGGCGGGACCGCGGATCATCGCCTCGGGCGAGGCGGTGTCGGTCCACGGTGGTCACGGCGACGTCAACGGCTATCGCGAAGACATCATGCATCTGTTCTCCGGCGAGAGCATCTGCTCGGGCGTCGAGGACTGTATGCGGGCGGTGCGCCTGCAGGTCCGTTCGGGAGCCGACATCATCAAGATCACGGCGACCGGCGGGGTGCTGTCGAACACGGCGGCGGGGCTGGGTCAGCAGTTCTCGGACGAGGAACTGGCGGCCATCGTCGGCGCCGCGCACCGGATGGGACGCCAGGTGACGGCGCACGCCCACGGAGTCGACGGGATCAATGCCTTCCTGCGCGCGGGCGGCGATTCGATCGAGCACGGCACCTATCTGGACGATGAATCGATCCGGCTGTTCCGGCGCGAGGGGACCTATCTGGTGCCGACCCTGCTGGCGGGGGATTTCGTCACCGGTATCGCCCGGGGGCCGAGCAATTTCTTCACCCCGGCCCAGACGGCCAAGGCCCTGCAGGCCGGGCCGCAGATGCTGGACATGGCCCGGCGCGCGCATGAGGGCGGGGTCCGGATCGCCTTCGGCACCGACTCCGGCGTCTCGGCCCATGGCGACAACGCCCAGGAGTTCGCCCTGCTGGTGCGGGCCGGACTGACGCCGCTGGAGGCCATTCAGTCCGCGACGGTGAATGCGGCGGCGCATCTGCGTATCTCGCAGGACGCGGGCCGGATCGCGGCGGGCATGCCTGCCGATCTGATCGCGGTCACGGGCGATCCGCTGACGGACGTCACCGAGCTGGAGCGGGTGCGGTTCGTGATGCGGGGCGGGGTGGTCTATCGGGCGGAGTGAACCCGGACCGCGCCCAGCAACAGCGTCTGGAACGCCGCCTCGTCCTCGAAGGTCGCCTTAACCGGCCATGAGAGGACGCGCGTCCGCCATTCCGGTGGCAGGCGGAACCAGTCCTTTTCGGTGGTGACCAGACGGGCGTGAGCCCGTTTGGCGCGGTCGGCGAGGAAGCGCAGGTCGTCCTCGCGGAAGGCGGCGTGGTCGGGGAAGGGGGCGAAGTCGACCAGTTCGGCCCCGGCGGTGTCGAGGGCGCGCTCGACCTTCCATGGCTTGGCGATGCCCGCGAAGGCGACGATGGGGCCCTTGGGCGGCGGCGCGGCGGGCTTCAGCCGGGCGATATGGATGGGCAGGGCACCGAAGGCCTGGAGCAGTTCGGGATCAGCGCCGGGCGCATCGGCGGGCAGCAGGATGATGACTGCATCGGCGCGGGCCAGACCCTGGTGCAGTTTCTCGCGCATCGGCCCGGAGGGAAACACCGAGCCGTCGCCGAAGGGCCATTCGTCGCCGCGCGTCTCGCCGTCGACGACGATGAGGCTGAGCGTCTTCTTCAGGGTCGGATTCTGGTGGGCGTCGTCGAGGACGAGGACTTCGGCCCCGGCCGTTGCGGCCGCGCGGGCTCCCGCCACACGATCGTGGGCGATCCAGGTCGGGCCGCCGAGGGCCAGCATCAGGGGCTCGTCGCCGACGTCGGCGGCGGTGTGGAGGGCGGCGTCGACCTGCGTCGGCTCACGCAGCGATCCGCCATAGCCGCGCGACAGGCCGTGGGCATTGATCCCGGCCTCATGCAGCAGGCGGATCGCCTCGCGGGTGACGGGGGTCTTGCCCGAGCCGCCGACCGTCAGATTGCCGACCGAGATGATCGGAATGCCCGGATCGACGGGCTCTGCGCGGGCGATGCGGCGGGCGGTGGCGGCGGCCCAGATCCACGACAGGGGTTTGAGCAGGGTGCGGGCCACCGCGCCGTGGCGGGTGTCGCGGGTGTACCACCAGCGGGGTGTGTTGAGCTTCATCGGCGGCCTCCCCGGGGTGGCTGGGGCAGCAGGGGCGCAAGCGTTTCCCACAGACGGTCCAGACCGGAGCCGGCTTCGGTGGCAGCGCGGCGGCCGCGCTCGCCCATGACCCGGGCGGCGTCGGTGTTGGCCAGCAGGGGGGCGAGGACGGCGGGCAGGTCCCAGGGGGCCTGGACTATGGCCAGCCCCCCCGCCTCGACGAGGGCGTCGGTGACAGTGGCCCAGTTGCTCATGTCGGGGCCGGTGACGGCGGGCTTGCCGAGGCGGGCGGGCTCCAGCGGATTGTGGCCGCCGACCGGGGGCTTCTCCAGCTCGGCGGAAAAGGAGCCGCCCATGACCACCACATCGGCCAGGCGCAGGAACAGGCCCATCTCGCCGAGGGTGTCGGCCAGATACAGGTCGGTGTCGCGATCCGGTTCGTGGCCCTGCGAACGCCGGGCAAAGCGGTAGCCGTCGCGGGTCAGGGCGGTGGCGATGTCGGCGCTGCGGGCAGGATGGCGCGGGACCAGGATCAGGCAGAGGCGGTCGGCCAGTTTGTCCAGCGCGCGGACGATGGCGATCTCCTCGCCGTCATGGGTGCTGGCGGCCACGACCACGGGCCGGTCGCCGATGGCGGCGCTGAGGCGGGTGAAGGCGGCGGCGTCATGCGGCGGGGCCTCGCCGGAGAGTTTGAGGTTCACATGACCGTCGATCCGGGCCCCGAGGCTGTGCAACCGGGCAGCCGAGGTTTCGTCCTGCGGCAGGATGCGGTCGAAGGCGCACAGGATCTGGCGGACCGCGCTCGGGAAGCGCCGCCAGCCCTCGACGGTCCTTTCGGTGATGCGGGCGCTGGCGAGGACCAGTTTCACGCCGCGACGCCGGGCCTCGAGGATCAGATTGGGCCAGAGTTCGCTCTCGACGAAGACGGCCAGGGATGGCTGCCAGTGGTCGAGGAAGGCGGCCACCGCGCCCGGCGCATCGACCGGCGCGAACTGGTGGATCACGCCCGCCGGCAGGCGTTGGGCCAGCAGCTGCGCCGAGGTCAGGGTGCCGGAGGTGACGAGGATGGCCAGGTCCGGCCGCTGGCGGCGAATCCGTTCGACCACGGGCAGGAGCGAAAGGGTCTCGCCGACACTGACGCCGTGCAGCCAGACCAGATCACCGGCGGGCCGGGCGACGGTGGTCAGGCCGAGCCGTTCGTCGACGCGGACGGGGTCTTCCTTGCCCTGTCTGGCGCGGGCGTCGAGCAGGCGGGGGGCCAGCGGCTCCAGCAGCCGGGTCAGAAGCCGGTAGACGATCAGGGCGGGGCTCACGTCAAATCCGCTCGAGGCCGGTGACGGTGTCCGCGGCGGCCTCGACGGCGGTCAGGCGTTCGGTCCAGTCGCCGGCGACCTCGGCCAGTTCGGCGCCCTCGGGATAGTGGGCGACGTCCCAGACGATGGCCCCCTTGCCGAAGGGCAGGGGCAGGACGGCCCTGTCCCAGCTGTTCAGGCGGATCGCCGGGTTGCACGACATGCCGATGAACAGCGCCGGCGCTTTCGAGAGTTTGGCCAGCAGCGGCAGGCCTTCGGCCATTTCGCGCATCGGCCCGCGCGGGCCGTCGGGAGTTATGGCCAGGCCGCCGTCCCGCAGCTGACGCAGGCCGTCGCGCAGGGCCTGGGACCCGCCCTTGGCGCGGTCGGCCTTGTCCTTGTTGGAGGAGGAGCCGCGGACGGCGGGGAAGCCCTGACGGGCGACGGCCTTGGCGATGAACTCGCCGTCCGCGCTGAGCGAGATCAGGGCCTTGGCCGGGGTGGCGCGGTCCAGCGGCCAGCAGGCAGGGCTGAGCCCGATGCGCGAATGCCAGAAGACCGCCAGCACCCCGCCGCCATCGGCCCAGACCTTCTCTGCCACGGCCTGATTGACCCAGGTCCAGCGAATGGTGGCGAAACAGAACCGCATCCATTGCGCCAGGGTCCAGGCGAGGACGCTCTGGATGACGGGGTTGCGGAGGGGTCTCATATCACCGCCGTGACAGGATCGCCGTCCAGCGACTGCTGTTTCGCCAGGCGTGAATAGAGGCCGCCCCGCTTGACCAGCTGGGCGTGGGTGCCGGTTTCCACGACGCGGCCCGCCTCGATCACATGGATGCGGTCGGCGTTGCGCACCGTGGACAGGCGGTGGGCGATCATCAGGGTGGCGCGGCCCTGCATCAGCCGCTCCAGCGCTGCCTGCACCAGGGCCTCGCTCTCGGTGTCGAGGGCGCTTGTGGCCTCGTCGAGCAGCAGGATGGGGGCGTCCTTGAGGAAGGCGCGGGCAATGGCGATGCGCTGGCGCTGGCCGCCGGACAGGCGCAGGCCGGCCTCGCCGGCGCGGGTCGCATAGCCGTCGGGCAGGGCGGTGATGAAGTCGTGGGCGGCGGCGGCGGCGGCGGCGGCCTCGATCTCGGCCCGGGACGCACCGGGGCGGCCGTAGGCGATGTTGGCGGCCACGGTGTCGTCGAACAGAAAGGGTTCCTGGGTCACCAGGGCGATCCTGGAGCGCAGGTCATGCAGCTTCAGTTCGCGGATATCGCGGCCGTTGACGGTCACCGCGCCGGCGGTGACGTCATAGAAGCGGGGCAGCAGGCTGAGCAGGGTGCTCTTGCCGCCGCCCGAGGGGCCGACGAGGGCGACGGTCTCGCCGGGGGCGACCGTCAGGGAGACGTCCGACAGGGTCGGGGCCGCACCGTCGGCGGCCGGGCCATAGGCGAAGGAGACGCCTTGGAAACCGACGGTGGTCGGGCCGGGGTCGAGCGGCGCGGCGTCGGGCGTCTCGCGGATCTCGGGCTGGATATCGAGGGCGGCGAACAGGCGGCGGGCGGCGGTCAGGCCCTCGGCCATGACGGTCTGGAGGTTGGTCACCTGCCGCAGCGACTGGCCGGCGGCCATCAGCAGGCCGATGAAGGCCGCGAAGGCCCCGACGCTCATCGCTCCGTCCTGCGCCCGCCAACCGGCATAGGCCATGACGGCGGCGACCACGATCATGGCCACCAGATTGGAGAAGGGTCCGGCGAAGGCGCGGCTATCGGCGCTCTTGATGACGTGACGCTGGCGGCGGGCGACGACCTCGCCGACGCGGTCCTGTTCGGCCGCCTCGCGGTTCTCGATCTTGATCAGGCGGACACCGTCGAGGTTCTCCATCAGGGCGGTGGAGAGGTTGGAGGTCTCGACCATGGCCCCGGTGGTGGCCTTGCGCATCCGCTTGCCGAAGCGGCGCATGACCAGGGTGACCATCGGCACACCCAGCAGGACGATGGCCGTCAGCTGCCAGTCGATGAAGGCCATCGCCACGATCACCGCGAACAGGGTGATACTGTGCTGGGTGTAGTTGACGACGCCATTGGTGAAGGCCTCGCGGACCAGATTGGCGTCGAACAGGACCGAGGAGACGAAGCCGCCTGAGTGCTGGCTGCGCAGCCGGGCCAGGTCGGCGCGGATCATGGCCCCGAACAGCCGCACCTGGATATCGCCGACGATGCCGTGGCCCAGCCGGTTGACGAGGGCGGCCTGACCCAGCGAGGCGGCTGTCCAGACGATCGCGACCAGAATGATGGCCGACGGGATGTAGATCAGCGCCTGACCCGGGGGGATATCGATGACGCCCCAAAGCCTGATGGGCGTGTCGGTCTGCAGGAACAGGCCGTTGACCGCGGGTTCCAGCAGTTTCAGCGTCGCCGCCGAGAGGCCGCCGGCCACGGCCGCGCACAGGATCGACAGAAACAGCGCCGCCCTGTGATGCGAGAGATAGTCACGCCAGATACGGCCCAGGAGAGGGCGCAGGGGCTCCTTCCGGGGCTCCGTCTCATCAGCGGCGTTGGCGGGCGTCGTCATAGGTCCGAGGTCGGACGGGACGGGGGGGAAGTCAAGCGGGGAGGTGGGACGTGGCGGGGATCGGCGGCCAGGGGCGAGGATGGCAGCTTGAGACCCTAAGCGGACTCTTCTTTGCTACTGCGCGGCTTTGCTCGCCTCGCCTTCAGCAGCCCAGAGCCGATCAATATCGCTCCCAGCAAGAGCGCAGCCGCGCCTACAATCGTCCCGTGAGTCTTCAGGGCAGGGGCCTCAAGAGGATCGGCCCAGTAGAAAACGGGTCCCTGGACGAAGGCAGCCGCAAATACGGCAACCGTCAGGCCGAACAGCACGAACAGGGTGCCAACTGAAATTCTGAGCATCTGGGTCCTCCCGAACCTCGGAAAATCGCTCATCATGGATTGCATACTGGAGGTCCGCTTCCAATCCCTACCCCCCTTCCCATCACCCCGGATGACGCGCCGCTCCTGATCCCCTATCTCCTCCCCCATGCCCCGTTACGACCTCACCACTCCCGACGGCCGGTTCAAGGCGAAATGGGACTATGTCTGGAAGGATCATGCCTTCCTGCGGCGGTGGTTCATGAACGCCCACTGGCTGGGGCCGGATCTGGTGCGGACCAATCAGCCGTCGCCGCGGCAGCTGGCCTACTGGAAGTCAAAGGGCATCAGGACGGTGATCAACCTGCGCGGGGCGCGGGACGAGGCATACTATGCGCTGGAGAAGGACGCCTGCGCGCGGCTGGGGCTGACGCTGATCGATGCGCCGCTGGATTCGCGGGATCCGCCGCAGAGGGACCGGGTGCATCGGGCGCGCGAACTGTTCCGGACCGTCGAATATCCGGTGCTGATCCACTGCAAGTCAGGCGCGGACCGGGCCGGGATGATGGCGGTCTTCTATCGTCATTTTCATCTGGGCGAGCCGATCTCGGTGGCGATCGAACAGCTGTCCAAACGCTATCTGCACCACCGCGAGGGGCTGACGGGGGTGCTGGACTTTACGCTGGAGAAATACTTGCGCGAGGTCGAGCCGACCGGGGTCAGCTTCATCGACTGGGTCGACAGCGAGGCCTATGACCCCAAGGCCATCCGGGCCGAGTTCAAGGCCGGCTGGTGGGGCACGATCCTGACCGAGAAACTGCTGCGGCGGGAGTAGGCGTCAGCCCCAGGGGCCGCGTGGTTCGCTCTTGTCGGATGGCGTTTCCGATGTTCCGCCTTCAGCGGCGATCTCGGCGTCGCGCCGCGCCTTGCGCTCCGCGTTCCATGCCTTGAACCAGTTTGTCTCCCGACGGCTGTCGCGCCAGACGATGATCCACAGGACCAGCATCAGCAAAAGCGAGACCAGGGCGGCGATCTCCTGTCCGTCCAGGGTCCGGCCGAAGAGGGTCAAGGGCGAGGCTCCTGCAAGAGGTCGGCACGACCGCCCCGAAGAGGGGCGGATCGAAGCCTGGTTGTGTGGTCAGTGATCGTGCGCATCGCCGCGCGGATCGATCATCCGGTGGGCGTGCAGGATGAAGAACCGCATGTGGGCATTGTCGACCGTGGCCTGGGCGCGCGCCTTCCAGGCCTGGCGGGCTTCCTCATAGTTGGGGAAGGCCCCGACGAACTCGACCTTGGACAGGTCGCGGAACACCGGCGCATCGAGGTGGCGAAGCTCGCCGCCGATGACGAGGTGAAGGAGCTGGGGCGAGTCGGGTGCGGCGGTCATGGGATGTCCGGACTGGAGATTCTAGCGAGCCGCCAGCGGAATAGGCGCTGTACGCCGCACGATCAACGGGTGAAGCGCGGGCGCACTGCAGACCAGGCTGTTCTGACGCGGATCGGCCTGGTTGAAGCGCCAGGCGTGGCCGTGGTGATCGGTCACACGACCGCCGGCCTCCTCGACGATCAGGGCTCCGGCGCAGACGTCCCAGTCCCATTTGGGCGACAGGTTGATGGCGGCGTCAAAGGCTCCGGCGGCGACGAGGGCCATGCGATAGGCGATGGCGTTGCGCTTCTCGAACCGCATGGCGGGCCATGGCTCGATCCAGTGCGGCCCCTCGATCAGCCGGGCGTCGGCCAGGACGGAGGCGTCATCGAGGTCGGTGGTGTCCGAGGCGGTGATCGGGCGGCCCTGCAAGGCGGCCCCACCGCCGAGGGTGGCGGTGAAGGTCTCGCCGAGGGCCGGGGCGTGGATCACGGCGGCGACCGGACGGCCGTCCTCGACGACAGCAATGGGGATGCACCACCAGGGCTTAGCCTTCATGAAGGCGACGGTGCCGTCGATGGGGTCGACCACGAAGATGCGGCGGTTCGACAGGCGGGCGGCGGTGTCGGCGGTTTCCTCCGACAGCCAGCCGTGATCGGGCCGTGCCGAGAGCAGGGTATCCCTGAGCAGCCGGTCGACGGCGATGTCGGCCGAGGTGACGGGCGAGCCGCCGGACTTGGACCAGACCTTCAGCCCGGCGTCGCGTTCGGCCAGCGCCAGCCGGCCCGCGGCCTCGGCGGCGTTGCGGATCAGGTCGAGGTCGGCCGCCAGATCGCTCATTTGCCCGCGATGGCGACGCCGTCGAACATCAGGGACGGACTGTTGAAACTACTCCGGAACTCCAGGTCCGAGCCGCGCTCCAGCCGGGTCCAGAGCTCGGCCAGATTGCCCGCGACGGTGACGCCGCTGACCGGCCAGACGATCTGGCCGTTCTCGAACCAGAAGCCCGAGACCCCGGCGGACCAGTCGCCGGTGTTGGCGTTCAGCGACGGGCCGAACATGGAGGTGACCAGCAGGCCGGCACCCGCGTCGGCCATCAGCCCGGCCAGGTCGCGCGCGCCGGGTTCCAGATGCAGATTGTGGGTCGAGACCCCGGGCGGACCCGCCAGGCCGCGCGAGGCGTGGCCGGTCGAGGCCAGGCCCAGCTGGGCGGCGGCCGAGCTGTTCAGCAGCCAGGTGGTCAGGACGCCGTCCTGCACGATCGACTGGCGCGACACCGCCACGCCCTCATCGTCGAAGGGGGTGGAGCCGAGGCCGCGGATGCGGAAGGGATCGTCGACCAGCTCCACACCCGCCGGCAGGATCCGCTCGCCGAGTCGGTCCTTCAGGAAGGAGGTGCCGCGTGCGATCGAGGGGCCGGAGATGGCGCCGAGCAGGGGCGAGAGGACCTGGGTGGCGATGCGGTTCTCGAAAATGACCGGGGCGGTGGTCGAGTCGATCTTGCGCGGGCCGGTGCGGGCCACGGCGCGGTGGCCGGCGAACTCGCCGATCGAGGCGGCGGACGGCAGGTCGGACAGGTGGCGCACGGCGCGGTGTTCGCCGCCGCGCTCCATGGCCCCGTCCTGCTCGGCGATGACGCCGACGCCCAGCGAAAAGGCCGAGCCGTGATAGGCCCCGTCGAAACCGTGCGAGGTGACCAGCCGCCAGCGGCTGGAGGAGGCGGAGGCATGGCCGCCCTCGGATTTCGCAACACCGGGCACGGCCAGGGCGGCGGCCTCGGTCTCGGCGGCCATGGCTTCGAGCTCGGCGGCGCTGCGCTCGGTGGGATCGTACAGGTCGAGGTCGGCAAAGGGGCCGCGGGCGAGGCGGTCCTGCGGGGCCAGACCGGCATACGGGTCTTCGGGTGCCAGCCGGGCCATGGCCACGGCGCGTTCGACCAGACGGGACCGGGTGGCTTCGGACAGGTCCGAGGCCGAGACGGTCGCCATGCGCCGGCCGATGAAGACGCGCAGGCCGAGATCGCGGCTCTCCTCGCGCTCGACCTCCTCAAGGGCGCCGTTGCGGACGCCCACGGACAGGGCGGCGCGCTCGGCCGAGACGGCTTCGGCGGCGTCGGCCCCGGCCCTGAGGGCGGCGGCGACCAGGTCGGGGAGGAGGTCGGGGGCGGCGGCGGACTCGGTACGGTCAGGCATGGCCTGATATGGCCGGACGAAGCCTGCGCCGCAACCGCCCTGATCGGCTTCAGACGAAGGCGTGGACCACCAGCATGCCGCCGGCGACGAACAGGGCGACAAATGTCAGGACCATGCCGGCGACGCGACCGAAGGTCGATTTGTGGCCGCTGAGTCCCACCGCATGGATGGTCCGTCCGGCGAGCAGGGTCACCCCCAGCCCGTGGATCGCCAGGACGGGCATCTCAAGGTGATAGAGCAGGATCAGGGCTCCGATGCCGACGGGAATATACTCCGCCGCATTGCCGAAGACCCGCGCGGCGAGGGCAACCTCAGGCACGCCGCCATCGCCGATGGCAACCTTGTATCTGCGGCGCGCGAGGATCACCCGGATCGAAAGGGCGCCCAGCAGCAGGATCAGCAGGCCGCTCCAGAGGGCAGCCGCCTGGGCGGCGGTCATGTCGGTCAGAACGGCCACGGATCACTCCTCGCGCGCTACTGGATACAGTCGGAAGCGTTCATCATAGAACGGGGTTCGTTCGTAGAACCACTGCAAACGCGCGTCACCGTCCGAGGCGAAGGCCGGTTCGGCGGCCAGTTTTGCCTCGAACTCGGTCTTGAGCGCCGGATTGGCCGCCATCATGGCCTCGGCCAGGGGGGCGATGGCATAGCCCTCGATGTATTCGACGCGGCTGAGAACCTCGGGGAACATGCCCCAGGCGAAGAAGCTCTCGCTGGATTGCGGCTCAAGCAACAGCACCACGATGTCACCCAGCGGCTGGTCGGTGGGCACGCGGACCGAGCCGACGGGGAAGGTCCAGTCGTGACGCTCGGGGGTGACGCCCGTCACGGTGACCCCGACGCGACCCTCATTGGCGCGGGTGGCCAGTCGGGGCTCGTTGAGACGCAGCATGTTGACGGTGACGGTGCGCGGGGACGGCAGGGTCTCCATGTGGATGCCGTGCAGGCGCAGTCGTTCGATGATGTCGGCGCGGTGGCCGGGCACCCAGTAGGCATTGGGCCGCTGAAGGGTCAGGGTCGGGCGCGAGCCATAGAAGGGCAGGGACCAGGGCTCGGGGTCGGCCACGCCCAGCCAGCGGATTTCCTGACGGCCCGAGGCGGGGCTGTCGTACATCTCATAGCGGATGCCCTTGAAGGTCCGGGTGTAGGCGGGGGTCGGATCGGCGGTGAAATTGGCCGGGATCCCTGCCGGGCGCAGGGCCGAGTCGGCGGTAATCGCCGTGCGCAGGGCGGTGCCGTCGGCGGCCAGGCGGCGCATCGCCGCCTCGAGCAGGACATAGGTTCCCAGAACCCGCTGCTCATAGGGTTTGAGGCTGTGGTTCTCGATCAGGATGGTCGGCACATGGGCCGCCGAACCCCAGCCGTTGGAGAATCGCTCGCCCAGCCCGCCGTCGGTGAGGCCGGCGCGGGGATTGCTGTCATCGGTGCCGAAGACCAGTTCGCCGGGGATGTGGCCTTCGGCCTCGAGCGCGGCATTGACCGCCGGCTTGAAGGTATCGTCCAGCCAGAGGGCGATGGCGGGCGACCGGGACCAGACGCCGTTCTCGCCGTTGAAGCCGTAGGTGATGTCATACTGGTAATCCATGCCGTCGGTGACGTGGATGTCTAGATACAGGTCCGGCCGGTATTTCAGCACCAGACCGCGCACGGCGCGCATCTCGGCCTGGTCCAGTTTCAGATAGTCGCGGTTGAGATTCTGGTTGGTCGCCGTATTGCGCCAGCCCTGGATGCGGGGCCCGCGCTGGTTGGGGCGGGAGTAGGCCGAGGCCCGCTCATGGCCGTCGACGGACAGGATGGGGATGAGGATCAGATTGACCCGGTCCAGCAGGTCGGCCTTGCCGTAGAAGGCGATGTCGCGAAGCAGCATCATGCCCGCGTCCTTGCCGTCGATCTCACCGGGGTGGATGCCGGCCTGGGCCAGCAGCACGGGCTTGGACGGGTCGAAGGCCGCGCCGTCCTTCGAGGCGATGACGGCATAGATGGGCCGGCCCTCGGGCGAGGTGCCGAATTGTTCGATGCGGATCAGGTCCGAGGCAGCGTCCAGCCGGTCGAACCAGGCGCGGGTGTCGGCATAGTTGGGGCTTTCGTTGTGTTCGGGATCAGCCTCGAAGGCCGTGACCCAGGGGTCGGAGGCGTCGCGCAGCAACCCCCGGCTGGCTCCGTCCCAGGCCGGTGCGGGCGGCAGGAAACCCTCCTGGTCCCAGGGCGCGGTGTTGGGGACGGACGGCGGGGTCTGGGACATGGCGGGACTCGAAATCAGAACAAGAGCTGCGAGGGCCGCAGAAAAAAGTGGGGTGCGCATGGCCCTTCGTCGGCTGATCGTGGCCACCTGGCAAGCCTCAGTCGTCCCCACCCCAAGACCAAGCTCCGGTGGTGAGCCGTAGCGTCAGCCAGCCGAAGCGCACGCGGTGGAGGAGCTGTGCGCCGCATAACCTCGGCCGTGCAGTGATCTTCGATCAGCCGATCGTCTGGCCCCAGTATAGCCAAATGTAGAAGCCGATAAGCGCAAGTGGACCAAGCCAGTCCAGCCATCTCAGGCGTAGCGCCGCCAAGGCAGCATACATCGCCAAAGGCGCAATCATGCGAAACCAGTCCAGCATGGAAGCGGTGCCGTCGCCGCTCTCGAGCCCTCCGAAAAAGTAGATCAGCCAGAGTGTGAAGTAGGACGATTGCGCCGAGGCAAAGAGGCCCCAGAAATAGCGTCGCGTCCGGTCGTAGTAGGCCGTCAGATCAATCGGCCCGGGGGTTTCCTCAGGCAAGGCGGCGGCGGCGACGAAAACCAGCAGCGCAATGTGGAAAACCAGTAGGAGAAAGGCAGGGAAAGTCAGGGCGCTGGGAAAGTCAACCAAGGTCCATTGCGCGAACCATATGCGCACCAGTTCCAGCAGAACCAACAACGACGCGATGACGACACGCCCGTCCCATTTGACGCCCTCGGAATGACGCAACAGTCTGTTGGCGCTCAAGATCAGGTCAGACACCCCCAAGCCCAGGAGCAGGGACCACAGGATGACCGCATATTCGAACGCGCTCATCGGAACAGGCCCACCAGCATCCACCCCAGAATGAGCGCCAGTCCCAGCCGATTGGCCGTCCGTCCGGCAAACACCATGAGGACCAGCGGCGCGGCGAAGCGGATCGCCAGCCAGACCGTCGGCCACTCGGGCGTCAGGCCCCCGTTCGCGGCGTACCAGACCAGCGAGAACCCCGGCGTGGCGGCGAGCGCCGCCAGCATGACCCGACGATGCTGGAAGAAATGATCCTCGAGCGAGGTCGTCGACCCCGCGCCCGGAAACATGGCCCGGCTGAGGAAGACCAGCGGCAGGGCGTAGGCGACCAGGGTGATCAGGGCCCAGGGCCCGACCTCGACGCCGTCCCAACTCCGCCAGAACCGGAGCCACAGGTTCATGGTGGCGACGAGCACGATGGCCGCCAGCAGGGGCGCGCAGACCCCGACCTCGGTCGCACGGCGGTCGCGCCACATGTCGGCGAAGCCCGTGCCGACGTTGGCGGCCGCCAGCCCCAGCATGACGCTGTAGAAGGTGAAGACGAATTCGAACGCGCTCAACGGGCCCCCCCGACCGCAGCCTGAGCGGTGAAGTTACTTCCAGATCGGCGTCCCGTCACCCGGCAAACCGAGGCGATCCCACATCTCCGACACCCGCTCCACGACCGCTGCGTCCATGCGGATTTCCTCGCCCCATTCGCGTTTGGTCTCGGGCGGCCATTTGTCGGTGGCGTCGAGGCCGATCTTGGAGCCGAGGCCGCTCTCGGGGCTGGCGAAGTCGAGGTAGTCGATCGGGGTGTTCTCGATCAGGGTGATGTCGCGGGCCGGATCCATCTTGGTCGAGATGGCCCACATGACCTGTTTCCAGTCGCGGGCGTCGATGTCGTCGTCCACGACGATGACCCATTTGGTGTACATGAACTGGCGCAGATAGCTCCAGACGCCCAGCATCACCCGCTTGGCATGGCCGGGGTAGGCCTTCTTCATCGAGACAACGGCGATGCGGTAGGAACAGCCCTCGGGCGGCAGCCAGAAGTCGGTGATCTCGGGGAACTGGGCGCGGAGCAGGGGGATGAAGACCTCATTCAGCGCCTCGCCCAGCACCGAGGGTTCGTCAGGTGGGCGGCCGGTGAAGGTGGTCAGATAGATGGGGTCCTTGCGCATGGTGACGGCGGTCACCTGGAAGACCGGGAAGGTCTCGACTGAGTTATAGTAGCCGGTGTGGTCGCCGTAGGGGCCCTCGGGTGCGTGTTCGTCGAACAGGACGTGGCCTTCCAGCACGATCTCGGCATTGGCCGGGACCATCAGGGGCACGGTCTTGCAGGGCACCAGTTCGGCCTTGGCCCCGCGCAGCAGGCCGGCGAACTGGTATTCCGAAAGGGTGTCCGGCACCGGCGTCACGGCGGCGAGGATGGTGCCGGGGTCGGCCCCGAGCACGATGGCGCAGGGCAGAGGGCCCTTTTTCCCGGCCTTCTTGTGGCGGGCATAGTGCTGGGCGCCGCCGCGGTGGGCCAGCCAGCGCATGATGGCCCTGTCCTTGCCGAGCACCTGCATGCGGTAGATGCCGAGGTTGAAGTCGTCCTCGCGGTCTTCGGACGGTCCCTTGGTCACGACCAGACCCCAGGTGATCAGGGGCGCGGGCTCGCCGGGCCAGCAGCCCTGGACGGGCAGGGAGGTCAGGTCGATCTGGTCGCCCTTGAGCACCACCTCCTGCACCGGGGCCGACTTCACCACCTTGGGCCGCATCGACATGACCGTCTTGGCCAGCGGCAGCATCTCCATCGCATCCGACAGGCCGCGCGGCGGGGTCGGGTTGCGCAGGAAGGCCAGCAGTTCGCCGACCCCACGCAGTTCGGCGGCGGTGGTGCGGGTCTTCTTCTCCATGGTCACGCCCATGGCCACGCGTTTCACCGTGCCGAACAGATTGGCGAGGCAGGGGATCGGGCTGATGGAGCCGTCGGGCATGACGGGCTTTTCGAACAGCACCGCCGGGCCGCCGTTACGCAGCAGCCGGGTCTGGATCTCGGTCATCTCGAGGTGGGTCGAGACGGGCTGGGAGACGCGAACCAGTTCGCCCTCGGCCTCCAGCATGGCCATGAAGTCGCGCAGGGATTTGTAGGCCAAGGAACCGCTCCGGTGGAGGGGGTGGATTAGGCGGATGCGGGCGTCCTGTCACGCCGTCCCGGGGTGCGGCCTTTTGAGTCGGCCCCTGTATCCGACACCGGCACCCGCCGGGGCAGACGCAGGGCACCGGTCGCGGCGCGTCAGGCCCATTCGTCATCCCATTTGAAGGCGGGATCAATCCAGTCGCCGAGGCGGCCGTCGGGGCGGGCGAGGGCGTGGATGCGGTCCATCTCTTCATCCGAGAGACGGAAGTCGAAGATGTCGAAATTCTCTTCCGCCCGATGGACCTTGCTGGTGCGTGGGATGGCGATGACGTCCTGCTGGATCAGCCAGCTCAGGGTCACCTGGCCCGGGGTCTTGCCATGGGCCTTGGCGATTTCGGTCAGGGTGGGGTCGTCGGCGACCGCACCCTGGGCCAGCGGAGACCAGGCGGTGATGGAGGAGCCGAGGGCCTTTGCCGTCTCGATCAGCTTCGAGAGCCTGAGCCAGGGGTGGTATTCCACCTGGTTGGTGACCAGTCTCGCCGGTGACAGCGCCTGCGCCTCGTGGAACTCGGCGGAGGGGAAGTTGGACAGGCCGATGGTGCGGGTCAGGCCAAGGTCCTTCGCCTCGTTCAGGGCCCCGAGGGTTTCGGCGAAGGTGGGCTCCTTTTTCGGCCAGTGCAGCAGCAGCAGGTCCGGGGTGAAGCCGAGGCTGGTGGCGGACTCCCGCGCCTGTGCCAGCAGGCCGTCGCGGTCGAAATGGGCGACCCAGATCTTGGTGGTCAGCCAGATGTCGTCGCGGGCGACGTGGCCGGCGGCGATGGCGTCGCGGATACCGTCCCCGACCGCTGCCTCATTGCGATAGATCCAGGCCGTGTCGATGTGCCGATAGCCGATGCGCAGGGCCTCGGCGACCATGGTCCGGGCGACCTCGGGCGTCAGGTTCCAGGTGCCGAAGCCGAGCAGGGGAATGGCGTGGCCGTCGACGGTGATGGCGGGCTGTTCGGTCATGGGAGGCTCCGGCGGGGAGCCCTTTAACTGGGACGCCTGGCTGACGGTTCAACCAGCCAGTCGAACATCTCGTCCCACAGCGGCTCCAGACCTTTGCGGAAGGCTCCCTCGTGGCCGATGCGGGGGACGCTGTAGTCAGCGGGCGCACGGACCACGACCTCACGCGGGGCATTGGGATAGACCTGCAGCAGGATGGGGGAGGTCACCGGGGTGGCGATCGGGTCGTCGGTGAAGACCCAGGAGCGGATCGGGGCCGTGACGTCGTCGAAATGATGCGGGCGCAGCCGGTCCTTCAGCTCTTCGAGGAAATAGGGCTCCTTGAGGCACCAGCGCCGCCAGGTCTTCCAGACCCCGGCCGGCAGGTCAGTGCCCCCCCACAGGCCGCCGCCCTTGATATAGCCGCGGCGCATCAGGCTGAGTGGGCCGAAGCCGAGCCAGAAGAACAGGGCGAGCGGGATGTAGGACCGGTGGTGCCGGCCCCACCAGCCGCTGCCGACCGAGACGAAGGCGTGGCGGGCGATGCGGTCGTGATTGGGCATGAAGCCGAGGAAATGACCGCCGACGCTGTGGCCGACATGGAGGACCGGCAGGCCCGGCGCGGCCGCGATCAGGGCGTCGAGGGCGGCGGGCATGTCGAGCCGGCCCCAGTCGGGATAGTCCATCTGCATGGCCGCCAGATCGTCGGGCCGCGAGCCGGCGATACCGCGGAAATCATAGGTCAGGACCGCCGCACCCCTGCTCGCCAGATGACGGGCGAACCGGTCGTAGAAGCCCTTGGGAAAGCCTGTCCCGGAACTGACCAGAACGGCCACCGTCGGGGCCTCGGCCGAGACCAGCCGCATCGACAGGGGATAGCCGTCGGAGGCCTGAACGGTGAAGTCGCGGATGAGGGGATCGCGCATCTTGGGTCCGTAGTTATACGCAACGAACCTAACCGAAGGGCGGGGGGTAAGGTCAAGCGCTCTTGGAGCGGACGCCGTCCTCGGTTAAAGCCCGCGCCTTCTCCTGTTTTCCGGGCCCACTCGCCATGACCGATCTTCCCGACCGCCTCTGCGTCGATCCCGACAGCCCCTTTCACGACGCCGACCTGCTGTCGAAGGGTGTCGGCGTCCGCTTCAAGGGCGAGGAAAAGACCAATGTCGAGGAATACTGCATCTCCGAAGGCTGGGTCCGCCTGGCCGTCGGCAACCGCGTCGACCGTCGCGGCAAGGCCCTGACCGTCAAGCTGCAGGGTCCGGTCGAGGCCTGGATCAAGGGCGAGTAGGGTCGTGAAGCCGTGGCCTGCGGTTTCGATTTCCGCCGGTTGCGTCACCGCGATCTCATTGGCCGTGACGGTTCTGGCCGGGCTCGGCGCGGAGCGCGGGTATGACTGGTACTCCGCACAATGCGGCACAGCGGCTGAAGTCTATCCGGAGCTCGGTTGGCTGTTGATCGTGTTGCCCCTCTCGGCAGGGGGCGCACTTCTTGGTGCAGTGGCGCTTTGGCTGGGCTTGAAGCGAGGTCCGCAGGGACCGTGGGCCCCGAGGATATTTCTCGCCATTGCGATCATTCTGGCGGGTTGCGCGGCCGCGATGTCAGCCCTCCAACTGCTTGACCCGTGTGGTGCCGGCGGTTGATCGGCTTCCTGTCGGCCCCGGCCTTATGGCGACCCTCGAAAAATCTCTGACGCGGGCCGCTTGTCCGCGCCCCCGGCAGGGTTCAGGCTCCGGCTCCCGTCTGAGTCCCGGAGCCGTCATGCGTCTGTCCGTTCGCCTTCTCGCCGCCAGCGCCCTGGCCCTGACCCTCGTCGCGGCCCCGGCTGTGGCGCAGGATGCTGCGACCATCCAGCGGGCGGAGACCATCCGCGACGCGGCGATGAGCCGGAATATCGCCCTCGACTATGTCACCCAGCTGACGACGCGGTTCGGCGCGCGGCCGGCGGGGTCGAAGGCCGAGCAGGACGCCTCGGCCTGGGCGGCCGACTATATGCGGGCCCATGGCTTCCAGAATGTGCGGATCGAACAGTTCCCGCTGGTCGGCTGGGAGCGGGGCGAGGAAAGCGGCTCCATCGTCGGGGCCCGACCACAGCGGCTGGTGCTGGCCGCCCTCGGCCATTCGCCGGGCACCAACGGCGTGATCGAGGCCGATGTTGTTCTGTTTGACAGCCTTGAGGCCCTGAACGCTGCCCCGGCGGGCTCGCTGACCGGCAAGATCGCCTATGTCGACGCCGGCCAGATGGTGCGGATGCAGGACGGCTCGGGCTATGGCCCGCTGACGCGCATCCGCGGTGCCGGCCCCGCCGCCGCGGCCGCCAAGGGGGCGGTGGCCTTCATCATGCGCTCGGTCGGTTCGGACGAGCACCGCATGCCGCACACCGGCACCACCCGCTATGTCGAGGGCGTCGTCCCCCTGCCGGGCTTTGCCCTGGCCGCGCCGGATGCCGACACGGTCTCGCGCCTGATCGAAATGGGCGAGACGGTGCGCCTGCGCCTGTCCTCGACGGCCCACACCTATGAGACGGTCAGCCAGAATGTGATCGGCGACATCCCCGGGCGCACGCGTCCCGATGAGATCATCGTCCTGGGCTCGCACATGGACAGCTGGGACCTCGGCACGGGTGCCATCGACGACGGGGCGGGCGGGGCCATCACCCTGGCGGCGGCCAAGGCCATTGCGGAAAGCGGCCGCCGTCCAGCGCGGACCGTCCGCGTCGTCCTGTACGGCGCGGAAGAGGTGGATCAGCCGACCGACACCGGCAACGGCGGCGGTGCCTATCTGCGCGGCATCGGCGCGGCGGTGGAGCAGCATATCATCGCCGGCGAGAGCGATTTCGGGGCCGACCGGGTCTATGCCCTGCAGCTGCCGCCGGGGGCGCAGGGTTCGGAATTCGCCCGGGCGGCGGCGCAGGTGCTGTATCCGATCGGCGTCCTGTCCTCCTCGGTCCCCGAGCTCAGCGGCGGTGCCGACATCGCCCCCCTGGCCGGAGCCGGCGTGCCGGTGTTCGGCCTGAGCCAGGACGGCACCCGCTATTTCGACCTGCACCACACGGCGGACGACACGCTGGACAAGATCGATCCGGCGCAGCTGAACCAGAATGTGGCGGCCTGGGCCGGGCTGGTGTGGCTGATCGCGGATTCGGAGGTGGACTTCCGGGCGCTGCGGGCGGCGGCGGCTCCGGCGGCGCGCTGACCGCTTGGTCGAAGACGGCGGGCGCTGCTAGATCAGGCTACAGCCCGCGAGCGTGGCGAAACTGGTAGACGCAAGGGACTTAAAATCCCTCGACTTCGGTCATGCGGGTTCGATCCCCGCCGCTCGCACCATGGTCACAAAAGCACCGCTCATCCCCGCGAACGCGGGGACCCAGTGCTTTGGATGATGTGGCGGTTCCTGTGGGCCGCGATCCGTTATCCGGAAACGCCGGCGTCACGTTGGACAGGACTGGGTCCCCGCTTTCGCGGGGATGAGCGGATGGGAGGGGCTCAGCGCTTCTTGCCCAGTTCCGCCGCGATGTCCTTGACGTTGCGGCCGGCCTTGCGGTGGGCGGCGGTGAGCTGGTCGCGGGTCACGCCCCAGCGCTTCATCCAGTGTTCGACGGCCTGACGCTCGGACAGGTCGAGCCGGTCCTTGTCGATGAAGCCGCGCTTGTCCTTCAGGCCCGCCATGGTCCGCTCCGTTGCAAGGCGTCAGGTAGCGCGAAACGGGCTGGCGCGCGACCGGGGCGCGTAACTTCGTGTTTCGTGCAGAGAGACACCCTTAACCCGGAGCTGTTTCATGGGCACAAGGGACAGACTCCTCCGACCGCATGGACATTCGATGAAAAGAGCCCGGCGCGCCCGCATCGTCGCGACCCTGGGACCCGCCAGCCGGGCACCCGGCATGGTCAAGGCCCTGGCGCAGGCCGGGGTCGATGTTTTTCGGCTGAATTTCAGCCATGGCTCACATGAGGATCATGCGGCGGCGCTGAAGGCCGTGCGCGGGGCGGAGCTGGCGCTGAAGCGGCCTCTGGGCGTGCTGGCCGACCTGCAGGGGCCCAAGCTGAGACTGGGCCGGTTTGCGGACGTCGAGATCGACATCAAGCCCGGCCACAAAATGCGGTTCGACCTCGATCCGACGCCGGGTGATGCGACGCGGGTGCAGATGCCGCATCCCGAGATCTTCAAGGCGCTACGCACCGGCATGTTGCTGTTGCTCGACGACGGGCGGGTGCGGCTGCGGGTCAATGAGCGGGATGACACCTGGGCCGATGTGACGGTCGAGAGCGGCTCGAAACTGTCGGACCGCAAGGGTGTGGCCGTGCCCGAGGCGGTGGTGCCGGTCTCGGCCCTGACGCCCAAGGACCGCGAGGACCTGGCCTTCGCCCTGCGGATCGGCGTCGACTGGGTGGCGCTGAGCTTCGTCCAGAAGGCCGAGGACATGGCCGAGCTGAAGCAGATCGTGAAGGGCCGCGCCGCCTGTCTGGCAAAGATCGAGAAGCCGCAGGCGCTGGCGCAGCTGGAGAGCATACTCGACTATTGCGACGGGGTGATGGTGGCGCGCGGCGATCTGGGCGTGGAGCTTGAGCCGGAAGAGGTGCCGGTAGCGCAGAAGCAGATCATCCGCGCCGCCCGCCAGCGCGGCGTGCCGGTGATCGTCGCCACCCAGATGCTGGAATCGATGACGGCCTCGCCGGCCCCGACCCGGGCCGAGGCCTCGGACGTGGCCAATGCTGCCTATGAAGGGGCCGACGCCCTGATGTTGTCGGCCGAGACGGCCTCGGGCGACTATCCGCTGGAGTCTGTCGGGGTGATGAGCCGGATCATCGAACGCGTCGAACGCGATCCGAAATGGCCGAGCCTGATGGATGCCGAACACGCCGGCATGGACGACATCGACGCTGACGCCCTTGTGGCCGCTGCGCGCAAGGCGGCCGAGGCCCAGTCGACGGCCTGTATCGTGGTGTTCACCACCCTGGGCGGGACGGCACGGCGGATGGCGCGGGAGCGGCCGCTGCAGCCGGTGCTGGCCCTGACTCCCAATCCGTCGACAGCGCGACGGCTGGCCCTGGTCTGGGGGCTGGAGACGCGGCTGGGCAAGGAGCCGACGTCGCTGGAGGATGTCACCGATGATGCGGTGGGCAGCGCGGTCTCCTACGGCCTGGCCGAACCGGGTCAGCGCATCCTGATCCTGGCCGGGACGCCGTTCGGCGCGCCGGGGGCGGCGAACCTGCTGCGACTGGCCCATGCGCCTGCGAAGGCGAAGCGCTGAGGGCGGGCCGATCTCCCGCTAGAGTATGAACATCAGCAGGGCCGCCCCCGCCATGACGGCCGTGGCGAGCCAGCCCATGATGCGCAGGCCGACCGGCGCGACAAAGGCCCCGAGATGCTTGCGGCTGGAGACCACCAGCATGGTGGCGATCATCAGCGGCACAGCGATCAGGCCATTGAGGACCGCGCTCCAGAACAGCGCCTTGATCGGGTCAATGGGCAGAAACAGCATCAGCAGGCCGAAGCCGAACGACAGGGCGATCACGCTGTAGAAGGCCCGGGCGTTTTCGGGCCTGTGCTCGAGACCCGTGCGCCAGCCCCGGAGCTCGCCGACCGCATAGGCGGCCGAACCCGCGAGCACCGGCAGGGCCAGCAGGCCGGTGCCGATGATCCCCAGACTGAACAGCAGGAAGGCGAACTCACCGGCGATGGGGCGAAGGGCCCGGGCGGCATCGGCCGAACTGGCGATATCGGTGATCCCCTGGGCGTTGAGGGTGACCGCCGTGGTGAGCACGATAAAGAAGGAGATCAGGGTGGAGAAGCCCATGCCCAGCAGGGTGTCCCAGGTGATCCGGTTGAGTTCGACGGGAGCCTTGTCCGGGTGGTCGAGCAGGGAGCCGTCATCGGACAGCTTTTCGTCCTCGACCTCCTCGGCGCTCTGCCAGAAGAACATATAGGGGCTGATCGTGGTGCCGAAGACGGCGACGATGGCGATCAGGGTCGCGCGGCTCAGGGTGAGCTGCGGCAGGAACACCGCCCGCGCCACCTCGCCCCAGTCGATGGCCACGGTGAAGACCACCGCGACATAGGCGAACAGGCTCATCGTCAGCCATTTCAGCACATGCACATAGCGGTGATAGGGCAGGAAGACCTGCAGCAGCAGCGAAGCCGCCGCGAAGGCGATGGCGAAGCCGATCTCGCCCCAGCCGAGGAGCAGCTTTGCCGCCGCGCCCATGGCGGCCAGATTGGCGCCGATGTTGACCGTATTGGCCACCAGCAGAAGGCCGACGATGACATGCACCAGCCATCGCGGCAGCACGTGCGCCATATTGGCGGCCAGTCCCTCGCCCGTGACCCGGCCGATCCGGGCGCAGATCGCCTGGATCGCCGTCATCAGGGGATAGGCCAGGACCGGCATCCAGATCAGGCCGAGGCCGAACTGCGCCCCGACCTGGGAGTGGGTGGCGATGCCGCCGGGATCGTCGTCCGCCGCCCCGGTGATCAGGCCCGGACCCAGCCGGGTGAGCAAGGGCTTGCGTTTGGGGTCAGACGGGCCTGTGGACATGGCCGCCCCTCTCCTGCGGACGTGCTGAGCGGATGATCATGACCGGTCGCCTGCCTTCGTGAGGTTGAAGCCCCGGTCCGACCATGCCCTGACCGGAGCCGAACCGCACCCTTTCGCTGACGCTAGCGCGTTTCGCCGATTGACTCGCTCTTTATGGATGGATGACCCTTGCACCGAAGCGCGTTCGGGCGCGGCATTTCCGCCGCTCCTCCCCGGGAGGGCGAAGGGACTGGGTGGATGATCAAATACATCGGATCGAAACGCGCGCTGCTGACCCGGATCGCGACGGCGATCCGCGAACAGCTGCCGGACGGCGGGACGGTCTGTGACCTGTTCTCCGGCTCCGCCCGGGTCGGCCATGCCCTGAAGGGCGCCGGCTTCCGCGTCTGGTCGAATGACCACAATGCCTATGCCCATGTCCTGGCCACCGCCTATGTGCAGGCGGACCGCGAGCGCTGGCTGGAGAAGGCCGGGGCCGTGCTGGCCGAACTGCGGACCGTGACGCCCCGGGCCGGCTGGTTCACGAAGACTTTTTGCGAGGACGCGCGCTATTTCACGCCGGAGAACGGCGCGGTCATCGATGCGATGCGCGACCGGATCGTGGCCATGGCGCTGGAGCCCGAGCTGGAGGCGGTCGCCCTGGTCAGCCTGATGGAGGCGGCGGACCGGGTGGATTCCACGGCCGGCCTGCAGATGGCCTATATGAAGTCATGGGCGGCGCGGGCGCTCAAACCCCTTGACCTGCGGATGCCCGACATCCTGCCCGGCGTGGCGGACGGGCCGTGCAAGGCCACCCGGGCCGATGCGGTGGAACTGGCCCCCCAGGTCGAGGCCGATCTGGTCTATCTGGACCCGCCCTACAACCAGCATTCCTATCTCGGCAACTACCACTGCTGGGAGAGTCTGGTGCTGTGGGACCAGCCCGAGACCTATGGCATCGCCAACAAGCGGATCGACGTCCGGACGCGAAAGAGCGCCTTCAACAGCAAGCCCGGCATCGCCCCGGCCCTGCAGGCCGTGATCGAGGGCCTGAAGGCCCCGAACCTGATCGTCTCGTTCAATGACGAGGGCTATCTGGGCCGGGATCAGCTGGTGGCCATGCTGTCCGGCCGGGGCGAGGTGCAGGTGATCGAGATCGCCCGCCCGCGCTACGTCGGGGCCCGCATCGGCATCCACAATCTGAAGGGCGAGAAGGTCGGGGCGGTGGGGCGGTTGCGGAACGTGGAATATCTGTTCGTGGTCAGCGAGCGGCCGGTCCGTCTGGCAGACGCGGCCTAGCCACCGGCGGGTTCCAGCAGCGCCCGGATCGGGGCCCAGCTGCGCCGATGTGCCGGGCTGGGGCCGAGGGCCTTCAGGGCGGCGGCGTGGATCGGGGCGTTGTATCCCTTGTGCCCCGCGAAGCCGTAGCCGGGATAGGTCTCGTCCAGTTCGACCATCAGCCGGTCCCGCGCCGTCTTGGCCAGGATCGAGGCGGCAGCGATCGACAGGGACAGGCTGTCGCCCTTGACCACGGTCTGGATCGGGCACGGCAGGTCGAACCGGTAATTGCCATCGACCAGGGCCGCGGCCGGCGGGATCGCCAGCCCCTCGACCGCCCGGCGCATGGCCCGTCCGGTGGCGTGCAGGATGTTCAGCTGATCGATCTCTTCCACCGAGGCGAAGCCGACGCCCCAGGCGAGGGCGCGGGCCTTGATCTCGATCTCCAGCGCCTCGCGCCGCGCGTGGGTCAGGGCCTTGGAGTCGTCGATACCGGCGGGCAGGTCGTCGGGATTGAGGATCACCGCCCCCGCCGACACCGGCCCGGCCCAGGGCCCGCGACCCGCCTCATCGACACCGCACACGGGGCCGCCACTGGATTCGACCAGCCGAAACTCCAGCGCCAGCGTCGGGAAACTCCGGGAAAGCCTTGCCTTTGCCGGGATGTTCGGCGGGGTGGTCAATTGCCGCCCATCGCGCGAACCGGCTCGTGACGGAAGCAATCGGTGCCGTGGTCGTTGACCATGCCGGTCGCCTGCATGAAGGCGTAGACGATCACCGGCCCGCAGAAGGTGAAGCCCCGCTTCTTCAGCGCCTTCGCCAGGGCGACGGAGTCCGGCGACTGGGTGGGCCAGGGTTCGCCCGCCATGAGCCGGTTCTGGAGCGGGGCACCGCCGACGAAGGACCAGAGCCAGGCTGAGAAATCCTCACCGCTGTTGCGCATCTCCAGCCAGATCTGCGCGCCCTTGATGGCGCTGTTGATCTTGGCCCGCGAGCGGATGATGCGGGCGTCGCCCAGCAGCCTTTCGATATCGGCCTCGCCATAGCGGGCGATGATCTCCGGGTCGAAGCCGTCGAAGGCGTCACGCATCCCTTCGCGTTTTCTCAGGATGGTGATCCAGGCCAGGCCGGCCTGGAAGCCGTCCAGCACCAGCTTCTCCCACAGGGCGCGGGCGTCATATTCGGGCACGCCCCATTCCTCGTCGTGATAGGCGACATAGAGGGGATCTGTCCCGCACCAGGCGCAGCGGTGAAGTGAGTCGGCCATGGCGGCAGTCTAGAGGATCAGGCGCAAAAAAAAGGGGCCGCACCCGGACGGGCACGGCCCTGATTTTCAAGCCGCCCGGGCGATCAGCCGGCGGTGTAGCGGTATTCGGTGATCTCGCAGACATTGATCCGGTAGCGGATCAGCTCGTCACCGTCGGCGAAGCGGGCCTTGAAGTCATAGATGCAGGCACCCGAACCGTCGTCGATGTTGATCCGGACCGACGCGCCGGAGGGCAGGACGTCCTGACCGAGAATGTCTTCCTCCCAGTTATTCCGACCCGAGTTGGAGGCGTAGAAATGGGTCATGGTAACGCCGGTGGCGTTGATGATGCGGACGCGGCGGTCCTGGCCGTCATTGGACTGGAAACCCATCGTCCCGAAGGCGACGGCCGAAATGGCGGCCGCCAGTACGGCACGGCGTGCGAAAGCCTTGAACATATGACTGATCCTTTTTGGGGTGCGCCCCTCTGCGCAGGGTCCACCTAACGCCGATTTTCGACTTCTGTCGAGAAGGTGGCGCAATGATTTTTCGGGATCATCCTGACCCGGTCGCCACCGCAACGCATGCCTGATGGCGCGCCCTGTATCAGCGGATGTTGTGGCTTGATCGTGCCTGCCAGCCGCGGGATCAGGCCGGGCGTTCCATCCACGCCGGCCAAAGCAATCTGATCGCGCGACCGTCAACGCTCAGATCGCCGTCCAGACGATCCAGCCTGAGCAAGGCCATGGCCCCCCCCTCGCGGCCGCTCAGCACCTCGCCGGCCCGAAGGTCGCCGTTCAGCACCTCGGCCCCAAAGGGCGGGGGCGGGCCGTCGAAACGGATCGGCAGCATGCGCGTGCGGATACTGCCGCGGCGCTTCATGCGGGAGGTGGTCTCCTGGCCGACGAAACAGCCCTTGCGGAAGTCTATGCCGTTGAGCAGGTCGAAATTGGCCTCGATCGGATAGGTTTTGTCGGACGGGGCGTCGCCGTCCGGGTCGGGGATTCCGAGGGCGAGGCGATGGGCCTGCCAGTCGTTCCCGGTTGCGTCGGGGGCGAGGTCCGCGTCGAAGGCCCGTCCTCCCAGCCCAGGCAGGCGCGGGTCGATAACGAAGCCGTCCGGCAGCGCGCCACCCCAGGTCACCAGGACCGGGCGATCGTCCGGCTCGATCGTGACCTGGGCCCTCAGCCGGTACATGGCCAGTCGCTGCAACAGCGCGTCCCGACGGTCGGCGGCGACGTCCAGCACGACGGCTTCGGACTCGCCCCAAAGGAAGAGATCGAACAGGAGCCGCCCCGGCGGCGACAGCAGGGCACCGAAGCGGAGCTCGCCGGGTGCGAGGGTCTCGACATCCTGGGTCAGCAGACCTTGCAGGAAGGGGCGGGCGTCGGGACCCGAGACCCGGATCAGGGCACGGTCTTCGAGGCGGGCGATGGGGGCAGTCATGGTCTCTAGATAGGGTATGGCGCGGCTGTGGGCCATGTCCGCATTCCCTGCGTTGCAGCCAGAGAATCCGTATACGGTGCATTCATGCGTGGACGGTTCCCGATCCTCTATGTCGCTGAGGCGGATGCGAGCGACGCGATCCTGTCGTCGGGGGTGCTCGCCTGTCTGGTCGAGGCCATGCCCCAGGCCAGCTTCACCGTCGTGGGTTCGCCGAAGAGTGCGCCCCTGTTTGCCGATACGCCGCGTCTTGACCGGTTGATCGTGCTGGAGCGCGATAGCCGGCTGGACTGGCTGGGGCTGTGGAACAAGGTGCGGGAGACGCGCTGGGGTCTGGTGGTCGACATGCGCGGCACCACCCTTTCCAGCAAGCTGAAGCGTCAGAAGCGCGCCGTACGCGGGGCCTGGGAGGCCGGGGTCCATGCGGTCGAGCAGGCGGCGCGGGTGCTGCAGCTGGAGCAGGTGCCGGCTCCGAAACTGTTCCTGTCCGAGACGACACGGGCGGCTGCGGACGCCCTGATCCCGGTGGAGGATGTGCCCTTGCTGGCCATGGGTCCGGGCGCGGACTGGATGGGCAAGGTCTGGCCGTCCGAACGCTATGCCAAGGTGGCGGTCGCCCTGGTCGGTGACGGCGGGCCGCTGGAGGGCGGACGGGTGATCGTCGTGGGCGATGAGCATGCGCGCGATACGGCGCACACCATCCGGCTGTCGCTGCCGCGCAATCGCGTGACCGAGTTGCAGGGACGGTTGGGTCCGCTGGAGACGGTCGCTGCCGTGGGCCGGGCGGCGCTCTATGTCGGGGCTGACACGATCTGGACTGATCTTGCGGTCGCCTCGGGCACCCCGGTCGTCGCCGCCTTCGGGCCGTCCGATGAGGCCGAGCATGGGCCGTGGGGCGGGATCGCCGTGCGCGGGCCGCGCTCGGTCGATGAGTTCCGCAAGATCGATCCGAACCTGAATCAGGCCATCCTGCACATGCATGACCTGCCCGCAGATCGGGTGCTGAAGGCCGCGATCAAGCTGCTCACCGATCGCGCGAGCGTCTGAGGCCTCACCGTTTGGGGCGGAATCGCCACTGAATTTCGCCGATACCTTTAGTCAGGCCGGAACCCGGCCGGTCCGGTCTCAGTCGTCGCTGGTCCGGCGCGGCTGCAGGATGAACCCGGCCACGTCCCCGACCACGCCGGGTGCCAGGGGCAGGGTCGGGTCGCTGTAGGTGGCGATGTTGGCCGCGCGGTCGGCGGGGGCGAGCTTCAGCAGGTGGTTGACCCCCTGCCAGATCGTCAGGCGGGCGTCGGGACGGGCGGCGGCGAGGGCGTTGGCGTCGGTCAGGCCGACCTGGATGTCGGTCGTGCCCTGGCCGATCAGCACCGGCCCCTGGTAGGCCGCGACCATCGCCGCGGGATCGAGCGGCAGCCATGAGATCAGATAGGGCTGGACCGAGGGGCGGAACAGGGCGGCCAGTTGCGGCGGGACGTCGGAGACCGGACGTCCGGCCTCGAGCTCGGCGAGGATGGCCACCGCCTGACCCCGCAGGGGTTCCGGGACGTTGGCCAGCTGCTCGCGCAGGACGGCCCCAACGGGCCGACCGGCACCGGCCAGAAGCACCAGGCCGCAGACGGCCTCGTCCCCGCCGGCCGCGGCGACCAGGGCGACCATCGCCCCCTCGCTGTGCCCGATCAGCCATGCGCAGTGCTGGCCGGTCATCCGGGCGGTCTCGACGGCCCAGGCGCGGGCGTCGTTCGCGTAGTCGGTGAAACGCAGGTCGGCTTCGACCAGTCCGGCACCGGTGCTTTCGGCGACGCCGCGTTTGTCGGTCCGCACGGTGGCGATTCCCTGTTCGGCCAGACCTTCGGCGAGCAGGCGATAGCTGGAAGCGGAGACGCCGAGCGGGTTGTTGCCGTCCCGGTCGGTGGGGCCGGAACCGGCGATGATCAGGGCCGCGGCCCCGGTCGGCCCTACCGGCGTCAGCAGGGTCCCGTGCAGGGGCGCCGGTTCCGATGGCAATGTGACCGGGGTGGCGACCGGATCTGCCAGCAGGGCCGTGGCGAGGATGAGGCTGAGCATGGCAGGTCTCCGTACGTTGGGCTGGCGCTGAGGAAGGCCGGCGGGGATCACTGACTATGGCAGGGCCGCAAACCGCTCCACCTTTTGAGTCGGACCCGAAACGATCAGCAGGTCGCCTTCGACCACAAGGGTGTCCGGCTTCGCATAGGTGAAGTCCTCACGCGGGCGCTTTACGCCCACAACGGTAACTCCGTGCCTTGAACGCAGCTGGGACTCTGCCAGGGTCTTGCCGACCGCCTCGCGCGGCGGGCGGGTCTTCACGATGGCGAAGTCGTCGTCGAACTCGATGAAATCAATCATCTTGCCGGTCACCAGATGGGCGACCCGTTCACCCATGGCGGCCTCGGGATAGACCACATGATGGGCACCCGTCTTTTCCAGTATCTTCCCGTGATTGGTCGTCACCGCCTTGGCCCAGATGTCCGGCACGCCCAGTTCGGTCAGGGCAAGGACGGTGAGCACGCTGGCTTCGATATCGCTGCCGATCCCGACCACGGCATGCTGGAAATCCGCGACACCGAGCTGCCGCAGGGCCTCGATATTGCTCGAGTCCGCCTGCACGACATGGGTGAGGCGATCGGACCAGGCTTGCACAAGGGAAAGGTTTTCCTCGATCGCCAGGACCTCATGGCCCAGTCGCGTCAGGCTCTCGGCGACAGCCCCGCCGAAGCGGCCAAGGCCGACCACCACGACATTGTTCGGGATCTGATTTTTCGGTTTAGCCAACGATCGGGCGCTCCTGCGGATAGCGGAATGGGACATGCCGGGCGCGCAATGCCAGCGACGCAGCGACGGTGATGGTGCCGACCCGTCCGACGAACATGAGCCCGATGAGGATCATCTGCGCGGACGGCGGCAATGAGGCCGTGATGCCGGTGCTCAGCCCGACGGTCGCAAAGGCCGAGATGACCTCGAACAGCACCTTGTCCAGCGGCTGGGTCGTCAGGGACAGGATGGCCAGGGTCGAGACGCCGACCAGGCCCACAGCCAGCAGCACCACGGCCAGCGCCTGTCGCTGCACATCCGGGCAGATGCGACGGCGGAAGGCCGTGACATCGGAGCGCCCCCGGATCTCTGCCCAGACGACAAAGCCCAGCAGGAGGAAGGTCGTCACCTTGATGCCGCCGGCGGTACCGGCGCTTCCGCCGCCGATCAACATCAGGCCGTTGGTCAGGAACAGGGTCTCGGGGCGCATCTGGCTGATGTCGACGGCGTTGAAGCCGGCCGTCCGGCTCATGACCGAGTGGGTGAAGGCGTTCAGGGCTTTGCCGCCGGCGGACATGTCGCCCATCGTGCCGACATTGTTCCATTCGGCGACTGCGACGCCTGCGAAGCCAAGAAGCAGAAGACCCAGGGTGCCGATCAGGGTCAGCTTGGCGTGGATCGACCACCGCCGGGGTGTCCGCCACTCCCTGAGCACCTCGTTGATCACCGGAAAGCCCAGTCCACTGACAATGACCGCCGCACACAGGGGCAACAGGATCAGCGGGTCGAGGGCGAAACCCATGAGGTTGTCGGAATAGGTCGAGAAGCCGGCGTTGTTGAAGGCCGAGACCGCGTGGAAGATGCCGGTCCAGGCCGCATTTCCCCAAGGCTCGCCGTAGCTGAAATGAAGCCGCAGGGTCAGGATGGCGGCGACAATCGCTTCACAGACCAGGGTGACCGCGAGGATGGTCAGCAGCACCCCCTTCACATCGGCAAGTTGAAGGCTTCGGGTTTCAGCCTGGGCGACCAGACGCTGACCCAGTCTCAGACGTCGGGAGATGAGCAACCCCAGCAGGGTTGCCCCGGCCATGATCCCGAACCCTCCGACCTGGAAGAGGCCGAGAATCACCACCTGACCGAAGGGGGACCAGTAGGTGGCGGTATCGACTGTGATCAGGCCCGTCACGCAGGCCGCGGATGTTGCGGTGAAGAGCGCGGTGAGCAGGGGGGCAGGGCTACCGGTCGTCGTCGCCCACGGGAGCGACATCAGTGCGGTTCCGATCAGAACCGTGACGAGAAACGCCAAGGGCACGATACGGGCGGGGTGATCGAATACGGATTTGCGCAAAGGGCCACCTTCGCTCGCGGGGCCGTCGTTATACGCGATCCGGCGGATCGGGATAGCCATACGGGTGCCCGCCGGCTTCCCTGTGCCGGCGGCCGCTGCGCCTTCAGATCGAGAAACTGACCCCGCAGCCGCAGCTGGAAGCCGCGTTCGGATTGCGCACCACGAACTGGGCACCGGCGAGGTCGTCGACAAAGGCGATCTCGGAGCCCTTGAGGAAGGGCAGGGAGACCGGGTCCACGAGAGCCGCCTGACCGTCGGCTGCGATACGGATGTCGTCGGGGTCGGCGGCCTCGACCAGTTCGAACCGGTACTGGAAGCCGGAGCAGCCGCCGCCGTCAACGGCTACGCGCAGCAGGACCGGGTGGCCCTCTGCCGCGGCCAGTTCGGCGAGGCGTCCAGCCGCGCTTTCAGACAGCGACAGGCCGTGGCCGCCGGAAGAGGGCGATATCTGGAACGGGGATGCAGATTGGACGGTGCTCACAGGGGGTATATGAGGCGTGACGGGCCGATCGCAAAGGGCCGGATTCTGAAAGAGCGGCTGATCTTGATCCCCGAACGCGCACCCTGGGCCGAATATCCGGAGCACAGCCGCGGCCGGCTGACGCCCGAGCCGATCAGCCGGACGCGCAATGCCTATGCCCGCGACCGTGACCGGATTATCCACGCCACCGCCTTCCGTCGCCTAAAGGAGAAGACCCAGGTCTTCGTGGCGCATGAGGGCGACCACTATCGCACCCGCCTGACCCATTCGCTGGAGGTTGCGCAGATCGCACGGTCGCTGGCCCATGCCCTGCGGCTGGATACCGACCTGGCCGAGACCGTCGCCCTCGCCCATGACCTCGGCCATCCGCCTTTCGGCCATGCGGGCGAGGACGAGCTGCAGGCCCAGATGGCCCCCTGGGGCGGGTTTGACCACAACGTCCAGACCTTCCGCGTCGTGACCCGGCTGGAGCATCGCTATCCACAGTTCGAGGGGCTGAACCTGAGCTGGGAGACCGTCGAGGGGGTGGTCAAGCACAACGGCCCGGTGTCGCACCGCCTGCATGAGCCGGCCTGGAAGGCGATTGCCGACTATGCGCCGGGTTGGGACCTGCGGCTGGACACCTTCGCCTCGCTGGAGGCCCAGGCGGCGGCCATCGCCGACGACATCGCCTACAACAATCACGACGTCGACGACGGGGTGCAGGCGGGGCTGTTCACGCTGGACGACCTGGCCGATGTGCCCCTGATCGGGCCAGTGCTGCACGGGGTGCGCAGGGACTGGCCGGATATCGATGACCGGATGATCCGCATCGAGGCAGTGCGGCGCATGATCGGGGCCATGGTCGAGGATGTGTTGGCCGAGACCGAGGCCCGGATCGAGGCGGCCGGTATCCGCTCAACCGAGGCGGTGCGCACCGCCGACCGGATGCTGGTGGCCTTCTCCCCCGCGATGCTGGCCGATCTGGGTGTGCTGCGGAAATTCCTGTTCGAGCGGATGTACCGCCACTATCGCGTCAACCGCACCCGTAGCCAGGCGCGGCGGTTGCTGGCCGAGATGTTCCAGCTTTTCATGGCCGAGCCGTCGACCCTGCCGCCCGAATGGTCGGTCCGGGCCGATGTGGCGGACGAGGCGAAGCGGGCGCGGGCGGTGTGCGACTATATCGCCGGCATGACCGACCGATATGCGATCGAGGAGCACCGGAAGCTGTTCAGCCTGGACCTGGCGCTGGATTTGTAGCGCCCCCCCGGCCGTCATCCTCGGGCTTGCCCCGAGGATCAGGCCGTCCGGTGCGCGGTGGTGAGTGACGCGGTCAAACCCTTAGCCCCCCCGCCGCCGCACAGCCCGGCTTTGCCTCCGGTCCTCGGGTCAAGCCCGAGGATGACGGTGGAAGGATGGTGGAGACGGCCTGAAAAAGGACTCGGACCGGGCTAGAGTGACCGTTCCGCGCGTCGATTCGCCCGGACCATGAGGCACGGTCATGTCCAACGAAGATCCCTATCGTCCGAACCAGGGCCGCGACCGGGGCGCCTATACGCCGCCGACCGATGACGACCTGCCGTTCAACCGCGGCGGCTATGACGCGCGTAGGGCGGGCGGTGGCGGCGGGGGTGCCAAGGCCCCGCCGATGACCCTGATCATCTCGGGCGCGGTGCTGCTGCTGCTGATCATCGCCGTCGTGGTCTATTATCGCGCGGGCCCGCGTTCCTCGAACGATGCGCCGCCGGCCGTGGGCACGCCGGTTGTCGTCATGAAGTCGGATGCGCCGCTGGAGGCCCAGCCGATCGATCCTGAAGCCGGGATCGACGTCTATGACGCCGCCGAGGCCCCGACCGCCGCCCCGACCTTCACCCCGCCGCCCGAGGTGGCCCAGCCGCGTCCCGCACCCCTTC
>VYLK01000051.1_pt1 | contig 44443 bp, 43 predicted proteins | sample 5114321 | NCBI WGS metagenome assembly VYLK01 (sample SAMN12291792, study PRJNA351875) | freshwater metagenome | isolation source: freshwater lake | place: USA: Michigan, MSU2 Lake | collected 2011-08-16
GGCGGCGGCGGCGCGGCTGGCCGGGGTCTGGCGCGGCTCGGCGGCACTGAGGGCCGCACGGAAATCCGCCGCCTCAAGCCTGCCCAGACGGATGATGTCCAGATCCAGCGGATCGCGATTGGTCAGGGTCTCGCCGAGCGCGACATGGCCGTTCACCAGCGCCTCGCACCAGGCCACCAGCGGATAGTCGCTCTCCGGCGCGCCTCGCGGCATCGGGTTGGCATAGGCCACGGCCTCGCGGAAGCGTTGGGATTCAACAAGTTCGTCACGGGGGGCCGTCGCAATCACGCCGGCGTCCTGGGGCGACGGGGTCTGGCTGGCGATGACGAAGGCGGAGACGAGGCTGAGGAACATGAAGGCATCCGGGGTCGCGCAACAGGAAGGTCAGGCCGAAAGGCTTGGACAGGGCCGATGGTTTTTCTGCGGCAGCCTGCCTGGCAACAAAAAGGGCGGCGGATCCGAAGATCCGCCGCCCCAGATGGTCTCTGGTATCAGGCCTTAGAAGTTGGCGGTGACACCGAAGAAGAAGTAACGGCCCAGCGAGTCATAGACCTGCGGGTAGGTGTTACCGTTGCCGGTCGTGCCCACGCTGTAGGACAGCTGCGGGTCGTTATCGAGCACGTTGTTGACACCGGCGCGGACGGTGACGGTATCCATCACCTGCCAGGTTGCCGCCAGGTCGAGGTAGTTTTCCGCATCGAAGTAGCGATCGATACGGGCACCACCGTTGTTCAGGGTGCCGGTGGTGGCGTTCAGGACGGCGAGTTCAACTTCGCCGTAGTGACGCCAGGTCGCCGACAGGTCCATGTCCCACGGGGTGAGCCAGGTGGCGCGGGCGCGGTGACGGTACTCCGGGTTCGGCGTGCCGCACTGGTTCGCGTAGAAGCCGGCGCAGTCATAGACCGACGACGCCGTGCCCAGGCCCGTGTCCGTGATGAGCTCGTTCAGCAGGGTGCCCACGAAGGACAGCTGCACCGAACCCATGTTGGCAACGCCCAGGTCTTCCCAATCGAAGGAATAGTTGGCGTTGAAGTCGAGGCCCGAGGTCGCGAGACCACCGATGTTGTTGTTCAGGTCCTGAACCACACCGGTGCCGACCCAGAGCTGGCCACCCGCGTTACGGGTGATCCGGCCGCAGGCCGCGGCATCGTTCTGGCCGTAGCAGAGGTTCAGGGTGTTCAACGCGCCGACCGACGAGACCAGGCCGTCGACCTGGATATCGAAATAGTCGACCGAGAGGTTGAAGCCCGGAACGAAGCTGGGCGTCCAGACCACACCATAGGTGTAGGTGTCGGCTTCTTCGGGGTTCAGGTTCGGGTTACCACCGCCCAGCAGGTTGTACTGGCCGGCCGGGCTGTCGAGGGCACCGCTGGTCGACTGGGTCGAAGTGACCTGGTGACGGGCCGTGCCGATGCAGTTGGCCGCAACGGCACCGGTGGTGGCGTCGCAGGGGTCACGATCGGCGTCGAACAGACCGAAGCCCTGGGCTGCGAACAGCTCGATGACGTTCGGCGCCCGCACAGCGCGCGAGTAGCTGGCGCGGAAGCGGATGTCCTCGATCGGGGCGTAGTCAGCGCCGAACTTGTAGGTGTCGGTGCCGAGGTTTTCGTACTCCGAACGACGGTAGGCGGCGTCGATCGAGGCCGAATAGGCCCAGGCCTGACCATCGGCCAGCGGGATCTGGATTTCACCGAAGACTTCGGAGACGTCCGCATCACCCGTCACACCGATCGTCGGGCCACCCTGACCGGCACCGTCGCCGGTGGCGAAGGCGTTGTCGGTCGTGGAGCCGAGGTAGTCGCGACGATATTCGGCACCGAACGCCACCTGAATGGTGTTCGAGGAGGTCGGCAGGGACCAACCCGTGTCACCCGTCACAGCGGCGGTGACAACCTGTTGGGTCGTTTCACCGGTCTGGATCAGCGGGATCTGCACATAGTCCAGCGCAGCCTGCGTCACGCCACCGGTGATGAAGATGTCGTAGGGCACGCAGGACGGGTCGGTGCCGTTGACGACCGAACGGCAGGTCGGAACGCCGCCGACGCTGACGACGTCAAGGGCGCGGCCGAGGCGGGTGGTCGAGAAGTCGTTCAGATAGACCCGCGACATGTTCACCCGCGAGAACTGGGCGGCCACATCGTAGTTCCAGCCCTCGGTGAGCTCGCCACGGATGCCGACGACACCGCGGTAGGATTCATAGCCGAGCGTGTCCTGACGACCGCCGCCTTCGACGTTCCGGCGACCGATGTACAGGGTCCGGCGGTTGCCGGCCGTGACGTCAGCAGCCGTACAGCCGATGGTCGTGCGCTGTTGGGCACCGAGCAGCGGGTTGTCGCAGTTGATGTCGGGCGTGCTGAAGAAGTTGCCCGACGGCGCGATCTGGGCGACCGACTTGTAGTCCGAGAACATCAGCTGGGCGAAGACTTCCGCCTTGTCGCTGACCTCATAGCGACCGAAGGCGCCCATGGTGTAGCGCTCGTCCGGACGCTGATAGTAGTTCAGCGGGCCGAAGTTGTAGTTGCCGGTGTTGGAGTCGAACGGAACGAAGGTCCGGCCGGTGCCCAGGGTGGAGTTGAAGGTTCCGAAGTCGGTGAAACGGCCCGGGAACGAGGTGCCCGAACCACCGCAGGTGAAGGTCGAGGGCGTGGCACCAGCCGGCGCGCCGATGGAGCAGGTCGAATAGTCGCGCTCGCCCTGCAGGATCGGGTTGTTGTTGCGATAGCCGGCGTAGGCCATCAGGTTGCCCTTGCCGTCGGGGGCCGTGACACCGAGGGTCACGTTCAGCGAGCGGCTTTCACCGTCGGAGACGTTGTCGGCCGGCAGGCGGAACTGGGCGGCGTTGGTCGTGCCACGGCGAGCGATTTCAGCGCGCAGGTTGCCGACGCCGTCATAGTCGTTGTTGTGCTGGTAGAAGCCGTACTGGGCGTCGACCTGCAGACCTTCGAAGTCCTTCTTCATGATGAAGTTGACGACGCCGGCGACAGCGTCCGAACCGTAGACGGCGGAGGCGCCGCCGGTCAGGACTTCAACGCGCTCGACCAGTTGTTCCGGAATCTGGTTCAGGTCGGCGGCGTCGTCGTTCGGCGAGCCGTAGCCCATACGACGACCGTCGATCAGCACCAGGGTGCGCGACGAGCCGAGGTTACGCAGCGACACCGTGGCCGTGCCCGACGCGCCGTTGGCGACGGTCGAGTTCTGGGCGGCGAAGGCTTGCGGCAGTTGCGAGATCAGGTCCTCGACCCGGGTCACGCCCGCCACGTCGATGTCCTCGCCCGTGACCTGGGTCACCGGGCTGGTCGTGACCAGGTTGGCCTGCGGAATGCGCGAACCGGTGACGACGACGTCGTCGAGGTCCTGCGCCGGCGCGTCCTGGGCCATGGCGGGAGCCGCGAAGGCGAGAGCGGCGAATCCGCCGATCATGGTCGTCGTCAACAGCCTGTTGCGGGTTTTTTGGGTTCTCAAGGTCGTCTCCTGATGTTCGACGCGGTCTGAAGAGCGACGCGTCGCGGACTTAGAAATGGAATATTCCCTTCCCCCCGCGGACGGAATCCGACCGCAGTTGCGGAATGGTATGCTCCGCCAGCCGTTAATCGCCAGCCAAATTACCTCAGTGTAACGATGTCGCAGCGGGACTGTCGTATTTAAGCCACGATACGGACACCGGAACGGTTGCCGGTTCGGGAGGTTGACCGTCGGGGCGTCTTGTCCGACTGAAGTCCCTCAAGCCCAGGCGGTCTTTTTCGAGGTTGATCCGATGTCACTGATTTCCGGCCTGGCTGCGCTGGCAGCCGCTTCAACCCTCTCGGCCCAGGCGACACCGCCGCAGGAGCGCCCGGAAACCCTCGCGCGACTGATGGCCTGCCGCGGGATTGCCGAGAATACCGTGCGGCTGGCCTGTTTCGATACCGCGGCCGGGGCGCTGGATTCGGCGGAACGCCAGGGCGACCTGGTGGTGATCGACCGCGCCGGGGTCGCCGAGACCCGCCGTCAGCTGTTCGGGTTTGAAATGCCGTCCCTGCCCCGGCTGTTCGGCCCCGAGGGTGCGGTCGAACTGGAGTCCATCGAATCGACCCTGCAGAGCGCCTCGTCTGTCGGGGAAGGCCGCTGGGTCTTCCGCCTCGCGGACGGCAGCGAATGGCGGCAGATCGACTCAGAACGCGTCCGCTTCCGCAACAGCCCCGGACAGCCCGTCCGCGTCCGCAAGGGGGCGCTCAGCAGCTTCCTCCTGACGGTCGACGGCAGCCGGGCGGTCCGGGTGCGGCGGCAGTAGTCATGACCCTTCACCCCCTTTCACCGACCGTCTCGGTCTCACCCCAGCTTTCCCCGGACGCCATGCCGGCACTGGCCGCGGCCGGATTCGGCCGGATCATCAGCAATCGCCCGGACGGCGAGGAGCCCGGCCAGCCTCCGACTGCGGTCATGGAAGCGGCGGCCCGGGACGCCGGTCTGGACTTTGCCTCGATCCCGGTTTCCGGCCTGCCCGGACCCGATCAGGTCGCGGCGGTGGCCGCCTTGCTGGCCGACGACGTGCCGACGGTGATGTTCTGCCGGTCCGGCATGCGTTCGGCTTCGGCCTGGGCGATGTCAGAGCGCCTCAAGGGGGTGGCTGCAGACGAATTGCGCGCGGCGGCCGCAGCCGCGGGCTACGACCTCACCCGGGTTCCGCTCTAGCGACCCGGAACCAGGGTTGGGCTAGCGCAGGACAGCGACGCGCGCCGCATAGGGAACCGGTTCCGGCGTGCAGGACGCCACAGCGAGTTGCATCGCCATGAGACACAGGAAGGTGGCCGCGATGGTCTGGAGCCGATTTGAGACAGCCAGGGCGATGGAAACAGCCACTTTTGGCACTCCGCAGAAGGTTTGCAGGGTCCGGACGCAAGGGACGGGCCGCGCCCGATGATCCCGTTCGTGCCCATGCCGGCCTTCGAATACGGACAGGCGGAGGTCGTCTCACCGCTGATCCGCCGGGTGATCGCCAACAATCCCGGACCCTTCACCTTCACGGGCACGGGGACCTATATCGTGGGTCGTGCCGGGGTCGGGGCGGGCGTGGCGGTGATCGACCCGGGTCCTCTGGATGAGGCCCATCTGGCGGCCCTGCTCCGTGCGGTCGAAGGCCAGTCAGTCAGCCATGTGCTGGTAACCCACACCCATCGGGACCACGCCCCCCTCGCACGTCCCTTTGCCGCCGCCGTCGGCGCGCCGATCCTGGCCGCTCCCCCCGCGCGGACCGTCCATGTCGCGGCGTCGCTGGACGAGGAGGATGACGTGACCTTTCACCCCGACATCATTCTGACCGGCGGCGAACGTCTGGCGGGCGACGGCTGGACGATCGAGGCCATGGCCACGCCCGGCCACGCCTCCAACCACCTGGCCTTCATCCTGGCCGAGGAAAACGCCCTGTTCAGCGGCGACCACGTGATGGGCTGGTCCACAACCGTCGTGGCCCCGCCCGACGGCGACATGGCCGCCTATATGGCCAGCCTGGATGCGGTCATCGCCCGCGACTTCGCGACTCTCTGGCCGACGCATGGCGCGCCGATCACCGAACCCGGGCCGTATCTGGCCGCCTACCGGGCACACCGACTGGGCCGCGAGGCGCAGATTTTCGCCCGGCTGGTGGCGGGGGACAGAACGATCGCGCAGATCGTGCCCGTGTTGTACGCTGCCGTGGATTCGCGGCTGTGGCCGGCCGCGAGCCTGTCAGTCTGGGCCCATCTGATCGGGCTGGTCAGGCAGGGTTCCGCCATCGCCGAGCCGGAGGCGACCCTTCAGGCGATCTACCGGCCCGTCTGAAGGCGCGGCACAGACCGACTTGACCACCCGCCATTCCTCGGCGCTGAGCGCACTCTGCCCCGGACGGGCACCGGCACGGGCCACGCGTCCGCGTCGGCTCGAATCCGGGTGGCTGTTCATGAACTCGACGGCCTCACCGAGACGGCCTGATCCGTCGGCCCGAGCCATACGGTCGAAGAAGGGCGCCATTCCAAGGGAGGAAAGACCAGCGGCGTGCAGCAGGGCCTGCCCCCGGGTGTCTGCCTCCAGCTCGGCCTCACGGCTGTAGGTAAGGTCTGAGGCCTGGCCCGCGAGAATCACCGCCTGCTGGCCCGCGCCGGTTCCACCACCGACCACCAGGTCAAGCAGCATACCGATGCCCAGATCCCGCCAGACCGCCTGCATGACATGGCGCATTTCGACGTGGGCAACCTCGTGGGCGATCACTGCGGCCAATTCGTCCGGCGTTTCGGCCTCGGAAATGAGGTCGTCGGTGATCAGAACAGGCCCACCCGGCAAGGCGAAGGCGTTGACCATCGGAGCTTCGACGGCCCGAACACGGATGTCGAAAGGCGTGTCGGCGCCCATTGCAATTCGGTCGCCGAGGGCACTCAGGATTCGCTGGCCTTCTTCATTGCGGCAGGTCGGAAAGATCGCGCCGACCTGGGCATCGAAATTCTCGCCCATGCGCAACTCCATGCTCACAGGGGTCGCGCGTGCGGCGGGGCCGGAAAGGATCGGAACGCCGACGAAAACGAACAGCATGACGGCGACCGCAACGGCGGCCAGACCACCGACGAGCCAGAACTCGTGCCTGCGCCGCTCACGCATGCGGCCGTCCAGACGGTCGCCGATGAGCGCGGTCCATTCATCAACCGGCAGGACGAGCCGGAGGTCCTGCTCGCGACGGTTCGAAACCCGGACCTGATCGGCCTCAACCTCGGCGATCAGATCGGCGACACGCCACACAAGCGCCTGGCCATCCGTACGGATGTCAAGCGCATCGGCCTCCAGCTTGACGTCCGCGTCATGGGAGAGAGCCGAACGACCATCGTAGAAACGGGCTGCCATCGATCAGATCGACGAGAAGCCGAACGCGTCCGCCAGCCCCTCTCCACTGCCCGGGCCGCGTTCCGCCTGACGCGCAAGATCGAGACGGGCGGTGCCCGTGGACTCGAGCCGTTGGACCAGAAAGCGCGCTGTGCGGGCCTGGACCCACGGCATGAGGAAGCCGAGGGAAACGAGCAGTGCGAAAAGATTGGTAACCGTCAGCCACCAGAGCGGGATCGCCTTCACGTTCAGGGTGAAAGTCGACTTGTCGAGCGTGACCCCACCAGCGATCGAGCGAAGCAGAGCGGCCTGGTAGGGTGCCCAGATGAGCAGGAAGATCGGGGAAACAGCCAGGATCACCGCATAGACCATGAGGGTGAACAGGACCGACGGAACCGGCGGCTGACCGTCCGCCGAAGGCTGCAGCGACGGGCCGGCCGCCATCGCAGCGGCGACGAGGGCAGCCGACAGGGCGATGTAGCCGACCAGGGTGCCGAACCAGCCGAGCGCGAAAGGACCGTAGATGCCGAAGCGCTCCGAGCGTTCCATGCGGAAGCGCAGACGGCGATCACCGAAGCGCAGTTCCTCCCAGACGCGCGACGCGAGTTGCCGCTCGGCGTGGGGCCAGAACCATCCGGCGGTAAGGCCGCCCAGGAAAATCGCGAGCAGATAGTTCCATGCATAGGACGACGCAGACCCCTTGAGCCGGAAGCGGACGCCGCGCCAGGTCGTCCGGCTGGCCATATAGCGGAACGCCGAAAAGACGCCGAAACCCCAGAGCCAGAACAGGCCGACATAGAGCGGCAGCAACGCCAGCCCGAACGCCCAGTGCTGGGTGAACTGAATGCCGAAAATCACAATCAGGAACGGCAGGCCGATCACCAGCAGGGCGAGGAGAAAGCCGATGAAGAGTTCCACGCCGCGCCCGGTGTATTCGAACGCCTCATCGTTCAGGCGGATACCGCGCCAGACACGCTGCCGCACCTCGGTCTTTCCCCAGAAGCGGTAGAGGGTCAGGGTAATGAGGTTCAGCAGACCGTTCTTGAGACTGAGGCCGAAAAAGCGACGGGGCTCAATCGTCGTCGAGAACCGCAGGGGTTCGCCTTCCGGGGGCGGCTCGGAATAGGGCGCGAGCGAGTCGGCGGTGCTGTCGTTCATCGGAAATCCCCCTGGACCAACAGGCCTAAACAGAGGTGTGGAACTACGCAACCAGCACGCGTCCTGTCATCACAGTCGCGTTGCCCGAAGGCCACGATCAATCGATCCCGGATCAGCCTGCGGCGCGCAGGGTTTCGCTGATCGCCGTGGCCATACGGCAGGCCTCGCCACCGTGGGGCCGGTGGTCGCGGGCGGCCACGCGAATATCGGTGCGTCCCGGACGGATGCGGATCACGGCGTCGTGGTCGAAGCCGAACCAGAAGCCTTCCCGGCTGCCGTCAGCCCGACCCACACCGGCGCCGCGCAGGGTGAAGCCGGCCTGTTCAAGCGCATAGATGGCCGCCGTCGGCGCGATCTGGCGCATCACCGGCAGGGCACCGGGGCAGGCCTCAGCACCCATAGCCGGACCGGGGCCCCGACCGCGCCGCGCCTCGCCGAGGTCGCCAAAGCCCGGAACCTCGGCCAGGTCGGTGCTGATATTCTCGACCGGGCCGGCCGCCAGACGGGCCTTCTGCCAGACGAAGCCGCCGAGGGTCGCGCCGGCAATGAGGACGGCGGCGAGCGCCGTCAGGCCCGACCTGCGGATATTCCCGAGCGCGAGGACCAGGGCACCGAGGGCTGCGGCAGCCCCCGCCAAGGACAGAAACCAGGCCGCCTTCAGCGTCAGCAGGTCATAGCCGATCTCGACCGGCCAGGCCCCCAGCCGCGTCCCAAGGGCTGCGACCAGCACGAGAACCGGCGCGGCGACGGTCAGCGCCGCCAGCGCCTGGACCCGACCGGCTCCGGGCGTGCGGCGTGCCATCGCCTCAGGCCGCCGCCGTCGGCAGGCGGTAGTCCTTCAGCCGCTCACGCAGCAGCTTCTTGTCGATCTTGCCCGTGGCACCGAGCGGGATGTCATCCACGAACACCACATCGTCGGGCATCCACCATTTGGCGATCTTGCCCTGGAGGAAGTCGAGATGCTCCTGCTTGTTCTGGGCCTCGCCGGGCTTCAGCTTGACGATCAGGACGGGTCGTTCATCCCATTTCGGATGGGCGGCACCAATGACGGCGGCCAGTTCGACGCGGGGATGGCCGACGGCGATGTTCTCGATCTCGATCGAGCTGATCCACTCACCACCGGACTTGATCACATCCTTGGCGCGGTCGGTGATCTGCATGAAGCCATGCTCGTCGATGGTCGAGACGTCCCCGGTGTCGAAGAAGCCCTCGTGGTCGAGGATGTCACCACCCTCGCCCTTGAAATAGGCCCCCGAAATGGTGGGGCCCTTGATCATCAGCCGACCATAGGTCGTGCCGTCGTGGGGCATCTCCTGCCCGGCATAGTTCTTCAGTTTCAGCTCGACGCCGAGCGGCGGCATGCCCTGTTTGACCCGCCACTTCATGCTCTCGTCATAAGGCAGGGCGGCCAGTTCGGGCGGCAGGATCGAGATGGTGCCGATCGGCGAGGTCTCGGTCATGCCCCACCCCTGGATCACCTCGATACCGAACTCGTCGTGGAAGGCACGGATCAGGCTTTCGGGGACGGCCGAGCCGCCGATCATGACCCGCTTGACCGTCGGTATGGTCAGATTGTTCTCGCGCAGATGGGTCAGCAGCATCTGCCAGACGGTCGGCACTGCCGCGGAGAAGGTCACGCCCTCGGACACGATCAGCTCATAGATGGCGGCACCGTCCATGCGCGCGCCCGGCATGACCAGCTTGGCACCCGACGCCGGGCCGGCGAAGGCGATACCCCAGGCGTTGGCGTGGAACATCGGCACCACCGGCAGGATCACCTCCTTCGGCGACGGCCCGAGCACGGTCGACTGCATACCCAGCAGGGTATGGATGAAGTTCGACCGGTGCGAATACAGCACCCCCTTGGGGTTGCCGGTCGTGCCGGACGTGTAGCAGAGGCCGCAGGCCGTCTGTTCGTCGAAATCGCCCCAGACCACGTCTTCCGACGCCGACCCCAGCAGGGCCTCATAGCATTCAGCGCCCGGCAGTTTGGTCGCCGGCATGCTCAGTTCGTCGGTCATCACTACCACCCGCTTCACCGTGGGGCAGTGCGGCAGGATGGCCTCCAGCAGCGGGATGAAGGTCTGGTCGACGAAGATGATCTTATCTTCGGCGTGGTTGATGATGTAGATCAGCTGTTCCGGGAACAGGCGCGGGTTCAGGGTGTGGCAGACCGCACCCATCCCCATGATGCCGTACCAGACCTCCATATGGCGGCCGGTATTCCAGGCCAGGGTGGCGACGCGGTCGCCGACCTTGATGTCCCAGTCCTTCAGAACGTGGGTGACCCGTTTGGCCCGGGCGAAAATCTCGGCATAGGTCGTGCGGACGATCGGCCCCTCGACGGACCGGGTCACGACCTCCCGATGACCATGCCAATTCTTCGCGTGGTCGAGGATCTTGTCGACCGTCAACGGCCAGTCCTGCATCAGTCCAAGCATCGCTATCCCTCAAGCCTGCACCTGCTTTGCGAGGCGCTTGGTGCTTACGGTATCGGCGGGATGGACGATAAGCAACGTGACGCGAGGTCACCCCCTTGCCCGAAGGACTTGGCGAAACCCGGCCCACAGCCCTAGAAGCGACGGATGCCCATCCTCATCGCGATCACCGGCGGCTCGGGCTCCGGCAAGAGCACGCTCGCCGAAGCGCTCGTCTCGGCCCTCCCCGCCGGAACGGCGGTCCTGCTGCGCGAGGATTCCTACTATCGCGATGCGGCCAGCCTGCCTGACTTTGATGCTGCGACCTTCGACTTCGACGATGTGACCGCGCGCGACCACGCGTTGATGATCCGCGACCTGACCGAGCTGAAGGCCGGGCGGGACATTGTGGCCCCGATCTATTCCTTCATTCACCACGGACGGGAGCCGGGCGGAGAAGCGGTGCGGGCCGCCGGGGTGGTCATCATCGAAGGCACCCATGTGCTGTGCAACCCGGAACTGGTCGCCCTGTTCGACATCCGGGTGTTTGTGGACACGCCGGCCGATATCCGCTTCATCCGCCGCCTGCTGCGCGACCAGACCGAGCGCGGCCGCACGCCGGAGTCCGTGATCGCGCAATACCTGACGACCGTGCGCCCGGGCCACGAGCGGCTGACCGAGCCGTCCCGGGTGAACGCCGACTTCATCGTCGCCGATGCGACGGCTGCCGTGCGGCTGGAGGACCCGCAGGCCGTGGTCCGGCTGGCCGCACCCGTGCTGGCCCACCCCCTGCTCTCGCCGCTCATCAGGGCTTGAGTTCGCGGACCGGAGTCCGGCCCGCCCTTGACCCGCGGCGGGCTTACCCCCCAAGCTGTGGCGGTCTCGCGAGCGATCCATTCCATGCAAGCACACGGCGTCTTACCCGCGCTTCCTCTCGACCCCAAACGCAAGGCGATCCTGCGACATGCCCGCAAGACCTTCGTCCGCGAGGGCTATGCGGCGACCCGGATCGAGCCGATCGCACGCGAAGCCGGGGTTTCGACAGCGACCCTCTATGCCCTGTTCGAGGGCAAGGCCCAGCTGTTCGCGGCCGTCATCCGCGACGCGGCCGAGGATTTTGCGCTGCAGATGGCCCGGCTCGGGGCCATCGAGGGCAACGCCCGTCAGCAGTTGACCAGCTTCGCCGCAGCCTATGCCGAGTTCATGAGCGACCCCTTCGTCCGCTCTGTCTTCCGTCTCGTGATGGCCGAGCGCCCCCGCTTCCAGGATGTCGCCATCCGGTTCTTCGAGGACGGCCGGAAGGCATTCGGCGCGACCCTGATCACCATCCTGATCGCCCAATCGAAGGCGGGAGCCCTGAAACCGATTGACCACCCATCATGGGCCGCAGGCAATCTGATGGGGATGATCGAGCACCCGGTCTTCTTCGTGCCCCTGGTCACCGGTGACGAGGTCAAGGTTCGGCGCACGATTACGGAGATTGTGGAGGACGCCGTCGCCACCTTCCTCGCCCGCTACGGAGCCTGACGGCCCGGGGGCCGGATCAGGGCCAGAGACGCGTTTTCGTCCAGTCCGCGCCCGCGCGGTCGAACCTGAGCCGGTCGTGCAGGCGGAACGGCCGGTCGCGCCAGAATTCCACGCTGTCAGGCACGACGCGCCAGCCGGTCCAGTGCTCCGGCCGGGGCACGTCCTGACCGTCGAACCGGGCGGACTCGCGCGCCACGGCGGCTTCCAGTGCCGCCCTGCTGTCCAGCGGCCGCGACTGGTCCGAGGCCCAGGCCCCGATCCGGCTCTCGCGGGCGCGGCTGGAGAAATAGGCGTCGGCCTCGGCGACAGTGACCGGTTCGACGGAGCCGCGCACCCGCACCTGACGCCTCAGCGACTTCCAGTGGAACAGCAGGGCCGCGCGGGGATGCACCGCCAGTTCCAGCCCCTTGGCGCTCTCGCGGTTGGAATAGAAGGTGAAACCGCCGGCATCGACGTCCTTGAGCAGCACCATCCGGCTGTCGGGCGTGCCCGCCGCATCCACGGTCGACAGGGCCATGGCGTTGGGGTCGTTGGGCTCGGTACTTTTCGCGTCGCCCAGCCATTCGATAAACAGGCCGATCGGCTCGGCCCGGTCGAAGATGGTCTCGTCGCCATTGGCGGCCAGGGCAGCGGCATAGTGCTCCGCATATTCCTCGCGGGTCGGGCTGGGTGGGATCACGGATGCGGTCATGGATTGCAGATAGACCCTCGCGGCCCCGCTGGGGAGAGGCTTCGCAGTTAACCCGGCCTTGACCATCCCGGGAGTCTTAGTGCGCGGATGCGCGCACGATCGCACCCCGAAGTCGTCTCGACCCGCGAGGCCTATGCCCTGCTTGGCCTGACCGGCCCGGTGGAGGGCGAGGCGCTGACCGCCGCGTTCCGCATCGCCATCAAGGCGGCGCGGCCAGAGGCCGCAGGCGGAAGCGAGGCGCGGTTTCGCAAGACGATCGCCGCCTGGCGGCTGATCCAGCGGCAGGCCACGCCCCTGGCGCTGGCGGCTCCCGCGACGCCACCGCCGGCCGCGCCGGTGCTGGCCATCAGCCCGCTCGATGCATTGAACGGTGGCAGCGCCGAGGTCCGGCTGGGCGGGCGAACCCTGCGCGTCCGGGTCCCGGCGGGTCTACGCACCGCCGAGCATCTCCGGCTGAGGGCGGCGGGCGAGGATGGCACCGACCTGTATCTGCCGGTCCTGGTGCGCGGCGCCGATGGACTGAGCGCCATGGGCGATGACCTCTACATGACCTGGCCCGTACCCCATCGCCTGCTGGCAGACGGCGGGCGGCTGGAGATCGAGACCCATGCCGGACCGCGCTCGGCCTGGCTGGTCGCCGGGCATCAGCCGCTGCGGCTCCGGCTCAAGGGGCTGGGCCTGCCGGCGCGTGGATCGCGTCCGCAGGGCCATCTGTTCGTGACGCTGGAGCCGTCCGAGGACGCGCCCTCGGCGGCGGAGGATCTGCTGATCCGCTTCACTCGCCTGTGGACGCCGGACCGGCTGGCGGCTTAGGTCGTCGCATGTCCCACAACACCTTCGGCCATCTGTTTCGCGTGACGACCTGGGGCGAGAGCCACGGGCCGGCGATCGGCTGTGTCGTCGACGGCTGCCCACCGCTGATCCCCCTGACCGAGGCCGACCTGCAGCCGTGGCTGGATCGGCGCAAGCCGGGCGGCAGCCGCTTCGTCACCCAGCGGCAGGAGAGCGACACGGCGCGCATCCTGTCGGGCGTGTTCGACGACGGCCACGGCCCGGTCACCACCGGCGCGCCGATCGCCATCCAGATCGAAAATGAGGACGCCCGGTCCAGGGACTATGGCGAGATCGCCCGCGCCTTCCGGCCCGGCCATGCGGACTATACCTACCAGGCCAAATACGGTGTGCGCGACCATCGCGGCGGCGGACGCTCCTCGGCGCGCGAGACGGCGATGCGGGTGGCGGCGGGGGCTGTAGCGCGCAAGGTGCTGGGTGACGGCGTCTCTATCCGTGCCGGGGTGGTCCAGCTGGGACCGCACCGGATCGCGCCCGAGGCCGTCGATTTCGACGCGGTGTACGACAATGCCCTGTTCGCGGCCTCGGCGGGGGTCGTCCCGGCCTGGGAGGCCTATCTGGACGGTATCCGCAAGGCCGGCTCGTCGATCGGCGCCGTGGTGGCGTTGGAGGTCACCGGCCTGCCCGCCGGCTGGGGCGCGCCGCTGTATGGAAAGCTGGACGCCGAACTGGCGGCGGCGATGATGTCGATCAATGCGGTCAAGGGCGTCGAGATCGGCGCGGGCTTCGGGTCGGCCGAACTGACCGGCGAGGAGAATGCCGACGCCATGCGGCTGGGCGAGGACGGGCGGCCGGTCTTCCTGTCCAACAACGCGGGAGGGGTGCTGGGCGGCATATCGACGGGCCAGCCGCTGACGGCGCGCGTGGCCTTCAAGCCCACCTCCTCCATCCTGACGCCGGGCCAGACCATCACCCGCGACGGGACCGAGACCGATGTGCGGACCAAGGGGCGGCACGACCCCTGCGTGGCCCTGCGCGGCGTGCCGGTGGTGGAAGCCATGGCGGCCTGCGTGCTGGCCGATGCGATGTTGAGGCATCGGGCGCAGGTGGGTTGAGCCTCAACATCAAATCGTATATACAATGAATGTTCTCTTCGATCCGGCCAAGGACGCGATGAACATCGAGAAGCACGGGATATCCTTGTCTCGCGCCAATGATTTCGAGCTGATCGCCGTCTTCGATGATGACCGCCGGGACTACGGAGAACGTCGGCGTCGTGCCTATGGCCTGATCGACGGCAAGACCTACTATCTGGCCTATGCGGTCCGGGATGGCCGCATCCGAGCCATCAGCCTTCGCCGCGCCCATGCCAAGGAGTTCAGACGCCATGTCAGATGAAGCTCGCCTCGACGACAACCCGGATTGGACCGAGGCCGATTTCGCGAGAGCCAAGGGGCCCGATACACTTTCGACCGAAGAGTTGGCCGCGTTTCCGCGCACCCGCGTTCGCAGCGTTCAGAAAGCCCCGACCAAACGCCCCATCTCGCTGCGCGTTGATGCTGATATTCTGGATTCCTACCGCGCCACAGGTCCAGGCTGGCAGGTCAGGATGAACGACGCCTTGCGCAAGGCCATGCCGCGCAACTGATCTCTTTCCGCCACCGACACTGTTGCCTATATAGCCGCCAGCGAGGTTCCTAACCCTCGGAATCCCGGGAGCTTCCCCATGATCGACGTTCGACCCTTCAACACCCTCGGCGGTGCCAACCACGGCTGGCTGAACGCAAGGCACCATTTCTCCTTTGCCAACTACTATGACCCCGCCCGGATGAGCTGGGGCCGGCTGCGCGTCTGGAATGACGACGAGATCGCCGCCCGGTCAGGCTTTCCGCCCCACCCCCACGCCGACATGGAGATCATCACCTATGTCCGCACCGGGGCCATCACCCATGAGGATTCCATGGGCAACAAGGGCCGCACCGGCGCGGGCGACGTGCAGGTGATGAGCGCCGGCACGGGCGTGCGGCACTCGGAGTTCAATCTCGAGAACGAGATGACCACCCTGTTCCAGATCTGGATCGAGGCCGACAAGCGCGGCGCGACGCCCAGCTGGGGTGCGAAGGAGTTTCCGAAGAGCGACCGGAGCGGCAAATTTTCGGTGCTGGCCTCGGGCGATCCGACCGATGACGCCCTGACCATCAACGCCGACGCCAGGGTGCTGGGCGCCACGCTGAAGGCGGGCGAGCGCCTGACCTATGCGCTGGCCGAGGGGCGTCGGGCCTATCTGGTGCCCGCAGTGGGCGCGGTGGACGTCAACGGCGTCTCTCTGAACGCCCGAGACGGTGCGGCGATCAAGGACGAGGCGGAGATCACGATCACGGCCAAGGACGATGCGGAACTGGTGATGGTGGATTCGCTCTAGCGTTCCCTTCTCCCGTTGGGAGAAGGAATTAGAATGAAAAACCCCGCCCGGATCGCTCCGGGCGGGGTTTTTTGTCAATGCGTGGCGACCGCCGCGCCCGGGTCCTGGGGCGGCTGGGCGGCGGGCAGAGGGTCGGCGGCCTCGTCCCATTCGACCGGGGTCAGTTCGCCGGTCAGCGCCCATTTCAGGGCCTCGTCGGCGGTCTTGATCGGGATGATCTCCAGCCCGCCCTTCACATTGTCGGGTACGTCAGCGAGGTCCTTTTCGTTCTCCTCGGGGATCAGCACCGTCTTGATGCCCGAGCGGAGGGCCGCCAGCAGCTTCTCCTTCAGACCGCCGATGGCGGTGACCCGGCCGCGCAGGGTGATCTCGCCGGTCATGGCGATGTCCTTGCGGATCGGAATGCCGGTCAGCACCGAGACCATGGCGACCGTCATGGCCACACCGGCAGAGGGACCGTCTTTCGGTGTCGCGCCGTCCGGCACATGGACGTGGATGTCGGTCTTCTCGAACATCGGCGGCTTCACGCCGATGCTGAGCGAGCGGGCCCGGACATAGGAGGCAGCGGCGGAGATGGACTCCTTCATCACCTCCTTGAGGTTTCCGGTCACGGTCATGCGGCCGCGGCCCGGCATCTTGATCGCCTCGATGGTCAGGATCTCGCCGCCGAACTCGGTCCAGGCCAGGCCGGTGACGATGCCGACCTGATCCTCCTCGTCGGTCTCGCCGTAGCGGTATTTCCGGACACCCGCATATTTGGCCAGTTTTTCGGCGTCGATGGTGATTGACAGCGTCTTCTCGCGCGCCATTTCCCGCACCGCCTTGCGGGCCAGGCCGCCCAGGGCGCGTTCCAGCGAGCGCACGCCGGCTTCACGGGTGTAGTAGCGGATCAGGTCGCGGACCATGTCCTCAGGCACGACAAATTCCGCCGGCTTGAGGCCGTTCTCGGCCGTCACCTTGGGCAGGACGTGGCGCAGGGCGATCTGGACCTTCTCGTCCTCGGTGTAGCCGCTGACCCGGATAATCTCCATGCGATCCAGCAGGGGCTGGGGCATGTTCAGCGTATTGGCCGTGGTCACGAACATGACGTTCGACAGGTCGTAATCGACCTCCAGATAGTGGTCGCCGAAGGCATTGTTCTGCGCCGGATCCAGCACCTCGAGCAGGGCCGAGGACGGGTCCCCGCGCCAGTCGGCGCCCAGTTTGTCGATCTCGTCCAGCAGGATGAAGGCGTTGGTGGTCTTCACCTTCTTCATCGACTGGATGATCTTGCCCGGCATGGAGCCGATATAGGTCCGGCGGTGGCCACGGATCTCGGCCTCATCGCGCACACCGCCCAGCGACATGCGGATGTATTCCCGGCCGGTGGCCTTGGCGATCGACTTGGCCAGCGAGGTCTTGCCGACGCCCGGAGGGCCGACGAGGCACAGGATCGGCCCCTTGAGGGTATTGGTGCGGGCCTGGACCGCCAGATATTCGATGATCCGTTCCTTGACCTTCTCGAGACCGTAGTGGTCCTCCTCGAGGATCGCCTCGGCCTTGTTGAGGTCGATGGCCTTCGTCTTGGCCTTGCCCCAGGGGATCGACAGCAGCCAGTCGAGGTAGTTGCGCACCACCGTCGATTCCGCCGACATCGGGCTCATGTTGCGCAGCTTCCTGACCTCGGCCTCGGCCTTGGTCCGGGCTTCCTTGGACAGGCGCGTCTTCCGGATGCGCTTCTCCAGCTCCATGATCTCGTCACGGCTGTCGTCGGTCTCGCCCAGCTCGCGCTGGATCGCCTTCATCTGCTCGTTCAGATAATATTCGCGCTGGGTCTTCTCCATCTGGCGCTTCACGCGCGAGCGGATCTTCTTCTCGACCTGGAGGACGGAGATCTCGCCCTCCATCAGGCCGTAGACCTTCTCCAGCCGTTCCGGGACGGCGATGGTTTCCAGCAGAGCCTGTTTGTCGGCGATCTTGACCGACAGATGGGCGGCGACGCTGTCGGCCAGCTTGGACGGATCGGTGATCTGGGGGATGGAGCTGAGGGCCTCGGGCGGCACCTTCTTGTTCAGCTTCACATAGTTTTCGAACTGCTCGATGACGGCGCGCAAAAGGGCTTCCGACTGGTCGGGTTCGCCCGGCTCATCGGCGATCTCGACGGCTTCCGCCTCGAAATAGTCGGTGCGATCGGTGAATTTCGTCAGGCGCGCGCGGCTCTTGCCCTCGACCAGCACCTTGACGGTGCCGTCCGGCAGTTTGAGCAGCTGCAGCACGGTGGCCAGCACCCCGATCGGATAGATGGCGTCGGCCGCAGGATCGTCATCGACGCTGTTCTTCTGGGTGGCCAGCAGGATCTGCTTTTCGCCCTTCATGATCTCGTCGAGCGCCTTGACCGACTTTTCGCGGCCGACGAACAGCGGAACGACCATGTGCGGAAAGACGACGATGTCTCTCAGCGGCAGGACGGGCAGGGTTTTGGTCTCGGACATAATGCCTACTCTCACGAGGTCCTCGTTGATCTCGGACCCGCCGCGGCGGCGTGCGGGGCGCCTGTGCCCCGCCGTTTCGACTCGGCCCGCCATTCAGCGGCCTTCGGATGAGTATGTGGTTCCCGGATCGTCGGGTTCAAGCGGGACCGTCGACGTCGGGCGCGATCAGGGCTTCGAAGTGGCCTCGACAACCCAGTAAACGATCCAGATCAGCAGGACGGTGCCCGCCACCAGCCCGCGATCCTTTCCGGAACCCTGCTGGCGTTCACGAAAAGCGTAGTAGGCCGCACACGCCAGAGCGAAATAGAAGGACAAATTCTGGCCGTCCCGAAGAAGGGGCCAAGCGATCATGACCCAGAACGACAGGATGACTGGAGACAGGACGAAGGCGACCAGGGCGAGATTCCGAAGGGAGTAGCCGGCATAGACCCCTTCGGTCCGCCATGACGGCACTCTGAGCTGCACCCGCCCGAGGGTGACAACGACCGCGCCCAGATACGCGACGCCCGCGGCCCAGGGCCAGACGCCCTCCAGCACCTCGCCAAGAGTGCTGCCGTAGAGGTCCTTCAGCCAGTCCCAGCCAGCCGCCATCCCGGGTGGATGCAGGTCCCATCCCTGCCCGAAGGACAGATCGGTCAGGCCGCGCGCAATCAACAGTGCAGCAAGCGCGGTCATGCAGGCGATGACCAGCGCCATCTCGTAACGGACGGTAACCGCCGCCCGGGTCAGCCTGCCGCCGAGTGCGAACAGAGCCGACGAGGCGACCACAAATCCCAGTCCGAACAAAAGCCAGCGATAGAGGGGGTGCTCGAGCGAAATCCATTCCCGCGGATCCGGGAGGTTCAGTTCGACAAGCGGAGTATCGGGGAGGAGTTGGACGCCCGTCAGCATCGCAACGACAATACTGAGACCGCCCAGGGTCCAGACCAGGAGCTGGACCACGCTGTGGACACTCTCCAGCGCGCGACCGAGCTCCGAGTTCTTCCAGCGATCGACAACGCTCATGCCCCGCCCCCCGGCTGCCTCACGGCTCCGTTGAACCTTGGCCACAGGCGAAAGGTAAGGCGCTTCGCTTTACAGGCGAAATGATGAGGCCATGGCGGGTCGCGGTCCGAACCTTGACCCGCTGAAGATCAGGCCGCGCTGTCGGGTGCCGACTTCTTCGACTTGGTCTCGGAGTAGATCAGCAGCGGCTGGGCCTTGCCCTCGATGACCTCGGCATTAACGACCACTTCCTCGACGCCCTCGAAGGTGGGCAGTTCGAACATGGTCTCCAGCAGGATGCCTTCCAGGATGGAACGCAGGCCGCGGGCGCCGGTCTTGCGGGTGATGGCCTTCTTGGCGACAGCGGTCAGGGCGTCGTCGGTGAAGGTCAGATCGACATTCTCCATCTCGAACAGACGCTTGTACTGTTTGACCAGGGCATTCTTGGGCTCGGTCAGGATGGTGACCAGGGCCGGTTCGTCGAGGTCTTCCAGCGTCGCCAGCACCGGCAGACGGCCGATGAACTCCGGGATCAGGCCGAACCGCATCAGATCGTCGGGTTCGACCCCCTTGAGGATGTCGCCGGTGCGGCGCTCATCGACTTCCTTGACCTTGGCGCCGAAGCCGATCGAGGCCCCGTCACCCCGCGCCGTGATCACCTTCTCCAGGCCGGCGAAGGCGCCGCCGACGATGAACAGGATGTTGGCGGTGTCGACCTGCAGGAACTCCTGCTGCGGATGCTTGCGGCCACCCTGCGGGGGCACGGAGGCGACGGTGCCTTCCATGATCTTCAGCAGGGCCTGCTGCACGCCCTCGCCCGAGACGTCCCGGGTGATCGAGGGATTGTCCGACTTGCGCGAAATCTTGTCGATCTCGTCGATGTAGACGATGCCGCGCTGGGCCCGCTCGACGTTGTAGTCCGAGGCCTGGAGCAGTTTGAGAATGATGTTCTCGACGTCCTCACCGACATAACCGGCTTCGGTCAGGGTCGTGGCGTCGGCCATGGTGAAGGGCACGTCGATGATGCGCGCCAGGGTCTGGGCCAGCAGCGTCTTGCCCGAGCCGGTCGGCCCGATCAGCATGATGTTGGACTTGGCCAGTTCGACGTCGTTGTTCTTGGTCGCGTGGTTCAGCCGCTTGTAGTGGTTGTGAACCGCGACGCTCAGCACCTTCTTGGCGTGGCTCTGGCCGATCACATAGTCGTCAAGAACCTCGCGGATCTCCTTGGGCGACGGCACGCCGTCCTTGGCCTTGGAGAAGGAAATCTTGTGCTCTTCACGGATGATATCCATGCACAGTTCGACGCATTCATCGCAGATGAACACGGTCGGCCCGGCGATGAGCTTGCGCACCTCGTGCTGGCTCTTCCCGCAGAATGAGCAGTAGAGCGTGCTCTTGGCGTCGGTGCCGGCGGCTTTGGTCATCGAGGTCTTCTCACTCCCGCGGTTCACCCCGATATGGGGCTTACGCGCATACTTCGCGTTGATTCCCTGACGATGGGCGCAAAGGTCTTCAAAAATTGACAATCACCCATACCGGGGTCCGCCACAACCCCGACCAGGCTACACGGAAGTCCGAAACCGAACGGGCAGTGTTGAGAGAGTTCGCGGCGAATGTCTGACATGGGAAGCCCGGCCCTGATTCACCAGCCGCCGGGCAAGGAACAGGCCATCGTCGCCTTCGATTTCGACGGTACGCTGACGGTTCGCGACAGTTTCACGGGCTTTCTGCGGTGGCGGGCAGGCGGGCGCGGCTGGCTGAAGGGCCTGGCGAGGCTGACGCCGGATGTCGCCGCCTATATGGCGGACCGGGACCGCGGGCGTCTCAAGGCCGCGTCCGTGCGGGAATTCCTGAAGGGCGTGTCCCGGGACCGGCTGGAGGCCGACGCCGAGGCCTTCGCCGGCCAGGTCTGGCCGCGCTTCATGCGCCATGACGCGCTTGCCTGCTGGCATGACTGGGGCCGCCGCGGGGCTTTCCGGGTGATCGTCACCGCCAGTCCCGACATCACTGTGGCACCGTTCGCCCGACGCCTCGGCGCGGAGGCCCTGCTGGGCACACCGCTGGTCTTCGACAGCGGTGACCGGGTGACGGGCGCGTTCGCCGGCCCGAACTGCCGCGGTGAGGAAAAGGTGCGACGCCTGCGGGCCGCCTTCGGGAACGATATGCTGCTGGCGGCAGCCTATGGCGACACGACGGGCGACACGGAGATGCTGGCCATGGCGGACGAGGCCGGATTCCGGCGGTTCAAGGGCTGACGCGACGCGTCAGTGCCCTTCGGCATCCACATCGAAGACCATGGGTTTGCCGCGCGACGTCGGGTTCCAGCCGGCCTCGATCACCGCCGTCACGGCGTTGCGAATGTGGTCCGGGTTCACGAACTGCTTCTCCGTATCCGGGCGTCCGTTGGGGCGCAGGGGCGGCGGGAACTGCACAATGGCCTCGCGCTTGAAGCCGTCCAGGCGCAGGGTCACGGCGATCCCTTCCCACTTGCCGCCGCTCAGCGGCCGGGGCTGTCGCCGCAGCTCCCAATGGTAGATGTCGCCGTCGATCCCGACGGTCCCGGTGTTGTCTCGCGTCTGCATGGTGTCCTGATAGCACAAAGAAAATGTTCAGGGCCCAGCGGTTGCGCCGCCACAGGCCGGTGCTTCAGGGCGCTGGCCAAGTTTGCGAAGGCAAGACGACCGGTGCGCCGCACTCCGTGAACGCTTCGCCCGGGAAGAGCGACTGAATCAGCGACGGCAGGATGCCGGCAGCCAGCTCGAGCGCCTGAAGACTGCTGGCCCCGTGCACATTCCGGACGCAGGCGGTGTCCGATTCCAGCCGTATCTCGCAGGTCCAGCAACTCATCGCGCTGTTCAGGACCGGCTTTGAAATGAAGGCCGAAAGGCGCGGCCCGCCTACTCGACCTGATTCATATGCGAACCCGATCCCCAGTCCTGCTGACATTGGGCCAAACATCCTCCGTATTGCATCATGTTCGCGCTATGGCAGATCGCCGCCATAGGTGTGAAGCCGTGCATTGAGCAGAAGGCGGCTTCGATTTCCATGATCTGGGTGCATCTGTTGTCGCAAAGCTCCTTCGGAGTGCGGCAAATTTTCTCCGGCGAGGCCCCCACAGGGCCAGCAAAGCCGGAACCTAAAGCGAAGGCCAGCAACAGCAATATCGGTTTAACGCGCATGTCATCCTCCCCATCAGAGGAAGACAACCTATGCGATATTCAGTTACGCGTCAAATTTGTATCTAGCCATCCGGCCGGAAGGATCAGACCGTCTTGATCCCGTCGCCCTCGGCCTGTTCGCGGCGGTCGTAGACGTGGTCGACGACGCCCCAGGCCTTGGCGTCCTCGGCGCTCATGAAGTGGTCGCGGTCGAGGGTCTTTTCGACCTCCTCATAGGTCCGGCCGGTGTGGTGGACGTAGATCTCGTTGAGGCGGCGCTTGGTGTAGCGGATGTCGGCGGCGTGCAGTTCGATGTCCGAGGCCTGGCCGCGGAAGCCGCCCGAGGGCTGGTGCACCATGATGCGGGCGTTCGGCAGGGCCACGCGCTGGCCGGCGGCGCCGGCGGCGAGGATCAGCGAGCCGGCCGAGGCGGCCATGCCCATGCAGACGGTCGAAACCGGCGAGCGGATGTACTGCATGGTGTCGTAGATCGCGAGCGCCGACGACACCTGTCCGCCGGGGCTGTTGATATACATGGAGATTTCCTTCTTCGGATTCTCCGATTCCAGAAACAGCAGCTGGGCGCAGATCAGGGAGGCCATGCCGTCCTCGAAGGGACCGGTCAGGAAGATGATCCGCTCGCGCAGCAGGCGCGAGAAGATGTCGAAGGCGCGCTCGCCCCGGCTGGACTGCTCCACCACCATGGGGACGAGGTTCATGTTCATCAGTTCGATGGGATCGCGCATGTGGGCCTTCTCGGGATGCATTCGGGTACGACTCACCGGTCGCTCCCCCTCTTGGACAGGATATCGCGTTGCCGAACCGTTGACGCAAGGCGCGAAGGCGTCAGGAAAGGCCGATCACTCCGCCGTGGCCCCGCCCGCCTCGCGCCGGTCGCGGGCCACGGCCTCGGCCACGGCGCGGACCTGGCTGTTGCGGTTGATGCGCAGCTGGTCGTGCTCATACAGGGCCGTCAGATAGGACCGGTCCCAGTCCGTCAGCCCCGCCGGGGCCGAGGCCGGATCGGCGAACAGGTTCAGGATGGTCGGATAAGGGGCCGTGTCCGCCTCCGCATCGACCTGGGCCAGGGCCACCAGCGCCAGATAGTCGGCCAACTGGACCAGACTGGCCCCGCCGAGCCGGTCGACATCGACGATGATGATGGAGCGCACCATGTCGTCGCGGATCTGGGTCCGCAGGCGCGAGGCAGCAAAGACATTGATGGTCGGCGCAACGGGGCCGCCGGTCGACGGACTGATGTCTCCGGGCAGACGCACGGCCCGGGTACCCGTCTCTGAATCGATCGGCATGCTGATCTGCCACCAGCGGACCGGCTGGTCGCCGGTCCGGAAATTGCGGAACGCCCGCGTCCCTGCATCGGTGCCGTTGTGGCGCAGGTCGAAATTGCGCGGACGGTCCTCGACCAGGGCCGTGGCCAGGCCGGCAGCATCGACGGCGGCCACGATCAGGACATTGGGCCGACAGCCCGGCTCCCCCGCCTCGACTTCCAGCTCACGGGCGACGTCCGAGATGCGGTCGATCACATACTGGCCGACGTCGTTGCGAAGATTGACCGCCCCGACGCAGATCGGCCGGTTCCAGCGGGCGAGGCCGCGGTTGTTCGCCGGTTGCGAGACGTCGGTGACGAAATTGCGCACCAGGGCCTCAAGCTGCCGACCCTCGACAACGACCTCATCGAGTTGGGCGGATCTCTGGGCAGCGGGGGTCTGGGGGGCCTCCTGCGCGGCGACCGCGCCGGCCGCGAGGGCAAGGGTCAGGGCCAGAACGGCGGACAAGGACGACATGGCAACTCCGCGGACAGCAGGACCCTACCCTGACCCCGCCGTGCTGGCGGGTCAATCAGGACGGTGCAAGCCGGGGGCAGGCTTCAGGGCTGGTCGACGCCCGTCAGACCCCTCGTCGGGGTCCGCAGGAAACCTATTCCTCGACCGGGTCGGCGCGCACGGCGCGCATCATCAGATCGACGATCTCGCCACCGCGGGCAGACCCCAGACGGTTCTGCTCAATCCCGTAGAGGGCTGCCAGATAGTCCCGGTCCCAGCCGGTCAGACCGGTAATGGCCGGGTCGATGAAGACGTTCAGGATCGTCTCGAACGACGCCACATCAGCTTTCGGATCGACCTGGGCCAGGGCGATCAGGGTGCAGTAGTCCGCCAGCTGCGGGAGGGAGATCGAGTCCACCTTGCTGATGTCGACGACGATGATGGCCTTGAACAGGTCGTCGCGGATGTCCGTGCGGATGCGCGAGGCGCGGGACACGGCGATCTGCGGGGCATCCCGACCCGGCAGGCGCGTGGCCAGTTCGCCGCTTTCGGAATCGACGGGCGCGCTGACATGCCACCACCGAACGGGCGCATCGGATGTCCGGAAATCCTCGAGGGCGCTCAGGGTGCGCGTCATGCCGGAGCCGCCGGGCACAAAGGCCCGCCGACGCTCCTCGACGATACCGTCGGCGACCGCCTGGCCGTCGGCCGCGGCGATGATCAGGACATTGGCGGCGCAACCCGGCTCGCCGGCTTCCAGCCCCAGCTCACGCGCGACGTCGGACGCCCGGTCGACGATATACTGGGCGACCTCAGCGCGAAGGTTGACCACACCGATACAGACCGGACCGTTCCAGCGTGCCGGGCCGCGGTCGCTCGTCGCCGGTGCGGTAACCTCACCGACGAAATTCTGGACGACCGACCTGAGCCGACGCCCCTCGACGACGACATCACCCAGCTGCGCCACGGCACCGTCGGCAGGGTCCTGTGCCTGAACGGGGGTCTGCGAGAGCAGGCCAGCCGCCAGGGCCAAGGCAAGAAATGACATACAGGATCCCCTCAAACAGCCGATGCTGGACCTAGATCGACATCATGGCCGGACCGGGGCGCAGATCCCGCCTCGAACACCCTGTCCGGAAAGAGTCCGACCCGGCCTCAGCGATCAAGGTCTTCGGGTCCGGTCGAGCTGCCCCGATAGGCGCTGGCGATGGCGGAGGCGACGGCCTGGACCTGGGCCCGCTGGTTGATGCGGTGGGTTTCCGACTGGGGGTCGTACAGGCCGTCCAGATAGGCCCGATCCCAGCCGGTCAGGCCGGTGGGGGCAGTCGCCGGGTCATCGAACAGGTTCAGGATGGTGTCGAAACGCCCGGTATCTGCGTCGGGATTGACCTGGGCCATGGCGACCATGGCGACATAGTCGCCCAGCTGCTGGAGGCTCGCGCCGTTCAGCGTATCCACATCGACGATAATGAACACCCGCTTGAGGACGTCCTCGGTCTGATCGTTGAGCCGGGACGGAATCTGGACCCGGGTCTGCGGCGCATATTGCTGGGCAGACGTCCCGCCGGTCTCGGCCCCGGAGCCGCTGATGGAGCCCGGCAGGCGCACCACGGCCTCGCCGGTCTCGCTGTCCTCCGGCAGGCTGACATGCCACCAGCGGACCGGCCGCTCCTCGCGGATGAAGTCGCGCAGTTCCGCCCCGCCGCGATCCATGCCCGCCCCGCCGACACGGAACAGCCTCGGGCGCATGGCCACGAACTCCCGGGTGAAGCCCGGACCGTCACTGGTGGCGATGATCAGGACACTGGGATGGCAGTCGGGCTCATGGGCACGCAGGCCGAGACTGCGGGCGACGTCGGAAACCCGGTCGGCCAGATATTGGGCGGTCTCATTCTCCAGATTGGCGACGCCGACGCACAGGCCGTCCTTCCATCGGGCCAGACCGCGGCGACGCGCGGGCGCGGCGACCTCGTCGACATAGTCTTCCGTGGTGTCTTCCAGCCGCCGGGCGTCGACCACCACGTCTTCAAGACGGACAGGCGCCTGCGCGACGGGCGGCGTCTGGGCGGCCGGCGCGGACTGGGGCGACGCCAGAAGGGCCGCGGCCAGAAGGGCATACAACATGGGCGTGTTCCGGGCTGACTGGACACGGAGCCTATCAGTGTTCCGCCCGGCCGGAAACACGCGCACGGACATCCCGGAAACGAAATCCCCGCCGCGACGGGGTCGGGACGGGGCAATTTCGTCAGGCTGGATGCCGACCCTAGAGGTCGTCGTCTTCCTTGAGCAGCTCTTCCTTGGTGATCGGCGTGTCGGTGACCTTGGCCGTATCGAAGATCAGGTCGCAGACCTTTTCCTCATAGATCGGGGCGCGCATCTGGGCGGCGGCATTGGGGTTCTGGCGATAGAAGTCCAGCACCTGACGCTCCTGGCCCGGATAGTTGCGGGCCTCGTTCATGATGGCGTTGTTCAGTTCCTGATCGGTGATCTGGACGTTGTTGGCGCGACCGATCTCGGCCAGCACCAGACCGAGGCGCACGCGGCGCTCGGCGATCTTGCGATACTCGTCCTTGAGCTTCTTCTCGGACTTCTTGGCGTCCTCTTCCGGCAGGCGGCCGGCGTCCTTGTCGGCCTGGACCTGCTGCCAGATGCCGTCGAACTCGGCCTCGACCATCTTGGGCGGCAGGGGGAAGTCGTGCGCCTTGTCCAGGGCGTCGAGCAGGGCGCGCTTCAGCTTGAAGCGGGCCGCGCCCGTGTACTGCTGGTTCAGGTTGGTGCGCAGAAGCTCTTTCAGCTTGTCCAGCGACTCGATGCCGATGCGCTGGGCGAAGGCCTCGTCGATGACGGCGGGGGCCTCGGCCTTGATGGCCTTGACCTTGACGTCGAAGGTCACGGCCTTGCCGGCCAGATGGGCGGCCTGGTAGTCCGCCGGGAAGGTCACGTTCAGGACCTTTTCCTCGCCGACCTTGGTGCCCTTGAGCTGCTCTTCGAAGCCCGGGATGAAGCGGTTGGAGCCGATCACCAGCTGGGTGTCCTCGGCGGCACCGCCCTCGAAGGGTTCGCCGTCCAGCTTGCCGAGGAAGTCGATGGTGACCTCGTCACCTTCGGCGGCCTTCACGGTCTTGCCCTTCTTGTCCTCATAGGATTTGGCCTGACCGGCCAGTTCGGTGAGGGCCTCGTCCAGATCGGCGTCGGTCGCCTCATAGGTCGGGCGTTCCAGCTTCAGCTTCTTGATGTCGGTCGGGGTGAAGTCAGGCATGACTTCCAGCGACATTTCGTAGGCGAGGTCTTCCGTGCCGGCGATGACCTTTTCCATGTCGGAGGTCAGCTTCATCTCGGCGGGCGCGGCCGGACGCACCTTGGCGTCGTCGAGGGCCTTCTGGCTCGAGGTGTTCAGCGCATCGTTGACGATCTCGCCCATCAGGTCGCGGCCGAAGGTCTTCTTGACGTGCGACATCGGGACCTTGCCGGGACGGAAGCCCTTGAGCTTCATCTGCGGCGCGACTTCCTTGAGCTTGGCGTCCAGCTTCTGGTTCAGCTCGGCGACAGGAATGGTCACCGCGATCACGCGGCTGAGACCTTCGTTGGACTTTTCGACGACTTGCATGGTCGGGATTCTGACGCTCTGGGGCGGCACCCTTGGGGCGGGCGCAGCGCTGTGTGGGTAAAACAAAAAGGGCCGCCCCAAATCCGTTTCCGGGGAGGCGGCACCTTTGAAGCCCGCCCTTATGTCTAGGACCGTCCGAAAGGTCAACGTGAGACGCCGGCAACGGGACGGTTTCGGGAAGGACGCCGGCGCGCTATCTGGAACGCATGAGTCCCTCACCCTCCCCCATCGGTGTCGCCGTCTTCCCGGTCACGCCCCTGCAGCAGAACTGCACCCTCGTCTGGTGCCGCAAGACCCTGAAGGCCGCGATCATTGATCCGGGGGCGTCGGTGGACAGCCTGCTGGGGGCTGTCGCCAAGCAGGGGCTGACCCTGGACGCCATCTGGATCACCCATGGCCACCTCGATCATGCGGGGGGCGCGGCGGAAATGCAGGAGAAGACCGGGCTGGACATCATCGGTCCGCATCCTGACGACCAGTTCTGGATCGACGGCATCCCGACCCAGGGCAGGATGTACGGCCTGCCCGAGGCGCGCAGTTTCACGCCGACCCGCTGGCTGGCCGACGGCGACGTTCTGACGCTGGGGGACACGAAGTGGGAGGTCCGGCACTGTCCCGGTCACACGCCGGGCCATGTGATCTTCTTCAACCGTGAGGCCCGCTTCGCCCAGGTCGGGGACGTCCTGTTCCAGGGTTCGATCGGGCGCACCGACTTCCCGCGCAGCGACCACGCCAGCCTGCTGCACGCCATCACCACCAAGCTGTGGCCGCTTGGCGACGACGTCACCTTCGTACCCGGCCACGGACCGACCTCGACCTTCGGGGCCGAGCGGCGCAGCAATCCCTTTGTTTCGGACGCCGCCATGCGCGGAACGCCGATCGCCCGGCCGGCGTCCGGGCCTTCCTGACCCGACGCCCGGACCGATCATGGGTCCGGCCGGCGCGGTTGAAGAAATGCGGCAGCCGGACCCGGAAGGCGGCGGCGCAGGCGTGGTCCGGCCGTGGGGTGCCGCATGCGCGCGGCCCCTCCAAACCCCGCGATTCATTGGCGATTGCAGAGGCACCGACCCGGAACCGGAAACGATGCCGAGGGTTCATCCCCGGAACCGCCATCGCCGCCATGAAAGGGCCCTCCCATGGCTCAAGGTCCGTCCCCTCAAGCCTCCGGCGTCTCCAGACGGGGCTTCGCCTCCATGGATCCCGAACGTCAGCGCGAGATCGCCCGCAAGGGAGGCGCCAGCGTCCCGGGCGAGAAGCGCAGCTTCTCCCAGGATCGCCGTCTGGCGGCCGAGGCCGGTCGCAAGGGCGGTGAAGCCTCGCACGGTGCCCGTCCCCGCGTGACACCGACCGTCGCGGACTAGACCGTCCGTCGGCCCGATTGGCGCGGGTCGAAAGGTTCATCACGGCGAACACAACGCGGTCACAACGGACACGACGGGACCGCGCGCTTGCCGCGATTGTCGATCCTTCCTGGCATCGAAACGAGACAAGGGCGGCTTTGCCGCCGATCCTCCCTTCGACGAAAAATCGAGCCTGAAGGACGCGATCGACGATAGTGCCGCGACCTCGATGCCGTCGTGGCCGCTGTGACCGCGTTGTGTTCGCTGTGATGAACCGCTTTCGCTGGACATCCATGCGTCAATTGAAGCGCCGATTGCGCCAGATGGCCGTTCAGGGGCATCGGAATGGGCGGCCGACGCCCGCGTCGCCGCTCCCTGATCAGACCTCGAGCAGCACCAGGGCCACCGAGGGGTCCGGGCTGGCCTCGAATCCGGCCACCCGCCAACCGGACGCCCCGGCCAGTTCGCGGACCGAATCCCCGGTGTATTTCCGCGAGCTCTCCGTATGGATGGTTTCGCCGCGCAGGAAGGCGATCCGGCGTCCGTCAAGCAGAACCGTCATGTCCCGGGTCGCTTCGAGGTGCATTTCCATCCGGGCCCCGGAAGGGTTCCAGGCGGCGCGGTGGGTGAAGGCGTCGACGTCGAACCCTGCGCCGAGCTCGCGGTTGGCACGGACCAGCAGATTACGATTGAAGGCTGCGGTTACGCCCGCCGTATCATCATAGGCGGCGATCAGCGTTTCCGGGGCCTTGACCAGATCGACCCCCAGAATGAACAGGGCGTCCGGGCCCAGCAGCCCGCGCGCCGCCGCCAGGAAGGCGATCGCCTCGTCCCGCTCGAGATTGCCGATGGTCGAGCCCGGGAAGAAGCCCACGCGCCGCCCCTGCCCTATGCCGGCAGGCAAGGTGCCCAGATGCAGGAAGTCGCCGACCAGCGGGTGAACGGTCAGCGCCGGATAGGCCTCCGCAATCCGGAGGGCCGCAGCGTCGAGGGCATCGGCGCTGATGTCGATCGGCACATAGACCCCGAGGTCGGGGGCGGCATCGAGGACGATCCGGGTTTTCTCGCTGGCCCCCGAGCCGAACTCGACCAGGACCGCGCCCGGGCCGAACCGCGCCGCCCATCCCGGTGCCACGCGCCGCAGCAGCGCTGCCTCCTGCCGGGTGGGATAGTATTCGGGCAGACGGGTAATGGCCTCGAAAAGGCGGGAGCCTTCGGCGTCATAGAACCATTTTGGCGATGCCACCTTGGGTGATCGGGAAAGTCCCGCGACCAGATCGCGGCGGAAGCCGGCCGTCTCGCCCTGGTCGGTGGACCGGACCGGCGGTGCCGGCGCATCCTCGGCCAGCCGCAGGCCCGCGAAGGCCCACCGCTGATGCGGATAGAAGAAATTGCGGTAGCTGACCCGGGCATGTCCGTCGGGCGTGGCGAAGCTGGAGCCGCGCAACACCATCTGGTTGGCCATGAATTTCCCGTTGTATTCGGACGCCGTGCCCTCTGTCGGCCGGAAGCCCGGATAGGGGGCATAGGCACTGGCCGTCCACTGCCAGACCTCGCCGAACGCATTGGCAAGGGCCTCGGGACGGCACCGGACCGCATGCTCCCATTCCGCCTCGCCCGGCAGTCGCTTGCCCGCCCAGCGGGCGAAGGCGTCGGCCTCATAGAAGCTGATGTGACGGACCGGAGAGGCGGGCTCGACCGGCATGCGCCCCGACAGACCCATCGTCGTCCAGTGACCATCCTCGCATTGCCAGTAGAGGGGTGCCTGCCAGCCCTGGGCCTGGACCGTCGCCCAGCCGTCGGAGAGCCAAAGCTCGGGACGGCCGTAGCCGTCATCGTCCATGAAGGCGATCCAGTCAGCATTGGTCGTCAGATCATTGGCGAGGGCATAGGGTTCCAGCCAGACCCGATGCGCCGGCCCCTCATTGTCGAAGGCGAAACCGGTGCCGGCATGGCCGATCTCCACCAGGCCGCCCTCGAAGCGGCTGGTCCCGCCCCTCGCCGGCTCCGCCGGACACGCCCGGGGCTCTGTTGCGAAGGCCGCCGGATCCAGCGGGGAGAGCGCCATCAGGTTCAGTATGTCCATCAGGAACAGCTCCTGATGCTGCTGGTCGTGATGCAGGCCGAGGGTGAACAGGTAGAGCCGGCGCCCATCGTTCGGTGCCTCGCCCAGCCACGCCGCCATCCGGCGGTCGATTTCGCGCCGATAGGCGAGCACCTCGTCGAGCGACGGCCGGGTCATCAGGCCGCGCCGGGGGCGGTCTACCCGGGGTCCGAGCGTCTCATAATAGCTGTTGAACAGGGTCTGGAAGCGCGGATCGACCGGGCGGTAGCCCGGCTCGTCTGCCAGAATCATGGCCTCGAAGAACCAGCTGGTGTGGCCCAGATGCCATTTGCCGGGACTGCAGTCCGCCATGGACTGGGCAGCGAGGTCTTCAGGGCTCAATCCTTGCGCAAGGCCCGGCATCGCAGCCCGTACGGCCCGGTAGGCCCTGAGATCGTCAGAGGTACGGTCGGCGCTGCGAGACGGTGCGTTCATTTCAGTCCCTCGGGCACTCGACCGATCGCCAGAAGGCGAGAAGGGTCATGCTTTGGTCTCTCCACGCAAGCCGTGGCGACCGCTCAATGACCGTCGCGCTCAAAGCGTTGCGATCGCCTGCAGCAGTTCATCTACGGCCTCGACCCGCGTCGCCCAGGAGCAGACGAACCGGACCGAGCCGTCGTCAAAGCGATAGCAGGCCCAGCCGGCCTCGTTCAGACGCTGATGCGCCTCGGGCGGCATTCGCACGAACACCGCATTGGCCTCGACCGGATGGGCCAGCACAAACGGCGAGCCGGTGGCGATACCGGCGGCAAGCCGCTGCGCCATCAGATTGGCGTGGGCGGCCCCGGCCTCCCAGTCACCGCTCTCCAGCAGGCCGAGGATCGGGGCGGAGAGGAAACGGGTCTTGGACGCGGTCTGACCCGCCTGTTTCAGCCGGTTGTCGATGCGGCGCGCCAGCGACTTGTCAAACATGACGATGGCTTCGGCGCAATTGGCCCCGGCCTTGGCCCCGCCGAACACCAGCACATCGACGCCCAGTCGCGCGATCTGCGTCAGGTCGAAGCCCGCCGCCGCGGCATTGGCCAGCCGCGCCCCGTCCATATGGACGCCATGGCCGCGAAGCTTCACCGGCTCGATCAGGTGGCGCAGCTCTTCCTCGGTATAGACGGTGCCGTATTCGGTGGACTGGGTCAGGCTGAGGGCCGCCGGCGGCTGGCGGTGACCGACCTCGGGCTCCGCGAGGACGGCATGAAGCCCGGCAGGCTCAATCTTCCCGGAAAGGCCGGGCAGACCCAGCAGGCCGACCCCTGAGCCGAAAAAGCCGGGAGCGCCCGTCTCGTCCGTGCAGACATGGGCGGAATGGTGCGCCAGCACCGCCTCATGCGGCCAGGCCAGCATCGACAGGGCAATGGCGTTGGCGGCGGTACCGGAGAAGACGAACCGGACCTCCGCATCGGCGTCCAGACGGGCCCGGATCAGGTCCGCGGCGCGGGCGGTGACGTCATCGGCGCCATAGGCCCTTGCATGGCCTTCATTGGCCGAGATCAGGGCCTCGAGCGCAGCCGGTGCCATGCCGGCGGTGTTGTCCGAACCGAAGTCGTAACGCATGGATCAGGCCTTTCGGCCCAGGCGGCGACGACGCGGGGCCGGCGACGGTGCCTGGGGCTCAGGTTCGGGTTTCGTCTGCTCGACCGGGTCCGGGCCCGGTGCAGGGGGGTCATAGGCTACGGCGACCTGATGCGGGAAGGGGATTTCCACCCCCGCAGCATCCAGCGCCTCCTTGCCCTGCTGGATCAGGTCGGCCCTGACCTGCCACCAGTCGTCAACCTCGACCCAGGCCTGCAGGGTCACCTCGACGGCACTGTCGCGCAGATCGGTGACCCCGACCCAGGGCTCCGGGTCCGTCAGCACCCTGTCGTGGGCCCGGGCCACGCCCGAGAGGACGGCACAGGCCTGTTTGAGATTGGCGGTGTAGCCGACCGCGAACAGGACCTCGATTCTGCGGGTCTTCTGGCCGGTCAGATTGATGATCACATCGCCCAGAACCCTGGAGTTCGGGACCACGATCTTGTGGTTGTTGGCGTTCGACATCTGGGTCACGAACAGGTCGAGACGCTGGACCGTCCCCGTCGCCCCGCCCACCTCGATCACATCGCCCACCCTGTAGGGGCGCAGGACCAGCAACAGGACCCCCGCAGCGACGTTGGACAGCGTGCCCTGAAGGGCCAGGCCGACCGCCAGCGAGGCGGCTCCAAGAACCGCGATGATCGACGTGGTCTGGACACCCAGCCGTTGCAGAACAGCGATGAAGCCGACGACATAGACAACGACCCTCACCACCTGGACGACGAAGCTGATCACCGTCCGGTCGTTGCGGAAGCCGGCGACCCTCGTCAGCATCCGCCGCGTGATCCCCGAGATCCATCGGGCGGCCAGAACGGTGGCGATCAGAATGATCAGGGCGATCGACAGATTGACGGCCAGATCGCCGGCCAGGTCCGTCATCCGGGCGATCATGGGGGCGTCGATGGTCATAGCCCCTTCACCGGCAGGGATGACCTCGCTCAGGATCGGAATGCGTGTCGCCATATGCGCGGTCTAGCGCCTCCGGCTCGATTTGGAAGCCCATGACGGTTGCAATCGCCGTTCGGGGAGAGCGAGGTGGCCGGGCACCATCGCCCCGGGGAGGGTCCGTGAATCAGTCGTCACTGAAGGTCGGGGTCGATGTGCCCTGGGTGACCAGCTGGACGGGTGAACCGTCGCTCGGTGCCGGTCCCTGCCCTTCAGTCGGCACGGCTCTGGCTATCCGGCAGGTCGAGAACCCCGGTATCGGCAAGCCCCTCTATTCGCAGAACCATGCCGTGCGGCAGCGGCTGTCGGTGCGCGACATGCGGTGCCCGATGTGCGGGCAGCCGACCCCGGCGACCGACCGCTGGACCCAGGTGGCGCATCCGGTGACGGCGGGCCGTCTGCGGGCGGACGGGCGGGGCAGCGGTTTGCCCGGGGATATTGCGGACGACCGGATCCTGATCGACGCGGGCGCGATCGCGCCGCTGCACAGGGCCTGTGTCGACCGCTCGTTGCGATACTGTCCGCACCTCAAGGCTGACCCGCACATCGATGTACGGCGATTTCCAGACCGGTGGGTTGTCCTGCCGCTGATGGCCCGCGCCGAGGCCTCGCCACAGCTGTTCCTGGCGCGTCCCGTGCCCGCCCGGACCGCGGCTGTGATCGGCTTCCTGCAGTTGTGCGGACTGACCGGAGAACACGACCCGGCCTGGCGGGACAGACGGCGCTGAGGCAGGAACCCTCGCGGGATTTGCTTCACGGGTATCCTGGGGGAATCCAACCAGCCCAGGTCTGGGGCAGGATCAGGCGGCCGCGGCTGTTTCGCCGGCGTCGACCAGTGCCCGGACCCCGGCTCGGCCCCCGCTGACGCGGTTGATGACCTTGGCGAGGGCACCGAAATCAATGGGCTTGTTGAGATAGGCGTCAGCCCCGGCGTCCAGCCCCGCCACATGGTCCTCGCGGCGGGCCGAAGCCGACAGGACGACAATGGGCGTATCCTGGTTCGGACCTTGCCCGTCGCGGATCGCCCGCGTCGCGGTCAAGCCGTCCATCACGGGCATGTTCACATCCATGATGATCAGGTCAAAGCGTTGCTCGCCCGCGGCTTCAACGCCGGTCTGACCGTTCTCTGCCGTCGCCGGGATATGGCCGGCGGAGTCCAGCCAGGCCTGCAGGATCATGCGGTTGACGGGGTGATCCTCGACCAGAAGCACGCTTAGCGGCTGACCGTCCTTGATGTCGGCGTGTATGGGCTCGGCCGCAGTCTGACGGGTCCATTCGACCACATCGGCCTCGACCGAGAAGGTGAAGGTCGAGCCCTCGCCGAGGGTCGACACAACATTGATCTCACCCCCCATGATATTGGCCATGCGGCGGGCAATGGTCAGGCCGAGACCGGTGCCGCCAAAGCGGCGCGTCGAGGAGACGTCGACCTGGGTGAAGGGCTGGAACATCCGCGCCAGATCGTCCGCGGCGATACCGGCACCGGAATCGGTCACGGCGAAGTCCAGCCGCGCCCGGCCGTCCTCCAGCCGCTCGCCCTGCGCCAGCAGGGACACCTCGCCCTTGTCGGTGAATTTCACCGCATTGGAGAGCAGATTGTGGATCACCTGGCAGATGCGCAGCGGGTCGCCGCGCACGACAGCGGGGATCTCGCCCTCGAACCGTGCGTTGAAGTCCAGTCCCTTGGCCTCGGCCTGGGCCTGGAACGGGCCTGTCACCCGTTTGTGCAGGTCCTCGGTCGAGACGTCGACGATCTCGAAGGTCATCTTGCCGGCCTCGATCTTGGTCATGTCGAGGATGTCGTTGAGCAGGCTCAGCAGATTGTCGCCCGAGTTGCGGATGATCGACAGATATTCCCTCTGGGTCGGCTCCAGCCGGGTAGAGCCGAGCAGCTGGGCGGCACCGAGGACGCCGTTCATCGGCGTGCGCAGTTCATGGGAGACGACCCCGAGGAAGTTGGTCTTGGCGTCGCTGGCGGCATTGGCCTTGTCGCGCGCGGCCTCGAGTTCCTCGATCAGATGGGCCTGATGCGCCTGGAAAGCCCGGATGCGCTCTTCCCGCAACACGGTCATCAGGACCAGGACGACCAGTCCGGATGCCGTCAGGGGCAGGATCGACAGGAAGGGCCAGAACAGGGGGCCGCCCCACATGCTGATCAGGATGATCCCGGCGGCCGCGCTATAGGGTGATGAGATGACAAGGGCCTGCCAGGGCGAGGCACGAAGCTGGGAGAAGACCAGCACATAGCCACAGACCAGAAGGGTCGCAGCGAGTGCAGGGCCGAAGGGATGGCCGGAATACCAGGCGAGCAGAGGCGCGGCGGCCCAGGCGGCGGTGGTCGCTGTGGCGACGGCCGGAAACACGAGACCCCAGCCCGCGCCGACCCGGTCACTGATGTGCCTTTCCACCGCCCCGCGGAGGGTACCGGCGGCGACCGTGCCGACAAACCACAGGGCAGCGATGGTAAAGCCGACCGAGGCCAGCAGGCCTAGGGCCCAGGTGAAGATGATCAGGTAGCGAAGGTATTGGGTCCGAAGAATGGCACGAAGCACCTGCGCAGCCTCGCCACCGCCGACCTCGCCGGCACCGGCTTCGCGGTTCAACGATTTGCCGATGCCATCAGATTCAACCATTGCGTTCAGCCACCGACAATCACGGCCGAATCGATACGTAAAACCTCCTAAGACCGGATGAACGGAGCCGCGCCGTCGAGATCATCGTTCGGCGAACTTCAACCGGTCGGGTCGCCGGCCTCCGGCGGAGTCAGGGCCCGGATGGACAGGGCATGGACAGGGCCCGCCAGTTCGTCGCGCAACAGGGCGTTGATCGCCCGCTGACGCTGGACCCGGCCCTGACCCTCGAAGGCCGAAGCCACGATGGTGAGGTTGAAGTGGCTCTCGCCGCCGGGGCGCGCGTCGATACCGCCCTCATGGCGGTGTCCGGCGTGCCGGGCGCTGTCGTCCTCGATCTCCAGCCGGTCGGGCGAGAGGCCCGCCGTCAGCTTTTCCCGGATAATCGTCGCAATCGGGCCTTCCGGCATGGGTGTGTCCTTGTTGGTGACCAATTCGACCCTACACTGGGTCCGATGTCATCCGAATTTGAATACAAGCCGCGCTTCAAGGACATGCGCATCAAGCCACCGCGCCCCGAGGAGGTGGCGGCGGAGGCCGACGTCCTGCACCTGAAGCCCGGCGAGGTTTGCTGCCAGTGGCCCGACTGCCGCAAGGCGGCGACGGCCCGCGCGCCCAAGTCGCGTGAGCGGCTGAACGACTTCTACGACTTCTGTCAGGGCCATGCGGGCGAATACAACAAGGGCTGGAATTTCTACGCCGGCATGAGCGACGGCGAGGTCCGCGCGGCCAAGGAGAATGAGGCCATGACCGGCGGCCGTCCGACCTGGGAGATGAAGGCGGGCAAGTTCAGCCGCGAGGCCGCCGCCTTCGCCTCCAAGATGGGCACCGCCAACACCAAGGGGGCCGGCAGCTGGCAGGACAGTTTCGGCCTGTTCGGTCGCCGCACCCGGGAACAGGCCGGCCCGGCCGGTGAGGACACCCTGCGCCTCGGCAAGCTGGAGCGCGCGGCCCTGTCAGTGCTCGACCTCGACGCCCGCACCGACAAGGCCGGGGTCAAGGCGCGCTATCACGAGATGCTGAAACGCTTTCACCCCGACCTGAACCAGGGCGACCGCGGGGCCGAGGCCAAGCTGCAGAGCGTGATCAAGGCCTACAAGACCCTGAAGAAGGCCGGTCTGGCCTGAACCGCAGCGACCTCGTCGCATCGGACCGGTCCGGCGGGGTTTAAGTGTGCGCGGGCCTGCGCTAATCGCACAGCATGACCTCTTCTTCCGACTCGACGCCCGATCCGCTGCTGACGCTCGAACCGCACCGCAAGGCGACCGTGCGCGAGATCTTCGGGGTCGATTCCGACATGACCGTGCCGGTCTTCACCGAGCGCGACGGCCATGTGCCCGAGATCGACGAGGCCTATCGCTTCGATCCGCAGACGACCCTGGCCATCTGCGCCGGCTTCAGCTTCGACCGCCGCGTCATGGTCCAAGGCTATCACGGCACCGGAAAGTCGACCCATATCGAACAGGTCGCCGCCCGGCTGAACTGGCCGATGGTGCGGGTGAACCTCGACAGCCACGTCAGCCGCATCGATCTGGTGGGCAAGGACGCTATCGTCCTGAAGGACGGCAAACAGATCACCGAATTCCGCGAGGGCATGCTGCCCTGGGCCATCCAGCGCCCGATCGCCCTGGTGTTCGACGAATATGACGCCGGCCGCCCCGATGTGATGTTCGTGATCCAGCGCGTGCTGGAGGCGCAAGGCCGCCTGACCCTGCTGGACCAGAACCGCGTCATCCGGCCGAACCCCTGGTTCCGCCTGTTCGCCACCACCAACACCATCGGTCTGGGCGACACCTCGGGCCTGTATCACGGCACCCAGCAGATCAATCAGGGCCAGATGGACCGCTGGAACATCGTCACCACGCTCAACTACCTCGACCACGACGTCGAGGCCGGGATCGTGGCCGCCAAGGTGCCCGAATGGCAGGACGCCGACGGCCGCCGCCGCATCGCCGCCATGGTCCGTGTCGCCGACATGACGAGGAACGCCTTCATGAACGGCGACATCTCCACAGTCATGAGCCCCCGCACGGTCATCACCTGGGCCCAGAACGCCATCATCTTCGCGGGGGATGTGGGCCTGGCCTTCCGTCTGACCTTCCTGAACAAATGCGACGAGCTGGAGCGGCCGACGATCGCGGAGTTCTACCAGCGGGCGTTCGGGGAGGACCTGCCAGAGGCGGCGGTAAGGGTGAAGGTGGGTTAAGCCCTCACTCCGCTCATCCCGAGCACCGCGTCCCGCACCCCCTCCGGCCACCCCTCCACCGCCGCGTCAAACCCCGCCCCGTCCCCCGCGAACAGCATCCGCGTCGCCGCCTCATAGCCGGGCAGATCTCCCGCGATGGCGGTCATGAACCGATAGGTCGCCTCCTGCGCCCGGCGTGCCCGGTCCGGCCCCTCGGCCTCGCGCAACGCGCCCTCGACCAGTTTGCGCAAGGCCACCGACGCCCCGCCCGGCTGGCCGGACAGCCAGTTCCAGTGGCGCGGCAGCAGGGTGACCTCGCGCGCGGTGACGCCCAGTTTCGGACGGCCGGGGCCGCGCTTTTCCGCCTCGGGAGCCGAAGACAGTCGGGCCAGGACGGCGGCCAGATCGCCGCGCAGGTCCAGATCGACGACCCGGCCGTCCGCCGCGTCGAAAGTCAGGACGGCCTCGCCCGCATCGGTCGCCGCCTTGACCGCCGCCACGACCTCGGCGGCCGGGCCGCGGGCCAGCAGGCGGTGGCCGGCGAAGGCGAACAGGGGTTGGTGGGCGGGCACGGTCATGGGGTGGATCCTCGGTTCAGGCGATTGGATTTACCCGGATAAAATCAGCCGGTCAATATAATCCGGGTAATATTTGAGCGCACCGGGTTGCGACACGGTGCCCCCGGCTCTTTTCGCGGGAACCGGGCATCCCCAGATGCGCTCCATCGGCACCCTCCCCCTCCCCGAGCCCAAGGATTCCTCCCATGACCAACCCCCGCATCGACGCCGCCGCAGAGACCCTGACCGGCAAGGCCCAGTCCGCCTTCGGCCGCCTGACCGGTGACAGCCGGCTACAGCTGGATGGCCGTCTCAACGAAGTGAAGGGCAAGGCGCGCGACGCCTATGGCCGGGTCATCGACGGGCTGGACGGCCTTGTCGAAAAGGCTCCGGCGGATCTGCGGGAACCCGCCCGCACGGGTCTGGATTTTGCCCGCCGCAAGCCGCTGCTGACCACCGGCATCGTCGCCGGCCTGGCCTTGCTGCTCAGCAGCATGGGTCGCCGCCGCTAGAACCCAACGGCCCCGATCGTCAAAAGGCCCGGGCATCGCTGCCCGGGCCTTTTCGTTTCGGCGTTCGGGATTAGACCCCTCCCCCGGCGGGGGAGGAATACGGTCAGTTCGCGGCCTGGGCCTCGACCGCCTTGACCTGCGCCGCATTGGGCCCCGTGACGTCGAAGGCGATCTTGCCGTCGGTCAGGGTGACCTTCACATGGCCGCCGCGCGTCAGGCGTCCGAACAGGATGTCGTCGGCCAGCGGCTTCTTGATGTGCTCCTGGATGACCCGGGCTAGCGGCCGCGCGCCATACAGTTCGTCGAAGCCGTTCTTGGCCAGCCAGTCGGCCGCCTCGTCGGTCAGTTCGATGGTGATGTTCCGGTCCGCCAGCTGTGCCTCCAGCTGAATGATGAATTTGGTCACCACCGACTTGATGGTCTCGGAGTCCAGAGCCTTGAAGGCGACGATGGCGTCGAGGCGGTTGCGGAACTCCGGCGCGAACAGGCGCTGGATGGCCTTGTCGTCCTCGCCCTCGACCTTGCCCCGGCCGAAGCCGATGGAGGCGCGGGCGTTGTCGGCGGCCCCGGCGTTGGTGGTCATGATCAGGATGGTGTTCCGGAAATCGACCTTCTTGCCGACCGCATCGGTCAGCATACCGTTGTCCATCACCTGCAGCAGGATGTTGTAGACGTCCGGGTGAGCCTTCTCGATCTCGTCCAGCAGGACCACGGCGTGCGGATGCTGGTCGACGGCGTCGGTCAGCAAGCCGCCCTGGTCATGGCCGACATAGCCCGGAGGCGCGCCGATCAGCCGGCTGACGGTATGCCGCTCCATATACTCCGACATGTCAAAGCGCAGCATCTCGATGCCGAGCGTCGAGGCCAGCTGTTTGGCGACCTCGGTCTTGCCCACGCCGGTCGGACCGCTGAACAGAAAGGCCCCGATCGGCTTGGACGGATCGCGCAGACCCGCGCGGGCCAGTTTCATGGCCGCCGAGACCTGTTCGATCGCCGCCGACTGGCCGAATACGACGCGGTTCAGGTCGGTCTCGAGCTGGCGCAGGCCCTCGGTATCGGACTTGGACACCGACTTGGCCGGGATACGTGCCATGCGGGCGATCACGACCTCGATCTCTTTCTGGCCGATGACCTTCTTCCGCTTGGCTTCGGACAGCAGCATCTGGCTGGCACCCGCCTCGTCGATGACGTCGATCGCCTTGTCCGGCAGTTTGCGGTCGGTCATGTAGCGCGCCGACAGCTCGACCGCCGTGCGCAGGGCGCCGTCGGTGTAGCGGAGCTTGTGGTGGCCTTCGTAGGAGGTCTTGAGCCCTTTCAGGATCTTGATCGTGTCCTCGACGGTCGGCTCATTGACGTCGATCTTCTGGAAGCGACGGGCCAGGGCCCGGTCCTTTTCGAAATGCTGGCGGTATTCCTTGTAGGTGGTCGAGCCCATGCAGCGCAGGCTGCCGGACGCCAGGGCCGGCTTGAGCAGGTTCGAGGCGTCCATGGCCCCGCCCGAGGTCGCGCCAGCACCGATCACGGTATGGATCTCGTCGATGAACAGGATGGCGTTGTCGTGCGTCTCCAGCTCCTTGACGACCTGTTTCAGCCGCTCCTCGAAATCGCCGCGATAGCGGGTGCCGGCCAGCAGCGCCCCCATGTCGAGGCTGTAGATGGTGGCACCTTCCAGCACCTCCGGCACCTCGTGATTGACGATCTTGCGGGCCAGGCCCTCGGCGATGGCGGTCTTGCCGACCCCGGGGTCACCGACCAGCAGCGGGTTGTTCTTGGTCCGGCGGCACAGGATCTGGATGGCCCGCTCGACCTCGGCGTGACGGCCGATCAGGGGATCGATCTTGCCGTTCCGCGACTTTTCATTGAGGTCGACGCAATAGGCTTCCAGGGCCTCGCCGCCGGTCTTGGCGGCGGCGGCGTCCTCGGCGTCCTCGGGGCTCCCGCCGCTCTTGGCAGGGCTCTTGTCGACGCTGCTGCCGGCCTTCTTGGCGATACCGTGGGCGATGTAGTTGACCGCGTCATAGCGGGTCATGTCCTGCTCCTGCAGGAAATAGGCGGCGTGGCTCTCGCGCTCGCTGAAGATGGCGACCAGCACATTCGCGCCCGAGACCTCCTCGCGGCCCGAGCTCTGGACGTGGATCACCGCGCGCTGGATCACGCGCTGGAAGCCGGCCGTGGGCTTGGCGTCCTCGCCGTCGCTGGTGGCCAACGCCGCCAGGTCTGTGTCGACATAGAGGGTCAGGGCCGTCTTCAGCGCGACCAGATCGACATTGCAGGCCGTCATCACATTGGCGGCGTCCGGGTCATCGACCAGGGCCAGCAGCAGGTGTTCAAGCGTGGCGTATTCATGCCGCCGCTCGTTGGCGTAATGCACCGCACGGTGCAGGGTCTCTTCGAGAGGACGCGAAAATGAGGGCATGGGGAGGTTCCTCTCAGTCCTTTTCCATCGTGCATTGCAGCGGGTGCTGGTGGCGTCGCGCCGTCTCGATCACCTGGGCGACCTTGGTCTCGGCCACCTCATAGGTGAAGACGCCGCACACCCCGACGCCATGCTGGTGCACATGCAGCATGATGCGGGTGGCCGCCTCGCGGTCCTTCTGGAAGAACCGTTCCAGCACATAGATGACGAACTCCATCGGCGTGTAGTCGTCGTTCAGGATCAGCACCCGATAAAGCGAGGGCTTCTGAAGTTTCGGCCTGGTTTCGGTGACCGTGGCGGACCCGAGGCCTCCACCATTCTGTTCACCTGGCCTGCGGGACGGCGGCATTCGTAATCCGTATGGGGAGAGTCGATGGCTCAGATAGGGAATGATGGCCTGAATTGAAGCCGCGTCCAGTGACTCTTGAGTGGGCTGCGTCAATTCTCCCTCGCCCGCAGTGGGGTCGGCCAAACGAAAAAGCCCCGGCGTTTCCGCCGGGGCCTCTCGTATGCTTGCAGGTGACGCTCGTTGAAGCGTCGGGTCGCCTTAGCGGGCGGCCTGGAACTTTTCGACCGAGGCGGTGACGCGCTCGTTGATCGGCTTGAAGCTGTTCTTGACCGAGGCGGTCAGGACGTCCGTCGCCTTGGTGACTTCCGCCAGATAGGCTTCGGTCGCCGACTTGGCCCAGGTCGTCTGCAGCTCGAGGAGCTCCTGGATCGACCGGGCCTGCGACATCGCCTGGGCGGCGGCGACGCCATCTTCCCAGGACTTCTTGGTGAAGGCAGCCGACTGGGCCGACAGGGTCTCGACGCCCTTCTGGGCGGCGGCGGCCGAGGCGACGATGGCTTCCAGGTTCTGCTTGCCCTGGGCGTTCAGCTCGGTGAGGCCGGCAGCCGACTTGTCGGCGACGTCCTTGAGCGCCTTGGCACCGGCGGCCTGGGCCTGCTCTGCATTGGCCTGGAAGGTGGCCTGGGCTTTTTCAGCGGTCGCCTTGACGCTGGCGGTCGCGGTTTCGACGGTCTTCTTCACAGTATCCGTCGCGGTCTCGACGGTCTTCTTGACGGTATCGGCGGTGGTGTCAGCCATGGGGAGCTCCTGAACGTATTCGCGGTCGGGGAGGACCGCCTGAAATGGTTCCGCGAGGACCGGGTCCATCGCGACAGGCGGTCATATGGTGCAAGTGCGAAGTCGCGTCAAGCAGAAATGGTGCAGCGCACAAAAGTTCACAAAATCGTTGACGGGTTGTTTACCCTCACGAAACCGGAATGACGCATGTTAGCTTTTTGTCAGCGTCGCGTGGTAGGGCCGCCGTCGCGCCAAACGTCCTGTGAGGCCTGTCTTTGCCGCTTTCCGCCCTGATCCGTCGCGGACTTCTGTCGCTGCTGCTGGCCGTCGCGGTGACGATGACGCCGACGCGCCCGCCGCTCGCCCAGTCGGCTGACAATGCGCGCTACGCCGCCATCGTCGTGGATGCCGAGTCCGGCGAGGTGCTGTTCGCCCGCCACGCAGACAGCCGTCGTTATCCGGCCTCGATCACCAAGGTGATGACCCTCTATCTGGCGTTCGAGGCCCTGGCCGAAGGCAAGATCAAGCTGGACGACGTCATCACCGTCTCACCCCACGCCGCCAGCCAGCCGCCGTCCAAACTGGGGCTCGCCGCCGGCCAGACCATCACCGTGGACGACGCCATGCGGGCCACGTCGGTCCGAAGCTCCAATGATATGGCCATGGCACTGGCCGAACACATCAGCGGTTCCCAGGACCGGTTCGCCGCCCAGATGACGCTGAAGGCCCGCGAACTGGGGATGACCCAGACCCGCTATGTCAATCCCAATGGGCTGCCGGACGCCCGCCAGCTGACGTCCGCGCGCGACCTGGCGATCCTCGCCCGGGCGGTCCTGCGCGACTACCCGCAGTACTATAGCTATTTCGGCCTCCAGGACTGGGCCTACAACGGTCGCGACTATCGCAACACCAATGGCCTGCTCCGTGACGGCCAAGGCTATGACGGCATGAAGACCGGCTACACCAACGCCTCCGGCTACAATCTGGCCGCCTCGGCGGTCCGCGACGGTCGCCGGATCGTCACCATTGTCCTGGGCGGCCGCTCGACGGCCAGCCGCAACGCCCATGTCGCAGCCCTGATGGATACGGGGTTCGAGGTCGAACGGGCCCGCGCCCGCGGCGAGACGATCCAGGTGGCCCAGACGTTCTTCGAGGCGCGCGGCTTCGGTATCGGCCAGGACAGCAACGGTCCGATCGAATACGCCGCCGCTACCGGCGAGAATGACAGCGCACGGGCGGGGGCCGGCGCTCCCCCTGCCAGCGGCGTCGCCTACGCCGCCCTGCCC
>VYLK01000214.1_pt1 | contig 43907 bp, 32 predicted proteins | sample 5114321 | NCBI WGS metagenome assembly VYLK01 (sample SAMN12291792, study PRJNA351875) | freshwater metagenome | isolation source: freshwater lake | place: USA: Michigan, MSU2 Lake | collected 2011-08-16
GGCAACAATTAAAAAAGCTAGACAAAGAGAGAACCCATGGGAGAGAAGATTTTGCCAGTTTAAAGAAAAGGGTAAAAAACTTAGTAATTTCTTCACAAAAACGGTCATGGTACTTTCCCCAATCCAACCTAAAGCTAAACTAGAAAGGGTGATGCCTAATTGGGTAGTGGAAAGTAAGCGATCGAGACTTCTTTGTAGAGATTGAACCGTCTGCGCTGGCACATCTCCCGCAGCCACTAGCTGACTGACGCGGGTACGACGGACAGACACGAGCGAAAATTCCGCCGCTACGAAAAAAGCATTGAGGACGATTAGTAAAAAGACTAAAATTAAACGAGTCAATAAATCCTGATTATCCATAGCGAAAAGGCAAAATTCGCCTTTTTTAAAGCCTATCCTTTGGTTTCGTCCTTTGATTGCGGTTTGTTTTTCTGTTGTTGCATATAAACTCTCACTCTTTTCAGCACCTCTTCTTCCTTCACGGGGATAAAAGTCTGATTGCGTCCATAACTGGTGCGATCGTTGGTAAACTTTTTAGCGGGGTTGATATCCGGTTGACTGACTCCCTTCAGGGAGGCGATCCCCAATTGATAGGCTACCCAACCGCTACCGAAACCGGCGGCTAACATGGCTACCATCAAAAGGAGTCCTAACTGCAAGGAGGTGCTGATTGAAAATTTTTTCATCTTGGTGGGGCTGAATTTTCACGTTCAGAGTAATTACCGATCTATAATGAGTTAATAGTATAACCCAGGGTTGGCCGAGCGGTTGAGGCAACGAACTCATAATTCGTGCTAGGCAGGTTCAACTCCTGCACCCTGGATAGTTTTGATCACTTCAGGCGACTGGCTTCCACTGCACTAGAGTAGGCGGCGGTGACGGATTCCCTAACCATCCTCGTCTGCTTTGAGAACAAAAGTACGATCATTAATTTTATCCTTTTCATTTTTCAGGAAAGCTAAAAAAACACAAGAATTCCAGTAGTGTAGCTTTTTTGATCAACGAATTAATTACTTCCTCCCAAAATTCCGATCATTTCCTCAATGCTAGGTAAATCTTTTTCCCGAGGAAAAAGATCAATTGACTCAACTTTAATCCCGATTTTTTCCCCCTCTCCTCTAGGGGTAACTATCCCCGATACAGAGACTCTTTTTTTTAGATATTCTTTGATATTATCAAGTAAATTTGGTTTAAAGTAACATTTAACACTTTTATTAGTCCATAAATTGTAAACTCTAAAAATAGAACGTAGGGTTAATTCATGAATTAACCCTACAAAGCCGTAAAACTTTTTGTATCAATCTGCGTACTATAAGAAAGATAATGCAAGGTTTTTGAAGGTTCCAATCCTATTTTCTGGCCCTAACATCGGATTTTAACAGGTCAAAAGCCTTATTTTATACTAAATCCAGTTATTAAAAACTGATTATTTATTCTCCGTTTTGCCTGAGTGTCTCTCCTCATAACTAGCCTCTACTCAACGGATTTATTATTAATTCCTAGAGGAGTAATTTTGGCGCTGTCAACCAGAATAACTGACACTTGCCTAGGGGATTTTCTTGATTGGGAACCTCTAGACCAATTATTCCCGCTTTTTTGACCGATAATTTTCCTTGAAACTTGCCCCAAACTAGCATTTCCGTCCAATAGCCTAAATCCGGTTCGTGGCCCACCAGTGCGATCGCATTTTCCTCTCGCTGATAGTCCGACTTTTGCCACCACTGCACCCAATCTTGAATATTGCCGTTGGGAGATAGGGGATTAAATTGCTCAATTTTACGGCTTAAACCCGCTTTTTGCAAAATTTCGGCGGTTTGCACGGCACGCACCAGGGGAGAAGTGAGAATTAGGTCAAATTTCACCCCCAACTGTCCTAATCTTTGGGCAACTTTAGCAGTTTTGGCCCTACCTTCCTCGGTTAAAGGACGCTCCCTATCGTTGAGATAATCCCCCGATTGTCCTGCTAATCCATGACGCACAAAATAAAGTTTCATATCAGTGTCGGGTCGGTCTTTGTGATGATAATAAATAGCTGAGATTTAATACCTAGGTGCGAATTACCTTTTCATCGGGGTTAACTAGATGGGAAAGTTTCTGTTTAATTTGGGTGTCATACAGTTCCCACTTGAGTTTTGCGTATTCGGCATTATTATTAAAACCACCGAGAAAACCGATAGGAATTTCAAAACCTCCGGCCATATAACGACCACCACCAAAAAAGCGACCTTGGTTATCCTGTCCGAAAGCTTCCTTGAGAAATTCATCGGGATCTAGGGTAATTTTGCTGGTACGCATAGAACCGATGACTAACTCGATATCCTCATCTTCATCGTGAACGATACCATAAACTAAAGCCGTGTGAACATTTTCTTCTGTCACCAAAAAATCGGCAGCTTGGGGAATCGCATCCCGGTCATCATAACGCAAATAACCGACCCCAGCGATCGAATAATTATTTTTAATAATACGATTTTTTAAGGCCCGTTCGATCACATCCATCACCCGTCGGGATCTGGCCGATTGCAGGACAGCGTTTAATAATTGAGCATCGTAGAAACGACTGAGATAACCAGCAGCAATAAATTCACATTCTTGCGCTTGCATTAAATTATTCGTATCCGATCGCAATCCGTGCATCAAAGCAGTGGCACACTTAACATGGACGGTATCGCTAGTATTAAAATTTATTAACCCTTTTTGGATATATTGGGTTAACATTGCCGCCGTTGCCCGGATTTGGGGACGAATATCGACAAATTCTGCGTCTAGATCCCCTTGGCGAGTATGATGATCAATCACGACAATAATGGGAATTTTTGCCTGTTTAACCAGAGTGGTTAACTGACTATTGGTTCCCTGACCATCGACAAAAACACAACCCTGATAAACCGAAAGATCTCTATCCTTGAGGGTATGGACTCCCCAACGTTTAGCCGGTAAACCCGTTAGTTTTACCAAAGCGACATTTTCCTGATGGGAGAGAGTCCCCGCATAGACTATATCGCAGTGAATATCGTACTGTTCAGCGATAATTTGATAGGCCCAGGCACTGGAAAGAGCATCCGGATCTGGGAAATCCTGCATCACCACAATTTGATTTTCGCCACGGTGATTTTCTAAAGTACGTCGCAGGCGATCGATTAGGGAAATAAGTAGGGTATCATTACTAACCGTGACTGGAGGAAGGGGACATACTGCCGGCGCTTCCCCTACCACTACATCGGTTTCGAGGGACTTGGCAGGAACTAGACTCAGTAATTCAGCCATCATTTTTAGGAAAGTTTGCTTAAAGGTAAATGCAGTCAGGATTTTTTGAGCTAATCAATTCTAGACGATATTCTGGCTTGATCGGTTCATCTCAAATATTAAGCTTTTCTTGCCCCTAGCTCCCCACTGTCGGGCTGTAACTCTAGTCTATCAAAAGACCTCTCCCCCACACCCGGCCTCCACGAAAAACTTTTTCAGCCAATCCTAAATATTTGCTCTGTTTTTTTGTAGTAAAGTTATACTATTAAGGAAGCAAAGACGAAATTCTAGGGTTAAGCAATGGTTAGACAACTCGACGACAGCCCGAAAACCACAATCGTCTATCCCGATAGCGATGGTAAACCGATGGCCGACAATACAAGACAATTTCGCTGGATTACGACGATTAAAGCGAATTTAGACTGGTTATTTGCCAATAATGCCGATGTTTTCGTTGCCGGTGATTTACTCTGGTATCCCGTGGAGGGAGATAATAAAACTCGACAAGCACCTGATGTCATGGTAGCTTTTGGCAGACCAAAAGGGGAAAGGGGTTCCTATCAACAGTGGAAAGAGAACAATATCCCCCCGCAAGTGGTTTTTGAAATTCTCTCTCCGGGTAATACCCAAACGGAAATGACCAGAAAACTGCTGTTTTATGACCGTTATGGTGTGGAAGAATACTACATTTATAATCCCGATAAAAATGATTTGGGGGGCTGTATTCGTCGGGAAAATCGGCTCGAAAGTCTGGAAAATCTCGATAATTGGGTAAGTCCTCGCTTGGGCATCCGTTTTCAGTTAGCCCAACCGGAGTTACTCTTGTATTATCCCGATGGTCAACCTTTCACCAGTTACAACCAAGAACGACAACGGGCCGAAGCGGAACGACAACGGGCCGAAGCGGAACGACAACGAGCCGAAGCGGAACGACAACGGGCCGAACGATTGGCGGCAAAACTGCGGGAATTAAATATTAGTCCCGAAGAAATTTAAAAAAAATTATCGGTACAATGAAAGTAGATAAATATCAAGTCCTCTAGCTAGAGTCGCAACAGCAAGCCCAGAAAAAATGCGCTAGGGCAGGGTTGACTAAATCGACGAAGCAATCGCTAAATAGGAGTAATTTCCGTCCATTTCTCCCTAATCCTGAACAGGAGAGGCAGAACCGAAGAATTTCTATAAAATTTCGGTAAGGGTGGAAAGATCAAGTAAATTAGCGTTAGGGCTTAATCTTCGCCACGGAAAGGTAGAACTATGACAGTTTGTGAATATCGGCCAGGTTTAGAAGGAATTCCCGCCGCCCAATCGAGTATTAGCTTTGTGGATGGGCAAAAGGGAATCTTGGAGTATCGGGGCATTCGGATTGAGGAACTCGCCGAAAAAAGTACCTTCCTCGAAACCGCCTATCTCCTTATCTGGGGTGCTCTGCCCACGGGGGCGGAACTGGAAGAATTTGCCGATGAAATCCGTTATCATCGACGCATTAAGTACCGTATCGAAGACATGATGAAATGCTTCCCCGAAAAAGGCCATCCCATGGATGCGCTACAAACTTCGGCGGCGGCTTTAGGGTTATACTATGCCCGGCGGGCTTTGGATAATCCCGAATATATCCGTCAGGCAGTAGTGCGGTTATTAGCGAAAATCCCCACCATGGTGGCGGCGTTTCAATTGATTCGCAAAGGTAATCATCCCATTCAGCCTAACGATAGTCTTGATTATGCGGCCAATTTCCTCTATATGTTGACGGAAAAAAGACCGACGGATTTAGCGGCGAAAGTTTTCGATGTCTGTTTGACTCTCCACGCTGAACATACCATGAATGCCTCGACTTTTTCGGCCATGGTGACGGCTTCCACTTTAACCGACCCCTACGGTGTCATCGCTTCAGCAGTGGGAACTCTCGCCGGTCCCCTCCACGGTGGGGCAAACGAGGAAGTATTGTTAATGTTAGAGGAAATCGGTTCGGTGGCTAATGTTCGTCCCTATGTGGAAAAATGTATCGCCAATAAACAAAAAGTTATGGGTTTTGGACACCGGGTATATAAAGTTAAGGATCCCCGGGCGACGATTTTACAAAACCTGGCCGAACAATTATTCGCGGAATTAGGTTCCGATGAATACTACGATATCGCCCTAGAATTAGAACAAGCAGTGGTGGATATCTACGGCGAAAAAGGTATCTATGCTAATGTGGATTTCTATTCGGGATTGGTTTATCGGAAATTAGGCATCCCCAGTGATTTATTTACCCCGATTTTTGCCATCTCCCGGGTGGCCGGTTGGTTGGCCCACTGGAAAGAACAATTAAATGCTAACCGCATTTTCCGTCCCACCCAAATCTACACCGGAGAACACGAAGTCCCCTATACACCGATCGAACAACGTTCTTAGATTTTATCTCACACTTTTAATGGAAACACGGTTTCTCGCCTTTGTCAATCTCACCTAGGCGAGATTTTTTGTCTCATTTCCTGTTATATTGATGGGGCAAGGAAACAGTCCAGCGGCTTTCAGCTTGGTCAGTTTCGGTGTATATAGCAAGGCAAGGTCTTTGCTTCTAGATAGTCGGACAGAAAAATATTAAAGATTATGGTGAAATTTTGGCGCAGATTAACGGTATTTTTAATTTCTTGTTTATTGCTGATTTCCCTAACTGCTTGTGGTAATCAAGTTAGACGCAATCAAGTGGTCATATCGGTATTAAGTGACCCAAAAACCTTTAATGCTGTTTTATCGGCCGAATCCCCGAATATTTTTGGTTTAACCTACGAAGGACTATTAACAGAAAATCCCATTACTGGCAAAAAAGAACCAGTCTTGGCAGAATCTTGGACAATTTCCGATGATAATTTGAGCATTATTTTTACTATGAGAGAGGGTTTAAAATGGTCAGATGGTCAACCCTTAACTGTTGATGACGTGGTTTTTACCTATAAAGATTTATATCTAAATCCTGATATTCCCAACAACTACCGCGATAGTTTAAGAATAGGATTAAAAAAAGAATTCCCAGTGATTACTAAACTAGATAATCGCAGAATCGAATTTAAACTACCCGAACCTTTTGCGCCTTTTTTAGATGCTGTCAGTTCACCGATTTTACCTAAACACGCTTTAGAAAAAACTATTCAGAAAAAAAGCCCCGATGGTAGGTTAGAATTTCTCTCCACTTGGGGGTTAGATACTCCTCCCGATAAAATTGTTTTTAATGGTGCTTATAAACTAAAAGAATATATAACGGGACAAAGAATTATTTTTGAGAATAACCCCTACTATTGGAAAAAAGATGCTCAGGGACAACAATTACCCCATATAACTTCAGTAATTTGGGCAATTGTTGAATCTCAGGATACAACTTTACTGCAATTTCGTTCGGGAAGTTTAGATTCTATTGGGGTAACTCCCGAATTTTTCTCCCTCTTAAAAACCGAAGAAGAAAGAGGAAATTTCACTATTTTTAATGGGGGACCTGCCTACGGAACCCAGTTTATTAGTTTTAATCTCAACCAAGGCAAACGTAACGGAAAACCCCTAATAGAGCCGATTAAATCCAGGTGGTTTAATAACTTAAATTTCCGCCAAGCTATTGCCTACGGCATTAATCGTCAAAGAATGATTGATGATATCTATCGAGGATTGGGACAAGAACAAAATTCTTTTATTTCTATCCAATCGCCTTTTTACGATAAAAACCTGAAAGGTTACGATTATAATCCCGAAAAAGCCAAAGAATTATTATTAGAGGCTGGATTTAAGTATAATAGTGATAATCTGCTAGTCGATGCCGATAATAATCCCGTTAGATTTAACCTGATTACTAACGCAGGAAATAAAATCCGGGAAGCAATTGGGGCGCAAATTAAAAATGATTTAGCCGCAATAGGAATTCAAGTGGATTTTCAAGCGATCGCTTTTAGTAATTTAGTTGATAAACTGAGTAATAGTCTAGATTGGGAGGCACATATTTTAGGTTTTACTGGCGATAATGAACCCCACGCCCCGAATATTTGGTATGTAGATGGAAATCTCCACGCTTTTAACCAACAACCTCAACCCGGCAGCCCTCCAATTCAAGGCTGGCAAGCGGCAGATTGGGAGAAAAAAATCGCCGATTTATACGTCAAGGGTTCCCAAGAATTAGACTTTGACAAGCGCAAAGTTATCTATAATGAAATTCAACAACTTCAACAGGAATACGTCCCGTTTATTTATCTTGTCAATCCCCTCGCTTTGGGGGCGGTGCGTAACTGTTTTGAAGGAATACAATTCTCCGCCTTGGGTGGTGCATTCTGGAATCTAGAAGAATTAAAGAAAACCTGTGGAGGTGTTTAATGACTCATTTTGGTTTACTCTGTCCTACAACCTCTGGACATATTTATTCTCTCCTACCTTTAGGAAAAGAGTTACAAAAACGTGGTCATAAAGTTACCTGTTTTTTAACTCTTGATGGTGAAGAAATGGTGCAAGCAGCTGGCTTAGATTTTCAGGCAATTGCACCCAACAAATATCCGAAAGGCACATCAGCCAAAAGTTTAGCCGAAATTGGTCAATTACGGGGAACAGCCGCCGTCCGACGCACGGTAGAATTAGTAACTGATTCTACAGCGACCCTCTTTGAAACTATCCCGCAAGAGATGCGTCGCTTGGGAATTGATGCCCTAATTGTCGATCAAGTCTCCGCCTCAGGGGGTACAATCGCCGAAAAATTGGCTATTCCCTTTATCAGTTTTTGTTCGGCATTGGTTTTAAATCGTGATCCGCTTATTCCGCCCTTTATGACCACTTGGGACTATAATCCCTCATTTATCGGGGTTATTCGCAATAAAATTGGCTATAAACTCCTTGACTCTCTGACTCGTCCCCTGAATGAGTTAATCAACCAGCAGCGTCAAGAATGGGGGTTAATTCCCTATCAAAACATCAATCAACGCTATTCCCCCCTTGCCCAAATTAGCCAGCAACCTGCCGAATTTGAGTTTCCTCGGCCAAATTTACCCGCTCACTTCCACTTTACCGGCCCCTTTCACGATTCCTCCACCAGAAAAACGATTCCTTTTCCCTACGAAAAATTAACCGGACAACCCTTGATTTATGCTTCCCTCGGTACAATTCAAACTCGCCTACAATCGACCTTTAATGCGATCGCCGATGCCTGTGCCGATTTGCCGGTACAATTAGTTTTATCCTTGGGCAATAGCGACTCTAACATTCAAATAACGACCAAAAACGCCCTAGTCGTTCCCTACGCTCCCCAATTAGAGCTTTTAACCAGAGCCTCTCTTACTATCACCCCCGCAGGCTTAAATACTATCCTAGAATCCCTTGCCCAAGCTGTACCGATGGTGGCCATTCCCATCGCTAACGACCAACCGGGGGTATCTGCTCGGATAAAATGGTCGGGTACAGGGGAAGTGATTCCCATTTCCCGTCTAGAAGTTCCCCGTTTACGAAAGGCCATTGAAAAGGTGTTATCCTTCCCCAGTTACCGAGAAAATGCCCTGAGAATGCAAAAAGCGATGCAGAAGACTGGAGGAGTGAAAATGGCCGCCGATATCGTCGAAAAAGCCATTTCTACCGGCCAACCCGTCCTCTCGGTCTAATACTAAATCCATTACTCAACGGATTTAGTAAGTACCTAAGCAAAATTAATTACACATATCTAACCACCTCTTGCCTCTTGCCTATCTTCACTAGGAAATTAATTTTGCACGACTACTTATAACTCAAATAAAACTTATCACTTGGGCGACAAATTATTGACACTCAATAGGATAATTCTTTGAGGGAATTTTTGCCGCAAACCCTATTTACTTTTGTGAGGATTGGTCAGGTTTTATTAAGTAATGCTGCGGATGCAGGGAAACGCCGAGAATTTGTGATACCCACACCTCAAAATCGTGGATTGGATAAGCTTGTCCCCCCGTCAAAGGGTTTACCATTGGTTTCACCAGAATGGTAAACATTCCCAGACGATTTCCCGCTAAAACATCGGTAAACAAGCGATCGCCAACCATAGCAATTTGTTGGGGGGGAAGTTCCATGGCTGCCATCGCTTGCCGGAGTTTGCGTCGAGAGGGTTTCACCGCACCGAGAAGGTAGGGAAGTTGTAAATTATCAGCGATCGCACCGATGCGATTTTCACTAAGATTATTACTTACCAACCAAATCGGTAGATAAAGACGCAAGGAATCGACCCAACGCTGTAAATCGTCAGAAACCGTCGTTTCCTGGAGGGGAACAAGGGTATCATCCACATCGAGAATCAATCCCTTAATCTGATGCTGACTCAAAATCTCCAGAGTGAGACCGAGAATCGTATCCCCTAAAATTAAATCAGGTTGTAGAATTTTTGCTCTAGTCATTAACTTCTCAAAAATAACTGGCAGCGAGTCGCTCGAACTCAGCTTGATTAAAAAACCGTTGCCTTATTCAGTATAAATGACCGACTGCCCCTGAAAATAATGCCTGGTCGATCCCTTCACTTGACCGCTTGAATCACCTGTAAACTACCACCAGCGTATAATTTTTGTTGACAATCACGAAAACCGATCGCCTGTAAAGATTGGATCAGGTCCCGATCAATAAACTGCCAAGCGGTATCGGTTTCAAATAATTGCAAAAATAGGGCTAAAGAAGGCCAAAAAAGCGGGTTAGTGGGTCGATGAAAATCCACGAGGGCAAAAATTCCCCCCGGTCTGAGAACTCGATACACTTCTTTAAGAATTTCCTCTAACTGCTCCGGTTCCATTTCGTGGAGAGCGGCGCTAGTATGCACAAAGGCGAATTCTCCGGCATTAAAGGGCATTTTTTCGGCTAATCCCTCCACATAATGCGCTTGCGGCACCGCTAAACTAGCTCGCTCCAGGGCCACAGGAGAGACATCTAAACCCGTACAGCGATCGGATAGGGGGACTAAATAACGGGTGGTTTGACCCGCACCACAACAAAGATCGAGGATAGGGTCATTTTTAGCGATTTTTAAACCTTCTAGGGCCAATTGCCGAAAACGGGACTCCCCACCCACTGCTAGGGCAGCCAGACGGGAGATACCATCGTAAAGCCATTGATATTGATAACTGAGGGGACGTAAAATTGTAGCCAAGATCAACCTCCAAGATTTGATTAAGTTCTCTGTAGCCTGTAATTTGTTTTAACGGTTCCACCGATATATTGTTAAACTTGGTAAAGAATCTGAAAATTTAAAAATTATCTGTTAACACTATGGGTCGCGTTGGGGTTTTATTATTAAATTTGGGTGGGCCGGAGCGGTTAGAGGATGTGCGTCCTTTTCTATTTAACCTTTTTTCTGACCCGGAAATCATCCGTTTACCGATCAAAGGATTACAAAAACCGTTAGCTTGGTTAATATCGACGCTAAGAGCGAGTAAATCCCAAGAAAATTACCGTCAGATTGGTGGTGGCTCCCCTTTACTCAAGATTACGGAAGCACAGGCCACGGCACTGCAACAACGTCTCGCGGAAATGGGCCGCGAGGTGAGCGTTTATATTGGGATGCGTTACTGGAATCCCTTCACCGAAGAAGCGATCGAGCGGATTAAACGGGATCATATCAAAAAATTAGTTATTCTCCCCCTTTATCCCCAATTTTCGATCAGTACCAGTGGTTCCAGTTTTCGTGTGCTGGAGGAAATGTGGCAGCAGGATCCCTATCTGCGTTTAACGGAATATACTCTCATCCCCTCTTGGTACGATCATCCCACTTATCTGGGTGCTATGGCGGATCTGATTGCGCGAGAATTAGAGCAGTGTGCTAATCCTGACCAAGTACATATCTTTTTTAGCGCCCATGGTGTCCCCCAAAGTTATGTGGAGGAAGCGGGAGATCCCTATCAAAGGGAAATTGAAGAATGCACTAGGGCGATCATGCGTACTCTAAACCGACCCAATCAGTACACTTTAGCCTATCAAAGTCGCGTCGGTCCAGTGGAATGGCTAAAACCCTATACTGAAGATGCTTTAAAAGAGTTGGGAGAGCAGGGAATTAAGAATTTATTGGTCGTGCCGATTAGTTTTGTCTCGGAACACATCGAAACTCTGCAAGAAATCGATATAGAGTACCGAGAAGTGGCGGAAGAAGCGGGAATTGAACATTTTCAGCGAGTACCGGCTCTTAACACTCACCCGATGTTTATCGAATCTCTCTCCCAGTTAGTGGTAAGATCCCTAGAGGAAAAACCCACCACTTTCGAGCAAATTACCCATCCGAAAGCGAATATGAAAATGTATCCCCAGGAGCGTTGGGAATGGGGAATGACCACGGCAGCCGAGGTGTGGAATGGTCGATTAGCGATGATCGGTTTTCTGGCAATTATTATCGAATTAATTACCGGTCAAGGACCGTTACATTTTGTTGGTTTATTATAACCTCAAGCTTCGTTGCCATTGCTTTTGATGGTAACTACCAAAATAAGGTTGGGTTTAACTATATTTAACCCAACCATTGGCGATTTTATCTTCTCTTAGGACATCATATTAGCAGAACGAACATTAACGTTAACTTCTAGCCTGCCATTGCCGAGCATATCTAACCCAGTGACGCTAAACAGATTAGCTTTAATCCCCCTTTCCTGAAAATTAGCCTGCAATTCTTTGATGAGAACCTCTTCCACTTTCCCTTCATCATCTGCTAGAGCTTGAACGATTTTAGCGGCGAAAGAGCCAATTTTTGCGCTTAATATTTCTTCCACATTGGTAATCTCGATAATAACCATTGATTTTTCTTCTTAGTAGAGGACAAACAGCTTGACAAGCCAATAAGAACAGAATTTGTGAGACAATAGAGCTGCTCTCATCTTAGGAATCAGTATAACCCGCACTGTTCCCCCCTAAACGTAAATAGGCTTCAATAAAGCTATCTAAATCCCCATTCATTACCCCGGTAACATCGGTGGTTTCCACATTACTGCGGAGATCCTTAACTAATTGATAGGGATGAAAAACATAGTTACGGATTTGATTGCCCCAAGCGGCCTCCACCATATCGCCGCGAATTTCTGCGATCGCTTGAGCCTGTTGTTCCCGAGCGATAATTAACAATTTCGCCTTTAATAAAGCTAGGGCTTTTTCTTTATTTTGTAATTGCGATCGCTCTTGGGTACAACGTACAGCGATACCTGTGGGAAGATGAACCACACGCACGGCAGTTTCCACTTTATTAACATTTTGTCCACCTTTTCCCCCCGATCTAGTGGTGGTAATTTCTAAATCTTTATCGGGAATTTCTACCCTCACCGCATCATCGCCCAAAATTGGCATTACTTCCACCCCGGCGAAACTGGTTTGACGTTTACCATTAGCATTAAAAGGGGAAATTCTGACTAACCGATGGGTGCCTTTTTCTCCTTTTAGATAACCGTAAGCATAAGTTCCAGCAATTTCAATTGTCACCGATTTAATTCCCGCTTCATCTCCTTCTGATATTTCCGCTAAAGTGACTTTATATCCCTGTTTCTCGGCCCAACGAGAATACATTCTCAGGAGCATTTCTGTCCAATCTTGGGCATCGGTTCCCCCGGCCCCCGCATTAATCGTTAAAACCGCTCCTTTTGGGTCGTAGGGACCATTTAAAAGCTGTTGCAATTCCCAGCGATCGAGGTCATGCTGTAAATGAGTTAAATTGTCCGTTGCTTCTTCTAGTAAAGCTCGATCGGATTCTAATTCTAATAACTCGATAATTGCCTTAGTATCTTCTAATTGTTCACACCAACTTTGATAGGTTTCTAAAGAAGATTTACATTCGTTTAGTTCTTGCAGGGTTTTTTGAGCAGTATCGGGATTATCCCAAAAAGTGGGGACGGCTGCCACCTGTTCTAAGTCTTTAATTTTAGCCCTTAAAGTGGGTAAGTCAAAGATAGTCCTGGGTTTTACCCAGGCGCGATCCTACTATCTCGATGCCTTTTTTTAGTTCTGATATTTCCATGTTTTCAGTTATCAGTTATCAGTTATCAGTTATCAGTTATCAGTTATCAGTTACTCTAGGAGTCAGGAGTCAGGAGGCCGGAGTTGAGAGTTGGGGTTTTAGGGTTTTGGGGTTTTATGAAATTCCCCCATCTCCCCTATCCACTCTCTGTTCCCCGTTGTGCAGTTCCAGCGTTCCCTAAAATGGTACGATCGATCCGCGCAGGGGAGCAAGACTTTGTAAAGCGTTTTCAGCCTTATCACGACTGCTAAAAGCGCCTATTTGCCAGACGGAACGACCTTTGTAGGAAGTGGGGAAAGCGTCGGGATAGATAGAACGAACTTTACTGCGATCGCTCTCAGTTTTAGCTTCAATTACCACTTTAAAACCTTTGCGGCCAGTATTACCAGTATTACCAGTATTACTACTACTAGGATTAGGGGCAGCCCGATTAAAAGTAATCACATCCGATAAACTTCTCTGATTGCCTAAATTACGCGGTGGCGGTGGTGGTACAATTGCATTAGTATTCTGGGAATTGGGAGGAGTTAGGGGAGGTAAATTAGGGCTAACTGGGGACGGTGGCGTAAAATTTGACTCTGGTACTCGATTAGTGACCACTGGCTGAGGATTGCTCTCTACTGCTGTTTGTGCAGCAGTAAAGGTATATTCTCGCACTTCCGGATCACCAGAAGGATTAACCGGTGTTTCTGCTTTGACGGATTCTCTGGGGGGGGGTGTGGGGGGGATAGACGATTGGGTACCCGCGAGTAATTCCGGGGGAGGATTGAAACTGGGACTATCGGCAGTTAGATAGATATGACTGAGATTTTGACCTGCTAGACTGCGTTTAGTAAAGCGCCAGCCATCGATGAGATAAATTTGGATTAAACCGGTCCCTAAACCTTTTGTCCGTCCAATAATCACCTCCGATTGTCTGGGATTGCGGGGGGTTCCCACGAGGACTAATTCTCCGTTGCGTTGTACGATACGCAGCAGGTATTCTAAACCGTAATCTGTGCCGCGAATGCGAAGGGAATAACCGTTACTGTCGGTGGCCCGTTCACAACTGCCGGTAAAATCGAAATCGAGGAGGAGAGGCTGAACAATGGTCGGTTCTGTGCCATTTACCGCCCAACATTGGCGTTTTCCGGGGATTTGTTGCAAAATCAGTAAATCGTATTTACCGTTACCGTAGGGACGGGCAATAGCGATAAAATCCTCTTGATTAACTTCTCGTTGTTCAAAGAGAGTTGCTTGACTCGGTGTAGTCAGGAGACAACCCCCCAGAAGTGAAAACAGTAGGGTAAATTTTAGGGATGATTTTAGATTCATAAATAAGGAGCCTTGTTATGGAGATCGTACTTGCATTTATTTTATCGATCTAGACGCAAGTCAGAGAATTTTGTTTTCAAAGGAAGATAGCTATTACAAGGACCTAATCCACAGTAGGATAGAGATTGCTAAAAATTGACTCTTGAGTAGAGTGGCAACAAGATGGCGAAAGCGGCGATTATTGGATTGGGAAGATCGGGAATAGCGGCGGCAAGATGCTTAAAACGGGATGGTTGGCAGGTGACATTAAGCGATCGCTCCGATTCTCCCAGTTTACAAGCACTGCAAACCAATCTGGAAAGGGAAGGAATTATTGTCAATCTTGGTCAAAATCTCAGTCTAGAGGCAGATTACTTGCCTAATCTTATCGTGGTAAGCCCCGGCGTGCCTTGGGATGCCCCGATTTTAATTACTGCCAGAGAAAAAGGCATCGATACGATCGGAGAATTAGAATTAGCTTGGCGTTATCTGCAATCTTCTCCTTGGTTAGGGATTACGGGAACTAACGGTAAAACCACCACTACCGCCCTCTGTGCCGCTATTTTTCAAAAAGCGGGGTTAAATGCCCCTTCCTGCGGTAATATCGGCTATGCCGCCTGTGAATTGGCTTTAAAAGCCGATAAATACGATTGGATTATTGCGGAGATTAGTAGTTATCAGATCGAGTCCAGTGGGGATTTAGCGCCGAAAATCGGCATCTGGACAACTTTTACCCCCGATCACCTCAGTCGTCATCAAACCCTGGAAAATTATTATCAGATTAAAGCCTCTTTACTGCAAAGAAGCGATCGCCAAATCCTCAACGGTGATGATCCCTATCTGCGTCAAATCGGTGTTAGTCAATGGCAACAAGCTTATTGGACTTCTGTGAAAGGCAAAGATGCGCTTTTGGGCGATCCTAGTCGTGGTGTTTATCTGCAAGATAACTGGATCGTGGCTTTTGGGGAATTAATTGCCCCGGTTAATCTCCTGAAAATGGTCGGTAGTCACAATCAGCAGAATTTGCTTATGGCTGTGGCCGCTGCTAGATTGGCAGGAATCGAGAAAAAAGCCATTACCGAAGCGATCGCCACTTTCCCCGGGGTTGCCCATCGCCTAGAGTATATTTGTACCTATAAGGGATTAGACTTTATTAATGATAGTAAAGCAACTAACTACGATGCGGCCGTAGTAGGCTTACAATCCGTCCCAGGTCCGGCGATTTTAATTGCGGGGGGAGAAGCGAAAGTAGGGGATGATCGGGCTTGGATCGCTGAAATTAAGGCAAAAGTCGCCACTGTACTGCTGATTGGTGACGCTGCCGCCGATTTTGCCCGTCGTTTACAGTCAGCAGGTTATCAAGACTATGAATGTGTAGAAACGATGGACAGGGCAGTTCAACGTGCAGCCGAACTAGGACAGGCAAAAGAGGCTAAAGTGGTGTTATTATCGCCCGCTTGCGCTAGTTTTGACCAATACCAAAGTTTTGAACATCGCGGCGATCACTTTCGGCAATTGTCCTTACAGTTGTAGGGAGATGGGGAAGTGGGGGAATGGGGAAGTGGGGAATTTCAACTAAAACCCTAAAACCTTGTTGCCGACGACTAAGACGTAATTTTTGTTGCCAAAGATACTCTTTTTTGGCTAAGTTGGGTAAGATCAGGAGGAGTTAACCAAAAAATTAAGAGAAAAAAACGTGCTGGGATCGTCCTTCCATCTTGATCATCTTTTTAAAAAGCCGCTGATTGCCTGTCTTTCGTCCTGTGTTGCCGTTTTGCTACCGATCCCAGTGTTAGCGGCACCGGTGGCAGTGTTAAAAAGTCAGGAAAATGCCAATCAATGGACAGCCATCACCGAACGTTTACAAAATGTCGGGGTTAGTTACTGTATTCTCCAGAGTAATCAGTGGCAAAGCGACGCGGATTTAAATAAAATTAAGGTTCTCATCATCCCCAACGTCGAGACTATTTCCGGTTTACAAGCTAGTGTCTTGAGTCGTTGGCTGAATCGCGGTGGTAAAATTATTGTCACCGGTCCGGCGGGGAATCTTTCGGAACCTGCCGTGCGTGAACAACTGCGATCGCTATTTGGGGCTTACTGGGCTTATCCCCACTCCCAAGCTTACACCCTGCGACCGACTAATTTAGGCGAACTGAAAAACCAAAAACCTTTAGCCAGCAGTCTCCTCGGTGGTGTGGTTATCCCCACGGGAGTTAATAGCCAAACCGTCGCCGTCTGGGGGGCGCGCAATAATCCCCCTGCTGTTGTTCTCAATAATAACTCGATCTTTCTTGGTTGGCGCTGGGGCAGCGATGCCGTCGCTAATCTCGCCCTCGATAGCGCTTGGCTAGAAACCGCCCTGCAACGCTACGGCATTAATCGCAGTTCTTCTCTTAACACAATTGCGCCCTATTGTCAAGGGCAATCAACAATAGTTAATAATATTAATAATACCCCAACAGCGACCGCACCCCGTCGCCCTCTACCCCAGATTTTAGAAAATCCCCCCAGTGAAACAGCGAGATTAAGTCCGAATACCGAGGCAATTCCCCCCAGAGCGAGCCTAACTCCTCAACAAATTAGCCAGATGACGGCAGAATTGCAGGGATTAATCGGGCGTTATGGGGCGACTCTCTTAGCTTTAGAAGCCAGTAATAATAACACTTTAACTACCGATAAATCCCTAGCACAAGCATTTCATAATCGGGCAAAAAATTCCCCCACCTCAGATGCCAGACGATTCCGTTTAACCCTAGAAAATGCCCAAGGAACCTTAAATAATTTTCAGAATTTAATCGCTCAGGGGGACTATACCCAAGCGCGGGAATATTGGTTACAAGCGCGGCGAAATCTTTGGGATAATTATCCCACTAATCGACAATTTGCCCAACCAGAAATACGGGCAATGTGGTTAGATCGAGGAACGATCGTACAAGCTAAAAACGAGGAGGATTTAGCTAAAGTATTCGATCGCATGGCAGCAGCGGGTATTAATGTGGTCTTTTTCGAGACAGTTAATGCTAGTTATACTATTTATCCCAGTCAAGTTGCCCCCGAACAAAACCCTTTAACTAGAGGTTGGGATCCCCTAAAAGTTGCCGTTAAATTAGCCCATGAACGCAATATGGAAATCCACGCTTGGGTGTGGGTTTTTGCGGCGGCTAATCAAGCTCATAATAAAGTATTAGAGCAACCATTAGATTATCTAGGACCGGTTTTATCCCGTAATCCCGATTGGGGGGCAACTAATAAAAGTGGTGGTTCTTTTGATTACAGTCAAGGCACGAAAAAGGCCTTTTTTGATCCTGCTAATCCCGACGTACAGAACTATCTTTTATCTCTTTACGAGGAAATTGTCAAGAATTATGATGTGGATGGCTTGCAGTTAGATTATATTCGCTATCCCTTCCAGAGTCAAGATTCTAATCAAACCTATGGTTATGGTAAATCCAGCCGTTGGTTATTTAAACAAATGACGGGAGTTGATCCCATTAATTTAAATCCTCGGGGTGCTTTATGGGAACAATGGACTAGCTTTAAAATCCGTCAGGTTGATACTTTTGTCTCGCAGGTTTCTACTAGCTTAAAACAGATTCGCCCCCAGTTAAAAATGTCGGCGGCGGTGTTTCCCTTAGAACAAAAAGAACGATTGTATCGTATTCAACAAAACTGGGAAGAATGGGGACAAAATCAATGGATAGACCTGATCTTTTTAATGACTTATGCTCTCGATACAGGGACTTTAGAAGAGAAAACTCAGTCTTTATTTGATCGCCAAATTGCAGGAAATGCTCTGATTATACCCGGTATCCGTCTGTTAAAAGTACCCGATCAAGTAACCATCGATCAACTACAATTTATTCGTAATCTTCCCACTTCGGGATTTGCTCTTTTTGCCACAGAAAATCTCAATACCAACCTGCAAACAATTCTGAATCGCATTCAGGGATCGATAATTACGAAAAAAGCCGAACCTTTACCCCACCGTCAACCCTTCAAAACGGCAGCGGTGCGGTTTAATTCTCTGCGTCAAGAGTGGAGTTTTTTAATAGTTAATAATTTATGGGCAATGGAAGAAGGAACCCTAAAAACTTGGGGGCAAGAAGTGGACGAAATGGCTAATTTATTAGGACAATTAGCTACTAATCCCAGTCCTCGCAATTTGACTTTAACTCAAAATGCTCTAAAGCGATTTAGCTATCAATTTAAATCTGTGATGTCCAGACAAAAAGATTTATCTGCTTATCAAATACAAGTCTGGGAAAATCGCCTCGTCACCCTACAAAGTCTCCTAAGTTATGGTCAAAGGGTTGAGTTTTAGGGTAATTGCTATAAAATAAAGTACCAGCTAGAATGGCGGAATGAGAATGTACCATTTAAGACAAGGGAAATTTTGTTATAATTGCTTCTGGATAACCCCGATTGCTTTCTTGGATAAATAAATGCCTTTTTTGTCAACAACTAACGAGATATTCGTTTTAATTCACGATTCCGAAAACATTTAATCGGCGACTATGATAACTATAAATAGACAAGTATTTTCTGATATTTCGCGAGCCAGACGGGACGAAAAGGACGAGGCTAAATCTTTATTTTCTAGTTATTGAAATTCTTCAAATGGATGAAACTATCACTAATTATGAAGATAAAATTAGCTCTTTTATTTATTGGCAAACCTATCCCATCAATCATCTATATTCTCAATTAAAATGCTCAAAACTCGCCTTTTAGCTAGACCAAGTAATATCTTTTTTCTGTTATTAATTTTGGCGATTATTTTTAATCCTTTTGTGATTGTCAATGCGGGAGAAAGAGGGGTTTTAATGGTTTTTGGTCAAGTACAGGAGAAAATACTTAATGAGGGTATTCACGGGATTATTCCCGTTGTTAACACGGTAAAAAAACTAAGTGTGAGAATCCAAAAACAACAGATAGCGGCCGAAGCTTCCTCCAAAGACCTACAGGAAGTATTTACAGATGTGGCACTGAATTGGCATATTTTAGCATCAGAAGTTAATAATATTTTTCAACAAATTGGCGATGAAGCGGCTGTCATTGAACGAGTGATCGATCCAGCAGTGGAGGAAATTCTCAAGGAAGTTATGGCTAAATATACCGCTGAAGAATTAATTACTAAACGGGAGGAGGTGAAAGGAGAAGTAGATATTCGTTTGAGTGAAAGACTGAAAAATTATCATATCGGTGTCGATGATATTTCTTTGGTTCATGTCAATTTTTCCGATCGCTTTACCGATGCGGTGGAAGCCAAACAAATTGCCGAACAGGAGGCCAAAAAAGCCGGTTTTATGGTGCTGAAAGCTCTGAAAGAATCGGAAGTGAAAATCAATCTGGCTAAAGGAGAGGCGGAAGCTCATCGCATTCTCCAAGATTCCTTAAGTCCAGAAGTTTTACAGAACAAAGCGATCGAAAAATGGGACGGTAAACTCCCCCTATTTATGGATGATAATCTGCTTAAGTCCCTTGAATTGGTTAAAGATAAGCGAAAGACTAGATGATAAAAACAATTTATTAAAACCATAAGAACGAATACTTGATTTTATTGAAGTTCACTGCGAGGAACTCCTCTACGAACGCACCTATCTGTCTTGGATGCGTGCTTCCATCGCTTTGATGGGTTTTGGTCTGGTGATTTTGCGTTTACGGACGGCATCTTCTACTGTACTAGAGGTCTGTCAAAGCAATAATTATGGATAATGGGAGGAGTAAAATAAGCAAATTAACCCACTTGTATCCGTCAATTTCAACTTTACCGACTACTAGGGCCTGGTGATGAAACCCTAATTTTTCTCGATTGCGTAACAGAATCGGCCGATTTTCGGGGGATTTTCGGCCATGAGGTTGGCCGTGATCGTTTTTAGGCCTCGAAGAAAAGGGAGTAAATTATTGGTTTTCGAGCCATCTTGTTGATTATCCCGGCCGATTTGCCAGTTCCACTCTTCCCACCAAGGTTGTTCCTGTAGATTCTTGGCGACGAGATCGATCGTGAAGAGGTAAATTCCTGGTTCGGGAAACTTATCGGGGTGGATCGTGGTGACAAAATTTAGCTTTCGGGGAGCTTGTCCAGCTGGGGAATCGAGATTCCATTTGGATATCTTGATCGCTTTTTGTAAATTGGAATCATCTTTTAAAACTTCTTTTGAGTTTTGAAATGTGTTCGAGAATTTATTGGGAACCTCGATGCTTTGTAAGGGTTCGATCGAACGGACATCGATCGCCACCGTATGCTCGCTCGTATCAAGGGAAACACTATCGGAAATCTCAATCGCATCTGTAGAAGTTTGCGGTATTTTCCAGAGTTGATTATTCTGGTCTTTAGCTTGAACTCTAAAGCCATTTAAGGATAGATTCCATTCTCCTAAAACTGCTTTTTCTTCGGCGGGTTTTTCTTCAATTTCTCGATCTAACAAAAATGGTTCCTTTACAAGATGATTGGGTGAAAAAATAGCAATTTTGCTATTGGCTAAAATGTTCTCTTGGCGTTCTTGTAAGCTGGCAAAATATTGAGTTATGTCGTTGTGACGACCAATAAAAACTACATAAAATGGACGAAATTTATTGCTAGATTTCTCGTTGGGAAAGGGAAATTTTTTGATCCTGTTTTGCTCTTGCACATAGACGGTTCCTTCAAATTCGCTTTGAATCGCCCAAATCGCTACGGCGTATTCAGGATGCTTTGAGTTTAAATAAGTTTCTTGAATTTTTCTCGTGAGAAGTGTCACATCTCCCGATGCTTGATCGAGATCAGTAACGATAACCTGTAGGGAATTTTTTGTCCCTGGTTCGACAATTAGATTTTGAATAGGAGCGGAAACATCGGGAAAATCTGTACCATTATAAAAGGTGGGAAGTTGGGCTTTTCTAAAATCACTACGGGTGAGCGCATTTCCCGAACGATAGTATTGAACAGGAGTTTTACTGACTAAAGATAGGGTTTCGTCGAGCAGTTTTAGGGTTTGCACATAGAGGCTACCAGCATCGCTAACGTAGCCCAACATTGAGCTAGATCCATCCACTTGAATCGAGATGCCTAGAGGGGTTGAGCGAGTATCCGTCTTTTCGATCGGGGTAGGTATGCACGAAAAAGGCTTTTCTGCTGTATTGCAAGATACAATTCCTAAACAAGTGACTATTGTTATGACTAACCATCGAGCGCGCACCATTCGATCTCCTCGTGAACTACTGCTACCTTCTCTCCTATCCTAGGACGGATTCGACGAAATTGGCAGGATGAGAAGGAGTTAACTTTTTTTACAATCCCCCGTGTTGTAATAATAGCACTATAATATGTCAAGTATAGGTGTGCAGTTAATTTCGAGATAGATTGGTTGAAGGGGAAAGATAACGGATATGTATATAGAGCGGCCAGCAGATCGAGATCTCTATGATAGGTTATCGAATGGAGATGATTGTCTTGTTTTAAGTCCTCCAAAAACTGGAAAAAGTTTTTTACTAGAAAGAACGCGCTCGCGTCTTGAAAATGATGGAGTTAAGTGCGTAAGTCTTCGGATGTCCAGAAATCAGCAAGATAACCCTAGAACTAGCATTTCTACAGAGTTATATTGGGAATTCATTCACGATCTAGCGACACAGTTCACGACCCAGAATGGTGATTGTTTATTGCAAGATACAGATTATCAAGCCTTTAGACATTCTTCTTTGCAACCTGGTGCGGAGCTTTTAATATATTTTATCGAAAACATTTTATTAGAAAAAGTTCAAGATGACAAAATTGTTATTTTTATCGATGAACTAGAGTTTCTTTTGAATGAAAGATCTTATTTTCCCACATTTTCCCAGCACTTTTTACAAACACTACTCCATTGCTACGAGCAACGTGATCCCAAACGTGCTAAAAACCAAAACTATCGGAACTTTCAGAAAATCACCTTTGCATTCTTTGGCGAGAAGAAGTCTCTCACCTTAAATGATAATCGCCAATATGAACTTATTTTCAACCCATCCACCCAGATAAGTATCGGCGATTTTACACTTGAGGACTTAAGACAAGGGCAGGGATTGGCACATTATTCAGACAAAGTTAAGAAACTGAAAAATTTGGAAACAGCACTCCAAAAAATACTGGATTGGACGCATGGACAACCACTACTGACTCATGAATTTTTAAAATTATTTTTTAAGACTGATAATTTTACATTACCTAGTATTTCGGAAGACACAGCGCAAAGCTGTATTGAAAATATTGCCACAAAACGTATATTAGGAGGACAAAAAATTTCGGGGCATCTGAGCAATATTCGTGAGATGCTAAATAGAAACGGTCAGTACGTCAATATCTGTCAGGAAATTTTACAAAGAGGAGGCAGAGACACTTATCGTCGGACTCCAGAACAACAAGAACTAATTAATTTAGGTCTATTGGTCAGAGAAAATAATGAGATAAAGATTCACAATCGAATCTACGAAATCTTTCTTCAAGACTTTATCGCCTCTGCCCCAAATCTGCCTGAAACACCGAATCCGACTGAAACACCGAATCCAACTGAAACACCGAATCCGACTGAAACACCGAGTCGGCCTAACCCTAAAAACTCGCCTGAATCATGGCTGAAAATATTGGCTGATTTTGCGATATTAGTCTTGTCTTTTTTCGAGAATCGCTGGTCAAGCATTTGCGGTTTTTTATTATCACGTGTAATACCCAGAATAACAGAAAGTTGGCGTGAAAAAATTATAAATTTTTGGGCAGAGATTCAATTTTTTTGGACTGGTCAAATTTGGAATAGTAAAAAAATATTACTATCTTTATTTGTGGCTATAGGATTGATTTTTTTTATTGGATTAACTTTCTACATCCATGTAAATCAAATGCAAGAAGCAGGAATGGAAGCTTTAAAGAATTTTGAAAATCAAGAAATAGAAGCCTTAGAAAAGGCAATAACATCAGGGGATCAAATTTATAATAGCCGATTTAATAACATACCCCTACTTAGAGAAAATCTGCCATCCTCTCCTCTATTAGCCCTACAAACTATCGTTACTCAAATTCATGAAAAAAACCGAATTACCCCCGATCCGAATATTCAAAACCTAATAAAAGCGGTCAGTTTTAGTCCAGTGGGTAATTTAATTGCTACTGGTGGAGAGGATAATAAAATTCGACTCTGGCAATTATCGGGAAAATTTAGAGGAGACTATAATAATTCAAAAGAAATTATAAGTCTAGAATTTAATCCTGATGGAAAACAACTAGCAGTTGGTGGAGAAAACGGATCTGTAAAAATCTTGCAAATTCCTGACTTGACATTGATTTCCGAACTAACTAAATGTCATCGAGATACTCAGGGCATCCGTAGTCTTAGTTTCTCTGAAGATGGTAAGTACCTAGTTACTGGTGGTGGTGATAAAGTGTGCCTATGGAACTTGGAAACAGGCAATAAAGAACAAGATTTCGATACTAATGGAACTGTATTTAGTTTAAGTTTACGAGATCAAACAATTGCGATTGCGATTGCAGGAACAAAAGGATCGATAGAGCTAAAAACTTTAGAAGGAAAAAGTCTTATATCAAAAGAACTCGGACAAAGAGTTCCTTTTGACATCAGCTTTAATTCAAAGGATACAAAGCTCGCTACAGCAGAAAAAAATGGAAAAATTACGCTTTGGAACTGGCAAGAAAATAACTCTCTTAATTACCTAAACGATTGGGATATTTACAAAGAACCTGACAAGAATCCATACACGAAGGTTGATTTTTTTGGAGACAACTTATTTGTTGTTTATGAAAATAAAGATTTACTCAAACTTCTTGTAATTAATTTGGAAAATGAACCAAAACCAGAAATATTGAAAGAAATTGCTTTAAAAGGTTATGCCTCAAAGCAAAAAGCTAAAGACAAGGAAATTGAAAACGCCAGTTTTAATCTTAAAACTAATAAACTAATTACAGTCGCCCAAGAAAATCAAGCTCGTCTATGGGATTTTTCTCCAAAATCTACACCTTTCTCGACTGGGGGGGTATCGCTTAAAAACTTAACCTTGCGTTCTGACAATAATTCAAATGATCCTAAGACACTATCCATTGTTACTTTAGACGAAAAGGGCAACGTTCAATTATGGTCTATCAAAGGAAGGAAAATTCCCTTCAAAGATGAGGAGAAAGTATCCCCATCTATTGCAATTGGTTTTACACCAGAAAGCGATCGGCAAATTGTTTCTGTCAATAAAGATGGAGTTATTGATTTCTTGAATTTAGAAGGAGTAGTACAAAATCCCAACTCGATACCTACTAGACAGGATAATATTACAAGTATTGCCATTCATCCTTCTAAAAAGATTATTGCTACAGGTGATAAACAAGGTGCGGTCTATCTTTGGGATTATGGAAAAAAGACCCCTGAAAGCCCACTGCCTGATCCTAATGGGGGAGAAGTAAAGTTCATGAGCTTCAGTCCAGATGGTCAACAGTTTGTTTCTGTAGGAAGTGACAGTGTAAAGCTCTGGAATATATCTGATTTGAATGATCCGAAAGAAGTGCCATTGGAAGCGCATGACAATGACTACTCGGGAGGTGTTAGCGGTTTGGATATCAATGAGAACGGGGATATCGCCATAGCGGCAACCGAAAAGAGTAAGATTTACTTATTTGATCGATCTGGTCGAAGCATTGAGCCGCTCAATACTGGATACGAAAAAGGTATTATAGATATCGGCTTTGGTCAATTTAACGAGAATCCATCAAGCTGGCTGAGTTCGGCTCGCTCGTACTTAGCTACGGTGGGTGATGATCGAGTTATTAAGATATGGGATTATTCTAAGCGGCAAAAAATCGCTGAATTCACCAGCGATTTTGTTAAGGTTAATAAATTTAGTTTCAGTCCCGATGGAGGATCTGTTGTCGTCGAGGGGGATAAGGGTAAAATTGAAGTATTTTCAGTGCAACCCTTACACGAATTATTAAAAAGTGGTTGTTACTGGCTCGTTGACTACCATTCTAATCCTAGCCGCTCAGAGTCAGAAGTGGCTAAAACCTGTAGTAAATATGTACGGAAATAATCCCATTAGATAGAGATAACTATGAAAACTGGTGAAATAATTCGTGTGATCGCTATTATCGTTGTGGGGGCGATCCTTATGTTCTTGATTCAACCCTTTATCTTTAGAACGGGAGCGATTTGGTCGCCCAGCGTTCAAGATCCGGGAGCGGCCCTAGCGAGTTGGGCGAGTGGGGCGTATATGGTGGCGGCGGGGGTGGTTTTCGGATTGTCGATCGCTTGCACAATTCTCTGGTGCGTGATGACGGCGAAATCGGCCGCTAGACGACCGGATGAACTCAGAGCTTGGAGCTTGTGGTGGTGGCTTCTCGGAATCGTTCCTATTCTGAGTATCGGTCTCGCCATCGGGTTTTTCAATCCGATCGAAGAACTGCGTTTACTCCTCGCCCTCTTTTTTGTATTGGATATCCTCATCCTGTTTTGGCTACCGACTGCCAGTAGCACCCCGGGCCTGTTGATCTACACACCACCCCTATCCCATCAACTGCGGGATATCATCGATCGATTTTAAGAAAAAAAAGGAGGCAATTCAGTATGGCCATGTATGTGATCGGCATCGGGGGAACGGGGGCGAAATGTATCGAGGCAATCACGAAACTCGCCTCGGTGGGACTGTTTACCGAACAACCGTTAAAAGTTCTCTTTATCGACGCGGACGAAACCAACGGGAATCTAGAGCGATCGAGAAACGCGCTCAGTATCTACAGCCGATGTCAGGAGTTGATCGTCGGCAAAGAGAACCAAGATAATAGCCAACTCCATCCCTGGATGAAAACTAAGATCGAATCCTTCGATCTCTGGTCGCCCTTTGGCGGGGTTAATTCCAGTAAAGAATTGAAAGCCTTTTTCAACTACAACACGCTCAAACAAAATCAACCCGCTCTCGGTAATCTATTCGATGTTCTCTACACGAAAGACGAACAGGAAGTCTCGCTAGACGTGGGTTTCCGCGGTCGTCCGGCGATCGGTTCGGCGGTGATGAGCCAAGTGGATCTCGAACGATTGGATCAAGAACCCTGGGGAGCGCTGATCAAACAAATACAAGCAGACACAGGCGCAGGAAAAGCCCCGAAAGTGTTTCTCTGCGGGTCGATGTTTGGGGGAACTGGAGCCTCTGGACTACCGACGATCGCCCGTTTACTGGCCAATAAACTGAAAAATATCGGGGTCAAAGATCGAGTCAAGATCGGTTGTCTGTTCCTGTTGCCCTATTTCGGGTTCACCCCGCCGCCAGGAGAAGATCCGGACGGGATTTTCGCTCGTTCCGAACAATTTTTACTGAACACCGAAGCCGCCCTACGCTATTATGTAACCCAAGCGCCAGAGACCTTCGATACGGTTTTTCTGCTGGGAAATGAAAACTTCTCGAAAGTGGAATTTAGCGTCGGCAAAAATAGCCAGCGCAATGATCCCCACTTCCTAGAACTCTATAGCGCCCTCGCCGCGCGGTATTTTTTCCTCCATACCGCCGAAATAGGGGAAAAAGTCGTTTTAATAGGCCGGGAGCAAATCGGTCGGCTGATTTGGGACGATCTGCCGGATCGAGCGGAAATCCAACCCGCGCTCGTCAACGGGACTCGATTCGCCTACAGTTGGCTGTCCGAGTTTGAACCCGAACTCAACGGCATCCTCAAAAGAAAAGATGATCGCCTGGTACTTACACCCTGGTCGCGCCCTTTCTTTCCCCATAAAGGCTCGGCAGACGGGATGACGCGGTTAGGTGATCCCCAACAACAGGAAGCACTGAAGACGATTAGCGCCTGGTGTCGGGATTATCTGACTTGGTTGTACCGCCTGCACCAGATCGAGGGAGAACAGATCCAACTCTTTAACACCCAAGCGATGGGTGATCCAGAAAAGTCCCTCCGACGAGAACAGTTAGCAGAACTGGTACTCGATCGCCCTCTCGACAATAAAACCAAATCGAGAGACACGATCACCTCTCTGATGCAAAGCCTACAGAGCTATAAACCGGACAACTCCGCGGAGCCTGGGATCGCCGCATTAGCCAAAGCCCTATACACCTTTTGTAAGCAATAGCCTTTAGTCTATGTTTTTATTACTGCCGAAATTAAAATCCGATAGCGATGTCCGTCCCTCCGATCAAGCGGGAAAATGGGACGCGCAAGACTTTAAAACCTTTGGCGATGTGGCCTCCAGTCTCGATTACAAATCCCCCGGCCAGGTAAAAAGTGTCAGTTCCGTCCCCACCATCTGGGCCCGTCCCCTGTCGATGCAAATGGCTCTTCACAACAAGGCCTATCCCATCCATCGGCAGATGATCGACCAGTGGCAAGGAATGTTAGCGGCCTTGGCCCTTGCGGAAATGCGGCGTTTTCCCCTCTCGGCACAACTGCTAGAACTGGGCCAACTCCGCCATCAAGATCCCTTCGCCCGTGCCCTCTACGAACTGCGCCCCAATCCCCCCAGTAAAGCCCTTTATCTTCTAGAGGCAAAAAACCCGTGGGAAGATGTCTACGTCTTTTTATGGGATGGGAAATCGGTGGGAATGTCCTCCCCCAGTACGATCGTCGTTCCCTCCGAAGCCGGCAAGTGGGAAAATCTGCCCTGGTGGAATCGGCAGACCCGTTGTTTGGAAGCGCCGCAAGGTTATCTCAATGCCAGTGAAAAAGCATTGCTCTGGCGTTGGCTGGAGAACCTCAATAACGAGTTAAATCGCTATACTGGGGACGCGATCGCCCAGAATACCATGCGGGGTCTGTTAGCGGAATTTCAGAATAGCTTGGGGGGGCAACCGGAACAACGGCTGAGTTTAAGTAATAATCCCCAATTTTTCGGCGTTCCTCTCAATCGAGGCCTTTTAAACGCCCTCAATCGTCCCGTCAAAGCCGAACCGAAAGAATCCTGCGTGCGGGTCGTGGCCAGCGAGAATAAGCGCGGCCTCGTTCCCCCTCTCCTGATTATCGATCCAGAAATCGCTCGCTCGTGGGATCGATCGCCCCAAGATATCTGGATCTATCAGGATCAAACCCTCGCCTCTCCATCTATCCTCAAGGATTTACAGACTGGGAAAATCCTCTGGAAAGATATCCGGTGGATCGAGTCCAAGGATCTATTTACCCCGGAATTTCACTTTATCGATGTGGAAGATGCCCTACCAGGGGGGTTTTTGCCGGATAACACTCCGTCGATCGTGTTCAAAGGACAGGAAATCACCCCTCTCCTGCCCCTCAACCCGATCCTCCTGGACTACTTTACCCCCGAAGAGTTACTGCGGAAGCTCCAGTTCAGTACGCTCAACGGGAGTGAGGGGCCAGTTCTGCGGGTATCCCTAGACCTGCCCCTATCGGGCATGAACAATGACGAGAGAAATCCCCAGAATTATCGGGTGTTTAAAGACTATCCCATCAAGGAAGACAACGCCCTGACCCAAGTTCCGGTTTTAGAGATCTGGCCGAACTTCCGGGCCCAGGGTTGGAAGGAATATTACGCCTTTTACTACGATCTGGAATTTCTCGGTTCCTCGAATCCGCTTGATCGCACTTTTCAGGTGAATTTGCCCGGCGCCAAAGAACCGCATATTTTCCAAGATGGCAAGGGTTCCTATCAACTCACCCGACTAGAGGAGTATCCCTCCTGTATCGAATGTCGGGATCGATCGAAAAACTTCCTCGGCCTAATCCTGCTGAAAACGCCGGCATCGATCGCTCTGGAGGGTTCCTGGAAAGTGGGGGTCGATTTTGGGACATCTTTTACCAATATCTACGTCAATCGCCGAGGAATAACCGAACCGCTTCCCTTAGAAAGTCTGCATCTCAAAGTGACGGAGGTACTGTCCGATACTCGACTGCCCACCCTGTTCGAGTATTTCGTTCCCGAAAACTTCATTCCCCCAGAGAAACCGTTACCCCTCAGTAGCGTGTTAACCACCCGAAAGGCGAATAACGTAGCGAAAGAACGCCCGATCTACGACGGTCGGATCTATATTCCCGATCGCGCGAGATTTAACCCCCAAGAGGGCTGGATCGAAACCGATCTCAAATGGACGAATATCACCATCAATCGGCTTTTTCTCAAGCATTTAGCCCTTCATGTCACAGCCCTCGCAGCCAAAAACGGCATCCAACAAATCCAGTGGTCTCTCTCCTATCCTTCCGCTTTCTCCCGCGCCGATAGAATCCGCTACGCACGCAACTGGCAGGATTTAACCGAAGAGTTGCAGGCAAAAACCGGGATCAGCCAAATTTGCCCGCAACAGGATAATCTCACCTATTTCCGCACGGAAAGTGTGGCAACGGCCCAGTATTTCGCCGATCAGGAGGGTCACAACCTCGTCAATAGCACCTGTATCGACATGGGGGGAGGAACCTCGGATATCTCCATCTGGGAGGCCGACACCGATCGCTTCCAACTGGTGCATCAATGCTCGGTACAATTAGCCGGGCGACATCTGTTCTCCCAATTCTTGGAACTCAATCCCGGATTTCTCGTCGAGAAGTTTGGGGTAAACACGAGCGAATGGCAGGGATTGAAAGAGGGAAACTTCCACGCCAAGCTAGATGTCCTACTCCGCCTCGAAAGCGAGAACTGGCTCAAGAAAAGAGACTTTCTCGAAGAAGATCCCCAATTCCAGGGTTTACTCCGACTGATGGCGATCGGTACGGCGGGACTATACTACTATGTGGGGATTCTGTTACAGGTTCTCTACGAAAAAGACCGCTACAGCCGACCGGAAATCACCCCCGTGTACATCGGTGGCAACGGTTCGCGCCTGTTGAACTGGCTGGCGATTGGCGGACGGTTCGATCGTCACGCTGAAGTTAACGAACTTTTCAGTCGGATGCTGAGTAAGGCCTCCGGTTTCCCGGACACCAACGAGATCACCCGATTAAGCACCCGTCCCAAGGATGAAGTCGCCTGTGGTCTGGTACTAGACCGAACTCCCCTAGGAGGAATTATCAGCAAAAAACCGGAACCGGTAATCGCCGGGGAGGATTGCGAGGTGAACGGTCAAAAAATTACGTGGAAAGACTATCTGGAGTTGGAAGGCAATATCACCGGCTTCGATATGCCCCAACTCCAGGAAGTTCCCGCTTTTCTAAACGAGTTCAACACCGCAGTGAAAGAGATCGACATTCAGGGACTTAAACCCATGCCCGCTTTTAAAAATGGCGAACTGGAGTCTAGTTACAAAGATCGTCTCTGGCGTGAAGTCCATAAAGAACTGAGAACGAATCTCGTTCACATTCGGGGAGATTCAGAAAACATCCGCGTCGAGCCACCTTTTATCCTAGGATTAAAGGCACTCCTCCGCGTTTTAGGCAAGGAGTGGGCTGGCAAATAACGGCTAACCAGAGGGGAAGTAGGAAAAATACCGGCGAGGTCTTTTCTACTCCCCTTAGCAAAAAGTCTAAGGGAGAACGATGATGTCTAATTGTCCAGTTTGTGATGCTATATATAACAAAGGGCAAGAGAGTTGTACGGTATGTAACTGGCCTCTGAATAATGACTCTCAAAAAATTATTATCTGGGCGAAAGGTATTTGGGAAGAGAGAAGTAGTATTAAAGATAAATATAACAAGCGCAAGACAAAAGATGAAGAGTCTTTAGTGGATGAAATCAAAAGGGATTTGATCGACCCTTTGCAAGCCGAGCTTATGGATTTGAAAAAATCACAAGAACAGTTACAAGCGATACATTTAGAGCGAGATAGAACTCTAAAAGAACAACTAGAATCAATCAATAGTAATATTAAAAATATCGAGCAAAATCAAGAACAGTTAGCTACAAAAAATCAAGAAAACTTTTCTCGATCTCAAGAAGAAATTGAAAAAATTAGCAATAGAGTAGGAGATTTAGAAAACAATATTCTAGTGAACGAACGTGCCAATCGAAAAATGGTTTCTAACCCATCATCTGGTTTTTCTGAAACAATCGATACCTGTCTAGAATCCTCTCCACAAACTCAGAACCCGATTAGCCTAGAAGAATCGAATCTAGCGAAAAGATATAACCGCGATCGAGATGCTTTTTCCCAACAGGCAATCAACGTCACCGCCACCGAAGAAAGCTTGACAAAACTAAGAATCGGTAGTTCCTCGCGGGTAATCTTCGAGAAAAATCGTCGCGGCAATTATTCGATCATCAAAGAAAACGGCACAGAATATTTAGTACCGAGTAACAACCTCAGACTGAACCAACACAACTACAAAGCGATCGAAGACTTCTTCGACTGTAAAAATCTTCAGCTAGAGGGTAACTTTGAACTTCTCAAACCCGCTAGAGTTTCCGCTTTACCCGGAGGGGAAACCTGGCAGTTAGAGGAACGCGGCATCCTACAATTCTGATATATAAAATCGGTGAATCCTATGAAAAAAATCAGCTATGCTAAATTAGCCCTATCCCTCCTCCTCGCGTCCAGTGTCCTCGTCGGATGCGGAAAAGGGACTGATCCTGGAAAAGATCAAGCCCCTCCAACCTCCCCAGCAACCGTCGCTAAATCTCCTCAACTTAAGGCGATCGATACCGCTTTCAACGACTTAAAAACCGAACAGACAAAGTTTCTCACTGATCTTAACAAGGCGATTACTGATAAGACTATTCTCGAAAAGATCAAGAGTGATGTTGTTAGTCAAAAAATAGGAGATTTAAAGGCAACAATAAAAACATTTCGTGACAATCAGCTATCGAAGATAAAAGGGGAACGACAAGCAACCGTTCAGCAAACTCTAGAAAACATCGATACCACTTTAGACGAAATCTCTCAACAGGCGATCGATCCTTTTAAACAAGGATTGACAGAAAGTGCGATCGAGAACGTTCAGAAAAACTTAGATTTTTTTAAAACAAAAGGGATCGCCGCTCAATACTACGGTACTTTTGGTGAAATTACCGCTAAGGAAATTACGAAATTTCTCCAAGAGAAACAGAAGTTACTAGAAGATAATATAAAAAAATTAAACCCTCCCGCTCAAGTAAGCACTACACCTACCATCGATCCAGAAATACAAAAATTATCTAATCGAATAGCACAGTTAGAAAAAGAAAAAACCTCTTCTAACACCGCCTTACTTTTTGCAATATTAGCTTTATCGGCAAGTGTAATTTCTTGGATAAAACCTCGCAAAAAATCGAGTCAAACCTCCTCTGCAAAACAATCATCACCCAATGGACAGCAGCCTACGAATAAGCGCTTTTCTAGATTCAATTTTTGGAGTAAAGAAACAAACCCTAAAGGAGATGGAGACGGGGAATCTCCAGAGAACTCGTCCGCTTCAGTTGCTTCTCAGAATTGGAGTCCAAATGAAACTCAATTTATTAGAGGTTACGATCAAGCTTATCAAGAGATTGATAAAAAATTCTCTACAAAGTTTAAAGATATCGAGCGAAAAATTACACAAGAAAACCGTATAATTAATGATAGAATTGCCGATTTAGAATTAGAAAAACACAATCGGAAAACCAAAGATACAAAAGTTCGGGAACAAAAAGAACCAACTGGCATAACCACTTTGAACCCTTCTGCACCACCCGCGAGCCAGACTTACCAGAGTACAGCACCTTCAGTATCTAGCTCTTCCCACTCCCTAGTAGGAGATAATTATTATCGAGATGCTCGTTCCTCATCCCCGATCGAAGTATCTCCTACAGAAGAAAGCCTAGCGAATCGTCGAATGGGAGGGAGCGAACCAATTGTACTAGAAAATAAGCGCCGGGGTTACTATGAGGTGTACCTCAACGGGAACTATCATTGTTTGGTACCTAGCCAAAATTTTAGAATCAACCAGAATAACTATAAAAGCGTTGAGGATCTATTCGAGTGCCAGAACTACGATCCGAATTATTCCGATAGCTATATCGTCATCCGTCCTGCGGTAGTCTATCCCCTAGCGGGTGGGCAAACTTGGCAGTTACAACAGCGAGGAGTTTTACGTTTTTAGTGCGCTAGAGTACGATGAGGAGTGATAAGAGAAGTTACCCAGATGACGAAACTAAATTTTGCGATCGCCGAAATCGTGGATATTTATAATTCCCTGCCCAAAGTTCTGGCCTCGAAAGTGGTCAAAGTTGCGGTTCATGCTTCTCAATCTAGTAGCGACAGGCCATCTCTAGCCGAACAGAAAAACGGGAACTATTGGATAGTCCTAGTCGAGGCTAATTACTGGCTATTGCCCCAAAGCGGCCTACGCATCAATCAATTTAATCTAGCCACCGTTAAATCCCTATTCGACTGTCAAGGATACGAACTGTCCGAACACGGGGAGTTCGTATTACTAGAGGCCGCTCAGGTGTCGGGAATGCCAAACGGGACAGAGTGGAGACTAGAGAAAAAAGGAGTAATCAACTTTGATCCTAACTATCCCGCAGACGAATTGCGATCGCAACAAAAGCAAGCGCAACAGGAGATCGATCGTCTTCAGTCCGAGTTAGAGGAGAGCAAAAGGAGGAATCAACGATTAAACGCTCAACTAGCCGAATTGGCATACGATACATTGCAAAAGATCCGCGCTGATTTAGTCACCAGAGATGAGTTTATCGAACAAGGCCAACGGGTAGAGACTTGGGAAGAGAAATTAAACAACACCCTGAATAGCTTAAGTGAAACAATTTACAATCAAGTTTACAAAGATCTTTACCAAAAATTCCCTGCAAAGCTGAAAGATATCGAGCAAAACAGTACACAGGACAACCATACAATTAACGACCGAGAAAAGCCTATCAAAAAAACTAAATATCAAGAAGTGGTCAAACCCCAAAAACCAACCAGCATAGATCTTGAAAAAGCTTATAAAATACCGATCGAAGTCTCTCCTACGGAAAAGAGCGTAGCAAATCGATGGATGGGGGGTGATGAACCAATTGTACTAGAAAATAAACGTCGGGGTCTTTATGAAGTGTACCTCGACGGTAATTATCATTGTTTGGTACCTAGCCAATGTTTTAGAATCAGCCCGCATAACTATAAAAGCGTTGAATATCTATTCGAGTGCCAGAACTACGATCCGAATCATTCCGATAGCTATACCGTCATCCGTCCTGCGGTAGTCTATCCCCTAGCGGGTGGAAAAACTTGGCAGTTACAACAGCGAGGAGTTTTACGGTTTTAGCTCATCTGACTATTTAGCAATCAACAACGAAAAATTTCCCCATGAACGTAATCATTATTGGTAATAAAAGTGTTGGTAAGACCAGTATGGTCATTACCCTATCGAAAGGAACCGAAAATGTTAAAGTGATCCCTTCTGGCCCTGGGGGTAAAATCGCTACACTGTCCAATGATAGCATTGAAAAACTAGCGGGAACTTCTCAAAAAGAAGAAGAACCTCTCCTGCTGAGAATTAACCTTCCTTCCGATCCGGAAAGAGATGTGAGAGTTCAGTGGATTGATACCCCTGGGGAAGCTTGGTCTAAACCCGCGTGGCAACAAAGCAACCCAGAAAAATATCAAGATCTGGTACACACTCTCGGTCAAAGTCAAGCGGTTTTACTCCTGCTGCCTCCCTATCGATATCGAATTCGAACTCAAGAAATAGAAGATACTCCCGAATTTGAGGAAATTCTCGACCCGGAGACCTGGAAAAAACAACTCAAGGAACGTCTCACCCTCTTGCGATCGCACTGTCCCAGCGTACAACATATTTTAATCTCTATCCATAAAGCCGATCTATTTCACAACCTAGAGGAGGAAAAAAACACCTGGCAATACAACACCAACGCTTCCTTTCTCTGGGGGGAACACGACGATCATATCCGAAAGACCTATTTTTCCCTAGCCGATGATATAATCCGCGAACATAACTCCCAACCTCCCTACCTCAATCCCAAATTTTTCGTCACCAGCATTCACCATCCCACTCTACTAGAATTACCCTGGGTCTATTTAGGAGCTTATTTCGCCAATGCCTAAAGCCTCTACAGAAATTCGCGTGATCGGGGCGAGAAGTTCGGGAAAAACCACCTATCTTGCCACCCTAGCCGTTCTTCCATCGGGTTTACTACAAAAATATCCCAAGTTAGAGGTGATTCCTCGCAATGATGAAGCCACGGCCCTACGGAAACGCGCGCTCGATACGCTCAAAAATCAAGGAAAGATAGCGGGAGATGCCTTCGATGCTGATCAACTTCATAACCTCAAGGACTATGACTTTCTCATCAAAATCCCGCCGGGGAAAAAGCGATCGAGCATCGAACTAGAACTCCTTGCCAAAGATTTCCCAGGGGAATTTTTTGAACATATTCCCATCCCTCATCAATGGAAAAAAATCACCCCTTGGGTTGATGACCTATTTACGACCGTAAGCTGGATGGTGATGATGACCGATTGGGAACCAGAACGCGACACATCGCTATATCTCCCCGCATTTACCAAACTATGCGAGGAAATTCGCGAGCGGGAAATTCGCAACCCAGAAATTGAAAAACTCCGGATCGCCGTCGTCATGGCTAAATGTGAAAGGGGAGAACTCTGGCCCTGTCGTCTCGATCCCGACGAGGATTTATTCGAGGTACGATTGCCCGAAACCTATAAACATCTCACCAAAACTTTAACCCCCGATCGATTACAATTCTTTGCCTGTTCTGCATTCGGGGTTTTGGGAAGTCGCCGCGATCGAGATTTTGATCCCCGGCCAAACTGCTACTTACCCGACGACGGTTCCCCAGAAGAAAAAAACGCCTATTTACGAGAACCCGATCGCTGGTATCCCTACGGATTAATTCCTCCGCTATACTGGTTAGCGACAGGCATTCGACTCGAAGAATAATTATGTGGAGTCGTCAACAACCCCCAGAAACCACCGATTCTCAGCCTACCGAATTTCGGATCATCGGACCGAGGCGATCGGGTAAAACCACCTATCTCTCTGCGTTGGCCTACTGGCCGAACGCGAAACCCGATAGTCCGATCGAGAAAGTTATTCCCCGCGACGACGATACGGCTAAACTAATCGCTATGGCAAAAGATATCCTAGAAAATAATGCCATGTTAATGGCTACCTATCTAGCCAGCAATCCGAGCGAAATTCCCACTTATAACCTCTCGATTCAAATGAAGCCCACTTGGCAAGGGGGACAAGCGATCGATATAATTTGTAAAGACTTTGCTGGGGAATTATTTGAAAAACTATCCCAAGGCAAAACTTCCCAAATCGAAGAGTATCTAGAAGAATGTGCCTCTGCCCTAGGATTGCTCATCCTACTCGATGGTACTTTCTTCACAGAAGATGAAAAGTACGCCCAGGGATTGGCCACCTTGAAACAACAATTAAAGTGGCGACTAGAAAAGAAAAATCAAAACCTCTCCCAGTATCGGATCGCCTTAGCCTTTACCAAAGCCGAACAATCTAAAATGCGAATCCACCGACAGGATATCCCCAGATTTATGAGGCTAAAATTTAATAAAACCTATCAATTACTAGAAAATTGGGGCAAAGAGTGGCCCTGTCCTGTTAAGTATTTTTTTTGTTCGGCATTTGGCATGAAGCCAGGTGCTTCTCCCGACTCTCCCCTCGCCAACGTTCAAGTTACTAGCCGTGAAGGGGGTGTGACTTCTGGAGTGATCGATAACCCAAAAGTGTGGAGACCCTTGGGATTAATGGCACCAATTTACTGGTTACACACGGGTACCGATCATCCCCAACTCAGAGACATAGAGGATTAGAAAAACTATGAGCGATTCCATTTTGATCAAGGAATTTTCTCGGAAATTGTTAGAACCGAAAAGACAGGGCGATCGGTGGGTTTCTAGCGGATTCGACAAAGAAATCGGTTTAAGAACCCATGAGGATCCTCCCACCCCCATTCAAAATGCAGTCCATAACCACTGGTTTCGGATTAATGATAGTTATCCTCCGGCAGAAGGAAAGATTGCCCTCATCGCACGAGAAATCGATAGATACGCAGTTTTAGCGGTAGCCTCTCCCCTAAAAGATGATTGTGATCGACCTCTGGTAGGCTATCGTTATTTCTGGCTAGAAAAGCCCCTAGATAGAGAAATAGATGCCGTGGGAACATTGTTAGAATGGTGGGACAAGAACGAGCGACCCCGTTTCGAGCTAAAGCCTTGTTCAGACATCAGAGATATTCAGAAACAGAATCGTGGACAGGCATATTATTCAGCGATTCTTCACAGTCCTCATGATTTCGATAAAGTTCGTCAATTTGAGCAACTTGCTTTAGAAGTACAACAAACTCCTCATATTTTTACTCCTAGCAATAGCTTTATTCCTAGTTATTGGCATTTGCATTTTTTTTCTCGATATCTCAAACAAAAATATAATCGCCCGATCGCTTGGGCGTGGAAGGTTACTGTTTTAGAAAATCCTAATCAATTTACCCTAATCGCTTGCACTACTCGAGAATACTGTCAGATCAATTCCGATGTCAACAAAATCCCAACCGCATTAACTCCCCATAAAACTGGGCAAGATATACTAGATACTTCCCCTGTACAGGTTGAATCAATTCAAAGTTTAAAAAGAGCATTAAAAGAACTCTCAGAAGGCAAAGAAATTGATCAAAACCTAAATATCTTAGTTCAAGAACTAGAAAAAACCGATAGCACTCGATGGGATTGGGCAACGCTGATCGATAGCACCTGGCTGGAGCAACGACAGCACACCCAACAAGAAAAGATTTATAAATCATTGATTCTACTATTAAATCCCAATTTACAGCATACTGACTTAACGATTACCGTCTCCGATTGGCTCAATAGCCTACAAGCGCCAGTATCTCCCGCACCTCAAAAATTGCTGGATTTCTCTCGCTTTCTTCCCTCAGCCTTATTGACTCATTTCCAGCCATCCGAATTACCCGTTACTCAAGAAGCGAAAGAAGCACTCGATCGACAGCATCAGTTGATACAATTGTATTCTAGAAATTCGGTCATATTAGACAAGAATAAAACAAGACTCCATCAACTCATCGCTCGGTTATTTCTCCTACTGCGATCGAACCTCTCCCCCAAATCAGAAGAAGTAATTCAATGGCTACTTATCGACTACTCCCCACTCTGGAAAGAATCTCTAGAAATCTACACCAACGATCTGTTTAGAAAGCTCGATCGAGCCTATCTCAAAAAAGAACAATTACCCCCTCAAGAAAGGGATGAGTTTATCGAGAAAATCCTCGAAGACTTAAAACAGCGTGAGCAAGGACAAACCACCGAAAATCCCTCGTCCTACGAGAGCATCGCACGGATTCTAGAAAAGAATAAATCCTATCCGATCGCCGCTTTTTTCTATAAACTCGCTACGGGTAAAGTTCCCGATAAAATTTGGGAAAACTGCACGAACCTCCCCGAAATTATTCCCCTAGAAAGACCCCCCGCCATTCCTCCACAATCCTCCGAGAAAAGTCCCAATTCTCTCAAGAAAATCGCCCTAATTCTTTGGCAAAAATATCCTTGGCAATGTCTAGGGTTGAGTGTGGCAGTCGGGACGGTGTTGGGGGTGGGAGTCCTGTGGGGAGTTCAATCGATCGAACGGGTATTTTCTCCGAAGATTTCCGCAAATCAATCGGTCATTATTCCCTCCGATCCCGTTCGGGAACTATACTTATATTTTAATCTCCTAGAATCAAGCGATCGCCGACAAGATCTGCAAGCGAAAAATCTAGACAACCTAAAGAAGTTACGGGAAAAGATGCCCGATTTCAACGCTTCCCAGTGTAAAACCAGCACTCAACGCGAAGCATGGCTAGAAGAAAGATCAAGTATTATCAAAGATCCTTTATATCGCTTCCTTCAACAACTGACACCAGCAGTTCGGGTAGAATTAAATAAAACTTACACCGCTAACCAAGTGACAGCCAATCCTCCTCTCAACGCCCCAGAAATTGCCCTAGGGAAAAGTCTTCTCCACTCGCTACAATTGTATGAGGGGGAAATCACTCCGATTTGGGATCAGAAAGTATCGGATGCGATCGCTAAGTTCAAAACACAATACCAGATTCAGCCAGCAGGAGGGGATTTAGATAAAAACACTTGGTCGATTCTCGCTCCCATGATTCAAGATCGGCAGATAAAAACAGCGATCAATACCCTAGAAAGAATCCTAAAAGAGAGCGAAAATTACTCGATCGCTCTCCCTCGATACAAAGCCTTTCAGCAGTGCAAAACTCAGACAAATACCGCCTATTCTGCCTGCCTAGATCAAATATTCAAACCCGATAAATAGACGCTTAATGATGTGGAATCGATGCGAAATTTATCAATTCTCTCGAAAACTTCTAGAGCCAAAATGGTCTAAAAGACATGAGTGCTATGTGAGTACAGGATTTGATCGAGAAATCGGCGGAGAAAATCAGGAAGTACCCCCGGAAATTGCGAATGCCGTCCATAATCATGCCTGTCGAATTAATGATAGTTATCCTCCCCAAACTATCGCCCTAATCTCTAGAGAAATCGGCAAATATGCCCTATTAGCGGTGGCGACAGCCTTAAGAGATGACAGCGATCGCCCTCTGATCGGCTACCGCTATTTCTGGTTAGAAAAACCCTCGCAAGATGGCGAAATAGACGGAATCGGAACGCTGCTAGAATGGTGGATGACTCAAGGTTCTCCCACCTTTCAACTACAACCCTCCTCTTCATCTCCCAAAACACCCCAAAAAGCTTCTAGTTCTTGGCTAAATCGCCATGATTTTTTAAAAAAATATTCAACCGATTCGGTGAAAATTTCTATCAAAAAAATAGAACAAGAAAAAAAATACTCTCGATCGCCATTATATTTAGACAATATAACTTTTGAGGATTGTCGAGAATTTCATGCTCTAGCCCTTTCTCTACAAGCAAACGATTCTAGTCCCCTAAATTGGGCTTTTCGAGTGTCTCAATTAGAGATTCCCGAACAATTCTCTCTGGTTTACACCCAGGATAGCGAGCGAGAACAATTAATTATTCGGTTCGATCGAGTTCCCGAATCCTTCTCGACGGTTTCCGAATATATATCCAGTGATATCCAAGTCAAACGATGTTTACTAAATCTAGCAAAAAATAAAGATCTAGAACGAAACTTACAAGCCCTCTCTAGTTATTTATATAGTCTTGACAGTGACCATTGGAACTGGGAAATTATTGTTGATAAAACTGCGCTTAAAAATCATAATATCACGGCGGCTAGATATCGAGCATTACTGGCTATTTTAAAACCATTTCCAGAAATCGCTAACTGGCTAGACTGGCTACGGAAACGAAGAAGAAATAAACAGTTTGGGCGTGCGGGCATCGAGATGCAACAACAAGCGCTCGACCAAAATCCCCACCTCGAACAGCGACTATACGCTCTCATCGATGATCTATTAATAACGGAGCAATACAAAAATAGAAAAATTCCCGATCTACCCCAGGAAAAACAATGGTTATTAATTCGCTCCAAAAGCTTCTGGTCAGATTATTTTTATGACTCCGCAAAATATTATACTAAATCACTACTCATACAAATCCACTATCCAGAATATTGTCAACTAGACAATCATTTTTTTAACAAAATTTTACAAGACTATCAACAAAAAAAATTACCCGATGCTACTAAAAAACGATACGAATTTCTCGCACGACTATTCGCCGAAGTGCGCGCCTATAGCCTAGCGGCTCTGTTTTATCAAGTAAGCCAAGGAGAAGTTCCCGCAGATATATACACCCAAGCCGAAATCCATCTCATCGATCTTCAAAAAAGCCACCGCTCATCTGGACTGATCGGCCTAGCTTGGGCGAACCTGACACAGGATCTTATGCTATTATTTAGAAATCTGAGGGGAGGCTAGGGCAACCCAACGATCAAACCGAAAATTCCCCAACTACGAACGCACTAGCAGCATTAGACTATGGCGGAAACCTTTCTAGTCAATACTAGGAATACTTTGTCTCTAAACGTTTAACTGGATCAGGAAGGGAGTATTGAAAAAATGAGACTTGTTTTTTATCTGTTGGGGGGCATTATTTCAGCGCTGATCGGCTGGAACTTGAGCTTAGTGATCTTAGACCTCTTTAAATTCGCATCGAAGACAATTACTGGAAGCACTTTCCCTTTTTACGTCGAGTTTATTCTCTTCCCGATCGTCACTATCTGTTTAAGTGTTACCCTTGTCCTAACGACCATTTATCTGAGTAATCCGATTCACTACAAAGCGAATCGAAGAATCCGCAATAGTTATCTCAAAATCGCCCTAAAAACTGGTTTAATCGCTGGAGCGATCGCCGCAGTGCTAACTGTGATTATTTACCAGGGAAAATTCCCCCCGGCAAGTGTTCGCATAGTGGGCTGGAGTTTAATCGGTTTAGGGGCCGGTGTAGCCGAGGGATTATCTTGGCGATCGCTGAGTACCGAGGGTGCGAAAAGTAACACCTTTGAGCGACCGATAAAATCTGCCCTTTTCGGATTACTTGCCGGTTTAATTGCCGCCCTAGCGATCGAATTTCTCCGAACAATAATCCCCCTTGGCGGTTATGAAGATCTGTTAGGATTCACCCTTTTCGGTGCTGGTTTAGGGATGGCGCTCGCCATTTCCACAACCCCCACCTATCAAGTCGCACTGAGAGCCGGTAGAGGATTCGGACGCGCCCGAGAAGATAACCAATCGGGAAACTATCCCAAAATTAACGATCGCTCTTTAAGAATTGTCAATTTCGAGCAAACCCAAATTGAAGAAGGATTATCTATCCAGCTACCTCGCCATACTTCCCAATCTTTACAGATCGGTTCTGCGGAAGATGCCGATATATTTTTGCCAGATGTACCTGCAATAGCCGCCAAGCTCAGTTTAGAGAGAAAACAATGGAGACTTAGCACCCCTGTGGAAAATAAAGTACAAATACAAAGAAGAATGTTATCGGAAAATGCCACGGAAACCTTATATCACAATCAAATGTTGACTTTCTATCATGAAAACACGAATACTCGCTATTACCGATTTATTTTTTGCGATCGCTTTCTCGATCCGGACAACTAAAAAAGCTGGTAGAAACCTTCTGCTTTTTCCCCTATCGATCCTCGCGTTCACTTTCTTCGATTCTGCTTCCGTCCGAGCGAATTCCGTCAAGATTCTCCGCGCCATTACCGACCACGATCAAGTGACTTTAAAAGTACAAGTTCGCGACCATCGTGACCTGCTCGTACCCGGATTACAAGCGAATAACTTTACCGTCCTCACCACGGCGGCCAATCAAACCGAATTTAAATATCGATTAACTCCCCTAACTCTCCCGAAAATTACTATAACCCCACCCGATCAAGTCAAACCCGATCCCGCCTATTTAGTGATTTTGCTAGATATGAGCGGCAGTATGGATAATCGGGATGAATCCCAACAAGTCAAACTCCAGGGAGCGATCGAGGGAATCCAAAAATTTATTACCACGATCAAAACCAAAAAACTTCCCGTAGAAATTGCCCTAGTTCCCTTTGGGCAAGGGTGCGCCCATAGCTATCCGGTCGATCAGACAGTGATTCAAAAGTATCTAGAAGCCTATCCATACAAAACAACCAAAACTCGACTTTCCCAGTTAGCCAATATTGATGTCTGCGCCTCCACCAATCTCTATCAACCCCTCGATGAAGCGGTCAATTTTCTGACCACTTCCGAACGTTTTCAGCAAAATTCTTGGGGTCTGCCTCCCCGTCTCGGCGTGATCCTATTTACCGATGGATTCGATGCCGATCCCGATCGAAACAAGGAAGAACAACGCTTTCAGTCCACTCTGGCTCTGCTGGCCCGTTCCCCTCACGTCACCGTCCACACGATGGGATACGGCGAATCCCTAACCCGACTCCGCGCCCGCGCCCAATGCGCCCAGGAGTTACGCGGCCGCCCTCTCACCGTGGATACTCTCCTTACCTACTGTCAGCTTCCTTGGGGAGAAGATATCCGCGAGTTTATCGTCGATCGATCTCGATTGACAGCGATTGCTAAAGAGACCGGCGGAATTGCCCGATTCCCGCGTTCAGCTGAAGAAGTGAGCCAAGGATTACGAGAGTTCCTGACCGCGCTCCGAGAATACGAGATCAGCTATCCACAACCAACCGCCGATCGGCTCACCATCCATCAAGCCAAAGTTATCGTCAATGCTCCAGGACGAGGTATGTCCTCTCTCATCTCCGCACCGATCGAATTCCAGATGCCGAATTATCTCTATCACTCTCTCTCGATTTGGGAACGTTTGGCGATTTTTCTCGGTACGCTAGTCGCAACGGTATTCGGTGTTCGCCGGTTCAATGCCTGGAGCCACCAACTCAAAGAAGAAAGCCGCCGAAATTTAGAGGGGTTTTAATGGTTTTTGGACAGGTGCAAGATCACCTATGGATGATAATCTGCTCAAGTCCCTTGAATTGGTTAAAGATAAGCGAAAGACTAGATGATAAAAACAATTTATTAAAACCATAAGAACGAATACTTGATTTTATTGAAGTTCACTGCGAGGAACTCCTCTA
>VYLK01000300.1_pt1 | contig 43587 bp, 45 predicted proteins | sample 5114321 | NCBI WGS metagenome assembly VYLK01 (sample SAMN12291792, study PRJNA351875) | freshwater metagenome | isolation source: freshwater lake | place: USA: Michigan, MSU2 Lake | collected 2011-08-16
GGCGCTGCCTGCGAAGGAGACTAAGACCATGGCAGACGGAAATTTTGGACATATCAGCGAAGCAGATGAGCGCCAGATGCTGGACGCCATCCAGAAATGGATTGAGAAAAAAGTTGCCCCCGTGGCGATGAAGCTGGAGCATGACAACGAATGGCCGGCCGACCTAGTCAATGACATGGCAGAACTGGGTCTGTTTGGCGCGATCATCCATCCTGATTACGGCGGCCTTGGGCTGTCGGCGACCACATATTCCAAGATCGTGACCATGATCTCGCAAGAATGGATGAGCCTAACGGGCATCTTCAATTCGCACCTCATGATGGCCACCGTCGTTCAGCGCTTTGGTACCGACTATCAAAAAGAATATTGGTTACCCAGATTCGCTACCGGGGAAATGCGCGGTGGCCTCGGCCTGACAGAACCTGATGCTGGCACCGACTTACAAGGCATCCGCACCGTCGCGCGTCGCCAGGGCGACAATTATATCGTCAATGGCACCAAGACTTGGATTTCTAACGCCATTGAAGGCCATTGCGTCGCTTTGCTGGTCAAGACCGACCCCGATGCCCAGCCCCGCCACAAAGGCATGAGCATGTTGATCGTGCCTAAGATTGACCCCGAAACCAAGGTTCTGCTCAAGGGCGTCAAGAACGGCAAAAAGCTGGAGAAGCTCGGCTATAAGGGCATTGATTCCGGCGAATTCATTTTCGAAGACTATGAAGTCGACGCGAAGAAAAGCTTGGTTGGCGGCGAAGAAGGTAAGGGCTTCATCATGGCCACGGGCGGCTTGGAAATTGGCCGCGTGAACATCGCCGCTCGCTCAGTCGGCATTGCCAAGCGCGCTTTGGCGGAAAGCGTCAAATATGCCCAAATGCGCAAGACGATGGGCAAGCCGATTTGCGAGCATCAGGCGATTCAACTGAAGCTGGGCGAAATGGCCGCCAAAACGCGCGCCGCAGAACTTCTAACCCAAGATGCGGCCGCAGCCTTTGACCGGGGTGAGCGGATCGACATGGAAGCCGGTATGGCGAAATTCTTCGCCTCAGAAACTGCTGTCGAAGTGTCGCTAGAGGCTATGCGCATCCATGGCGGTTACGGCTATTCCAAGGAATATGTCATCGAACGCCTTTATCGCGATGCGCCCCTGATGTGCATCGGCGAAGGAACCAATGAAATGCAACGCATCATCATCGCGAAGCAATTGGTGGCCCGTAATCCGATTTAGGGGGTGACCAAACTTTGCCAACGATTTCCCTATTCTATGGCATCAAGATCAACATGTATTACGGTGACCACACGCCACCGCATTTCCATGTGATCTTGGCCGAATACGAGGCGAAAGTTGAGATTGCAACCGGTCGGATTTTGGCGGGTGATCTGCCGAAAACAGCGAAAAAGTTGGTGAAGGAATGGTGCGACCTCCATCGGCTTGAATTGGAAGCAAACTGGGACCGTGCTATGAGGGATGAGCCGATCCATAAGATTGAGGGTTTAAAATGAGGAAGCTCGCAAAAATTACTCGGGCCGAAACCTGTGGCCCCCATAGGCTTGAAATTTGGTTTGAAGATGGTTTGCATGGCGTCTGGCAAGCCGACTTTACCGACCGTAAAGGCCCTATGGCCCAGCCGCTTCATGATGCGAGCTTTTTTGCACGTGTATCCATTGAGGACGGCGCCTTGGTTTGGCCGAATGGCTGGGATGCAAGCGCTGATTTCGTTCAAGAAGAGATGCGGCGCGCAGGGACATTAAAAGGAAAGATGGTAGCGGCGGAGTAAGCTGACGGCGAGCTCTCAGACAGAGCTGGGCTTGAAATCTGATTGAACCCCGGATCATGGTCGTATATACATGTATATACGACCATCGGAGGCAGGTATGGCGACGCACAAAACGAAGACCTTTAGAAGCGGCAATAGCCAAGCGGTACGCTTACCCAAAGCGCTGGCCTTTCCCGATGGCACGGAGTTGGAAATGGCACGCGACGGGGACGTTGTTACCCTTCGGCCAACACTGCGATCCGGCAAGATCAGTTTCAAGCAAATGGTGGCTGAGCTACGCAAACTGCCTGACGTCACCGATATTGAAGTACGCGATTCTGACATTTTTCCCGAGCGTGAGGGTCTATGACCGGGCTTTATTTGCTCGACACCAGTGTCGCGATTGAAGTCCGCGATCGGAGTCAAGCCATTCTTGAAAGGCTGGATCGGCTGAGCGGCCGGTTTGCGATTTCTGTGATCACGCGGGTGGAGCTTGAAGGCGGTGTTCATCGGGAGCCAGCTTCTGCCACCTTAAGGCGTCAACGACTTGGTGTATTCCTTTCCCATATGCCGGTGCTCCCTTTCGAGGAGAAAGATGCGGATTGGTATGGGGTAATCTTGCAATCTTGTGGGTTTTCCCGCCGCAAAATCCTCGACCGCGTGATTGCCGCCCAAGCGCTCAATGCAAGTGCCACATTGGTGACCCTCAACCCGCAGGACTTTGAAGAAATTACAGACTTACAGGTGCTTGGATGGTGAAATCATGGCGAACAGGCTCGTGCCATTGTGGCGATGTGCGCTTTTCTGTGAGGGCCGCAGATCAAGTCGAGGTGGAAGCCTGCAATTGCTCCATCTGTGCCCGGACTGGCTTTGTGCATCTGATTGTGCCGCTGGACGATTTCAAACTGACCGCAGGGGCCGATAAGCTCACCTCCTATCGGTTCAATACAGGCGTCGCCAATCACACCTTTTGTACGAAATGTGGCGTGAAGGCGTTCTATACGCCGCGCTCCAACCCCGATGGGGTCAGCGTGAACGCCAATTGCTTCGACCCCGGTCAAGCGCCCGTCCTCTCGATTGTGCCGTTTGATGGCCAGAATTGGGAAGCCAATGCTGCCAAACTGGCCCATAAATCTGCTCCACCCACGAAAGGGGAAACAGCATGAAAATTTCACTCTATGCCAGCGCATTATTTGGCTGCATCGCGCTATCGGGCTGCATGTCCGGAACCGTAGGGCGGGCGAAAGATGCTGCACCCCCGACCACGGTCGCCTCGGTTGACCTCAATAAATATGCGGGCAAGTGGTACGAAATTGCGCGCTATCCCAATAGCTTTCAGAAAAAATGCGAAGGCGTCACTGCCGAATACGCGCTTCGTCCAGATGGTCGGGTTGGGGTCACCAATACCTGTGCGACGGGCACGAGCGACGGCAAGGCGCGCAGCGCGCAAGGCGTAGCGGCGGTCATCGAAGGCTCGAACAATACCAAGCTTGCGGTAAACTTCGCCCCCATTCCCTTGCCAAAGGGGCAAGGTAATTATTGGGTGCTTCATCTCGACCCTAATTATCAAACAGCCTTGGTCGGAAGCCCCAATGGCTCTTATCTGTGGCTTTTGGCCCGCACCAAGTCGATCACGACGGACCAGCGGGCGGCGCTCAACGCCGCTGCAGAGCGCAATGGCTTTCGCACAGACCTCCTCAAAGAGACGGTTCAACCCTGATGCAGGCGGCTGACCTCCCCCTCAAAGGCATCAAAATCCTGTCGATTGAACAATATGGCGCAGGGCCTTATGGCACCATGCTGTTGGCGGACCTTGGGGCAGAGGTGATCAAGATCGAAGCGCCCAGCATGGGGGGCGATGTCAGCCGTGCCACCGGCCCCTATTTTCTGGGCGAGCAAGACAGCCAATTCTATCAGACTTTCTCGCGCGGCAAATCGTCGGTCGCGCTTGAGATCAAGAGCGCGGAAGGCCGGGCGCAGTTTGAGGCGCTGGTCAAAGAAGCCGATGCGGTCGCCAATAATCTGCGCGGCGATCAGCCTGCTAAAATGGCGATCACCTATGACGACCTCAAATCCATCAATCCCAAGATCGTCTGTGCGCACCTGTCGGCTTACGGACGGGACAATTCGCGTGCCTCTTGGCCGGGCTATGATTATTTGATGCAGGCCGAAGCGGGCCTGATGTCTATGAGTGGCGAGCCCGATGGCCCACCGGTTCGTTGCGGCCTGTCCATCATCGATTTCCACACCGGCAGCCAATTGGCGGTCGGTCTGCTCGCCGGGATTTTGGGCGCGCACCGAACGGGGAAGGGCTGTGACGTGGATGTCGCTTTGTTTGATACCGCTCTGCATCAACTCTCCTATCCCGCCACTTGGTATTTGAATGAAAGCGTGGAGGTGGGTCGCTTGCGGCGCGGCGCGCATCCCTCCATCGCGCCCAGCCAAGCCTTTAAGACCCAAGATGGCTGGCTGATGCTGATGTGTCAGACCCCAAAGTTCTGGGAGATATTCTGCGCCAAGACAGGTCGCCCAGACCTTCTGGCTGACCCTCGCTTTTCTAGTATCCCGGCCAGACGCGAGAATTTGACCGACTTGACGGAAACCCTCGATGCGCTGCTCAGCACACAATCCACCGCGGCTTGGATCGCGCTCTTGGGCGGACATGTCCCCGTCGCACCGATTTACGGCATCGGCCAAGCCCTCGACAGCGACCACGTGAGGGACATCGGCATGACCGATGTGGTCGATCATCCCGATGCGAAGGACGGCCGCCTGCGGATGTTGGCGAGCCCGATCAAAGTCAATGGTAAGCGGCCTGCTGGAAAGCGGGCACCCAAAATGGGAGAGCGTTTGTGAACAAAGGACTGGCTATAGTTGTTAGCTGCGCCCTTGTGGCAATTGCTGGCTTACACTTGTACTGGGGGATTGGCGGATTTTGGCCTGGTCATGACGCTGCATCTTTGGTGGATATGGTCGTTGGTGCGCGTCCAGGCACGCCCGTGCCGCCGTTTTGGGCATGCCTAGTCGTAGCCGTATGTTTGGTGCTCCCCGCCTTATCCAGCATGATGATTGCTTATCGGGTCGCGTCCGCCTTACCCAGATTCTTGGCTTGGATTCCGGCGGCAGCCTTGTGGCTCTCTGCTATGGTGTTTCTTGCCCGTGGCCTGTCCACGTATCTCTCACCACTTGTGCTCAGCGCGCGCGGTACAGCATTTTATGAGCTTGATCGTATGCTTTACGCACCGCTATGTTTGGGACTTGCTGCAGGGTTAGTCGCAGTTTGGTTTACTCAACCCAAGACACAATCAATTCCTAAAGTGACCCCATGAAACTCCAAGGCCTCAAAGTTCTGGACCTCTCGGCCTTTTTGCCCGGCCCACACATGACGATGATGATGGCAGACCACGGGGCTGATGTGGTGATGGTTGAGCCTGCTAATGGCGTGGGAGAACCAACCCGGGTTATTGGCTACAAGACTGAAGACGGCGTCTCGGTCTGGTTTCGCAACATCGCGCGCGGCAAGCGCAGCCTGAAGATCAATCTGAAAGACCAAGAAGCGCGTGAACTGTTCCTCAAGCTCGCCGCAGAAGCCGACGTCATTGTCGAAGCTTTCCGGCCCGGTGTCGTGAAACGTCTCGGCGTCGATTATGATGCCATTGCCGCGATCAATCCGCGCATCGTCTATTGCTCCATCGCTGGCTTTGGCCAAGACGGCAAATATGTGAACAAACCCGGTCATGATTTGACGATGGAAGCTATGGCAGGGCTGGTCGATCTCAACCGTGGACTGACCGATAATAAGCCCGCCAGCCCTTCCATACCGGCCGCAGATATGGCCGCGAGCCTCATGGCGTTCGCCGCCATCATGATGGCGCTCTACCGTCGGGCCGAGACGGGTAAGGGCGATTATATCGACCTGTCCATGTATGACGCGCTTTTGTCTTGGACACCCAATGTGCTGGGCCCTGTCTTTGCCGACAATGCCCATCCGGTCGCCAAAGAGATGCGGCCGTTTGGTGGCGCGGCGATGTATCGACCTTATGAGACCAAGGATGGGAAGTTCCTCGTGCTCGGTGGCTCTGAGCATCACTTCGCCAAGAATTTGCTCGATGCTTTGAGGCGGCCTGATCTGTTCGATTATGCCAAGCTGGAGCCCGGGCCCGGCCAAGACCCGCTGAAGCGCTATTTCGAAGAGACGTTTGCCAGCAAGACGTTAGATGAATGGAGCGCTTTCCTAAAAGACGTCGATCTGTGCTGGGCGCCCGTCCGCAGTCTGAAAGACGCGATGGAAGACCCCTATACAATCTCACGCGGCATGGTGCTGACCGATGCGCAAGGCAACAAGCATTTGGGCATACCCATCCGCTTTCGTGATGAGCCGGGGCAGGCGCGCCTGACTCTCCCAGACTATGGCGCGGATTCTGAAAGCTTGGCGGCAGAGGCAGGTCTTGAGCCGGGTGCCATTGCCGCCCTGAAAGGGCGAGGAGCAATATAATGTTAGACGTCACGGTCCCCCAAGCCCTTCGCCAGCAGGCGATTTGGTGCAAAGCTTTCGACTCCCTGTTTACTGCAGAGCTGTGCGACGTAATGGCTGACGACTTTGAAGCCGGTGGCGTTATCGCGCTTTTGACTGGGGATTGGCCCACCCACCCGATCCAAGACGCATTATCCCTGCGGCTGGCAGGCGCGCTGCATGCCATTGTGTTGAGTGAGCCTGACGGCAGCCTGGCCCAAGTCTGGCCAAAGGGAGGCAGTTCTTGGTCCATGGCAGAGGCGTGGCCTGTGGCCAGTGCAACTTTACGCGCCCGCGAAAGTTGGGTCCGCGAGTTCTTGAAATCACCACCCCAGACCAATGAAGTGCGGCGATCTATGGGCCTTTGGCCGGGCCTATGTGCTGCGGCTGAAGCCTTTGAAGGGCCGATGGATGTGCTTGAGCTAGGCGCATCTGCTGGCCTCAATCTCAGCATGGATCGTTTTCATTATGATGGCGGCACTTGGCAGTGGGACAGCCCCATCTCCGGACCGCGTGTTGCCATGTCGACGCAATGGAGCGGCCCTGCGCCGCGCTTTCCTGCCCACGCGGCGATCCGCCACCGCGCTGCATGCGATCAGAACCCTTTGAATGCCAGTAACGCCGAAGACCGGCTGCGCCTTAGGTCCTATATCTGGCCAGACCAGCCAGAGCGCTTAGAGCGCCTCAATGCCGCCTTAGAAATTGCGGAGGCCCAATCGATCACACCAGATGCGGGCGATGCCGCCGACTGGATTAAGGCCAAGCTCGCGACCCGCGCCACAGATGCTCTAACCGTGATCTACCATTCCGTCTTCTTTCAGTATCCGCCTCAGAGCGTGCGCGATGCCATCACGCTCGCGATCGAGGCCGAGGGTGCGCGCGCCACAGAGGAGGCACCATTAGCTTGGCTGCGCTTTGAGCCCGGTGGCATTTTGGGGCGTGCGCAAGACGGGGCCAGCATGACCTTAGAACTCATCGAATGGCCATCTGGACGACGGCGCATATTGGCAGACATAGATCCCCATGGCCGCTTTGTTCATTGGCACGGGGCTTGAGTTCGTTCCGCTCAATAATGGGGTGGCTTCTGATCGGGGGGCGGGGGTTCGGAGCTGTCATGTTGGCGTTGCGCCTCCCGCTCCAGCATCAATTCCAGCCGACGATTTAGGCGCTTTATCTCATCAGCTTGTTGATGCGACAGATCAGACAACTCTTCCACGGTGCGCATCAAATGCATCACGTGAACTTCTAAGGCCTCAACGCGTTCATCCATACTTCATGCCCTCATTGTGCCATGCTCTTATCGCAAGACAGCGGGATCGGTGACATTATTGTCAGCACGTTCAGACTTGTTTCTTGCCACACCGCAGACCATGTTCCAGCCACGTCTTTAGGAAAGTAGAATTCATGCGCCTAGCCCTGACTTTGACCCTGACCGCCTTCAGCTTGTTGTCTTCAGCTGCCGTGGCCCAAACCCCAGCGGCCCCAGTCGTACCAGCCACAGCCGCGACACCGGCTGCACCGGCCTTTACCCAAGCTGCCCTGCCTTACGCTTTTGGCGCGCTGGAGCCTATCGTCGATGAGGCGACCATGCGCATCCATTTTGAACGCCACCATGGCGCGCAAGTCGCAGGCCTCAATGCAGCCATTGTAGCCACGCCGGCCTATGCTGGTAAGAGCCTCGAAGCGCTTTTGGCCACTGCCTCAACGGCCCCAGCGGCCATTCGCAACAATGCAGGCGGGCATTGGAACCATAGCTTCTACTGGAAGACCATGGCTCCCTTAGGCACGGGCGGCGCGCCCTCACCAGAGCTGGCCGCTGCGATCAACCGCGACTTTGGTTCGCTTGATGCCTTCAAGACCCAATTCCGTGCCACCTCCATGGGGCGTTTCGGGTCGGGTTGGTCCTGGCTGATCGTCAAACCAGACGGGAAGCTAGCTGTCGGCTCCACCCCCAATCAGGACAATCCTTTGATGGATGTCGGTGATTTCCGCGGCAAGCCCATCCTTGGCAATGACGTGTGGGAGCATGCTTATTATCTGAAGTATCAGAACAAGCGCGCCGACTATGTCGATGCTTGGTGGAGCGTGATCAATTGGAACCACGCTTCTAAGCTTTATGCTGAGGCGGTGAAGCAATAGGCTTTTCCGCGTGTGGCAAGATTCTTCTATCTGGAACGCTTTGGTGAGGGCCCTGCCTCACCAAAACCATGTCCAGAACACTTGTCCTCGAGCAAGCTAATCAACTCGCCGGCAGCACGATCACATAGTGCTTTTCCATGTCTTCGAGCACCTCCCAAACGCCTTCAAAGCCATTTGGAATGATAAAGCCATCGCCGGTTTGAACCTCGATGACATCGCCGTTCGATGCTGTAAGACGGGCACGGCCCTTGGTGATGTGGCAATATTCCATCTCGTCATAGACTACCCGCCAAGACCCACGTGTCGCATGCCAGACGCCTGCAAATACGCGACCATCGCCGCTTTCATACAAGTTCTGCGTGCCGCCAGTGGCCCCGGCGACCACAACCCGGTTGGGCTCTGGCTGCCAAGGCTCAAAAGGCTCGTTGGAATCGCGGAACAGGATGATCTGCATTAGAGCTTAGCTGCAGGCGGCTCTGGTGTCGGTGGCGGTGTAAGGCGTGCGCCCAAATTTGCCTTCACATCGCGGGCGTCAAACGCCTCGGCCCTGTCAGCCGGCTTCGGGCCTTTACCCAAAATGATCTCAGCCGTGGCTTGAAAGCGAGTGATTTCTTCATTGTCAAACCGGTCAAAGAACGGGTCATGGAAGCCATTGGACCAGAACGGGTCATAATAGCTCACCCAGCCATAACGCGGGTGGAAGGTCCGGAACGAACTATAGCCAATGCCGCCACCGAATGCCCAGCGCGAACCCATGCGTGGGCGGCTATAGGTTTTTGGATCAGTCGCGCGTTGGACGACTTGAAACCAATCATAGCCATTGTCCACGGTCACATCGGCGGCCCGCAACAAAAGCGAATCTTCGACTTGTTGGCGCGTGGTTTTCGTATTGCCGTCAAACGTAATTCGAAAGCGATTGGCTTCAATCCGTTGATCCGTAAAGCCAAATTTACCTGTTGCTGCGGCTTGATAAGGCGTTGGGCCAGACTTGGTCGTCGTCGTGGCACAGGCCGATAGGCCCACTGTTGCAGCAAGGGCAATTAAAGTTACAAGCGTTTTCATCGCATCTCTCCACTTGCCCGTCCCGAGCCCAAACATGCGCGCACAAGCCTCATTCGGCAAGGGTTAACCACTGTTCGCCGAGACATATTTTTGTGTTTAGGGGCTCTAGGACCCGTGCCATACCGGCAAAGTCATCGCTGGAAAGACGCCCGCAAGACCCAGTGCGATGTCTTCACGGCCCGGCGCCGTCATGGCGTGGAAGCCGATGGGTAGGCCGTCGATCAGGCCCATGGGCGCGCTGATGGCGGGCAGGTCGCCGACATTGGCGTACATGGTGGCATAGGCTTGATCGATAGGCGGACCGACGTCGTGGTCAAAGGCGACATGTGAAACGGTAGGGCTGATAACGCCTGCTAATCCCTCACGCGCGAGACAAGCGCGTAGGCGCTCTTTTGCCAGCGCAATGGTCTCATAGGCCTGATCGATCCGCGCTTTCGGCGAATTCTTGCCGTAAAGCAGCATGGCCCGAAACTCTTCCGTTAAGCCCGAATCCGGATTTGCAAGTTCGGTGGCCCATTCGCGTGCGCCTTCAATTTCGCACACCAAGAGGCAAGCCAAAACGATGTCGATGTCGGAGAAGCCCAATGCGAGGTCGACCTCGACAACCTCTGCCCCTGCGTCTTTCAGGCGTTGGCAGGCCGCATCAAATACCGGCTGAACCAAGGGTGGCGGGGCCACACGGTCTCGAGCGACAGCAAAGCGTAGGCCCTGCATGTCAGTCAGCGGCGATGGTGCGCCTAAGGCTTTCGCGACGGCCCACAAGGTCTCTGGGTCTTTCGCCAATGGCCCCACTTGATCCAAGGTCGTCGACAAGGGCACAACGCCAACTTGTGAGACCAATGTTCCCGAGGGCTTCCACCCATACACACCGCAATAAGATGCCGGCAGACGGATAGAACCCATGGTGTCTGAGCCCAACGCCGCATCGACAAGGCCCGCCGCAATTGCGGCACCCGACCCACCTGACGAGCCGCCGGGAGAGAAATTAGGCCGCCAAGGGTTGATACAGCGGCCATAGGCCTTGTTATCGGTGGTGGCACCTAAGGCACCTTCGTGCATATTCAATGTACCAACGATCTTTGCGCCCGCAGCGCGCAATGTCGCCACCACGGGCGCATCAGCGGCCGCAATCGCGTCCCGTCGCGCCTCAGCCCCTGCCGTGTTGGCTAGGCCTTGAACCGCAATATTGCCCTTAACCCCGAGCCGAAGGCCAGCCAGTGGCCCGGCCTCAACAGGTGGTGTCTCATCAAAGGCGATGAAGGCGCTAAGGGCCTGATTGGCGCCAAGAAGGGTCGAGTGATCCATCAGCGGTGATCTAACAGGCGAATGGGTTTTTGTCTGGACTCAATCTGGGTCAAAGCAGCTGTACCACCGGGCGGCACCAATTCGACCTGCGCTTCAATGCCGAGTTTGCGCTTCAACGTCTCACGATAGGCTTCAGGATTGCCGCCGCGATCTTCGCACATCACGACCAGCTCATCGCGGCCCTGCGTGTCGCGGACAACTTTACAAATCCATTCGCCGGCAAAGGCTGGCAACTCGGCCAAGATCGGCCCGACCGCTTGTGGGAAGACATTGATGCCGCGCAGCTTCACCATATTGTCGGACCGGCCGAGGAAACCCTCAATCCGCTTAAACTGCACCCCGATAGAGCTTTTGTCGGTGCGGAAGGCACTGACGTCATGGGTATTGAAGCGAATGATGGGATAGACATCATCCTTGAACAGACACGTGACGATCAAATCACCAGTCTGGCCATCGGGTACCGGCTGGGCAGTATCCAAGTCGCAGATTTCGACCCAATGGGCATCTTCCATTACATAGTGACCGTCACGGTCTGGCCCTTCGCCCGCGATCATGCCGGTATCGCCAACGCCATACCAATCGTAACATGCCGCCCCACCCCAAAGGGCGGAGACTGCATCCTTATCTTCGCGGCCAAATTGACCGGAAATCATGCGGATCGGAATATCGATACCCGGCTCTAGCCCTTCCGCACGGGCCACTTCAGCCAGCTTTTTGATATAGTCGGTGAAGCCCAAAATGACGGTCGCGCCAAAGTCGCGCATCAGGCCCACTTGCGCGGCACTGCGCGTTTCAATCCCAGTTCCTGCCGACATGAAAGTAGCGCTTGTCCAGCGGGTGACGGCCTCGCGAATATAATGGCCGCCATTGATCATGCCGTGCCCATAAACCGAATGAACCACATCGCTGGGGCGCATGCCCTGCCAGCGGAACAAGCGCGCGAGCAACAGGTTCTGCACCTCCCGTGTTTTAGCCCCAAAGAACAGAGGCTGAGGGCGGCCTGTCGTGCCACTGGTGGTATGAAAAATCATCGGCGGTCGGGCGCCTTCGGGATAGGAATCCAAGCCCGCAAAGTCCCCAAACGGCGGATGAAGCGCAATACTCTCAACAATCTCTTGCTTGCCGAAGGTCGGCAGTTTGGGCAGATCGTCCAGCGATTTGATATCGCCAGCCTCTATGCCATGTTTGCCCCACAGGCGCTGGTAGAAATGGGTCTTGGCGGCCCGGGCCACCAGCTTTTGAAACAGTCGCTCCTGATGGGCGCGCAAGTGGTCGCGACTGATGGTGGTCGCCATCTTGACAAAGTCATCGCCAATCGGATGGTCCGCCAAAAGCGCTGGATAGTTGAGGCTTTGGGCAAAGCTGGTGTGCATATCCGTCACGATAAGATCCCTGCGGCAAGGCGGCCCAATAGGCCAACATCGGTGAGTTCGGTCAACTGATCAGCAGCCTCAATGAGGGCGTCTTCCAGAGCAGGTTTGGCCCCGCCAAAGCCAAACGCACAGCAGGCGCGAAACTTTGCCAGATGCGCCTCGCGGCTCAACGGGCGTTGGGGCGTGCCCAAAAGCCTTTCGATTCCTACTTCTAGGACCCGACCATCTTTCAGGAGCGCGCGGGCAGATTGTGGCACGAACGCAGACGCTTCGGGCACGTCATTGACTACCACTTGCATGCGGGCGGCAAGCTGGTGGATCACCGGATCATTCAGGCGCTCGGGCGTAAAATCGGTCAGGCCAACATCACCTTTTGTAAGCGCTATCGCCCCAACAAAGGGCAGACACAGGCGCGCATAATTGACTTCGAGTGGCGGCGGCGCGATGGGGCGGCCGACCAAATGATGGATCAAGGGCGGGGCAGAGATCGTCAACTGCTCTAGATTGTCGGCCGTCAGACCCAAACTCACCAGCTGCTGGATCATGTCGATCCCACCGTGCGAGGCGCGCCCACTGGGGAAGGGCTTCCAGCTGACCTCCGCCGCGCGCCAGATTTGACCGAGGCTTGCCAGCACGGGCTCAAGGGCGGTTTCGAGCTCAAAAAGCGACAGATATCCAAACGGGCCATCGATAGACCCCATGGGGCCGGGCAGGCCGGCCTCGACCAAATCAACCGCAACAAATGCTGACCGTGCCGCACCTGCTACGCTGGCAGCCAGTGCAGGCGTGCCCTCAACATGGGCTTGCATCGTGCCCGACGCAAAGGCGAGCGCATAGCCAAAGGCATGGGCTGTCTGGTCTGCGTTTAGGCCTCTAGCGTGGGCCAGAGCTGCTACGGCTCCAAATAGACCACATGTCGCAGGCCGGAAGAACCGGATTTGCGATTTAGCGGCGACACCGAGGCATGCGGCCACATCCACCCCGACCGCTGCAGCGCAGACAAAGCGAGCGCCGGTCAAACCTGTCCGCTGCGCTTCGGCCAAAAGGACCGGGATCACAACGGTGAACGGGTGCAACACGGCCCCTTCATGCACGCAATCAAACTCTAAAGCATGGGCCTGAAAAGCGTTGACGAAAGCCGCATGGGGTGCGGGTAAAGCCTCACCGGTTGCAAAGACATGGGCCTCAGCCCCACTGCCCCATTTTGCGGCTGCTTGGCGGACACCTGTCGCATAGGGAGAGCGTGTGCCCGCAATGCCGACGCCGATTAAATCCAAAGTGAAATTGCGCACCGCCTGAACCGCTTCGGGGGGCAAGGTCGCCAAAGTGGTAGAAGCCACATGCAGAGCTAGCTTCTGGGCCGCTGTGTGTGGAGCATGTGTCTGTATAGACTTTGAGCTTTGTCCGGACATATTGGGGACATATCATGCTATGAGAGAAGCGCAATCACTCTGACCCATTTTGCCGAAAGAGGCCGCAAAAACGTGCAGACCATGACTTCTTCGGCCCACGTGGTGGGCGGGTTTTCATTCCCGCTGGGCCGGTGGAGCCCTTGAGCTTAGCAGAGGCGTTTCGGGCAAGCCCGGGGCTGGCAGACGACTTAAGTTTTTGCGGCTTATTTGTGCCGGGCCTTAATCGCTTTGATTGGGCGACCCTATCGCCCAAAGCCTCGGCGGAGGTTTTTTTGCCCAGTCCCGATTTTGCCGCAACGATAGCGACTGGCCAAACGCGCGTCATCCCTTGTCATTACTCTGCGGCTTGGCGCTATTTCAGGACGGCCCCGTTCAAGGCCGCGGTGTTTCATGTCGCTGCCCCCGATGCAGACGGCTTTTGCTCGCTATCCCTGTCGGCAGATGCGAGCCCCGCCTTCTTTGACCGCTCTGTGTTCAAACTTGGCTTGATCAATCCAAGTCTGCCGGTTGTCGCAGGCGCGCCCAAGCTACAGGTGAGCGTCTTAGATGCGTGGGTGGAGGCCGATGCGCCTCCGGCTGAACTATCTACCCCCGCCCCTTCAGGCGACGTGGATGCAATGGTGCACCATGTGACCGGCTTGATTGAGGATGGCGCGACCCTGCAGGCCGGGATTGGCAAGCTTCCCGGGGCGATCATGGCAGGGGTAACCGGGCGACATGGACTTTCCATTCACTCTGGCCTGATCGGCGATTGGATCCTGCCGCTGATGGAGGCAGGGGCGCTGGCGGATCGGGCGGATAGCTTGAAAGCTGGCATCATACTTGGCAGTCACGCGCTGCAGGCCCGCATGGCGCAAGAGACTCGCCTAAAGCTGATCCCGATTGCCGAGACCCACGGTGCGGCCCATCTCGGGGCGATTGAGGGTTTTGTCAGCCTCAATGCGGCACTGGAGGTGGATTTGTTCGGCCAGTTCAATTGCGAGTTTGCAGGCTCGCGCACGCTGGCTGGCGTCGGCGGGGCGGTCGACTTCTTGCGCGGCGCTCGCCTCAGCCCGGGCGGCAAGCCGATTGTGATGGTGCAAAGCGTCGGCAAGCAAGGCGAGGCTAGGATTGTGCCCCGACTAACCACACCGAGCGTCTCTATAGCCCGCTCTGATGCGCCGATCTTGGTGACTGAGCAGGGGGCCATTGATCTGGAGCCCTTAGACCAAGATGCCCGTGCCCAGGCAATTATCTCGCTGGCCGCACCCCAGCATCGGGCGGACTTGATATCGGCTTGGTCGCAGCACAGCGGGGCCAGAAGATGAGTGCGCCAAATCCCCTCTACCGCCGCTTGGCAGACGATCTGCGCAAGGCCATTGCGTCAGGCCAGTATCCAACTGGCAGCCTTTTACCCACTGAATCGGACTTATGCGCCACCCATCAAGTCTCGCGTCACACTGCCCGTGACGCGCTGCGCATCTTGACAGACGAAGGCCTGATCGAGCGCCGCCGGGGCGCAGGCTCGGTCGTGATTGCCGCCAAGCCAATTGGCCCTTTCTCGCAAGGCTGGGGCGAGATTGGTGATATTCTCCAGTATGCGCGCGATACGCGCCTCGTCATCTTAGGCTATGGCCACGCCGATGCGGCCGACGTTGCGGCTATGGGTCTGGACGCGGGCCTTTCTTGGATTGGGATCGATGGCTTGCGCGTCCGCACTACCGGTGGCCGGCCCCTTGCCCACACCCGCATCTGCGTTCGAGCTGACCTAGCACCTCCGCGAGATGCCCTAGATGACTGGCCACACGCCATCGCAGAATATATCGCCCGCCACGCTGGGGTTTTGGCTGCGACGATTGAACAAGATATCTCCGCGATCAAATTGAGCCGCGAGTTGGCCAAGGCCTTGCACGAGCATGTGGGCGATCCCGCTTTGCGGACACGGAGGCGCTATCTCAATGCCTCGGGCCAAGCGTATCAGGCCAGCATCAGCATCCATCCCGGTGAGCATTTCACCTATTCAATGTCGGTTAGCCGCTAGGCTGGCATCATCATCATAAGGCCAACCCCGATTGCGGAGATGGCGGCAATAATGGCTGTCTGGATCAAAAGTGCGCCCACGGCGCGGGGACCCAATAGCATAACCCCTTTGATCGACGTGTTAGCCCCCAGCGCGACCATGGAGACGATCAGGCAAATGCTGGACAATTTAGTTAGTGCGGCAATGCCCGCAGGTGTTAGCCAACCGGTGTTGGCAACTACGATCGCCGCCACAAAGCCTAAGAGGAATACAGGAACAGTGGCTTCACTCTCTTCCTGATCGCCTTCCTTGCGGTCGCGCCAAGACAAGATCATCAAGAGGCCAAAGATCACAACTGGCATCATAGCAACGCGGATCATTTTGACGGTGGTCGCAGCCGGGGTGGCCGCTTCGCCATAGACATCCGACGCCGCCACCACTTGCGCCACTTCGTGGATGGAAGCGCCCAAAAACACCGCCGACGGGATCATCGGGATGTTGAAGAAATGGCAGAGCGCCGGATAGGCCACCACGGCGATGGTGCCAATAATCGTAATGCTGGCCACAGTCGCCACTACATCGCGCTCAACATTGGAATTGGGTCGCCGTGCCAGAACCGTCGCAATTGCCAAAGCTGCCGAGGCCCCGCAGATGGCGACAGACGTGGCGGTCAAAAATGCGGTGGCGCGTGGGAGCTTCAAGGCTCGCCCTGCCAGATAGCCCAAGCACAAAGTGCCAAAAGCCGCCGAAACTGCGATGACAGCAGGCTGCCAGCCTAAGGCCTGCAAGTCCGAAATCGTGATGCGGAAGCCCATCAGGGCGACACCGACCCGCAACAGAGGCTTGGCCAACAAATCATTGCCGGGCTTAAAGGTTGGCTTGGTTAGAAAAATCGCAGCCAACATGCCTAAGAGCAAAGCGATCAGCAGGGTGGGGATGCGTGTGCCTTGGGTTGGGAAATAAGCGACGGCGGCCAGAAAGAGGCCCAGTCCGACACCGGGGCCAAACTTTGTAAGCGATTTAAACATGAGGCCCCACAATCAGGCGCGCCTAGCCAATGCGCCGACGCGATCAGCTTAGGGCTGTTTCACCAGACTGTGCAATTGGGGCCGGTGCGGCCGCATGCTTGGTGTTCCGGTGCAAGACCATCCGGTCGTGCAGGCAACAAATAGTTTGGCTACCAGTGGATTTAAAGAGGCCGGGTATCAGACCGTGGATGATGCAGGCGCAGGCAGCGCCCAGCATTTGGAAGCCGAAACTGAAAGCCACGCCTAAATGTTCAAAATAGCTTTCGCCGACACTCTGTGGATGCTCGACAAACAATTTCTTGAACATGGTTGCTATCTCCCCGTTTGAAGACAAAGGTTCTCACAGATTCTATGGTAAATTTTCACTTTCTTATTGAGTATCAGCACAGCTTTGATATAATTCTTCGATCATGAAGCCAGATAGTCAAAAAATTGACGAAGCAGACATTAAGCTTTTGTCCATACTTCAGACCGATGCCTCTGTATCTTTAGAGGAATTATCGTCGCGCACCGCCATGTCTGCCAACACCGCTTGGCGGCGCATCAAGCGGATGGAAGAGGCGGGCATTATCGCCAAGCGGGTTGCTTTGATCGATCCGGAGGCAGTGGGCCTTGGGATGACGGTCTTTGTTGCGATTAAAACGTCTGACCATTCCGACGAATGGCTGGAAAACTTCGCCCGTTCTGTCTCAGCCATTCCAGAGGTTGTCGAGTTTTACCGCATGAGTGGGGACACCGACTATCTGCTCAAGCTTTTGGTCGCCTCCATCGCCGATTATGACCGCGTCTATAAGAAATTGATCCGCAGCGCGAAGTTGAGTGATGTCAGTTCCAGCTTCGCGATGGAGACGATCAAATTCACTACCGCTGTGCCTTTGCGAATTTAGCTTTTGGTACAAGTTTTTATGGTCTAAATGGCAGGTATGAGTTTAAAGCGCGTCCTTTTGATCGTGGGTGGAGGGATCTCTGCCTATAAGACCCCAGAACTGGTGCGGGCGCTGGAGAAGCGTGGCATCGGCTGCCGGGTTATTCTGACCCAAGCTGGCAGCCAATTTGTGACTCCGCTGACCTTGGCCAGCTTGACCAAGGACGATGTTCATCAAGAGCTGTTCAACCTGACCCATGAAGCCAAGATGGGCCACATTGAATTGTCGCGCAGTGCGGACCTCGTTCTTGTGGCCCCGGCGACGGCCGATCTGATTGGCAAAGTGGCCAATGGTCTGGCCAATGACTTGGCTTCAACCGCTCTTTTGGCAACCGACAAACCCGTCTTGATGGCACCCGCCATGAACGTACGCATGTGGGAGCATCCCGCCGTGCAGCGCAATCTGGCCACTTTGCGTGGCGATGGTATTCACTTCATTGGCCCCGATGAAGGGGCGATGGCCTGCGGCGAATATGGCCCAGGCCGCATGGCAGAGCCCGACGCGATCGCTGCGGCGGTCGAAGCTTATTGGCAGAAGGTATCGGCGGACAAACCCTTGAAGGGCCAACGGGCGGTCGTGACAGCCGGGCCAACCCTAGAGGCGCTTGACCCTATTCGTTTCCTTTCCAATCGTTCCTCTGGCAAGCAGGGCTATGCCATCGCCCAAGCGCTCGCTGAAGCTGGCGCAGACGTGACTTTGGTGTCTGGGCCCACCGCGCTGAATGACGTACTTGGCGTGACCATGGCGCGGGTTGAGAGTGCGCGGGACATGTTAGCCGCCTGCCAAACCGCTTTGCCTGCCGATATCTTTGTCGCCGTCGCCGCCGTTGCCGATTGGCGACCCGAGACCAAGGCTGAGGTGAAGCTCAAGCTAAAAGGTGACGTGAAAGCGCCTGCCATGACCTTGGTTGAGAACCCGGATATTCTGGCCACCATCGCCCAAGCAGGGCCGAACAGGCCCACTTTGGTTATCGGCTTTGCCGCTGAGACCCACGACGTCCTAGCCTATGCCACTGCCAAACGGGCGAAGAAGGGCTGTGACTGGGTCGTGGCGAACGATGTCTCTGGCGATGTCATGGGCGGGGAAAGCAACCAAATCATGCTGGTTACCGCAGACGGTCATCAAAGCTGGCCAGAAGCCCCAAAGGCCCAGATTGCCGAGCGGCTAGTCGCCGCAATCGCAACCCATTTCGGCGTCACGACAGCCTAGAACGGCCAGAAGATGCCCAGCATCAAGAGACCGACGACGATGCGGTAATAGGCAAAGGGCGCAAAACCCATGCGCTGCACGACGCCAATAAACAGCTTGATCACGAAAATCGCGGTGATGAAGGAGACAAGGAAGCCGATGGCGACCAAGATCAAATCCTGCCCGCCTTGCGCCAGCAAAGCTTCGCGATTGCTCCAGCCTTCATAGGCAAAGACGCCAACCATTGTGGGGATGGACAGAAAGAAGCTGAATTCAGCGGCGGGCTTGCGGTCCACGCCCAACATCATGGCCCCAATAATCGTCGCGCCCGATCGCGACATGCCGGGGATCAGCGCCAAGCACTGACACAGACCAATCTTCAAACCCATGCCAACCGAGATATCATCAACGTCTAGGATCTGAGGCTGGGGCCGGAAGCGCTCCGCCAGCAGGATCAGAATTCCGCCAACAACCAAGGTGACGGAGACCACTACCGGACTAAACAAAACGCCTTTGATGAAGTCGTGTAACAGTGCGCCCAAAAGCATCGACGGGAAAAAAGCGAGAATGACTGCAGCCGCGAACTGACGTGAAGCGGGGCTGGACGGCAGGGTAATAAAGACCCCCCACAGCTTTTCAAAATAGAGCACAACGACCGCTAGAACCGCACCCAATTGGATCATGGTCTCAAACGTGTCTGGAACTTCCCCCGGCAGAAATTGCTCAGCCAAAATCAAATGGCCGGTCGAGGAAATCGGCAGAAACTCTGTCAGGCCTTCGATAATGCCCAACAAGATGGCTACGAGGTAGTCGCTCATGACATCCATTCAATGACAAGCTTGGTTTGAGGCCTCATGACATGGCTTCACGCGCAAAACCAGCCAAGGTTACATCAACCAAATAGGTATGATTATATACCAAATAAGCAAGACGAGCTTTCACCATTTCGCGATGAAGGGACAGAAAAATGCGACGCCATCAAATATATGGGTATCATTCAATACCTAATTGTGCGGTTTTGGCTTGGCAAAGGATGGGTTTGTCTGTATCGGACCCAAACTAGGCGCAGCGCGCGCGACCCAGAATCTTTGGAATTGCGAGAACATCATGGCCGAACGGCTCCTCAAATTCGTCAGCATTGACCCACAAACGCCCGAGAAGCGACCTGCTTCTGCGCGTACGGCGGATTTTCACGAGATTTATGGTGAGTTCATTACGCAAAAGGCCAATGAGCAGGCGTCGCGCTGCTCACAATGTGGTGTGCCCTTCTGCCAAACGGGCTGCCCGCTGCAGAATAATATCCCTGACTGGCTGAAAATGACGGCTGAAGGCCGCCTTGAGGAAGCTTATGCGCTGTCCTCAGCCACTAATTCCATGCCTGAAATCTGTGGCCGCATCTGCCCACAAGACCGCTTGTGCGAAGGTGCTTGCGTAATTGAGCAATCGGGCCATGGTGCCGTCACCATAGGCGCGGTGGAGCGCTATATCACCGAGACCGCTTGGGAGAATGGCTGGATTGAGCCGATCGTTCCGCCGAAGGAATTGGCAGAGCATGTCGGCATCATTGGCGCAGGCCCCGGCGGGATGGCTGCAGCGGAGGCCCTGCGCAACAAGGGCTATCAAGTCACCATCTATGACCGTTATGATCGTGCGGGAGGCCTTCTCATGTATGGAATCCCCGGCTTCAAGTTGGAAAAAGATGTGGTGAACCGCCGTGTGGAGCATTTGAAGGCTTCGGGCGTGAAGTTCGTACTCAATTACGAAGTCGGCCGAGACGGCACCTTGGCTGATTTGCGCGGCACCCATGATAGCATCTTGATCGCGATTGGCGTCTATAAGGCGCGCGCCTTGCCTTGCCCCGGCTCTAACGGCCCCGGCGTCGTCGAAGCTCTTGATTATTTGACCGCCTCTAACCGCACCGGCCTTGGCGATTGCGTCGCCGACTTTGACAGCGGTGCGCTCAATGCTGCTGGTAAGCGTGTGGTGGTGATTGGTGGCGGCGATACCGCGATGGACTGTGTGCGCACGGCGATCCGCCAAGGCGCCGCCAAAGTCACCTGCCTCTATCGTCGCGACCGCGCCAACATGCCGGGCAGCGCGCGCGAAGTCAGCAATGCTGAGGATGAAGGCGTCACCTTCGAATGGTTGGCTGCGCCAAAGGCCGTGCATTCCAACGATGCGGGCGTCACATCGGTTCTGGCAGCGCGCATGCGCTTGGGTGAAGCCGACGCGTCAGGCCGCCAAAGCCCTGAAGAAGTCGCAGGCGGAGAGTTTGATGTGCCGGCCGATCTGGTCATCAAAGCCTTGGGCTTTGACCCCGAAAACGTGCAGACCTTGTTCGACGAGCCTGCCTTGAAAGTCAGCCGTTGGGGCACCATTCGCGCCGACGCCATTACGGGTGAAACCTCGATCCCGAACGTCTTCGCTGCGGGCGATATTGTTCGCGGGGCTTCACTGGTTGTTTGGGCCATTAAGGATGGCCGTGAGGCCGCTGAGCACATGCACACGGCGATGCGTAAACAGGCCCGCATGCGCGCTACAGCAGCCAAATTCGCGGCCCAATAAGCCGCTCTTCACCTTGCAGAAAAATAGAGGGCTTCGGCCCGCCAAAGGCAGCAGATCATGACTTCTTCTTTCCCTCCCAGCGGCTCCAGCGCAATCGACCTATATCTCAAGAATCGGCAGATTCTGACGGATGGCCATGCCTATAATCCTGAGGACGAGAAGGATTCCTGTGGCGTCGGTCTTGTCTGTGCGCTGGATGGCAAGCCCCGGCGCGACATCGTGGCGATGGCGCTGAAGGCCCTAAAGAACGTTTGGCATCGCGGGGCCGTCGACGCAGACGGCAAGACCGGCGATGGCGCGGGCGTGCGGGTGGACGTGCCGCAAGACTTTTTCCGCGAGCAAGTGGCACGTACCGGCCATAGCCCCACCGACGACCCTATCTGCGTGGGCATGATCTTCCTGCCGCGCACCGATTTTGGCGCGCAAGAAACCGCGCGCACGATTGTTGAGCGCGAAATCCTGAACTTTGGCTTTTACATCTATGGGTGGCGGCAAGTGCCGGTCGATGTCTCGGTCATCGGCGAAAAGGCCAATGCGACCCGGCCCGAGATTGAGCAAATCCTGTTCTATGACCCCCGTGGTCGCAGCGCTGAAGAGCTTGAGCGCACCTTGTTCATCTGTCGCCGCCGTATTGAAAAGCGCGCTTTGGCATCGAGCGTTTCGGGCTTTTATGTCTGTTCTTTCTCGTCCAAGTCCGTGATCTACAAAGGCATGTTCTTGGCCGAAAGCATCGACAGCTTCTTCCCGGACTTGCAGGATGAGAAGTTTGTGTCGGCCGTCGCGATCTATCACCAACGTTATTCGACCAACACTTTCCCGCAATGGCACTTGGCCCAACCCTTCCGCATGTTGGCCCATAATGGTGAGATCAACACCGTTAAAGGCAACATCAATTGGATGAAGAGCCACGAGATCCCAATGGCGTCTGAAGCCTTTGGGGACTATCAGGAAGACGTAAAGCCAATCGTACAAGCTGGCGGGTCAGACTCCGCCGCCTTGGACAATGTATGCGAAGTCCTCGTCCGTGCGGGACGCTCTGCCCCGATGGCCAAGGCGCTCTTGGTGCCAGAGGCTTGGGCCAAGCAAGAAAACATCATGAAGCCCAGCCACATGGCGCTTTACGCTTATTGCAATGCGGTGATGGAACCTTGGGACGGACCAGCTGCTTTGGCGATTTATGACGGTCGTTGGGCGGTTGCCGGGATGGACCGCAATGGCCTGCGCCCGATGCGCTACTCGGTGACGCAAGACGGCATTCTGGCTGTCGGATCTGAAACCGGCATGTGCCCGCTCGATGGCCGCATCATCACCAAAAAGGGCCGCGTCGGACGCGGGGAGATGCTCGCCGTCGATATGGAGAAGGGCAAACTTTATACCCACGAGGCCATCATCGATAAGCTGGCTAGCGCCCACCCTTACGTCAAATGGAACTCCAACGTCGTGAATCTGGAGGCCCGCATCGGGCCAGGGCCAGAGCCTAAGCTCTATTCGCGTCAAGAATTGCTGCGCCGGCAGGTGGCTGCGGGTCTTACTCTGGAAGAATTGGAAGTCGTCCTCGCCCCCATGGCGGAAGAGGGCAAAGAGGCCTTGGGCTCGATGGGTGACGATTCCCCCTTGGCCGTGCTTTCCTCGCGCTATCGGCCGTTGTCGCACTTCTTTAAGCAGAACTTCAGCCAAGTGACGAACCCGCCCATCGATCCGCTTCGCGAAGAGCGCGTGATGAGCCTGAAGACTCGCTTCAAGAATTTGGGCAATATCCTCGCCCAAGACGCGACCCAGCAAGATGTGTTCGTGCTGGATAGCCCGGCTCTGACCACCGGCATGTATGACCGCATGGTCGCCATGCTGGGTGCGGGCGTCGCCTTTATCGACTGCAGCTATGACCTGCCCGAAGACCCCGACCTTGCAGGCGCTGCTCTGCGCGAAGCGTTGGATCGCATTAAGGCGCAAGCTGAAGATGCTGTCCGCGCTGGTCAAAGCCAATTGGTATTGACGGATGAGCATCAGGGCCCTGGCCGGATTGCAGCTCCAATGATTTTGGCCACTGGCGGCGTACACGCCCATTTGGTCGCCAGAGGCTTGCGGTCTTATTGCTCCATCACCGTGCGCGCCGCCGAATGCGTCGACACCCATTATTTCGCGGTTTTGGTTGGCGTCGGCGCGACCTGCGTCAACGCCTATCTGGCGCAGGAGGCGATTGCGGATCGTCATGCGCGTGGTTTGTTGGGTACTTTGACCCTCAATCAGGCTGTCGTGAATTACAAAAAGGCGGTTGAAGCGGGCCTTCTCAAAATCCTGTCCAAGATGGGGATTTCGGTCATTTCCTCTTATCGCGGTGGCTATAATTTCGAAGCCTTGGGCCTGTCGCGCGCTTTGGTCGCCGACTTCTTCCCGGGCATGAGCTCGCGCATTTCCGGCATTGGTCTGCAAGGGATTGCGTTTAAGGCCCAAGCCATTCATGCCAAGGCGTGGGAACAGGCCGTCGTCAGCCTGCCCATCGGCGGGCTTTATAAGGCGCGCGCTTCGGGTGAGCCACACGCGCTGGAGGCCGCACAAATCCACCAGCTGCAGACAGCCTGCAATACGGGCTCTTATGCTGCCTATCAGAAATATGTTGGCCTGCTGAGCGGGCGTGCACCGATACAATTGCGCGACCTTTTGGACTTCCAAACTACCAGCAAGCCTGTCGCCCTAGAAGGCGTTGAGAGCCTCAACGAAATTCGCAAGCGTTTTAATACCCCGGGCATGTCGCTGGGGGCCTTGAGCCCAGAGGCGCACGGCACGTTGAACGTGGCGATGAACCGCATTGGGGCCAAGTCCGTCTCCGGCGAAGGTGGCGAAGACCGTGAACGCTATAAGCCGCTCCCCAATGGCGACAATCCCAACAGCGCAGTGAAGCAGGTGGCTTCAGGTCGCTTTGGCGTGACGGCGGAGTATCTGAACCAATGCCGTGAAATTGAGATCAAAGTTGCCCAGGGTGCCAAGCCCGGTGAAGGTGGCCAATTGCCCGGCTTTAAGGTGACCGAAATGATCGCGCGCTTGCGCCATGCGACACCGGGCGTGACCCTAATCAGCCCACCGCCACATCATGACATCTATTCGATCGAAGATCTGGCTCAGCTGATCTATGATTTGAAGCAGATCAATCCCGAAGCCAAGGTTTGCGTGAAGCTGGTTGCCCAATCAGGCATCGGTGCGGTGGCTGCAGGCGTGGCGAAGGCCAAGGCCGACATCATTCTAATCGCAGGCAATGTCGGTGGCACCGGCGCTTCGCCTCAGACTTCCATTAAATTTGCGGGTATTCCGTGGGAATTGGGTCTGGCTGAGGCCCATCAAGTCCTGACGCTCAACAATCTACGAGACCACGTGGTGCTGCGCACGGATGGTGGTCTGCGGACGGGCCGCGATATCGTGATGGCCGCCATGCTGGGAGCTGAAGAGTTTGGCATCGGTACGGCCTCTTTGGTGGCGATGGGCTGTATCATGGTGCGCCAATGCCATTCGAACACCTGCCCTGTAGGCGTCTGCGTGCAAGACGAAGCCCTTCGCCAACGCTTTACCGGCACGCCAGAGAAGGTCGTCAATCTGATGAGCTTCATCGCCGAAGACGTACGCGAAATCCTCGCCAGCCTTGGCTTCAAAACCTTGAACGAAGTGGTCGGTCGTACCGACCTGTTGCGGCAAGTCAGCCGTGGGGCGGCCAATCTCGATGACTTGGACCTCAACCCGCTTCTGGTTCGCGTTGAAGGGGCCAAGCCAACCCGCTTTGGCACCGATAAGCCACGCGTCGAAGTGCCTGATACGCTGGACGCGCAAATCCTGCGCGATGCGGCCCCCTTCTTTGAACGAGGGGAGAAGATGCAATTGGCTTATGGCGTTCGCAACGTACAACGCGCCATCGGTACAAGGTCATCGAGCGCGATTGTGCGCAAGTTTGGCATGGGCGCGCTGCCTGAAGGCCGCTTGACGGTGCGCCTTGAAGGCTCGTGCGGGCAGTCCTTGGGTGCCTTTGGCGTTCAAGGCCTGACCTTGGACGTCGTAGGTGATGCCAATGACTATGTCGGCAAAGGCCTTTCTGGCGCAACGATTGCGTTGCGGCCGCCTTCAGGCTCTGGCCTGAGACCTGAGGAAAATGCGATCATTGGCAACACCTGTCTGTATGGCGCGACCTCTGGCACCTTGTTGGCTTCGGGCCAAGCGGGGGAACGGTTTGCTGTGCGCAATTCGGGCGCTTCTGCCGTCGTGGAAGGCATGGAGGCCAATGGCTGTGAATATATGACCGGCGGCCTGGTCATTTCACTTGGCCCCGTCGGCGACAATTTTGCGGCCGGGATGACAGGCGGAATGGCCTTCGTCTGGGACCCTGCCAATCGCTTGCCCAAGCTGATCAATCCCGACAGCGTCGTCTGGCGGCGGATTGGTAGCCCGCATTGGGAAAGCCAATTCACGGCATTGCTGGAACGCCATGTCCAAGCCACTGGATCACCTTTAGGGCGACGGATTTTGGATGATATGGCCAACGAGATCAGCAATATCTGGCAAGTCGTGCCGAAGGAGATGCTGACCCGCTTGGCAGAGCCCTTGGACGCAGAGCCTTTGCAGGTAATCGCCTAATCTACCCAAACAGCCCGTAACCGCTCAGCGGCGGCCTCTGGTGTGAGGTCGCGCTGGGCCATGGCCAGCATCTCAAAGCCGACCATGAATTTGCGGACGGTGGCGGAGCGCAACAGCGGCGGGTAAAAATGCATGTGGAATACAAAGCCCGCGGCGGGGGCGTGCGTCGGGCGCTGATGTAAGCCCATCGTATAGGGGAAAGGCGCAGCAAATAGCCGATCGAAGCTGGCCGTTAAACGCCTTAAGATATCGGCCAGATCGGCTTGTTCTTCTGCGCTCAATTCATCCAAGGCAGCCACTGGACGGCGCGGCAGGACCAAAGTCTCAAACGGCCAAGCCGCCCAAAACGGCACCAGAGCGACAAAGTGGGTGTTGGCACACAAAATGCGGGTGCCATCTGCCAGTTCTCGTTCCAGATAATCGATCAAAAGGGGCGAGCCGTTCTTGTCAAACCAAGCTGCTTGGCGCTCAACTTCAATCGCCAGTTCGTTCGGAACGCTGGATGTTGCCCAAATCTGGCCATGGGGATGGGGATTGCTGGCCCCCATCATCGCACCGCGATTTTCAAAGATGGTGACAGAAGCCAAGTCCGGGCGGGCAGATAATTCTTGCCATTGCGCAATCCAAACCTCCACAACAGAGGTTATCTCTGCCCGTGTCATGCTGGCCATGGTTTTGGAGTGGTCAGGCGTATAACAAATGACGCGGCAAACACCGGTTTCAGGTTCTGCGACCAGAATGGAATCGGCGGGTGGGCTGGCTTCCCCGTCAGGACCCAAGAGGGCTGGGAAGTCGTTATCAAATACCCAAACGCCGTCATAGGCGGGGTTAACCACCCCACCGACACGCGTATTGCCGGCGCACAAATAACACGCCGGGTCATAGGTCAGAGCCTCAGCAGGTGCGCTGTTTCCCGTCTCCCCTTGCCAAGGGCGACCCATCCGGTGGGGGGACACGAGCACCCATTCCCCCGTCAGCAAATTTTGCCGCCGGTGTGGCTTGTGGTCCGTCATAGCACTTCCCCAGCGCCCGCTGCTGCCCGCACCACAAAGGCCCCGGGCCGTTGGCCGAGATACGCAGAATAGGTTTCCAAAATGGCTTCCAGTGCCGTCGCGGCTAAGTCAGGTTCAACCAAGGCAATGATGGACCCACCGAAGCCGCCACCCATCATGCGGGCCCCATAGACCCCCTCTGTTGCCTGCGCCAAAGCGGTTAGGCGATCCACTTCAGGGGTTGAGACTTCCATGTCAGTGGAAAGGCTGGTGTGGCTGGCATTGAGAAGCCTGCCCAGTTCGATCAAATCGCCTTCCTTCAAGGCGACCTCTGCCCGCTGGGTACGCTCAATCTCGGTCAACACATGGCGCGCGCGCTTTAACGGATTACCGCTTAAACGATCGAGCGCGCTGAGGTCTGTCACCTCAGCTAACAAAGCCACGCCCAAAGTGTGCGCCGCCGTTTCACAATCAGCGCGACGGCTGGCATAGCCGCCACTGGTATGCTGATGCTTGACGCCTGAATCAATGATGAGGAAGCAAGCCGTGGTAGGCAGCGGAATTGGCTGAAACGCCAAGGTCGCACAATCGAGCGTCAAGGCGTGGCCCGCCACACCACAGGCGCTGGCAAACTGGTCCATGATGCCGCAGGCCATGCCGACATAGTTGTTTTCAGCAGCTTGGGCGATCAATGCGAGGTCCTTGCCGGTCACAGCACCGCCGCTCAAGGCCAATCCAACGGCAACTTCGAGGGCGGCAGAGGAAGAAACGCCTGCTCCCATGGGGACATCTGAGGCAATCGCGAGATCATAGCCTTGCACCGCATGACCTGCATCGCGGAGGGCAAAAGCCACCCCAGCAACATAGTCGCGCCAATCGCCATGTTTTATAAAGTGATCCAGCGGCAGCTCGCCTTGGCCAAGGTCACTGCTGACTCTGAGAACGTCTAACCCGTTTGGACGGGCAGCCACCCAGCAAGCAAAGTCGATTGCGGCGGGCATGACTTTGCCGCCAGCATAATCCACATGCTCGCCAATGATATTGATCCGGCCGGGTGCACGAAAAAGTCTTGGCGTGCCGCCAAAAGCATCCTTAAAGCGTGCGAGGGCAATCTGAGACTGAGGTGATGTCGTCATGGCAACACCGCTAGGTCTATTTCGGCCCGCTGCCAAGATGGGACACGGACATGAAGTTAGGCGTTTGCTATTATCCTGAACATTGGCCCGAAGCCATGTGGGCCGAAGACGCGAAGCGCATGGCCGAAATTGGTATTAGCCAAGTGCGGATTGGCGAGTTTGCTTGGACCCGGATTGAACCTACCCCGGGTGTGTTTGAGTGGGGCTGGCTCGACCGGGCGATTGAGACCCTGCATCAAGCGGGCCTCCACATTGTGTTGGGCACGCCGACGGCGACGCCGCCCAAATGGCTGATCGATGCCCATCCAGATGTCTTAGCCGTCGATGCGCACGGCCGACCACGCCATTTCGGTTCCCGCCGCCATTATTGTTTCTCAAGCCTAACCTATCGGGCCGAGTGCGCGCGGATTGTGGAGGCTTTGGCCCGCCGCTATGGCAATCATCCGGCGATCTCAGCTTGGCAGACCGATAATGAATATGGCTGTCACGATACGATTATTTCCTACTCCAAGGCGGCTCGCGAAGGATTTCGTACTTGGCTAGCAGCGAAATACCCGTCGATCCACGCCCTCAATCAGGCGTGGGGCAATGTGTTTTGGAGCATGGAATATCTGAGCTTTGCGGAAATTGACCCGCCTGTGGAGACTGTCACTGAAGCCAATCCAGCCCACCGCCAAGACTGGGCACGCTTTGCCAGTGACGAAGTTGCCGCCTTTGACCGTGTACAGACAGATATTTTGCGAGCCCATAGTCCGGGTCGGGATGTGCTGCACAATTACATGGGCATGTTTACCGCCTTTGATCATTTCAAACTGAGTGAGCAGCTCGATGTTGCTGCGTGGGATTCCTACCCACTTGGCTTTCTGGAACAGGCTTGGTGGTCGGACGCCACCAAGGAGCGCTTTCTGCGCCAAGGCCATCCAGACTTTACCGCCTTTCACCACGACCTCTATCGCGGCGTCGGCCGTGGTCGCTGGCAAGTGATTGAACAACAGCCGGGGCCTGTGAACTGGGCAGCATGGAACCCTGCCCCCTTGCCCGGCATGGTGCGTGCTTGGACGTGGGAAGCGTTGGCGCATGGTGCCGAATGCGTTTCCTACTTCCGCTGGCGACAAGCACCTTTCGCCCAAGAACAAATGCATGCTGGCTTGTTGCGACCGGACAGCGTGGAAGCTGAAGCAGCTGGTGAAGCCCGTCAGGTGGCCGCTGAATTGGCCGCTGTTGCCGGAGCAACAACCACCCAAGCGCCCGTAGCACTTTTGTTTGATTATGAAGCCATTTGGGCAACTGGAATCCAGCCGCAAGGCCGGGATTATCGCGGCCTTGAACTGTTGATCCACTTCTATAGCGCCGCGCGCCGGTTGGGCCTGTCTGTTGATGTGGTGCACCCAAGTGCGGATTTAGGCGGCTATCAGCTGATCTTGTGCCCCCTGCAGATTTTCTGGCCTGAGGGCTTGAGTGCGAGGATCAAGGCCAGCGGGGCCGCTTGTGTTTTGGGGCCACGTGCAGGTTCTAAAACCGATGATTTTCAGATCCCCGCCAATCTTGCACCCGGTCTGGCACAGGACTTGATCCCGCTCGTGGTGAACCGCGTCGAAAGCCTGCGGCCCGGCCATGTGGAACAGGCAGGGCAATTCAAAGTGACGCGTTGGTTAGAGCACATACAGTCCGAGCTTGCGCCAGAGGCCTATACCGAAAGCGGCCACGGGATTTGGTATCACACAGACAAGGTGGACTATCTGGCCTGCTGGCCTGATGCCGAGTTGTTAGACAACGTGCTGCGTCGGCGGTGCGCGGATTTGGGCCTAGCTACTTTGAGCCTGCCAGATGGATTACGCTTGCGCCAACGCGGCGCGTTCATGTTTGCGATCAATTATGAGGCCGAGCCGGTGCGCTTAAGCGATCATATCGTCGACGCGGGGAAATTCGATTACGTCATCGGCGGGCCAGACTTGCCAGCAGCTGGTGTGGCGGCGTGGTGGATTAAGTGAGCTTTGGCCCATCCGCCAAAACGTCTCCAGCCAGATAGAGCGAGCCACAGATGAGTACGCGCGCTGGGCCTTCTATCTGACTCAAAGCCAGCTTCAGCCCATCCAGCGGCGTGTCGGCAGGCGCGGCCTCAAAGCCCAAGGCACGCGCCAACTCTGCCAGTTCGACGGGTGGCCGCCCGGCATCCGACGTCCGGATCGGAACCGCGATGACTTCAGGCTTGAGTGCTTGGAAGGCTTGGAAGAAACCCGTGGGGTCTTTGGTTGCCAATTGACCGGTGATAAGCACTAAACGGCGCGGGTCTTTAGCTTGCAAGCTTGCCATATAGGCAGCCGCAGCCGCAGCGCCATGGGGATTATGCCCGCCGTCCAGCCAGAGCTCTGCCCCCGCAGAGGCTGCCACTTCTGCAAATGGCCCCGCTTGTAGGCGCTGCATACGGGCAGGCCAGCTGACGTTTTGGACGCCCTGAGCAATTGCAGCCTCATCTAAGCCGTACAGCGTCATGGCCACGACGGCTGCCCCTGCATTTTCAAGCTGGTGGTGCCCGGGAAGGCCCGGCAAGGGCAAGTCGAGCAAGCGGTCTTGGGTTTGCACGATCAGTCGCCCGCGCTCTGCATAGCAATCCCAATCCCGGCCAAAGACCAAGAGCGGCGCGGCCAGCGCTTCTGCCCGGCGCTCAATCGCAGCCAAAGCTTCGTCGCCCTGGCGCGACACAATGCAGGGCACATGCGGCTTTAGGATGCCGGCCTTCTCGCCCGCAATCTTGGCCAAGGTATCGCCCAGCATCTCTTTATGGTCAAAATCAACCGGGGTTATGATGGTCAGCTTTGGCTTGGTGACAATATTGGTCGCATCTAAGCGCCCGCCGAGGCCGACTTCTAACAGGGTCAGGTCAGCCGAGGTCTCACTAAAGGCGATAAAGGCGGCAACAGTCTCAGCTTCAAAGACCGTCAAAGGGATTTGATTGCTTAATGCTTGGATCCGATGACCAATATCTAACAAGGCCTCTTCGTCGATCAGCTCCCCGGCGACCCGCCAACGCTCGTAAATCGAGACCAAATGCGGTGACGTGTAGGCATGAACGGACAAGTTCGCGGCTTCTGCCATCGCGCGCAAGAAAGCGACGGTGGAGCCTTTGCCATTGGTGCCTGCGACATGAATGACAGGCGGGATTAGATCTTGTGGACGCCCGAAAGCCTCCAACGCCGCCGCAACACGGGCAAGCCCCAAGTCGATCTTGCGAGGAAAGCTATAGAACAGGTCAGCTGCATTCATGGGATTAGAATCGGCTCAACAGGCGTATCAGATTGGCTTCGGCTTTCTGTAGCGTCAGGCGCACCATGGGATCAACCTCTGGCACAGTGGCGAGGCTGGCGCGAACTTGGGCGAGATCAAACAAAGCTTCGCGGCCTTCGGCTGACAACACCCGGCTCTCAATCCAGCCTACGACGGCCAAGCGCTCACCCCGCGTGACAGGCTCTACCTCATGCAGCGTCGTTGAGGGATAAAGCACCAAGCTGCCTGCTGGCAATTTAATGGTCTGGCGGCCAGCGGGCTGTTCAACACAGAGCGCGCCGCCATCATAGCTGTCAGGCTCAGACAGAAAGAGCGTGAAGGAAAGGTCTGATCGCACACCATTCATGTAGGCATTGTCGACATGCAGGCCATAAGCCATGCCGGGTTGATAGCGCGAGATCAGGATCGGCCCATAAGTTTTCACCTGCGCCGCAGCTTGAAACACATCGTGGCGTTCGAGCGCGCGCTGGACAAATTCAATCAGCGCGTCGGCTGCACCGCCCCTTGCTTGCTGGTTGTTCTTTACCGATTTCGCCAAAGCGCCAGCCGTGGCTTTTCCATCGACGAAAGACAGCGTTTCGACCTCTGAACGCGCGCGCTCAAGGTCTTCAGATCCCAGAATCTGATCCACAATGATCAACATCAGCACCCTACCTGCAAACGACTTGCATTTTCATCTAGCCTCGGCCACAATCACGAAATAGTGTTTTTCGCAGCAAGGAAGTAGACCATGATTGAGTTCAAGCCCCGCATGTGGACCTTGATGGGTGTCAGCGCAATGGCCTTGGCCGGTGCTGCGGCATGTCAACCGGGCGGCGAAGCTGGAACGACTGCGGCAGATGGTGAAAAGGCAGCGGCCTCTAGCAAGGCAGGTGAAGGCGAAGGGGAGGGCGCAAAGGCGACCCCGGCCCCTGTGGCAGCCAGTGCAGGTGGTGAGAGTGGTGAGGCAGGCGCGGCGAACGCCTATTCCAACGTGGACCCCGCTTCTTGGTTAGGCCTACGCGTTAGCCACCTAAGTGGCTTCTTATTAATTGCGCAGAAATCCTTTGCGGCTGGGCAAGTCGATGAAGCTTCGATCCTGATAGCCCAAGGTCTGTTGGAAGTGTACCAACCAGACGCCCCGGAACTTGATAGCAAAGTCAAAGACTTGAAGCCGAGTTATGACGCGGTGGTGGCAGCCATTGATGGCAAAAAAAGCAAAGCCGAGATCGAAGCAGCCTTCGCGAAAGCCTTTAAAGTTACGCAAGCTGCCCAAACCAGCGCCGCCGCCTCGGAGAGCGACGTGATCAAAGGCATGCTAGGTATTGCATCGGGGCTTTACAGCGGCGTCGTCCATCCAGACGGAAATGACCCAACTGAGTATCAGCACGCTTACGGGGCTGTCTTGGCGGCCGAGCAGGCCTTCAAGAACGCGCAAAGCAAACTTGCTGGCAAGGATGAGAAACGCACTGCGCAATTGGCAAAAGACATCGTTGCCTTGGTGGCTTTGTTTCCAAGCGTGACTATTCCTGAAGCCCCTGCTGCAACGGCTGCGGTGACGGCCGCCGCCTCACGCGCCGAACTCGCACTTTCTGGCATAAAGTAGGGACTTTCGCGCGAGGACCAGTCTCCCCATATGGGGATAATGCAGAATTTCGTTTTCTCATTCCCAGGCTCATTCCCACGTGAACCCAGCCTCGATGATCTCTCCCTGATGGCAGAAGAAGCGTTTGCGCGCTTGCCAGAGCCCTTTCGTATTGCGTGCGGGCGGGTGGTATTTCGGGTGGCTGAAGGCGCTGATCCCGCTACCTTGCACGGTCTCGGCCTGCGCCACCCATTACAATTGGCCGGCCTTTATCGCGGGGCAAGTGTTCGGGCAGATCTGGCCAATTCAGGCTTCTTGCCACCGCCAGAAGTCTGGCTTTACCGGGCAGCCATTGTGAATGAATGGCGCACACGCGGCGATGTGAGTCTCGAAGATATGGTCAGCCACGTGCTGGTGCATGAGATCGGCCACCATATGGGCCTGTCTGACGCTGATATGGAGCGGTTGGAGGCGGAAGACTAAAGCGCGGTTTGATCCGTTAGGATCAAAGTTGCGCGTTAATCTAAAAAGAGAGCGGTTTGATCCGTTAGGATCAAAGTTGCGCGTTAATCTAAAAAGAGAGCGGTTTGATCCGTTAGGGATCAAAGTTGCGCGTAAATTCTGAAATTAGGGCAAAGCCCTAAACCCCGGGCTGATCTGGCGGGCTTTCTTCCATCGGTGCGCCAACCAATTGCTTGCTGGTGAGGCCATAAACTGCCAACAAAAACAGCACCAATGCGCATAAGACAAAGGGTGCTTGGTGACTAACGAGCGCATAAAGGCCGGCCCCGAATATAGGTGCAACGACGAATCCAGCCCCATTGGCCGCGACCACAAGCCCCGCAACACTGCCCTGATCATCTTGGCTGACGGCGAGTGACGCTCCACCGGTAAATCCTGGACGCGCCAAGCCAAAGCCCAGTCCAACCAAGGCTTGCGCGACCGACAGCGTACCAAAACTGTCACCAAAGGCGGTCAAAGCAGCGCCCGCACCAGTTATTAGACAACCCCAAACGATCAGGCCGCGTGGGGAAAGACTAAGGCGCGGGATTAGAACCAATTGTGCGATGATTTGCGCCATCGCCCCAAGAGCCAAGGCGACCGCACTGAGTGTTGCCCCTTCTCGCGGCGTTACGCCCAGTCGGTCGATAAAATAGAAGGAGACTTGCTGAAACATAACCGCGGTAACAGCGGACAAAATCACACCAAACAGCAACCACGGACGAACAGAAGGGTTCAGTGCCAACCGCCAAACTGAAGATGGGGCCGCCGATTTTTTTGCGGTCGGAGTAATTTCGATATTCGGCAAAAAGAAGCGGGCCGATAAGGCACCGATAATCGCCAAGATGGTGGTGGCGAATAGAGGTGCCAACAAGCCCATATTGGCAATCATGCCTGCGGCTAAGGCAGGACCGGCCGCAGAACCAAAAGCAAAGGCAGAGGTGACAGCTGCAATCTCTCTCGTCCGGATTTCTGGTGTGGTGGTGTCGGCGACATAAGCCTGCGCAGCAGGATTGGTTGCAGACCCAAAAGCACCAAAGATCAAACGCGCCGCCGCCAACCCCAAAAACAGGGTCAGCCAGTGGAAATGGTCCATCAAACCAATCGCCGCAATCACAGTGAAGGTGCCGGTGGATAGCGCATAAGCACTTAGGCCCATCACAATCATCGGCTTACGGCCCTTGCTATCGCTCATGCGACCCCAAACAGGGCTCGTCAGCACCCAGAGAACAGCCGACAAAGTGAAGATCGCTGAAACGGACCAGTCTGGCATACCGGTTTCACGTGCGATCGGCGGCAGAACCGCAAACAACATCGAATTCCCAATCCCAACAATTGCAAGGCATGCAAACAAAAGCCGGTAGGTCTGTTTGGGATTCTGACTTTGGTCGGCCATTGGGCGGCAGCTCGTCTATGTTTGATTTAAGCCGGAGTGTAGCGGGCCAAAGCCTCGATGGGTCATTCTTTCATGCGACGTTTCTCGGCAAAGGCCAAGTAAATTCGGCATTTGATCGATCAATTAAAGACTTCAAAAACCTTTTTTGCACCGCCTGTTAAGTCTTGTCCTGTATGAATGGCGGCAAGCAGTTTGAGTGTCTGGTGCGACTTAGCACCGTTCGATTACTCCAGAATGGGTTAAGCACTATGTTTCTCGTCATCGGTCTCCTGATCGTTTTTGGCATGGTCTTTGGTGGGTTTGCGCTCGCCGGCGGCCACTTTGATGTTATTATCGCTGCAGCACCTCTCGAATTTATGATGATCTTTGGTGCCGCCATTGGCGCATTCGTGATTGGCAACTCGCTTGACACCATCAAAGCGACCGGCGCAGGCATCGGTAAAATTGCTGGTGGTCCAAAGTGGAAAGCGCAAGATTATCAGGATCTTTTGGTCCTCTTGTTTGCTTTGACCAAAACCATGAAGGCTAAGGGCGTTGTGGCCCTAGAAGCCCACATCGAAAAGCCAGAGGATAGCGCTATTTTTAAACGCTATCCGAAGATTTTGAAGGATCACCACGCAACTGACTTCATCTGCGACACCTTGCGCATGATGACGATGAACTTGGATGACCCCCATCAGGTCGAAGCTGCGATGGAAAAGCAGTTAGAAAAGCACCATCATGAGGCTCATGGCCCATCGCATGCCCTACAATCCATGGCAGACGGCTTGCCCGCTCTGGGGATTGTGGCGGCCGTTTTGGGTATCGTGAAAACCATGGGTGCCATCACCGAACCCCCTGCAGTTCTGGGTGGCATGATCGGTAAAGCTCTAGTCGGGACCTTTTTGGGCGTGTTCTTGGCCTATGGTATCGTTGGCCCGATGGCGACCCGTTTGGTCCAGGTCATCGATGAAGAGCATCAATTCTACAAAATCATCATGGACGTTTTGGTCGCCCACTTGCATGGAAATGCTGCGCAAGTGTCGGTAGAAATTGGCCGCGGCAGCGTTCCTAGCTCGCTCGCACCGTCTTTTGCCAAGCTGGAAGAGGCCCTCAACAATATGCCAAACGACGCATAAGTGATCTAAATCGTCAGAAAAACTAGATTTACTTGTCGCCGAGTTGACTTATGTTGTGCTTGCTGAACGATCGGCAGTTAATGTTAAGCGATTGATATTGCTTTTAGTTAACAAGGATTTCCACCCGCAGCAGCTATGCCGTTGCGGGTATGGACACGGCATTGTTACAGCAAAAACGCATAGCAGACTTGGCAAAAGTTGCTGATGTAACGCTATTGCTTCAGGACGAGACACCTTCTATTTAACCCGTCACTGCGCCCGAGACGAGGCGTTCAGGGCAAAGAAGGAATTTAGACAATGATCGAGCTCAAGAAGCTTTTCGCAGCAGCAGCAGTTGTTGCAGTTCTCGGCGTTTCCGCATGCGGCAAGCCAGCTGAAACCACCAACACCGTAGACGCAGCAGCTACTGAAGCAGCTAACGTTGTTGACGCAGCAGCTACCGAAGCAACCAACTGAACGCAGTCACCGAAGAAAAGAAGTAAGTCACTTACTTTCGCTTAAGCGAAAGTAGATGCGCGAAAGGCCGCCCAATGGGCGGCCTTTTTGCGTTAGCGTCCGCTGAATCCGCAGACCACTAAGTTAAGGAGTGCCGAAGCATCGTGACCACCCCTGCCTCACGCCTACCCCCTGAGCCCGAAATCTCATTCGACGACAGCGGGCTGATCTTGGGTGAAGCCTTTCACGACAGCTATTTCTCTCGCGATAATGGCCTAGAAGAAACACGCAAAGTATTCTTGGAAGGGTGCGGCCTGCCTGAGGCTTGGCAATCACAGTCACACTTCACCCTTGCAGAACTGGGCTTTGGCACCGGGCTGAATGTGCTGGCGACTTGGGATCTTTGGCGCAAAACCCGCCAGCCCGGCCAGATACTCCACTTCATCACCACCGAAGCTTTTTTGATGGCGGCTGAGCATGCCGGAAAAGCCCATGCGCACTGGCCGGAATTGGCCGACCTTTCAGGACAACTTTTGGCGCGCTGGCCCGTTCGGGCTTTTGGCAACCAGCGCATCTGGTTCGAGGATGATGGGTTCTGCCTGACGGTCCTAGTGGGGCCCGCGCTGCGCAGCCTGCAGGCAATGGACTTTAAGGCCGATGCTTGGTTCTTGGATGGATTTGCACCAAGCCGCAATGCAGACATGTGGTCGCCAGAGCTTCTCCAAGAAGTGGCACGACTGAGCGCTCCTGGAGCCCGCCTTGCGACCTATTCTGTAGCTGGGGCCGTCCGCCGCGGCCTTGAGGCTTGCGGCTTTAGCGTTAATCGTCAGCCGGGCTTTGGCTCAAAACGCCAACGACTGGAAGCGGTTTGGCCGGGTACACGGGAAAGCGCACCTGCCAAGCCAACCTCAGTGATGGTAATTGGCGGTGGCATTGCCGGGGCCGCAGCTAGCTTTGCCTTTGCGCGCAGAGGCGTTCGGGTTGAGCTGTTGGACGGGGACCCTTGCGGCCAATCCAAGGCCAGCCATAATCCGGCAGCACTGGTTATGCCCCGGTTGGACCGTGGCGATACACGCGAAGCGCGCTTTTTCCGGGCAGCGTATCTTTGCGCGACCAGCCTCTATGCGGGTGTCGGCGGGGAGAGTTTTGCACAAACGCAAGTTCAGGAATTGCCTAGCGATGACCGCGACCGCATGCGACTCGACGACTTGGGCCAGAACCCACCTTTGCCGCCAGAGCTTATGAGCAGGCTTGATAATGGTGGCTTGCTTCATCGGACCGCTGGCTTAGTCTACCCAGACCGACTGTTGCGCTGCCTGAGCCAAAATGCCACCCGGCACCCGGTGACAGCCGCCGCGCTACGCCATCAGTCTGGGCAGTGGCAGGCCTTAAATGAAGCAGGAGATGTTTTGGCTGAGGCGGAGGTTTGTGTTGTTGCCTCCGGCACGCACCTAGACCGGTTTGTAAAGCTGGACACGGAATTAGAAGGGCGCGCCGGGCAGATAAGCCTCGCTCAAATCAACGGAGTCTTGCCCGAAACCGCTTTGGCAGGTGGTCCTTATGCTGCGTCATTTCACACCCAGCTCTTATTTGGCGCAACCTTTGACCCATGGGACTTGAGCCGATCTGAAAAGCCCGCTGTGCTAGCATCGGGCCATCAACGGAACCTAGACTCCCTATCCAGCATTGCGCCCGAGCTTTCCGACCGCATCAATCTTGCCACCGCTTTCGGCCGTTCCAGCGTGCGCGTTGCCGCCAAAGACCGGCTACCGATTGCCGGTGCCGCTTCGCTAAAGGCAAGTCAGGAGGGACCCGGTTTCTTTGTGCTAGGGGCGCTTGGGTCTCGCGGATTTACCACCGCGCATTGGTTGGCCGAGCATGTCGCGTCCCTCGCGTGCGGTGAGCCCAGTCCTCTGGAGCGGGACGTGTCCGCAGCTGTATCGCCTAGGCGCTTTGAAGAGCGCCGTCATAGGGGTCAAACGCCCCGCCAACCTTAGAGGGATAAGCCGCTAATACGATACGCACAGCCTCGTCGGCAATGTGAACTTTCTCAACTGACTTTCGCGCTGTCGCACTGATGAATAGCCCATACCAAATCGTCTGATGTTCGATATAGGCGCTTAACAGGCGAAAGGCTTCCTTGACCCGATGGGGGTCTAGCAATCCTCCGATTGCACAGGCCTTAAGGGCGGGCATGCACATCTGCTCAAGCGCAGACCTGAGTTGGCGACACATCGACCGTCGGAACGAAATCGGAATGGTATTGTGCTCGAGTGGCGCCCTGATCAAGTCTTGAAACAAAGTCGAAGCACAGAGCTTTTGATAATGATCGGAAGCTTTCAAGAGCTGACTTACCGGATCGCCCTCGACGGCTGAAGGCCGAGCCAGTATCTTTAGCTTCTCAATACCATGTGCCAACACGGCGCAATAAAGGGTGTCCTTGGACCGAAACGCCTTATAAATCGAGGCTGTTGAGATTTCGCTGCGGGCGGCAATGTCGCTTACCTTCGTATTCACAAAGCCAAATTCGAAAAAGAGATCACCTGCAACTTCAAGGATGTTTTCAACTTGTTGGGATCGCATCAAATCTTCCATAGTTTCTCCTAAACGGGGTTTTCCACAACCCTTAGTAAGGTTCAAGTCGCATTTCTGTCAAAATTGCATCACTTAAGGTTGACATTTACGAGCTGTAATTGGTTGGAAAGAAATTTCTGCGACTTAGGGCCATGACAAATTTGGCTTTTCCCAGCAATGAAGAGGACTCGGCGGCTCTGCCAGACGATGTACTTTTTCTGGATCGGCGGCGCGACAATCGCGCCCAGGCCTTCCTAGGGATCCATTTTTCAGGCTTTAGCCCGGAGAATCTGCTGCGGCGCGTTGAAGAAATAGGCAGCGCCAAGCGGGCATTTGCCTATCTCTGCACCCCCAATGTCGATCATTTGGTGCGCCTAGACCGTGAGCCAGATCTACACGACCTCTATGCAAACGCTTGGGCGAATGTGAATGATAGCCGAATTCTAGAAACTTTGGCCGACCTGTCTGGCTTGGCCTTACCCGCTTGCCCCGGCTCTGACTTAACCCAAGCCTTGTTTGAACGTTGCATTGACCCTTGTGAGCCGGTGGTTGTTATCGGTGGCACAGAGGACGTGATTGAAACCGTTCGGGCGCGCTATGGCTTATCCGATCTACGCTGGCATGCGCCGCCATTTGGCATGCGCACCAATCCAAGCGCGATGGAGGAGGCAGCCAGCTTTGTGGCTGCTAATCCCGCCCGGTTCACCTTCCTGTGTGTCGGCGCACCCCAACAAGAAATGCTGGCCTACACCATTGCCAAGCAAGGACGAGCGGTCGGTATTGGGCTATGCGTCGGTGCATCTATTGATTTCCTTTCGGGTAGTCGCAAACGCGCGCCACACTGGATGCAGCGGTCGCGCCTCGAATGGTTGTTCCGGCTGTTGGACGAGCCCCAAAAGCTATGGCGGCGCTATTTGGTTGAAGGACCGAAGATTTTTTGGATCTGGATGGCTTGGCGGAAGAGCCGCTAAGCCCTACAAAAAACCGTGTTCCCCCATCCAGTTTTGGATCGTGGTAACCGCCTCGGCAACTTTGGCTGGTTGACCGAGATAATAGTGGGTCGCGCCATCAATGGCATGAAAGCGCGGGGTGACTTGGGTGAAGCCCGCCAGAATTCGGGCCGCATGCGACGGCGTACAAGCATCATCGGCCAAATTTTCCACGACCAAGGCGGGCACCGTGATGTGAGCCGCACATGCTGGGCCATCGGCCCGGCTTTCCTCAGACCATTGCGACAACCAAGATCTTAGGCTTGAGTAGCGCGCGAGATGTGCGGGGCTCATATTAACGGTCTTGGGGTCGCCCATATAGCACCAGTTTGGCCGCCTTTGGTTGGGGTCAATCGTAGGGTCCAACCAGCGCAGATCCGCCATCGTGCCGTGAACCACAAAGCAATGCTCGCGATTGATCTCACCACGCTTTTTGAAGTCCTCCAGCCTTTGGCGGACGTCCGCCGTGATGCGGGCAATGCGGTCGGATTGTGCCTTTCGGTACAAGGCTTGAAAGGCATCTGAGAAGGGGGGCTGATGGGGTGCACCTGGCGCATAGATATCCAGCGCCGCATCTCGCTTGTCTGGGCCCAGTTCATCCACAATGGCCGGATCAATCCATTCCGACAAAGTAATGGCGCGGCTGACATGGGCGGCCAATTGCATCACCCCATCTGCGGGGATGAGGCCCGCACCCAGAATATCCAACAGATCGCCCGCAGGGGTTGCCTCAATCGTGGGGTTTTCGGCTTGAGATTGGTAGAAGAGCGACAGCGAGCCGCCACCCGACCAGCCGGCCAGAACCACTTTCTCAAAGCCCAAGACTGTCTTGGCGTGACGCACATAGCGCCCGAGATCAATCAGCACCTTTTCCATGATCAAGGCCGTATCATTATGGGGATAGCGCGACCCGCACGTCATGACCGGGATACCGGCATGGGCCAGGGCAATCGGCATGGGCAGATAATTCATCGTGCCCGAAGGGTGCATGAACAGCACGATTGTCTTACATGGCGGACCATCCTTGGGCTTTAGGAATTGGCCTTCACACAAAACCCAATCCTGATTGCCGCCATAGGTCTCTTTGAAGCCAGACTGGTCCTGAAACATCAAGGTGACCGGCAAACGGTCGATGGGGTAACGGGTCACGATCTCGCCTTTCTTGCAACCTAGGTGCGACATAGTCTAACGCCACGCGGGAGAGACCTCGCAGGCTTTGAGGCTTGCAGGGAGAAGCGCGCACAGGCAAGAACAATCTCATGCAACGCTTTCCTTTTTTCTTCACCCTGATGGCGGCCTTAGCAGCGGCGCTGGTTGGTATCGCGGCTCTGCCCTTAGCCAAACCGCAGGGCGAAGCCGTGGATGGGCGGCAGACCAATCTGGGCTGGGTGGTTGAAGGGGCAGAACTGGCGCAGGTCCGGCCTGCAGAGGGCTTCCCTGTGATGATACCTCCCGGCCCACGTGGTGACCTTGAGGGCGTCCGGATGACGGCGACCAGCGCTTTGGCCCCCGACGCCCGCTTTTCCAAAGGGGTCCGCCTGAACTTCGGCGATGCCTTGGCCACCCATGTTGTCGGGGGTGCCACGACCGTGCGGATGATCGTCAAATCCACTGCGCGTTTTCCCGCCAAGTCCATGGCGATTGGCTTTGTCACCGAAGGCCCTGTTAGCTGGAGTGAACAGGCCATAGGCCCGGCCTTCACAAGCGTGACCTTTACCTTGCCCGCAACCAAGGTCAAGCCGCGCGCGCTTGCGATCTGGCCCAGCGTCCAGGGCGGCGAGGGCGGCATAGAGGTCAAAGCCATCATCTTCACCAAGGCCGACGCGGCCCCCGCCCTTCCGAATTAGAACCAAAAAGCACGAAAGCTTTCCCCATGAGCCAATCGCCCGCCATTCTAGCTGCCCACCGCGTCCTTGACGTCGAGATGGAGGGCTTGCGCCGTCTGCAAGCCTCCATCGGGGCGGAGTTTGCCGCCATCGTAGAAAAAGTCGGCACGATGAAGGGCCGCTTGATCTGTGCAGGCGTTGGCAAGTCTGGCCATGTAGCGCGCAAGATCACTGCGACCTTGGCCTCCACCGGCACGCCCAGCCAATTCATCCACCCGACTGAGGCCAGCCACGGCGATATGGGCATGATTGGTACAGACGACATCTTGCTGATCCTCTCCAAGTCTGGCGAGGTGCCCGAATTGTCGGACATGATCGCCTATGGCAAACGCTTTAAAATCCCCATCATCGCCATGACAGCCAATGCCGAATCCGTGCTCGGCAAGGCCGGCGACTATCTGATGCTCTTGCCAGAAGCACCTGAGGCCTGTGGCGAAACGCGCGCCCCCACCACTTCGACCACCATGCAGATCGCCTATGGCGATGCGTTGGCGGTTGCCCTCTTGGAGCGACGTGGCTTCACCGCAAGCGACTTCCGCGTCTATCACCCCGGCGGCAAATTGGGCGCGATGCTGAAGTCCGTCGCCGACCTGATGCACAAGAATGATGAGCTCCCCTTGGTGTGCGAGACCACCCCCATGATGGAGGCCCTCCTCATCATGACCGCCAAACGCTTTGGCTGCACCGGCGTAATCGACAGCCAAGACCGCTTGATCGGCATCGTCACCGACGGAGACGTGCGCCGCAAAGCCGGTGCCGACTTCGCCCACCTCAAAGTAGCCGACGTCATGACCGCCAGCCCCATGGTCGTCAGCCCCCACGCGCTCGCCGCCGAAGCCCTCGCCGAACTCAACCAATCGGGACGCTCGGTCGTGTTTGCCGTTGATGATCAGGAGAAGCCTGTTGGAATCTTGCATCTGCATGATTTGTTGCGGGCGGGGGTGATGTAGGGATTGGTCTCAAGCTTTGTGGAGGCGATTAGGCGTGAGGCTAAATCAGGTTTTTAAGTCGATAGCCGTTTGGTTGGCAGGTGCTTCGGCAATTTTCGTTACTTTCGCTTGTGTTCTGATTTTCGTGGGGCGAAAGGACACGCAATATGCCGACTTTGAGGCTGCTTGTTCCAGTAATGGGATCAAGCCGGCGCCAGAAGTTATGCTCTTTGCAAATTCAAAATCGCAAGTGTGCGTTATTGACTTGTACTATGCGGGTCAGGCTTTTGAGTATCAGTCACAACAAGATTTGATTCCTGCTAAAGTCTCGCCTTGCGAGAGGTCGGCAATTCTTCGTGCGGGAGAAATTTGGACGCGAGCCAAGAATTTTTATGTGTCTGAAGGAGAGCCTGATGGAAAGTGGCTCGGACTTATCGACTGCGCTGGCGGCAAGCTCTCAGTATTCGCGCAAGGTTCTAGTGGATACGCAATCAGTTTGCAACAATATTTGCACCCAAATGAACTTTCATTTGCGGATAATATGTCGACATGCGTCAAATCCGCCGCGAAATTTAAAATAGAGAATGAATACTCGGTAGGATATCAGGGTAACATCTGCATCATTAATTTTGAGAGGTAAGAGTCTCCAGTTAAAAGTGTCATCCGCAACTAGACACGCTCCAAGCTTGAACTCCACCACTGTTAAGCAAAACCTGATTTGGCCACGGTCGGGGTTGAGCCATCTGACTTGGAACGGTTCAAGGCCGCACTCTGCTTGCCTTGAAGCCGCCCGACAATTCTTTTTGCGCAAGCTGGGGAGTCAAGCAACTGTGAGGTTTGCCAAGTGGGGATTCCATTTTTGTCGGGATTTGAGCAGTGCTTGTGCGAGCTTTAGGAGCTGATG